>Ga0213875_10000028_pt1 | contig 187813 bp, 150 predicted proteins | sample BarmaccomBMRX_R8_FD_160105 | JGI IMG/M metagenome (GOLD analysis project Ga0213875, IMG submission 160105) | Root-associated microbial communities from Barbacenia macrantha in rupestrian grasslands, the National Park of Serra do Cipo, Brazil - RX_R8 | ecosystem: Host-associated > Plants >... | reverse complement strand
CAATGTTGGCTCTCGACTGCAATGTTGGCTCTCGACTGCAATGTTGGCTCTCGACTGCAATGTTGGCTCTCGACTGCAATGTTGGCTCTCGACTGCAATGTTGGCTCTCGACTGCAATGTTGGCTCTCGACTGCAATGTTGGCTCTCGACTGCCGAGATCATGACGGTGCCCTTAGTGGCCGCCGCTTTCTCTTAGTGGCCGCCGCTTTCTTTGGCGGCCATCTCGCCTTGGCACGGCGCTTCCTTGTCAGGCATGGCTACTTCCGCTACTTCCAATAGAATCTGAGTCCCAGCGCTTCAATCGCCGGTCACATGCCGTGCCCCAGGCGGTGTGGCACACCTTGTTTCACCTTTTGGGGCATCTCTTCGCGGCCACTAAGAGCTGTCATACCTATGTCATTGATGCGCTACCAGTGCCAGTCTGTGACAATATTCGTATCTGTTGCGGTAAGCTCTCCCCGGCAGCAGCCTAGCGGCGCTACTGTGCCAGTAAGCGGCGTTACTTCTATGGTCTCAAATTCTATGGTCTCAAAGTGCATCTGGTGATGACTGGTCAAGGTCAACCCGTCGAATTTATGCTCACCCCAGGTTCATGTGCCGATGTGCGAGCGTTACACCTTTTGAACTTGGATCTGCCTGCGGGGGCGCAGTTGTTGGGCGCCCGCGCCTCCACCGACTATCAGGCCCAAGAATGGCTCTTGGAAACCGCCAACATCACCTGAATCGCGCAGCGTAAAGCTGCTGCCAAACGGCAGATGCCGCTGTGGCGGGAGTTTATTAGATGCCGCTGCGACAAGGGATCGAGACGACCTTCAGTCAAGTGACGGCCTTGTTTCCCAAGCCCATTCATGCTGTGACAGCCCAAGGCTTTATCCTCAAGATCGTGTGCTTTCTACTGGCTTTCTCCTTTCGCTGTTTAGTGAGGTACCAACTTTAGGTTACATAGTCGGTTGCTACTCATACACAGCGGGCAGTGTCATTCCGAGCGAAGCAAAGTGGAGTCGAGGAATCTTTAAAGGAATAGTGGGTTCAACGGCAAGATTTCTCGACTGTGTACCCTGTGGTCACTGCGCTCGAAATGACAAACTACAGCGTTTGTAACTTGAGTTAAATAACTGTCGTATCAAGAAGTTCACTGACCTCCACTGTTCGCTGCTCGCGCCACGCGATTTCTGCGGCTTGTCCTACAGCCACGGAGCGGATGCCATCGCGCACATTGGAAGACGGTAGCCGCTGGCCCTGAATGCTGGCCACAAAATTTTCGACTAACAGCGGGTCAGCGCCGCCGTGACCGCCCGCATCCGGCAGCGGCACATCAATGATTTTGTTCTCTCCCCAACGGGGACGTAGTTCAATTTGCGTGGGGTTTTCCAGATTGGCCATCAGCACGCCGCGATCTCCTACCACTGTATAAAAGCGATCCGTGAAGTTGCAGATAAAACACTCTAAATGACTGGCGCGTACGTTGTTGTCATATTCCACAAGGGCAATGCCATTGTCGTGGGTGTTCTTATCCGAAAGATAAACGCATAGGTCAGGCCAATAACCATCCGCCTGTGACGTTTGAGCGTTATAAAGTGGCGGGCTGCTAATAGGAGCATAATCGGGGCAAATGCCAGCATAGGCGCACGCGGAGCAATGCGGGCCAACAGGTTTATCGGGCACTACTGCAAAGGGAATTTTATCGGGGCGCAAAGCATTGACGCCCGCCGAGGCACTCACCCGCACCGGATTGCCACCGGCATTCCACCAGTTGAAGACATCGAAGTCATGCGAGCCTTTATGTACCCACAGGCCGCCCGACCATTCATAACGCCGATTCCATCGCGCCATGTAGGTGCGCCCACCATCATAGAACTCACGATTCTCAATCAGCATTAAGTCGCCGATCTCACCGTTTTCGATAATCTCTTTAATGCGGCAGATAATTGGTAAGTGTCGCATATTGAAACCAATAGCCAGTTGCGCATCCACCTCTTGCAACGTCCGCTCTATCCGTAAAGCATCCGCCACATTAGTGGCCAATGGCTTATCTACCAGAACATGCCTCACTCCGGCAGCCAAAGCCGCTAAGACATACCTTGCGTGCTGAAAGTCGGGAGTAGTTATCACCACGCCATCTAGGGCTTCTATCTTAAGCATTGCTTCCGGCTCGTTGTAGCAACGGATAGCTTGCCCGATTTGTTGAGCGGCAGCTTCCATCCTTAACGGATTACTATCGGCGAGAGCCACCACCTGGGCATCGTTACGCCTGGATAGCAGAGCGCCAAAGCAGTTGATGCCCCGGTTGCCCGTGCCAATAATGCCAATTCTTGAAATGTCTGTTGCAATAGAGGTCATTGAGGTAAAGCCGTTTTCTCTTTACTCCTGTATTAGCCAGCGCGCTAATTCCATCGGGAAAGGGTGTTCGCTGCTGATGCGCAAGTGTTTAGCCGCGCCAGCAACCTGGTAAACGTGACTACCCATCGCCAGCATCCCCTGGGCATTGAAAAGCCAGACTGGTCGAGGCGCATTAAGAGCCAGTGCGGTCTCAATACCACCTAAGCACCGGATAGAAGGCATAAAGAGCAAATGTTGATAAGCCGCATCTTCATCCAGGTTTGCCTCTTGACAATCAATGGCAACCCGACCGATAACAGTGTCTAAACTTTGGCCTACCAAAGATGAAAGCCCAGCTCCACCAAATGCCAAGAGGTCTAGCTTCCAGCGTTTGTTGCGTCCATGCAGATAAGATAGAGCCGTTAGCACATCCTGCGCCTGATTAGCAGCAGGCGAAAGATTATAGGTCAGAGAAAAATCGGTATCAGGATAAGTAGCGGCCCCTGGCGGGCGAAAAAAAGGTTGAATTACGAGCACTATCCGGTTGCGGTGCAATAGTTCATTAACGACCTCATTTAACTCAATCGCATTAGTCGGGGCCACCATGAGAACTGCGCCTTTCGCCTTACCAGACGGCTCGAAAAGCTGCCCGATGACGCGATCACCGATGCTGCGACGGCTCAGTATCAAGGAGTGCTTGCTGCCATGCGTTATCGTTTCAGGTGTCCCACCTTCGGCCATAATACCTGTTTCAGAGGGAAAGTTGACCCCCACACAGGCCGTGAAGCCAGGACGCATTTCCTGATCAAAGCGTTTGACTCCGCTACGACCTTGGGGCACGAGTTGTTGCAACCGGGCTTGTGCCGCCTGAATCAGATTAGTTACAAGAGATTCTGGTTTAAGTTCACCCTCCGGTCTGGCACCAGGAGCTAATGCCAATAAATCCTCATCTTTTTCATGAGGATAAGGCTGTTCAGCAATGCGTTCGCCCATTGGTTTATGCTGGAGCCAGCGCACCATCCAGGCATAGACATATTCTCGGCTCTCACGATTGTAATTATGCGGCGCATCCACCTGATGCTCAGCCAGGTGTTCCTCGGCTCCATAGAGACGGTAAATATGGCGGACAGCAGGATACTCTACCTGCGGAGTTGTCTTCGTCCAGTCACCTGTGGCGGCAATCATGAGCATCGGACGCGGAGCCATCATCGCACCAATTTCCATGTTGTTCGTGCCGATACGCAACAGGGGGCCATTTTCACATAAGCAACCGCCCTGCATGGTATGCGAGATCATGTTAACAGGTGCCGAGACTTTGATGCGGTCATCTATGGCGGTTAGCAAAATCGTCTGGGTGGCTCCACCGCTCGCCCCGGTGCAACCCAGGCGCGTGGCATCCACATCCGGCAAACTGGCTACAAAATCCACAGCGCGTAGGCTATCCCACAGTTGTAAACCTTGCAGGCTGATGCCCCAGAGCGGTGAACCGACAAACTTATGATCCAGCCCTTTGGTGTCGTTGTAGCCGATCATGTCGTAGGCAAAGACCACAAAACCCAGACGTGCCAGGTTGATGCACCGGGCTGGGATAGACCCCGTATCACTATCTTCTAAGCGGCCATGCGCCCAGTGTCCATGCGGCGAGACGATACCAGGGAACGGCCCCTGCTGGCCTCTGGGGCGATAGAGATTACCCCCCAGGAAAAATCCGGGCATGGTCTCTAAGAGCACTTTTTCCACCGTGTAACCCTCGCGTTCGATCTTGCCCGTTATTTTCGGATGTAAGGGTGTGCGGACGGGCAAAGGATAAAGTCCAGAGCCAACTAAAATCTGCGCGCGCACTTTAGCAGCGTGTGCCTCCCACGCCGCGCGGGTCGCATAGTGTGGCATCTCTACGGGCGAGTTAAGCGTTCGTGCCGGGCCAATTCGCGCATCGGTTATGGCAATATGATCAGATGTCGTGGGGACGTTATCTGACAAAGTGATACCCCCTGAACCTAAAGTTATGGCAAGAATAAAGAGTGATTGTAGGTTGAATGGTTTGAGCATAAAACAGTTAGGATTACCTTTTTCGGAATTCTACTACAGCCACCGCCTCCTGCACAGGAACAATTTCAAAAAAGAGGTTGACAGTATCTCAGAAAAAGATTATTATTAGTGTATAATAAACACTAAGTAGATTTAAAATGACAAATACAAAGACCATTTCTACAGAAAACCAGCGACCAGCCGTGACAGTAGATGTCCTGGTGTTTACAGTCATGGACGATCAACTCATGGTGGCGCTGATAAAACGCGGTATCGCCCCCTATAAAGGAAGTTGGGCCATTCCGGGAGGGTTTGTTCATTTGGATGAATCGCTGGAAGAGGCGGCGCGGCGAGAAATTGAAGAGGAGGCCGGAGTCACCGATGTTTTCCTGGAACAACTGTATACTTTTGGCAATCCAAAGCGCGACCCTCGGATGCGAGTCGTTACGGTAGCCTATTATGCCCTTGTGCCTGGGAATCGAATCACCCTAGCCGCTGCCACCGATGCTGCCGAAGCCTCCTGGTTTCCCGTTAGTAAGCTGCCACCTCTAGCCTTCGATCACCAGGACATTATGCAATGCGCCATCGAACGCCTCAAGAGCAAGCTGGAATACAGCAATATTGCCTACAGTCTATTGCCGCCGCGCTTTCGCCTGAGCGATTTGCAGAAGGTTTACGAGGTGATCCTGGGCACCCCATTAGATAAGCGCAATTTTCGCAAGAAGATTTTATCGCTTAATCTGGTGGAGGCAACCGGCAAGATGGATACTGGCGGCGCGCATCGGCCCGCCCAATTATATCGGTTCAAGAAGAGGAAAATGATTGTCTTTAGTTGATTCAAGGAGAGTGACCCATGCCGATTTACTTCTACAGCACCAGGGGAGAATATGATTGCTTTTCCAACTTCTCGCCACATCCCTTTAAGTTGGATGGCAAAGAGTGGCCGACCTCCGAGCATTATTTTCAGGCACAGAAGTTCGCTGGGACAGAGCATGTTGAGGCCATCCGCGCCGCTCGCACCCCTAAACAGGCAGCCGAGATGGGCCGCGAACGCAAACGTCCTCTACGTCCCGATTGGGAAGCAGTAAAAGATGATGTTATGCGCAAAGCTGTATTGAAGAAGTTTCAAACCCATGCTGCTATCCGCGATACTCTGTTAGCTACAGGAGATGAGGTTCTCATTGAAAAGACTTCCCATGATTATTACTGGGGATGTGGCACTAAGGGAGATGGAAAGAATATGTTAGGGTTAATTCTTATGGAGGTGCGCGAGCAATTGAGATCACGATCTAAATCGTAGTGCGTTAAGGAGAATTAGAAGCAGTCACATAAGTTAGGCAAATAATTTGCAGAACGGTTAGTGTAAATAAGACACTATTAAGAGCGCACAATAAAATGCACGAGAGTAAACTTCGGTCATGGTAGTGTCATTCAGACACTAACAAAGGAGATGAGGAATATGTTTAGCGTAGGCTTTTTCAAAGGGCAGCCGAACGAGTACATTCTGAAGTATGTCAATGGACGAGTGCGGAAAGAGGGGCCAGGATTGGCGTTCTATTACTTGCCGCATAATACACAGGTTGTAGCGGTGCCGACCAGCAGCATGGATGCACCATTTATCTTTAATGAGGTCACGAACAACTTTCAATCGGTCACGATTCAGGGGCAATGCACCTATCGCATAGCGAATCCGCGCCAGGCAGCTAGCTTGCTCAACTTCACTATGAATCCATTTAATCGTGCTTATGTGTCGGAAGACCCCGACCGTCTGGCCAAGCGTATTACGAACGTCATCCAGATGGAGACACGCAGCGAAATCCAGAAACGTTCGCTGGAAGAAACTCTTGGTCAATCGGAAGCAATCGCCGCCGCAGTTTTTGCCCACTTGCGTGATGACGCCCTCTTAGCGCCCCTGGGAGTGGAACTTCTCAGCCTCTTCTTTGTGGCGGCTAAGCCAACACCAGAAGTTGCCAAAGCTCTGGAAGCCACCTATCGAGAAACCCTCTTGCGTAAAGCCGATGAGGCCGTTTATGCCCGCCGCGCTGCCGCCGTCGAAGAAGAGCGCAAGATTAAAGAGAATGAGCTGAGCACCGACATCACCCTCGAACAGCAACGCCAGAAACTTATTGAACTGCAAGGCACCAACGCTCAACAGGAAGCCGAGTTTCGGGGCCAGGCGATGGAGCAGGAAGCGGCGCACCGCGCACGAGCAACCGAAATGGAAATGGCGATTTATCACACTTTTGCGCCACCTGCTATTCTGGCTTTAGCTATGAAAGAGTTAGGACAAAATGCTGACCGTATTGGCAATCTGACTATCACTTCGGAGATACTGGCGGCGCTCCTCAATGCTCCAATTGGCACACCAAGCAATGAGTAATGAACAGCCTTAACAAGAGAGGTGAGTAGGATGCAGGAGTTTGAGAAGATTGTCATCATCACGCGCAAAACCGCCCTGGAAGAACTCGTCGAGCGATTTAATACCCGCGATCAGGCCCGCTTTTATATCGAGCATATGGGTGGTTCGTTCAATGATTATCAACAGGCGCATGACACCTATAAGCAGGCGCAGGACGCCTTGCGCGAGGCTATTCCAACGGGCGTGCGCTTTCAATTCATCGAACGCTCTTTTTTGCCGATGTTTACCTTTGGCGCGCATGACCTGATTGTAACCCTTGGCCCCGATGGATTGGTCGTCAACACCGCCAAGTACTTGGATACTCAACCTCTCGTGGCTTTTAACCCCGATCCACAGCGCATTGATGGTGTCCTCGTGCCTTTTCGGATGGAACACAGCACGGCGATCTTACGCCAGTCGTTGTGCGGCACCATGACGCTCAAGAAGGTTTCGATGGCCAAAGCGCAGCTTAATGACGGACAGGCTCTCTATGCGGTGAATGACCTTTTCATTGGCCAGGCTTCACACGTTTCGGCGCGTTATAGCATTTCCTATGCAGGACAGGTTGAGGCGCAATCGTCCAGCGGTATCATTGTTTCCACGGGGGCTGGCTCGACGGGATGGCTACGTTCGGTCGTCACAGGTGCAGCCCAGGTCATGGCCTCCCTCCATCCAGAGACCAAAACTCAGGCAGCGGTGGAAGATTACCGTTTTGCGTGGGAAGCCGAGCAGTTAGTTTTCAGTGTGCGCGAGCCTTTTGTCAGTAAGGTCTCCCGGGCGCAACTCGTCTTTGGCAAAGTCGAAGCCAGGCAGCCTCTCACCATCACCTCACACATGCCGCAAAATGGCGTCATTTTTAGTGATGGGGTGGAGAACGATTACGTGGAGTTCAATAGTGGAGCCATCGCCCAAGTGAGTGTGGCTGAGAAGAAGCTATATTTAGTGGTTCATTCTTGAACCATCTTTAATCAGTAGCAAAAAGGCGGTCACCTGCATCACCTAAGCCGGGCACGATATAGCCCTTATCATTAAGCTTCGCGTCCACGACACCCGTAAAAATTGGCACGTCAGGATGATGCTTGGCGACTTCGGCAATACCCTGTGGACAGGACACCACATTGGCATGAATAACGTGTCGCGCTCCCTGCTTTTTCACCTGATAAATGGCTTCAACGCAGGTGTGCCCGGTTGCCAGCATGGGATCAAGCACGAGGACACGCGCCTCAGGAGCAAATTCCGGAAGGCGCGAGTAGTATCCAACCGGAGTCAAGGTTTCTTCATCCCGGAACAATCCAATATGACCGACCTGGGCGTGGTCAACTAAGGAGAGCATACCGTCCAGCATACCGAGTCCGGCGCGTAGCACTGGCACTAAAACTAAAGGTGCCGCCAACTCATGTCCGACAGCAGTTCCCAAAAGTGTTGGCACCTCGATTTCTCGCGTTGGAAAACTGCGCATAATCTCCCACAGTAGCAAGCGGCTAATATCGCTCATCAGGCGGCGAAACTCGCCGCCTTGCACTTCCGGGCGGCGCAACAACGCCAGCTTACTTTCCAGTAGGGGATGCTCGACAATTGTAAGCTGTGGATATTCAGCAAGTAAAGATTGTCTGGTTTCTTGATGATTCATGGATTCCTTTTGGCCCTCACCCCCAGCCCGCCGCCCAAAGGGCACCCGGCTGGGGGTGAGGGCCTATAACAGCACTCCCACCACACACGCCGTCATAAAGGACGACAGCGTGCCGCCTAACATAGCAATTAGCCCTAAACGCGATAGGTCGCCCCGCCGCTCCGGGGCCATACCGCTGATGCCCCCGATTTGAATAGCCACAGAAGAGAAGTTCGCAAAGCCGCAGAGGGCATAAGCGGTAATGATAACGGAGCGGGTCTCTAAAACTCCTCGGTGCTGCCCTAACATCGTTGACAAATTGAGATAAGCCACAAACTCATTGAGGACAGTCTTCACTCCCAGCAGTGAGCCAATCGGCAGGGCATCGTGCCACGAGACGCCCATCAGCCAGGCAAAGGGAGCCATCACGTAGCCCAACAATAATTCAAACGAAAGATTAGGATAGCCTAAAGCCGCTCCCAACGCACCAATTAAAGAATTCAACAAAGCCACCAGGGCAATGAAAGCAATTAGCATTGCGCCGACGTTAAGAGAAAGATGCATTCCCTCCAACGCACCACGAGCAGCAGCATCCACAGCGTTGGCATCGGTGCGCTCGATATGAAACTCGACGCCCCCGGCGGTTTCGGCTTGCTCGGCTTCGGGCAGCAAGAGCTTGGCAATCACCAGGGAACAGGGCGCAGAAATAATCGAAGCAGCCAGAAGATGCCCGGCGATGTCTGGCACAAAGCCCTTCAACATACCCACATAGGCCGCTAACACACCGGAAGCGATATTGGCAAAACCGCCCACCATAATTGCCATCAATTCAGAGCGGGTCGCGTTAGCGATAAAGGGTTTCACTAACAGTGGGGCTTCGGTCTGGCCCAGAAAGATATTAGCTGCCGCTGAAAGCGTCTCGGCCCCGGAAGTCCTCATTGAGCGTTGCATAATCCAGGCGAGGCTGCCCACAACATATTGCATAATACCGCTGTGGTATAGGAGCGTGGATAAAGAAGAAAAGAAGATAATGGTCGGTAGCACATTGAATGCGAAGAAGGCTCCTGTGTTGGCATAATTCGGGGAGGCACCGAGTGGCCCCATCAGCTTATCATCGCCTGCTGCCGTGCCCACTGGCACATTATTTTTCACGAGGTTGCCAAAAACAAAACTCGCTCCCTTTTCGGCGAAACCGAGGAGAGCCACCACGCCATTATTAACCTCCTCGAAAAACCAGCGTCCCATCGGGGTATGCAACACCAGAATGGCAAAGGCAAATTGAAGCACTATGCCCCACCCAACCGTATGCCAGGCCACCCTTAAACGTGGGCGGCGAGTTTGCCCTATGGCAAAAGTAATCAGTGTAAAGATGGCCAGTCCGAACAGTGATTGTAAACGCTGTAATGGGCGACTCTGAATGGGAGGCAATACTGTAGAGGCCGGAGCGGATGTCCTATTTGTTGCGGCACTATTTGTCGCTGAGTTGGCTGCACCAGGAGTTCCCGCAGGTGTTGGTGTCTGAGCGTGCGCTAAAGGGAGCAGGAAAAGGCAGAGGATAAAAGTATAGAGGTGGCATCTGAAAGATTGAAAACTCACGCAATTTCGCATAGGCTCCCACAAGTAGTGAAGTCGAGATAATGATTGAGAGAATTGTGGCACAGTCACTTTTGCCTGTTGCCTTAGAGCAGCCAGACAAGAGTGTCTGGCCCACTATCAGGTAAGTATTGTAGCGTGTTCAAGTATCACTTGGTAAGGAGAAAGGCTAATCAACCTAAGTTGACCCTAAAGATTGTCATTTGGAGCGGAGTGACCAACGGGAGCGGAGTCGAGAAATCTTGCTGTTTAAGCCCTCAGGGACTACCAAAGATTCCTCGACTCCGTTGCACTCCGCTCAGAATGACACCACTGCATCTAACAACTTGAGTTATTTAAGTCTCACTATGGTTTCCTGCTCTGTCATTATTCCAACGCTGCGTGAAGCAGCCACCATCGGACAATTGATTACCGCATTAAAAGCTCAGGATCATGCTGGCCCGTTAGAGGTGATTGTAGTTGATGGCGGCTCAGGCGATGGCCCCAAGAAATTGTGCGCCAGTTTGCCAATGTGCAACTCTTAGTACATGAACCGGCAGGGACGGCGGCGCAGCGCAATGCAGGGGCAAAAGCGGCCACAGGTGAACTCCTTATCTTCATGGATGCCGATAATAAACCGGGCAAGAGCTTTGTGTCGCGTATTGCACGGGCTTATGAGCAGCGCCCCTTTGCTGTGGCTTGCCCGTGGTTTGTGGCCGATTCGCGGCATCCGCTTATCCGTTTCATCTACCTCTGCTTCAACCTCTTATTCTGGCTATCCCAGTGGCGTTTCCACACTGGCTCCGGCGTGTGCATCCTGATTCCCCGTCATATCTTTCTCCAGGTCGGGGGCTTTGCGGAATGGCTGCACTTAGGAGAAGATATTCACCTGATTCGCCAAGCTGCCATGCTTGGCACTCACCGCCACTTGCGTGTACCTCTGCGGACTTCGGCACGTCGTTTTGAGAAGTGTGGCACCTGGAACATGGTGCGCTTTTATGCCAAAATATCGCCACTGTTGTTAACTGGCAACTTCGAGGCGCTACAGAAAATCCCTTATGCCGCGGCTCCCTATAGCTCTACCTCAGAACTGGAACCCCAGTAACACCGCGACTTACAGCACTAAAGTTCATCCAATTGAAATAAGGGCATAATAGCCGCCATGCTATGAGCCATTAAGAGCGTATAGAAAATTATTAAAATTTCGCTAATCTTGGCAGATTAGCCTTTTGAGCGACAATTATAGAACCGGATGTGTGAATTTATGCAAGATTGGCAATTGTTAAAAGAATATACCCAAGACGGCTCTCAAGCGGCCTTTGCCAGTTTGGTGGAACGCAACGTTAACTTTGTTTATTCCATTTGCCTGCGGGAGGTTAGAGACCCTGCCCTGGCCGAGGATGTAGCACAAGTTGTTTTTCTACTGCTGGCTAAAAAGGCGCATACCATTCGGGAGGGAACAGTCATCTCCGGGTGGCTTTTCAATACCGCGCGCTTTGCCTCCAAAGATGCCTTGCGCCGGGAAATGCGCAGAGTGAAACGGGAACATAAGGCGGCCAATGATATGCTTGATGAACGACGGAGCAACCAAGCCGGATGGGACGATATTGAACCTTTATTAGATGATGCCCTCGCTACGCTTTCAGCCGCCGAGCGCCACGCCGTGCTGCTGCGCTTTTTCGATGGCAAGAGCCTGCGCGAAACCGGCGAGGCGCTGGGCTTAACCGAAAACGCCGCAGGCAAGCGAGTCAGCCGCGCCGTGGAAAAGCTACGCCGCTATTTCAACCAGCATGGCTTTGCTCTACCGGCCCTGGTCATCATCGGCCTCATCACCCAGAACGCGGTTCATGCCGCTCCCGCCTCTTGTGTTACCACTGCCATGCAAATCGGTTGGGGCGTAGCTCCCGGTAGCGTGACAACGGAATTCGTTAGCGCCAAAGTCCTTACTACGTTACAAGGCACCATGAAATCTATGTTTGTGGCGCAGCTCAAATCCGCTCTGGGAGCCAGTATCGCTTTGACGCTTATAGCTGGCAGTGGCGGTAGCTTCCTGCATCTATCCGCAGCGCAAGGACAAACACCCCAGGCGGCACCAGTAATGCAGGCGCAGCACGCCTTTATAAAGCAAGCTTCATGGAGGGGATCGCAACCGATACCCACCCATCACAATCATGCTGCGCCCCAACCTACGCTTATCTCTCAGCACCACCAGGTTTCATTCGACACAAAGATTTATGCAACCTCTAAACTGAGTCCGCTGCCCCACTTGCAATCCATTAGCTTAACCCAGGGGGACGGGGTGACGCAGGTTGATACCAAACCAAGCGCCACTACCACAGATAATGGGCATCAGCCAGCTATCGTTTCACCACTTCAGGCAGATGCGCCCTTAAAATCTCGTCCCAAGTTACAACTGCAAATCGGTCACGCTGGTGATGTCAATGTTCTCGCTTACACCCCCGATGGCAAAGTGCTGGCGACGGGAGCCGATGATAATAGCATCAAGTTATGGGATGTAAAAACCGGAGAGTTGATTCGCACCCTCAATGGACATACCGGAGGCATTAAAGCCCTGGCCTTCTCGCCCGATGGTGCTGTGCTGGCCAGCGGGAGTTGGGATAAAACGGCCAAGCTCTGGGATGCCGCTACTGGCAATTTGCTACAAACCCTGCCACAAGCCAATTACGTGACTTCGCTGGCTTTTGCTCCCACTGGGCATACTTTAGCGGTCGCTAATTGGGATCAGCAAGTGCGGCTCTGGGATGTCACCGATGCTACGGCGGCGGAACCCCTCCTTTCATTGGTTAATCATGCCTACTCGGTTGAAGCTGTGGCGTTTTCGCCAGATGGGAAGTGGTTAGCCACTGGCGGTTGGGATAAAAGCATTAAGCTGCTCGAAACAAAAAACTTCAAAGTTGTGCGCACTCTCACTGGCCCGGCGAGTGCGGTGACAGCACTCGCGTTCTCCGCCGACAGCCAGACCTTAGTCAGTGGTAGCGGCGATGGGGATGGCACCGTGAAGTTGTGGGATGTTAACACAGGCGAAGTTCTTCATACCTATAACACTCCCCTGACCATGCCACGCTTAGAGCAACCTGACGGCAGGAGCCAAATTGCATCTGGCTACACTCCCAGTACGGCGCGGGTGTGGTCAGTCGCTATTGCGCCGGATAATCAAACTGTGGCCTGCTCCCAAGGCTATCCCGGCATTAAAGTGTGGAATGCCGCCACAGGAGCCATCGTGAAATATGCGGGCGGCAATGGCCCTGGCACCGGACAAATCGCGTTCTCACCAGATGGCTCCACCTTAGCGGGTGGCGAGGGCAGCAGCGTTAATATCTGGGACACCAAGAACTGGAAGCTCAGCCATTACCTCGCAGGCACCATTATGATGCGAGCTATCGCCTACTCGCCCGATGGCGACACGCTGGCCACGGGGAGTTGGGATCAAACGATTCGGCTATGGGATACGCATACCGGTGATTTAAAGAAGGTCTTGCAGGGCCACACAGGTGAAGTGCATTATCTGGCCTTCTCACCGGACGGCAAGCTCCTCGCCAGTGGCAGTGCTGACCACACCATCAAACTATGGGACACGCAAACCTGGAAGCTCGCGCGTCCTCTCAACGATGGGAAACAAGATAACTTCGCGGCCTTGGCCTTTTCGCCCGATAGTAAGCTGCTGGCCTGTGCCGACTCAGTGAGCCACAAAATTCAGTTCTGGGATGTAGCTACCAACAAGAAACTGAGTGAAGCGCCAACGATGAACCATCAACCAACCATTAGCCTGGCTTTTTCACCTGATGGCAAGACATTAGCGGAGGGCACCTCCAATGGATTTGTATTCATCCGCGATGTGGATAAAGCCCTGCGCGGGGAAGAGCAGAGTCTCTTAGAAGGACGTGCAGGTTATACCGGGGGCATCTCTTCGGTGGCTTTCTTTCCGGCAGAAGTTCCTGGCCGCAAGAAGTTGTTGGCCGTCAGCAGCTTTGAAAATAGCGGAGATATTCGCATTTATAGCCTTGGCGAAAATGGCGAGCATCGGCTGCATGGCGGCCAGGCTGAGGCCATTGAATCTCTGGCTTTTGCTCCCGATGGCAGCACGTTAGCAACCATCGGGCAAAGCGGACTGCATCTCTGGGATACGCAAAAGAGCACCCAGTTATGGTCTTCGGCTCCCGGTCAATTTGCGGGCAAACCGCTGGGAATAGCCTTTGCTCCGGATGGTGGACAGATTGTCACCTGTGGCATGGATGGCATGGTACGGTTGTGGGCTGTTGAAAGAGGGCCGAGCCTAAGATTGACAGGCACGCTTTTTACGGTATCAACCTATATTAATGCGCCCTCCACTTATCTTAAAGTAACGCCTGATGGCTATTTCGGTGGCTCAAAAGACGCCGAGCATTACATTCGCTGGCAAACAGGCTCACAGCTATGGCCTGCCGAAAAGTTCTCCGCCCAATTTAATCGTCCCGACTTAGTGCAACAAACCTTCGCCGGACAACGGATTCCGGCAATGGGCACTGGTTAGGCCCACTTGTTAATCTTCAACAAGTTACTCAAGCACTCAAAACCTAAAGCCCACAGATAAGTTTCTGTGGGCTTTAGGTTTTATGGCACCTTCTGCTGCGCTCTATCCTACAGATCACTCAACAAGCGAATAACACTCTGACCTGCTCCTTGCACCGCGACAAACGCTAAAATAAGATTTTGTCAATGTCTTGTATCATTATTCTATTGACATTTATTAGACATGACACTAAAATAGTGTATATAAATGAAAGCGGCTCGTTATACAATGAAGGTGACAGCACAGAGAACCGGGCTTACGGCACATGTCATTCGCATGTGGGAACGGCGTTATGAAGCCGTCGCACCAATTCGCACCTCCACTGGTCGCCGCCTCTACTCGGACGCCGATTTAGAACGCCTTCAGTTGTTGCGTAATGCGACGCTTAACGGCCATAGCATCAGCCATGTAGCCTCACTTGCCACCGAGAAATTGCGCCAACTGCTTGAAGACGATCAAGCTACCATGCCAATCCTTGCCCCGCAGCGGCATCAAGCCCCGGCTAACCCGGAGCCAGACATTCAACGCCATCTAAACAATTGTTTAGCCGCCGTTGAGCAACTGGATGCTGCCGCATTGGAGGACGCCTTAGCACGGGCTTCGGTCAGCATGGGCCAAGCGGCTATTATGGACTATGTTTTAGAGCCATTGATGGAGAAAATTAGCGAATCGTGGCGAGCGGGCACGTTGCGCATTGCCCATGAGCATTTAGCTACCGCCGTCATTCGCGCTTTTCTGGGGGGATTAACTCGTTACACCAGCACAGCACACACCGCACCCGCTATTATCGTGACCACACCCAGTGGGCAGATGCATGAATTAGGAGCGTTGATGGCCGCTGCGACAGCCGCCGCGGAGGGGTGGCGCGTGCTTTACATGGGTGCCGATATGCCCGCCGAAGAGATTGCCCTGGCCGCGCAACAGAGCGCAGCGCGAGTCGTCGCCCTGAGCATTGTCTATCCAGCAGATGATCTGCGACTAGGTGATGAATTGCACAAGCTCAAGGCTCATCTGCCCAATTTCACCACCATCTTGGTTGGCGGTCGCGCTGCGGCTAGCTACGCATCAGTGCTGAATGCGGTGGGTGCCCTACGCATCAATGATATGTTGGGCTTGCGGCACCAACTTGAGTTGCTGCGCACCCGGCTCTTGCCACACCTCTCAGCGCCATCTGAAGGAGAGTTACATTAGATGACAACCCTATCTGACCTAAGTGTGCCCCGCACTGCCCTAGTGCCATCTCTGGAGCGGCCCAGAGCGACCACGGACATTGAAGATTTTCGGGAGCGGCTGCAACCTTGTCTCGAAGATTTCATCACTCAGAAAACGGACGGTTACTCAAGCTATACCGACGATTCCCTGCTGGTCACTATCTGGAATTACCCACAGCGTATGATAAAAGCGCGCGGCAAGCGCATCCGCCCCTACGTTGCCTATCTGATGTATCGTGCCCTGAGCGGCGATGATAAGAAACCTTTAAACATCCTTATCTCCTTAGAGCTTTTCCATTTATTTTGCCTGGTGCATGATGACATTATTGATCGTGGCAGCCAGCGCCATAATCTACCGACCTTGCATCGTTTCGTAACGGCCAAGCTGCACGCTGATAATCGGTTGCACGACCCCGAACACATCGGTAAAGCCCAGGCGATTTTATTGGGCGATATTCTCTTTGCCTGGTCGCAAGAAGCCTTTCATGGCAACCGCGATTTTAGTTGCGGCACCATCCACGAGGCGCGACGCTTTTTCAATCTGATGATTGATGAGGTAGTTATCGGCGAAATGATGGATGTAGACATGATGACGCGCCGTGCCACTTCCCTTGATGCCATAGATAAAAAGATTCTGCTCAAGACAGCTTCTTACACGTTTATCCGTCCACTACAAATCGGCGCGGCCCTCGCCGGTTATAGCCTGTCCTACGAGAAGTTCTGTTACGATCTGGGCTTATCGTTGGGAGCCGCCTTTCAAATTCAAGACGACCTGCTTGACCTTATTGGCACCCCGGAAACGACTCGCAAAAGTTTATTCTCTGATTTGCGCGAGCATCAACACACCTACTTTACGCAATATATCTTTGAGCATGGCACCCCGAACGAGCAAGTTAAGCTGCGCCAATTATTAGGAGCTGAAGTTGGCCCTGCTGACCGTGCGGAGGTGCTTAATCTCTTCGAGTGTTCCGGTGCCTTAGCACATGGACAGGCTAATATCCGGCGCCACCTGGCCCGCGCCTGCAACCTGATTCATGATTCGGCATTGCCAATCGCGGACAAGACAACCTTCTATGACTTAATCGGTTTAATCAGGGATCGTGCTTTATGATTTCACCCAGGGAGGGCCTAGTCGTGAGCCGCTCGCCAGTCAAGCACCCACCAGAACTATCCGCAGCATTTGAAGTTGCCCGCCGCTTGCACAGGAAGCACGGCAAGAGCTATTACTTCGCCACGCGCTTGTTTCCCGAAGATGTTCGCCTGGCGACTTATGCGCTTTATGGCTTTTTCCGCGTGCCCGACGAGATAGTAGATACCTCGCCCCTGCGCGATGCCGAAGATGCGATGCAAGTGAAACAACAGTTGAATGCGTGGCAGAGTAATTGGGCAACAGCCTATCAGACTGGCGACTCGCCTGATCCCATTCTGCGCGTTACATCTTATGTCTTCCATCGCTACCAAATTCCCTATGAATATAGCGAGCATTTTCTGGCGGCGATGCTGACCGACCTCGAAAAAAGTAGTTATCGAGATTACGATGGCTTACAGCAATATATGTTTGGCTCCGCCGCCGTTGTGGGCATGATGATGGCTTATGTGATAGGCTTCAACGACGCCAACGCTCTGCATTATGCCCGCACCCTCGGCTATGCGATGCAATTGACTAACTTCCTACGCGACATGGATGAAGATTACCAAATGCGCAGGCGCGTTTATATGCCGCAAGATGAACTGGCGAATTATGGACTCAGCAACGAGGACATTGCCGCGCGGCGCTACTCCAAAAAGTTTGAAGCTTTTGTCATTTATCAAGCGGCCCGCGCTCACAGCCTTTATGAAGAAGCTAACGAAGGCATTGCGCTCTTGCAGCCGCAGGGCCGCATCGCCGTGCGCGTAGCCAGCAGTTTATACCGCGCTATCTTGAATAAGATAGAAGCGCAGCAATGGGACGTTTTTCGTGGCCGCGCCCGTACTAATTTCCCTGAGAAAATCATGCTCATGGCGGAAGCATTACGCACCAACCGCGAGTAGAGTTGCCATCTAAGACAAACACATTATGAACAGGAAAGTAGCGATTATTGGGGGCGGCATTGGGGGCTTAGCAACGGCTTGCCTGCTGGCGAAAAAGGGCTTTGCAGTGCAGCTTTTTGAGAAGAACGCGCAGTTGGGCGGCGTCTGCAACTCCTTTGAGGCTGAAGGCTTTACCTTTGACATGGGGCCATCCTGGTATTTAATGCCGGATGTCTTTGAGAACTTCTTCAAGCTTTTAGGCGAGAACGTGGCCGACCATCTCGACCTCATTAAACTTAGCCCTTCATATCGCATCTTCTTCAAAGACACCGGCCAGCATTATGACTTTTACTCTGACCTCTCGCGTGACCTTAATACGATTGAAATCTTAGAGCCAGGAGGTGCTGCCAAGCTCCAGGAATACCTGAAGCTGTCTGAGATGCAATATAAAATCGCGCTACAAAGCTTCATGTATAAGAACTACGATACGGTGTTCGATTTCCTGAACAAGCAAGTGGCAACGGAAGGACGCCGCTTGAAAGTATTCTCGAAGATGAATACTTATGTAGAGAAATTCTTCAAGACCGATGAAGTGCAGAAGATCATGGAGTATCAGCTTGTCTTTCTGGGCAGTTCGCCTTATAACACCCCTGCGCTGTATAACATCATGAGTCATATTGATTTTAATATGGGCGTCTACTACCCTCGCGGCGGCGTTTACCAGATTGTACGGGCACTGCATAATATCGGCGAGAAGTTAGGGGTGGAATATTTCACCGATGCTCCTATTGACCGTATCTTGACGGGAAGCAAGCGGCGCGTGCGTGGTGTGCGTCTGCAATCGGGGGAAGAGTTCTCCGCCGATTTAGTTGTCTCGAACGCTAATATCCAGCACACCGAAACCAAGATGCTATCACGCCCCCATCGGAGCTTTTCTGATCGCTACTGGAAAACGCGCACTCTTGCGCCTTCGGCCTTTATCCTGTACTTAGGACTCAAGGATAAAGTGCCAGGGATCGCCCACCACAACTTAATTTTCTCCAAAGATTGGCGCAGCAACTTTGCAGAGATTTTCGATGATCCGCAGTGGCCGACTGACCCATCACTTTATATCTGCGCGCCCAGTGTCACTGATGAATCCGCCGCCCCACCTGGCCAGGAGAATCTGTTTGTCCTCGTGCCGACTGCTCCGGGGTTAAAGGCGACTGAGAAGCAATTAGCAAAGTACGCCGATAAGATACTAACCACCATAGAGCGAGAGATACATATCCCCAACTTGCGCGAGCGCATCTGCTACCAGAGAATTTTCTGGGGCAAAGATTTTACAGAGCGTTACAACAATTATCGCGGCTCCGCTTTAGGTTTAGCGCATACCATTTCACAAACGGCCCTCTTGCGCCCTAACAACAAAAGCAAGCGTTTGAAAAATTTGTTTTATGTGGGGGCTAACACAAACCCTGGCATCGGAATGCCGATTTGTCTGATTAGCGCCGAACTTGCCTATAAGCGTATTGTTGGCGATAAATCGGCTTCGCATCTAGAGGTGTTGTAGCTCTCACCTTATTATTGAACTTTAAACACAAAGGACACAAAGATTTCACAAAGAGCACAAAAGAGTTGAAGACAAAAAGGAGCAAGGGGAAAGGGTGCTCACTATATCACTATTTTCCATTCTCAATCCTCTGTGTTCTTTGTGAAATCTTTGTGTCCTTTGTGTTTAAAGCTGAGCATAACAGCTATAAGAACTTAGACAGGAACACTGCAAAGAAAAGCACGCCCCCACTAATGGTATTGATGGGAGGAAATATCTTATATAGTCGCATTACGTCACTTTCCGTGCCTGCCCTGAGGGAAGCTAACATCAAGCTAACATAAACCATTCCTAAGAGTAGGGATATAAAGGAGAGATGGGGAAAGGCTAACAGGGCAGATGCAGCATAGAGTACGAGGCAAAAGAGCAAGGTGCCGGGTAAGCCTAAATAGGTAGCAACAGTTTGTATCTTCGCCGTGCGATCAGCCGTAATGTCGGGCACGGCTGAATAGGCGTGCATCGCCATTGCCCAGCACCACGCGGCCAGCACCAGATTAAGAGATAGAGCTTCGCCACCGATCAGGTAGTAGGCAAAGATGCCAGGAAAAATATAAAGAACATTAAAAGCTGCATCGAGAATAGGTTTGGTTTTAGCCCGGATAGGTGGGGCCGAATAAAAAATGCTAAAGAACAGGAAAGCCGCTAATGTCCAGCGCGCAGCAGCATTGGCAGCAACCAAGCCAAGCGCAAAGGGCAGATTTAGCAGAGCAATAACGAGCCAGAGGGTGATTCGCTCCGCTGGTGGGACAAGTGTTTCGTAATCTATTTTTTTAATGTTATGGATGTCGGTTTCGTAATCGAAGATGTCATTGATGCCATAGATAAGGAGATTCGCGGGAAAAAGGAAGAAGAAGCCGAATACAACTATCGGCCAATGATGAAAATCCGAGAGTTTGGATGCGCCCGCCGCAAGGCCCACGAGGTAAGGGCCAAAAATGTAAATCCAGAAACGGGGACGACTGAGTTGAAAGAGCTTACTCAAGCTCAACGGAGCAACGGAACCAGACACATCTTTACTTTAGCAAATTGAATATTACATGTTGTGTTAGCAGATAATCAAGCCGTGAATAAGACACCTTTCTCAATCGCTTTTCTATTTTTAATAATGTCCGGTTTTTTCGTCGCCAAGATGCCGGTGCGCCCGGAGTTCGCGGGGGTGTCTTCGGTTTTTGTCCTGGTGTTTGCCTTACCTTCTTATATGGCACTGTATAAGTGGCTGGGCAATAAAGAGGGCGTGCGAGTGTTAATTATCCTGGGTCTCTTTGCTGTCGTCTTAGAGTCCATTGCTATTGATACAGGCTTCCCTTATGGTCATTTCTCTTATGGCGAAAAGATTGGCGCAAAAGTATGGGGTCTAGTGCCCTGGACGGTGCCTTTTGCCTGGACTCCCCTGCTCCTCTTTTCGATGTCCCTTGCCGCACGTTGGACAACACATGCCTTATCCACTATTGCTCTTAGTGCATTGCTACTGGTTATTATAGATATGGTGCTTGATCCGGCAGCAGTGGCTCAGGGGTTCTGGACGTATGCGCAACCAGGTAATTTTTACCAGGTGCCTTTCAGCAATTTCTGTGGCTGGTTCTTATCGGGCGCTATTAGCTCCTGGGTTTTTCAAACTTTGGCTCGTCGTGCCCGGCACTTTAATAAGATTGAGGCAGCTATCCTGCCGCCAGTAGCATTAATGAGCAGCAGTTTCTTGATCTTGAGTTTCTGGACGAGTGTCTGCTTCTGGATGGAGCTATGGCTTCCCACAGCAGTAGGAACTGCACTTTTAGGAACGATTAGTTGCTATCTTTTTAGCAGCCAGCCAACGCCACTGCCGTCACTTTCTACAGAGAATATCTTATGAGCATCACGACGTGCCTACCAACAGAGCCGATAAATATAAATGGCGATTTCGCCGTTGCCGAGGATGATGTTATTTTAGTGGATGAGCATGACCAATTTATTGGCTTTGCACCCAAGCTGAACGCGCATCAGAATGGCGGCAAGTTGCATCGCGCTTTTTCAGTTTTCATTTTCGACGCTGCCGGGAAGATGCTGATTCAGCAACGCGCCCTGGGGAAATATCACTTTGGCGGACGGTGGACAAATGCCTGTTGCAGCCATCCCCGTCGGGATGAATCGCCCTTGCAAGCCGCTCAGCGCCGGTTGCAGGAAGAGTTTGGTTTTACGACGGATTTAAAAGAGCTATTCAGTTTTATCTATCGCGCCGTAGATAATAGCAGCGGCTTGACTGAACATGAGTACGATCATGTCTTTGCTGGAAAGTTTGATGGCGAGCCTGCCGCAAATCCCGCAGAGATTGCCGCCTGGAAATGGATTGATGTCACCGAACTTGAAGTAGATGTCCGTAAAAACCCACAGCACTATACACCCTGGTTTCAGCAGATTATCGGCAAAGTCTTGCAATGCGTTCTGCCATAATCAAATCCACGCCCGTTACACTTTTAGATTTTTAGCAGGAAAACAGGAGGTCAGGAAGCCAAAAAAAGAATTAAACTGGAGCCGTCCTCACAGTAGGTTCATGCTATAAAAGTGCAATTTTATTTTTCTCCTGCTCTCCCTCTTTCCTGCCTTCTTGTTAAAGTCAAATTCTTCTATCTGTTACGTTGGCTGTAGTCGCATTTCTCTGCTTCCTGTAAAATCTCGTCATATCCCCACATATTCAGGAGAGCACCGTGTTCTGTCACTTACCGCTTGGCACCTCCTATATGGATAGCAAATATCTATTCATATTCTTGTTTGCTTTGATTCTGAATCTTGCCTCTACTTCGACTTCCCAGGCCAACTTTCTCATCGCCCAAAATGGCAAGGCACGCTGTGTTATCCTGCGCCAGAATGGAGCCACGGAAGCAGAAGCCCATGCCGCCAATGATTTAGCCGATACCTTAAAGCAAATTACAGGCGCAGTCTTTCCCGTGCAGACAGCGCACCCCGGCAGAGGCCAGCAAGCGATTGTTGTGGGGCCGGGGCCGCTGGCCAGTTCGCTGTTTCCTGAAGTTCCCTTCAAAACTTTGGGCGGCGAGGAACTGGTTATCAAAACCAAGGGGCGGTATTTGCTTTTGGCGGGTGGACAGCCGCGTGGCACTTTGTATGCGGTCTATCGGTTTTTAGAGCAGCAATGTGGCGTGCGCTGGTGGACGCCGTGGGCTTCGGATATTCCCCACCATGCCACTCTCAACGCACCTGATTTAAATGTGCAGGATAAGCCCAGTTTTGAATACCGCGAGCCGTTTTGGTTCTCGGCGTTTGACGGCGACTGGGCGGTACGGCATTTTTATAATGGCAGAGCCGCTCATCTGAAGCCCAGCTTAGGCGGACAGATCACCTATAAGGGCTTCGTCCATACCTTTTATGAACTGGTGCCACCGGACAAGTATTTCGCTACGCATCCTGAATGGTATAGCCTAATTAACGGCAAGCGCACTTTCCAGGGCGCGCAATTGTGCCTCACCAATCAGCAACTCCGCGATTTTACAGTGGAACGGGTGCGTCAATGGCTAAAGGAGTCACCCGATGCCAACATTATTTCGATCTCGCAAAACGACCAGTTCGGCCCGTGTGAATGCGACCAATGCAAAGCTCTCGACACCGCTGAAGGCAGCCATGCCGCGACCATGATTTCTTTCGTCAACTATATCGCGCAAAAATTAGAGCCAGAGTTTCCGAATGTCGCCTTCGATACGCTCGCCTATCAATATACACGCCATGCTCCTAAAACCATTCAGCCTCGGCCCAATGTCATCGTGCGGCTTTGCTCTATTGAGTGCAATTTCGCCGCGCCGCTTGATGATCCTTCTAATGCCGCCTTTGCCAATGACATCCGCGATTGGTCGAAACTCTGCAATCGGCTTTATATCTGGGACTATGTAACAAACTTCGGCCATTACGTGCAGCCGCATCCCAATTGGTTCGTGCTTGGCCCCAATATGCGCTTCTTCCGCGACCATCATGTGCGGGGCGTCTTTGAAGAGGGCGCTTACCAGTCGAACAGTTCGGAAATGGAAGAGTTAAGAGCATGGGTTTTGGCGCGTCTGCTATGGAATCCCAATGCTGATGATAACGCGCTAATTAATGAATTCTTGAATGGCTATTACGGCAACGGGGCTGCACGCTACATCCGGCAGTATCTTGATCTACTGCACGAAGCATCGCATGGCTATTACCTGACGTGCGGCTCGCCACCAGATGCGCCCTCCCTGAAATTTTCGACTTTGGCACAAGCCGAAAAGCTATGGCAGCAGGCCGAATCGGCAACACAGAACAACTCGGAGAAATTATGGCGCGTGCGGCAGGGGCATTTGCCCGTGCGTTATGTGTGGCTGACACGGTGGACTCAATTACAGCGTGAAGCTGTGCGGTCACAGGCGAATTGGCCCCTATCCGCATCGCGCAAAGCCGTCGCGGACGAGTGGTTAGCGGTCGCCACCGGCCCTGGCCCGGCAGGGTGGAGCAAAATGACGCAGATTAACGAGGGCGGCACCACGCCACAATCCTTTGTCGCCCGCTTTGCCCAAGACCCACCCACTTGGGCAGGCGACCCCAAACGTGCTGCCAATCCACCCCCACCCGCCGACCTTCAAGACGTCAATGTACGCGACGGAGTAGATGTGCAGGATGATGCAGTGACGCTCTACCGCGAAGGCGACTTGTCGGATATTCGTCCTGATGCCGCCGCTTCCGATGGCGTAGCCGCCTGGATGCCCGGCAGCCATCATGAGTGGGCGGTGCAGATGCCAGTGAGCAAGTTGCCAGACCGTGCCCAGCGAGGGAAATGGAAGGTTTACGTTGTCTTGCGCGTGCAAAAGAAGCCAGGAGCAACAGCTAAAGGCAATGCTTTCACGGCAGGGATATGGGATACCCCAGCCGGGGCCAGCCGTGGGGAGGTTGCCATTGCTACCGCCACAGTGCCCGACGGCTACAAGACCTATCTACTGGGCACGGTAGACATTAAGCCCGATCAGTATTTCTGGGTCGCGCCCACAGCCAATCCTGACGTGGATGCTATCTGGGTAGATCGGTTCTATCTGGTGCCTGCCTAACACCTGCCTGGAACCTGCCTAGAACTGTTGCTGTGCCAGGCATACAATAATTCGCATACAAAATAAATTTTTGAAACCCGCGTTGACAATTTCTGTCTAAAGAGAGAGCAAGCAGGAAGGTGCGATTAAGAAAGGGTCAAGAATCAAACTGGGCGCAACCCTAGCCAGGCATAGGCGTCTTGTTAAGGTAGCAGTGCAGTGTCCTCTAACCAGAGCTAAACGCGGTAGATTTTGACAAACAGGCTCTCTCCCAGCGGTATTGCATTTGCTTGCTTTAAGGTCGAATTTAGATTTTTATCGAGGAGGAGAAATGAGCGAAGTATCTCCTAACAAAAAGAGTTATATCCGTAACACATTAACAGTAGGCGCTGTGGCAGCCGCCCTCGCCGCTGGTTATAACATGCGCGGCACTACAGATGTTGGTGCGCAACAAGGCGGAGGCACTACTCCCATCACCACCGCGCCAGTAGTGCAGACACCGGCGACTCGTGACGCGGCTTCCATGCAAAGCGCCTTCCGCGATGTCGCCAAAACGGTTGAGCCTGCGGTGGTGACCATTATCACTGAGGTCAAGACACCCCGCACTTCCACACGGCGCAGAATGCAACCCTTCAATCCCTTTGGTGGCGGCAGCCCCTTCGGTGGTGGCGACCAGGGTGGTCAGGGCCAAGACCCCTTTGACCAATTTTTCCGTGGCTTTGGTTTATCCCCCAACTCCTACGACCGGGCTAAAGTACGCGCCCATCTGCAAGAAATCCAGGGTGGCGGTGGACTCGGCTCTGGTATGATTTATCGTTCCGATGGTTTGATTCTCACCAACGCCCACGTTGTGCGCGGTGCCGATACCGTGACGGTGAAGGTCGGAGAAGATAAGACCTACAAGAATGCGAAGGTACTTGGCATAGACGAGCGCACCGACGTAGCGGTTGTGAAGATTAATGCTACCAACCTACCCACCGTGAAACTCGGCGATTCTTCCACTGTAGAAGTTGGCGACTGGGCAATTGCAGTCGGTAACCCGTTCGGTCTCAGCCACACCTTAACCGTTGGTGTGATTTCAGCCAAGGCCCGTGAGCTGCCGTTCAATCAGCGCAACCCTGGCGATTATCTCCAGACGGACGCTTCCATTAATCCCGGTAACAGTGGTGGCCCGCTACTCGACATTTATGGCCGCGTTGTTGGTATCAACAACGCCATCTATAGCGAGAGCGGCGGCAACGTGGGTATTGGCTTTGCCATTCCAATCAATACTGCACGCACTATTGCCGACCAACTTGTAAAGACTGGCAAAATCCATCGTGGTTATCTCGGCGTTTCGATTGCCGATGTGGCTGATAATGCAGCGGCCTTTGGTCTTGATGCCAACACCCAGGGCGTTTTGGTGAACAATGTTGACCCCGACACCCCAGGTGCCCGCGCTGGTCTCCAACCCGGTGACGTGATTCAGTCGTTCAATGGACAAACTGTAACCAAGAGCACTGAACTGCAACGTCTGGTGGGCAGTGCGCCAGTTAATTCCAATGCCCAACTGAAGGTCTTGCGTGATGGTCAAACCGTCAACCTGACTGCTCGTTTGGATGAGTTGAAAGACGAGACCCCGCGTGTGGCTCGTGCCGATGGCGACCAGGGCACCCCCAATAATAACAATACGGCGGGTTCAACTACCGTGATGGGTATGCACCTGCGTCCCTTAACCCCAGACCTGGCTCAACAGTTTGGTGCGAAAGCGACTCGTGGTGCTGTAGTTGTGGCCGTAGATGAGGATTCTCCCGCCGCTGCCGCTGGCATTGCGCGTGGTGACGTGATCGAGCGCGTTGGTGTGAATCCGGTTTCCACACCAGCCGATGTGCAGGCTGCGACTAAGCGTATCCTGAACAACAAGAACAACGATGACAAGACCGTGGCTCTCTCTGTTAACCACCAGGGCACCAGCAGCTACGTCTATCTGAAGAACACGCAGTAAATGGTTCAGGAGATTTATTCCTGACTCTACAGTTAAAACAACAGCCCGCCAACTCTTCGGAGTTGACGGGCTGTTGTTTTGTTCGCTAAGGTTGGCTAAGATTTAAAGGGCTAATCCAGTAATAGACACAAAGCATTTGACGTAAATATGAAACCTCGTTATTTTATTCAAACCTTCGGCTGCCAGATGAACGTCCATGACAGCGAGCGCATGGCTGGTATGCTGGACGAACTGGGCTACGAGCCGATAACGGCGCCCGAAGGCGCTGATGTCTTAGTGCTCAATACCTGTGCCGTGCGGGAGCGGCCTGAGCACAAGCTTTATTCGGAGTTAGGTTCTCTACGCAAGCTCAAGCACACCAACCCCAACCTGATTATTGGCGTGGCGGGCTGCATGGCGCAGCGCGAGGCCGATTCTATTCGTCGCCGCGTCCCGGAAGTTGATATTCTGCTCGGCCCACGTAATCTGCACCACCTGCCCCACCTCATTCGTCAGGCGCAACGCAACCATCCTCATGCTGGCGCAGGAGAAGCCACTGATGAGACCAGCAAAGCGGATGGCCTTGACCTGGAGTGCGACCCCACACCCGTGACTCCGGTGCGCCGCAGCAATACAATTGGGGCCTATGTAGACATTATTTTCGGCTGCAATTTCAAATGCACCTACTGTGCCGTCCCCTCGGCGCGGGGCCGCGAAGTCTCGCGTCGCTCGATTGAAATTCTGGACGAAGTGCGCCAGTTAAATGATCTCGGCTACCGAGAGATTACCCTGCTGGGTCAGACCGTCAATGCTTATGGTCATGATTTGGGCACTCTGGATGATGGCCAGCGTATTGACTTTGCCTGGTTGCTGCAACAAATCAATAAGATCAATCCAAAGCTGCGCGTGCGCTTTACGTCGCCGCACCCGATGTATTTCAACCAGCGCCTGATTGAAGTCATTGCCGATACAGAATGCGTCTGTGAACATCTCCATCTACCTTTACAGAGTGGCGATAACGACTGTTTACGCCGCATGAAGCGCACTTATACCATCGAAAAATACCGCCGCATTATTGACCAGGTGCGCGAGAAGATTCCTCATGTGGCGGTAACTACCGACACTATCGTGGGCTTTTGTGGCGAGACGGAAGCGGAGTTCGAGAATACGCTCCGCGCCTTCCGCGACATTGAATTCGACCAGGCGTTTATGTTCGCCTATTCTCCGCGCCACACGACGGAAGCCTGGGAGTGGCCCGATGATGTGCCCGCTGCCGAAAAGCAACGCCGCTTGGCTGAGCTTATCGCCCTGCAAAACGAAATCGCCCGTGACAAAAACCGCCTTTTGGTAGGTGGAAACTACGAGGTACTGGTCGAGGGCATCAGTGACAAAGACCCGACGCGCTTAATCGGACGCACGCGCACTAATAAACTGATGCTCTTCCCCGGTGACTTGCATACCTATCCCGCCGGGTCTTTAGTTGAAGTCAAAGCAGAAGAAGCTTTTCTCTGGGGATTTGTGGGCAAAGTCAATACAGTCTTCAATCGCCCACAGCAACCTAAAATGATTATCGAGTTGCAGGCTGCGTAAAACTTGAGGCTGACGCTGTGGTCAAAGAGTGAACGGAGACCTAACCCCTTCCCAATTCGGGAAGGGGGTGACAGAAGATAAGCGTTGGGTGAACTACGAATTTAACGATAAAGTAGCCCTGTGTTCCCCTCTCTGCTTCGGAGAGGGGACAGGGGAGAGGTTAAATAGGAGGCTTGATGCGGAAAGTTTGGATTATTACCCTCGGTTTGGGTGCTTTTAACATCTATCATACAACGCCATCGCAGGCGCAAACGGTGAATGTGCCGGTAGTTCAGGCGCAGTCGCCAGAAGCACTATTGCCCACAGTCGTGCCTCAAATTTCCCATCCTGCCAAGTCTGCCTCACATCCAGCTCAAGGTTCTGGCACGCCATCGCCTTATGACCGCCTGCGCAAATCATTGCACCCGGTGCTGCTGCAAACCGCTGCCGAGATAAAAGCCGCAAATGCGGGTCAACTAAATACCAGTCTGATAGAACTCAAAGGTCAAATCGCGGGCATCATCGCACGCGGCAAGCATCGCACGGCAGTTATGAAAGTGGATGATGCCAATGTCAATCTTGCTATTGGGCCGGATTTTCAAGACCAAGCGATCCTGCATCCGGGGGCGAATATCCGGGCCATCGTAAATATCAACCCAAATGCCGATGTAAAAGAAGAGATACTCTCGATTTTCGCGGCCACCGATCAACCGGAGCCAGCACAAACAGAGGCACAGCAGATCGCCACGAACTCTCCCCCACCCCGACCTCAACCGGTAGCGACTCAATCTATTCTTAACGCCATTAACGGTTTGATCGTGGCGCAACCTGGAACCGATATTACCTTACCGAAATCACAATCTTCACCGCGCAACACATTAGGCTCCGCTTACAATTATGACAACGGTGTCGGTGATAATTTCGAGGCGCAGAAACCGGCTTATAGGGCTTTGGTGCAACGCTGCAACCCTAAGCTCAGCGCGGCCCAGGTAGATGAAATTGCCACCGCACTGCTAACAGCAGGTTACGAGAATAATATTGATCCCCGCTTTCTGGCCGCTATCATTGCAGTAGAAAGCGACTTCGATATTTACTGTTTGAGTTCCTCCGGCGCGATGGGCCTGGGTCAACTGATGCCTTTTAACTTGCCCGAAGCGCACATCACCAATGCGTGGAATCCCACGCAAAATGTGATTGGCATGGCTCGCCTCTTGCGCGGCCATTTAAACGACTACCGAGGCCGACCCAATAGCACCCTGCTAGCCGTAGCCGCTTATAATGCCGGGCCAGGGGCTGTGCGCCGTGCTGGTTTCCAGGTGCCCCCCGGACAACAAGTGCAGCGTTATGTGTGGAAGGTCTACTACCGCTACAAAGCCTTCGCCCCGGATATGTTTAGATAGAGAGTTCTGAGTGCTGAGTTTTGAGTTCTGAGTGAGGCAACCGAACTATTACTGTTTCCTTGTCCTTTGGACTCCCTACTCAGAACTCAAAACTCAGCACTCAGAACTAATAAACTCCTATGACTGGTTCTGTTCATGTCGCCATTGGCGCGGCTTTAGGTAAATATATCAAGATTAAGCCATTGGCTTATGCGGTCGGTGTGCTATCACACCTGATGGGCGATATTACGCCGCATAAAGATGTCGGGCCAATGGAAGCGCCTATCGTCTTTGGCACCCTCGCTCTGGTTGGCTTTAAACACGGTTGGACATCGTCGCAATTTCTGGGCGCTTTAGGTGGAATCACTCCCGATTTTGAGCATATCCCAGCCGAGCTACGCAAAGACCCGCGCCGCCACGGGCCGATGGAGGAAAAGCTATTCCCCACTCATAATGGCCAATTAGAACACGCCCACTGGCCCTTGCACCCGGCCCTGGGTGTCGCCATGCAAATTGTGCTTTATTTCGGCTGCCTGTATCTGGCCGGGACTTTTCGTAAATCAGAGACATAAAGATAAGACGCCAAGCTGCGCTACGCTAACTTCGTGCGCTATCTCAACGTTGTTTAAATCTTAGTAAAATTGCGTTGCGCAGCCTAGCGTCTGCATCGCATCGCGCACGAAGTTAGCGTGCTATTTACTTTCTGGGAGATTGCAATGAAATCGAAAGCCGCTATTTTTGAAGGTGTGGGTAAGCCCCTGATCGTAGATGAAATCGAAGTAGATGACCCCAAAGCGGGTGAGGTGCTGGTGCGCCTGGAAGCGACTGGCTTGTGCCACACCGAAATTTGGTATATGAGTGGTGGCGACACCACCACCCGCGAGCCAATGGTTCTGGGTCATGAGGGTGGCGGCATTGTCGAGAAAGTGGGCAAAGGCGTGACCTCGCTGAAAGAGGGCGACCATGTGGTGCCGATTTATATCTGCGAGTGCGGCAAGTGCCGCGAGTGCTTGAGCAACGACACCAACCTGTGCTCGGCCCTGGATGATGCTTATTTCAACGGCACAATGGGCGATGGCACGGTGCGCTTTCACCACAACGGGCGCGACTTGAACCACTTCATGCTGACCAGCACTTTCTCGCAATATACGGTGGTCGAAGAGATTGCCCTCGCTAAAATCCGCGAGGATGCTCCCTTAGATCGCGCCTGTTTATTCGGCTGCGCCGTGACCACAGGTATTGGCGCGGCGTTGTGGGCTGCTAAAGTAAAACCCGGCTCTACCTGTGCCATCTTCGGCTGTGGCCCAATTGGTCTTAACGCGGTGCAGGGTTGCAAGCTGGCTGGAGCTTCTAAAATTATCGCTGTAGACCTAAACGATGAACGGCTCAAGAAAGCTGTCCAATTTGGTGCGACAGACACCATCAATCCGCCCGATGGCAATGGCACCGGGCCAGTCAAAGAGATGACGGACGGTGGCGCGGATTTCGTCTTTGAAGCCACCGGCAACACCAAAGTCATGCGGCAGGCATTCGAGGCCACCCGTTATGGCGGCGGCAAATGTGTGGTTATTGGTGTGGCCCGCACTGGCGAAACCGTGGAAGTCACACCCCGCATGTTAATCGCTGGCCGCACCCTAATGGGCACGGCTTTCGGTGGCTGCCGGGGCCGCACCCAGTTACCGGGCCTCATTGACCGCTACATGGAGGGTGATATCTTCGTAGATGAACTAGTGACCGACACCATTGACCTCAAAGACATCAACGAAGCCTTTGAAAAAATGAAGCAAGACAGCGGTTACCGCTACGTTGTGAAATATTAATCGGCTTTTTTAGGTACTGCTTTTCAGATGCGTACTACCCCATCCTTAACCACCTAAAGGCAGAGTAAAAAATTAAAGAAGAGGCACAAACAGCCTACCAGATGGGGCAGTTGCCCCAGCTACCGCGCCAGAACGGAGGCCGCCATCGCCTGCATGTCCCCGTTTTTGTGGCTTTTGCGTCTCTTAACAGGCTCTTCCTTTTGTGTCCTGTCCTCACAGCCCTTTTAAGGGCCTAAAAATACTCAGCTCGATAGGTAACAGAAGCTATTGATTTAGAATTAAAGGATATTTATGCGTATTGGTTTTATTGGTGTTGGTGGTATTGCGGGCAATTACCTCAGTAGCTTAAAGCGGCTCAACCAACCTGTTGCGGCAGTTTGCGATGTCAATGCAGAGCGTGCCGCACAGGTGGCAGGAGAGCATCAAGCGGCAAGTTATGGCGATCATCGGGAGATGCTCGCACAAGAAAAGCTGGATGCGGTTTTTATTGGCATCCCACCCGGCGCGCATGAGGGACAAGTCGCTGACGCTGCCGGGTGGGGAGCCGCCGTTTTCGTCGCTAAGCCGATTGGCCTTGACCTGGATGCGGTGCGCCGCACCCGTGATGTGATTCAGGCCAAAGGTGTCATTAACCAGGTTGGCTACATGGCGCGTTATTCGGATATTACCGAGAAAGCCAGAGAAATAACGAAAGATCAGCCGCTGGGCATGGGTATAGGACGTTTTATGTGCCGCATGGGAGCGCATCCCTGGTGGGGCAAGCAGGCGATGTGCGGCGGGCAGATGCTCGAACAAAGCACCCACGTTTTTGATCTGCTGCGTTACTTCCTGGGCGAAGTCGCCGAAGTCCAGGCTTATGGGCACAAGGGATTAGGCGATGACATTGCCGATTTTGAAGACAGCACCGTTTGTAATTTGCGTTTCGCTAATGGTGCAGTGGGCAATGTGACCAGCACTTGCATCGCCAATGCGCCTGACGGTTTTGCAATGGAGCTTACGGGGCGCGACTTTTATCTCCGTTTCGTGATGGACACACGCTTGCAAGGCCAGATCAATGGGGAAGCCCTTAATTTTGAAGGTCAAGAAGCAGGCTACTTCCGCCAGGTGGAGCAGTTCTTAAAGGCCGTCGAGCAGCATGATCAAAGCCTCGTGCGCTCTTCTTATGCCGATGCCGCCCGCACCCTGGCCGTGACACTCGCCGCCAATCGCTCGCTTGAAACCGGGCAACTTGAAAAAGTCGTGGAGGTATAAGTCATGAAATTCGGCACTTTACAGGGTGTACTGGGCGAACCTTTGCCCGAAGTTTTTACAGTAGCGAAGGAACTGGGGTTCGATGGGGTTGAATTAGATTGGCGCGACTTCTCAGAGGCAGGCGAAGGGGGTCTTCTGGAAGCGAATCGCCGCCCCGATTTGCGCGAAGCCGCCGCTTTAGCCGGAGTTGAAATTTCTTCGGTCGCTGCCCATTTTCTCAATAACGGAGGACTGGCTTCCCCAGAACCTAAACATCAACAATTTGGCGTGCAGGCGGTGCGCACTGGTATTGAGCTATGCCGTGATTTAGGCGCAAAAGTGCTGCTGGTGCCTTTCTTCGGCAATGGAGAAATTGAAGGCGAGGCCGGGAAAGAACGGCTGATTCAGAATCTGCAACACCTGGCCTCCAAAGCCGAAGCCGATGATGTAATGCTGGCGATTGAGCACACCTTACGTGGCGATGAAGCGACTGCCTTACTGCATGAAGTCGGCTCTGCCTATATAGGAGATTACTGGGACATGGCCAACTGTATGTCACTGGGCTATGATCCCCTAACCGAGATCAAATCGCTCAAAGGCCATATCGCCCAGGTTCATGCCAAAGAATATGACGGTAGCGAAGTGCCTGCTGGGGCCAGACCCCCGCGCAGCTATCCAGGCTTAAATACCAAATCTTTTGGTGAGGGCCAGGTGCCAGTCCGCGACGTTTTAGCGGCCTTGCGACAAGTTGGCTATGATGGTTACGTGGTGCTTGAAACCGGTGCCTTCGGCCATCACCACAAGTCGGCTCGCGCCGCGTTAGAACACCTGAACGCATCCCTTTAACGAACTATGCAATATGCGATTGGCATTGATTTAGGTGGCACCAATATCAAAACAGTGGCCGTCACCAAAGATGGCGACCTACTGGCGCAGGCGACCGATCTCTCCGCTGATGACCGCGTAATCTGGGCCGAGCGCATACGCGGGCAGATTAGCCGCATCGAAGCCGAACAAAATGGCCCTGCTGAATGGGTGGGACTCTCCGCTCCGGGTTTAGCCGCACCCGATGGCCGCTCCATCGCGTGGATGCAAGGCCGCCTGGAATCGGTGCAGGGTTTGGATTGGACAGATTATCTCCAATGGAAACATCCCATTCCCGTGCTTAATGATGCCCACGCCGCCTTATTGGGGGAAGTCTGGAAAGGTGCCGCCATAGGCTATCGGGATGTTATCCTGCTAACATTGGGCACGGGCGTGGGTGGTGGCATTCTCTCAGACGGACGCTTGCTAAAAGGCCACATCGGACGCGCCGGGCATTTAGGCCATATCAGCCTCAATCCTTATGGAGAACCGGACATAGTCGGCACCCCTGGCAGTCTGGAAGATGCCATTGGCGATTGCACTGTCGCCCTACGCTCACGGCATCAGTTTGATTCTACCGAGACATTAGTCGGAGCCTATAAAGAAGGCGACGATTTAGCAACCGAAATCTGGTTGCGGTCAGTGCGCTACCTGGGCGCGGGCCTCATTTCGCTCATCAACGTTATTGACCCGGAAGTGGTCATCCTGGGCGGGGGCATGATTAAAGCGGGCGCGGCACTCTTTGGCCCCTTGGAGGAAATTCTCGATGCTTATGAATGGCGGCCCACTGGAGGAAGAGTGCGATTGCTGCCTGCTGCGCTGGGCGAGTTTGCCGGAGCTTATGGTGCCGCTTATCATGCCCTTAATATCAACAACGAGGTCAGCCTTTGAATCCCGGTTTACAATACTTAGAAAAATGCCGCACCTTGATTGACACCGTTGCGGCCCAGGAAGCGGCCATTAATCAAGCTGCCGATTGGTTTGCTGCGACCATTCTCGCCGGGCATATGGTGCATCTTTTTGGCTCCGGCCACAGCCGCATTCTGGTTGAAGAGATGTGGCCGCGCTATGGCTCCTTTCCTGGCTTCAATCCCATCGTTGAACTATCGCTTTCTTTCCACAACTTGGTCGTTGGCGCTAACGGACAGCGGCAGGCGATGTTTCTGGAAAATGTCAGCGGCTTAGCCGAGCAAATCCTGCGCAACTTCGACATCACAGCGCAAGATTCAGCTTTGGTTATTTCTTCCAGTGGCTGCAATCGGGTGCCCATTGAAATGGCGGAAGGCTTGCAAAAGTTAGGCGTTAAAGTCGTGGCGATTATCAGCAAGCAACATTCTGAAACTACAAATAGCAAAGACCCCCGTGGCGTGAAACTCCAAGATTTTGCTGACCTCACACTCGATACGGGCGCACCATCGGGCGATGCAATGGTGACGGTGCCTGGCTTAGAAACACCCGTCGCCCCCGGCTCCACGGTTGGCGGCTGCTTGCTCGTTAATGCCATCAAAGCCGAAGTTGCCGCCCGTCTGACTGCTGCGGGGCATCCCCCACTCGTTCTAACAGGCAGTGCGATTGTTGGCACCAAACGCTCCACCGAACTCTTTCAGGCTGCCTATGATGAGCACGCGCACCGGATGGCTAAGCTGTATGAGAATGTGGGGAATCACAAAGAATCATCATGAGCTTAATCATTGGCGTCCAGGAATACGATTGGCTGCAAATCTACGAAGCGCAGGGCCAGCGTCACAGAGACCATTTAGATGAAATCTTCGCCGCACTTACCGAGTGTGGTATCGAAGCGTGGGAGCAATCGGTTAGCTCCGCAGAGGAAGCACAAAGACTCAAGACGCTGTTAGGGAAGCATGGCTTGAAGATGCCTTCCATGTATGCCGGTGGCAGCTTACACACGCAGGATTGGCAAAAGAGCGTGGAGCAGATTCTCCAACAAGCACGTTGGGCTGCCCCACTCGGTGTTAATGTCGTCGCGGTTAATCCCGACCCGCTAAGCTGGGGCAAGGTCATGGACAAAACCGATGGCCAACTCAAACAACAAGCTGAAGCCATGCAAAACCTTGGTGAACGATTAACGGCAGAAGGCATGGCTCTCGCCTATCACACCCACGACGCCGAAATGCGCGCCGCAGCCCGCGAGTTCCACCACATGATGCTGGCAACTGCCCCCCAGCACGTCGGCCTGTGCCTGGATACCCACTGGATTTATCGTGGCGCAGGCAATAGCCAGGTCGCGCTCTATGACATCGTTAAGCTTTATGGCAGCCGCATCCGCTCGCTGCACATTCGCCAATCACACAACGGCGTGTGGGCAGAAACGGTGGGTGATGGCGACATTGATTATCAACCTCTGGCGCAGCAACTCAAAGCGCAAAACTTCCAGGGGCCAATCATCATTGAACGCGCTATTGAAGCCGGAACACCACGCACCATGTCCGGTGTTGAAGCCCATCGCCGTAGCGCAGAGTGGGTGCGGCAAGTTTTTGCTTTCTAACTTAATGCCTCTTGAGAGGCGGGGCTTGCGCCCTCTTCCAATCCTATAGCCCATTGAGTCGCTGGTGGGGACAAGAATCTGTGGGGAACGATTGGAAGAGGGCGCAAGCCCCGCTGATGCATATAAGCTCTTAGTCTAAAGACGGAAATTCTGTTACCCGCAAGTTCGCACAACCATAAGGGATGAGTGTTAATTCTTCCACTGGCTCGGTGGTTTGTACCGGGCTTTGTGGTGGCGGGGCAGCAGCATTTTTCTCTAAAGTCCACGCTGGAATACGGCGTCCTTTGACCACCGCTTGCACGGGAGCGCCCTCGGCAGAGAAGGGAACATCGCCAATCGGTTTCGTGCCGAATTGCAGAGACTTTGCGGGGTGCTGTGGGTCAATCTGAAGCGCGTAGTTCCAGGGCGTGGTGGGATGCACTTCCCAATCGGCAAAGGGCAGTTCGCGGCGCAGGTGCTTCCAATCCTGGCCGATTTTCAGGGAATAAACCAGCGGGCCACGTTCTACGATCACACTGTTATGATAGCCACGCTCAACACGCGGCTGCATGGGCAGGTGTAAGGTAATGACAGTGCTGCCATGCCACTTATGTTCAACACGCTGGAAAGTGCCTGGCTTAGCCACCACAGCTTTACCCTTGCCGACCTGCAACTGCGCGCCATTAGCCCACGCGGGAATGCGCAGGTAAAGGGGGAAACTCATGGCATCTTGAGCCGTTACTGTCAGCTTAATGGTTTCGCTGAATGGATATTCCGTCTCTACCTGCACCTGCACCGGCTTGCCATTGACCTGGGTATTTACTACGCAGGGTGCATAAGCAACCGCAGCCAGACCATGATCGGGGCTGCGCATCCACAGGTGAGAAGTGAATTTAGGCCACCCCTGGTGCATGTTGGCAGTGCAACAACCAAAGTTAGGTTCTAACCCGTAGAGATTGGAATCCTGATTATTGGTGGCATACACATGTTCTGGCGAAACTTTGCAAACCACTTGATTGGACTGCTGGTCATACTGGTGCGCGGTCATATCGGGCTTAAAGGTGGCGGGTAGCGCATTATATGTGATGCGCTCTAATCTATCGGCTAACTCCGCTTCGCCTAAAACACTGGTTAGCACTTCAAGCGAAAACATTTCTTCAACAACCGTGCAAAGTTCGGTGCCCTGCGAGGGGTTACGCCCCGCTAAATGTTCATCGCAGGAAAAGACGCCACTCGCCTGACCATGATATGTGTCGAGGTTCTTCAAGGCCGCAAATACCGCCGCACGGTCTTTAGCATCGGAGGACTGGCGAAACCACACTCCTGAAGCTTTAATGGCCATGCCATTATTGACTCCATGCGAGGTTTGGTCGAAGTGTTCAGTGACTCTATCACGATAAGGAAATTGAGTGAAGAGCTTGCCCCAGTCTTCCCCTTGTTGGTGCGCTTTGGCCGCGAAATCCAGCAGCGAATGGTCGCCGGTGCGCTCATAGAGCCAATGCACACACCACACCAAATCGGCCCAGCGCGACTTGCCCCAACTCGAAAGCGGCTTTTCATCGAGCAATGTGTTCATGCGCGTCATGCACTTACTCATGGCGGGGATGATGCGCGGGTCGCTCGTGGCTTCGTAATATTGAATAAAGGCTTTAAAGAGGACAAAAGTCGGCCAAGGGTCATACATGCGATTCTTATCCTGCTGCACCGGGGCCAGCCATCCATCGGGCTGCTGGTGCGCCAGGATATAATCCACCCAGTGCTTAACTTTCGCTTTTAACTTTTCATCTTGTAACTCATAGGCCAGGGGAATTGCGCCATCGAGCCAATAAGGGCCACGCTCCCAGCCTTCGGCCTTACCGCCGATCCACGCGCTATCTTTAATATCGGGCCAGAATTCATCCAAGTGCCCTGTCAGACCATTTGCCTGGATACGCAACTGGTTATGGAGCCAACCTGCTGGCCGAATACTACCGAGGGGCAGCGGCTCGAAGGCCAGAGGTCGTAAGGAGGCAGGGGCTTTTGCAGCAGTCATAGGGCTTCCTTTATCGGCTACCTGCGCGCATCCTGGCGCACACGCCAGACCCGCTAGGACGAACGGCGCTAAGTAGCTCCAATGATATAGCTTTTTCTTCAAGGGAAATCTCCACTGGGTTTATAATGGTTATTTTATAAATTCTTATGTCAGTATAACGCGCAATTGCGCCGGGTTCGTTACACTACACTGCACTTTTATTCTATTGGGAATAGGGACATTCACTCTGAGTGCCGGGCGAATGAATTCGCGGCAACCACGGCGCAAAGTCGCCCTGCGGCGACTGAGGGAAGCCCGCGCAGGCGGGTTTGGTGCTGTTGTTGGTGCAGTTTTAACTGCCCTCACTCGGTTGATGTCCCTCCACAGGAAAGGGCTTATGTTATCTACTCTCACGCGCACGGCAAAGCTTGGGGTTGCCGCCCTGCTTTTGCTCCTCACTTTCAGGGTATCAGTAAAAGCCGCCGATGCCCCGGCAACCAGCAATAACGATGGTTTCGTGCAACTGTTTAATGGGAAAGACCTGACAGGATGGCAACTGGTGGGCGGTGTCGGCCCCGGCTATGTGGTCAAAGATGGTGTCATCGTCTGCCCTGCTGATGGGGGCGGCAACCTCTACACTGATAAGGAATACTCTGACTTTATTTTTCGTTTCGAGTTCAAGCTGTCGCCGAACGGTAACAACGGAATAGGTCTGCGCGCTCCCTTGCAAGGCGATGCCGCTTATGTGGGCATGGAAGCACAAATCCTCGATGATACCTCACCCGAATATGCCCACCTGGAACCGGGACAATATCATAGTTCTATTTATAAGGTTGTGCCCGCTAAACGCGGCTCACTAAAACCCGTAGGGGAATGGAACCAGGAAGAAATAGTGGCGCTGGGTCGCCATATCAAGATCACCGTCAATGGCATGGTGACGGTGGATGCGAATTTGAATGATGTGACCGACCCGAACATACTGGCCCAACACCCTGGCTTTCGCCGCGACCAGGGCTTCGTCGGTTTTCTGGGTCATGGCCCCAGTGAAGTACAATTTCGTAACATCTTCATCAAGGATTTAACTCTCATCCCGGTGCCCGATCAACAGCAGCCACAAAAGCGGGGTTTCTTTGCCCGCTTGTTCGGTCACCACCATAAGCAACCGCAAACTTTCCACTACGTGCCCAGAGTTCAGTTAGATGACACTCCGCCCGAAGGCTTTACTGCTCTTTTCAACGGCAAAGACCTCAGTGGCTGGAAAGGCTTAGTGGCCGACCCACCGACCCGCGCCAAAATGACACCCGAAGCCCTGGCTGCCGCTGAGAAAGCCGCCACTGTTGAAGCTCTTAAGCACTGGAAAGTTGTAGATGGGGTTATCACCTATGACGGCAAGAACAACAGCCTTTGCACCACCAAAGATTACGGTGATTTTGAGATGCTGGTGGACTGGAAGATTGAACCTAAAGGTGATAGCGGCATTTATTTGCGGGGCAGCCCCCAAGTGCAAATCTGGGATAACCCACTCGGTTCAGGTGGCCTTTACAACAATCAAAAGAATCCCAGTAACCCGACGCATAAAGCCGACAAGCCAGTGGGCGAATGGAACCGCTTCCGCATTTTGATGGTGGGCGATAAAGTCACGGTTCACCTGAACAATGAACTCGTGGTGCAGAACGTCACAATGGAAAACTACTGGGAGCGCGACAAGCCAATTTACCCTATAGGCCAGATTGAGCTACAGCATCATGGCGATGCACTCTATTTCAAGAATATTTACATCCGCGAACTACCACGCCAGGCGCAACCGTAATAAAAATGACCCAGTGGCTCAATCGAGTAAGTAGGCCAGACACTCTTGTCTGGCTATTGAACCCCCAAGTTGCCAGACAAGAGTGTCTGGCCTACTTCTAAGATAAAACATTGTTCTAATAATTGAGCAAGGAATCACAATGCCACGCGAAATCGTGACACAAGATGGCAAAGCGTTCAGCTACCGCGACTACTCCTTACCCGCGTTAGGTGCTCATGAAGTGCGGGTGCAGGTGGAGTTTGCCGCGCCCAAGCATGGTACCGAGTCTCACGTCATTAGCGGCAGCGCCTTCAATGAAAAACGCTGGGATGCCGAATTACGCTTGTTTGTGCCGCGTGCCAAAGAGGAGATGGAGCAATCCGCCGCGCCCACGGAGCGGGGGATTGGCAATATTGTCGTCGGGCGGGTGAGCGCAACGGGGGCGGAAGTCACCCGCTTTGCGGTGGGAGATCGCGTCTTTGGCTACGGCTCCATTCGAGAGGAGCATCAGGCCGATGAAAAGAGTCTCAGGCCACTTCAAGGGCTTTCTTATGCGAATGCGGTTTGCACTGATCCGGCGCATGTGGCATTAGTCGCCGTGCGCGATGGCAATATCCGCATCGGTGACAGAGTAGCCATTTTCGGTCTGGGAGCCATTGGCTTATTAACTGTGCAAATGGCGCGGGCCAGCGGAGCCAGACAGGTCTTCGCCGTTGATCCGTTTCCTTTGCGGCGAGAGTATGCCAGCGCGCATGGTGCCGACTGCACTTATGATCCAACCTCCACAGATGTTGCATTAGAGATCAAGCGTGCCACTGGAAATGCTGGAGTAGATGTCTCGGTGGAAACCTCTGGCAATGGCCGCGCCTTACATGAAGCGATTCGCTGCATCCGCCAGTGTGGAACAGTGGTTCATGTTCCGTGGGGGCCAAAGAGTGCTATTGACTTGCACTTGGATGAAGAATTTCATTTAAATCGCCCCACGATTATTGGTAGCCAGGCTGTATGGGATAACCCAGACCGCTCCCACCCCTTGTGGACAGAAGAACGCGCCCGCCAGACAGCCATAGATTTGTTGCGCGATGGTCTCATCACGGGCGAGGGCATTGTGACACCCATAGTGCCTTTTGATGAGGCAGCGCAAGCTCTGGCGGCAATTTTTACCGCCCCAGAGAGCACGATTAAAGTCGGCGTGAGTTTTACTGCTTGAATGGATAGGGCAACCCGCCGCTAAAGCAGCGGGTTGCATAGGCCATGTAATCCACCAGTAATTTCTTGTGAATAACCGCACCTCAACGACAGCGTTAATAACCGGAGCTTCCAGTGGTATTGGGGCCGTATTCGCTCGTCGCCTGGCAGCACGCGGCAAAAACCTGATTTTAGTGGCTCGCCGCCAGGAGAAATTAGCGGCTCTGGCGCGGGAGTTAGAGCAACGCTACTCCATCGCCGTTGAAATCCTGCTCGCGGATTTATCACAACCTGACGATATTGAGAAAGTAGAAAAGCGCATCCAGGAACTTGATAACCTGGACATGCTCATTAACAACGCCGGTTTTGGCACCGGGGGTAAGTTTGTCGAAGTCGAGTTAGATAAACAGCTATCAATGATCGAGGTGCATATCGTGGCGACCATGCGCCTGTGCCGCGCTGCCCTACCCGCGATGTTAGCCAGGGGGCGGGGCAGCATTATCAATGTGTCATCTATCAGCGCATTTCTTCCGGTTGCTGGCAGCGTGAATTACTCGGCATCCAAAGTCTATCTGGTGAATTTCTCCAAGGCGCTGCAAGCCGAATTAGCTGGCACAAGCATTAAAGTGCAGGCGCTTTGCCCCGGCTTTACATATACCGAATTTCACAGCACATCGGAGTATCAAGATTTTGACCGGGGCCACATTCCCAGAGGTTTCTGGATGTCAGGCGAAGCTGTTGTCAACGCCTCGCTCCGCGATTTAGCACGCAACCGAACCGTCTGCATTCCTGGCTTTATCAACCACGTCATGATTGCGTTAGCTGGCAACGACGCTGTATCGCCAATTGTGCGCGCAGTGGTGAAAAGATTTCGGGGTTAGCCAGAGTTATACAACCTTATACATTTTGCGGCTCGGCCACCTCGACCGTGGGCATGGTCGAGTTCTGCACCGGAATGCGGACAAATACTGTCGTGCCAGAACCGGGCTGCGACTCGATGTTTAGCGTGCCGCCGACCAGTGTCACGCGCTCACGCATTCCCAGCACCCCCAGGCGATGCCGACCATCTGGCTGGCTCCTCAAATCAAAGCCTGCCCATTGTCTTCCACAATCGCCAGCACATGGTCTGCCCGGAGATCTAACAAAACACTGATACGGCTGGCTTTAGCATGGCGAGCGACGTTGGTTAAAGCTTCCTGCACAATACGATAAAGGGCCGCTTCCACATCAGGATCAAGGCGGTTATCATCCAGGCCCTGGCTATGGAAATCAACCGCAATTTTATGCCGCTGCGCCCACTCGTGCGTATAAGCTTTCAACGCCGTTGGTAGTCCCAACCGATCTAGTGTCTCCGGGCGCAAGTCGAGAGCGAGGCGGCGAGTACGTTGCATAAGGTGCAGTGTTGATTCCTGAAGGTCGCGGATACGTTGGGCGATCTCCGGGGCTAGATGGTCTTGCTCCGGCAACACTTTGAGGCGCAATAGCAGCGATGCCAGGTCTTGTCCAATTTGATCGTGCAATTCACGCGATAGGCGGCGCTGCTCTTCCTCTTGCACTGTGACCAACCGCTGCAACAATGAGACGCGGGCTGCTTCCGCCTGCTTGCGTTCAGTGATGTCTGTACAGGCACCAATGAATTTAGGAGACTCGCCCTTTTGCGCCTGAATCGCTCGGCCATGATCTATCCAGTACAAATAAGAGCCATCTTTGCAACGGATGCGATACTCCTGCTTAAAAGGCCGCCCCGATGCATAGGCATGGGCACGCGCTTCTATGACTGTCTGGCGATCATCCGGGTGCAAATGCTCTTGCCAGTTCTCTACTGAATGAGAAAACTCTCCGTTTTGGTAGCCCAGCATCTCATCAATTTGCCCATACCAATGCAGTTGCCCTGATGCAGGCTCCAGCATATACAGGACATCGCTGGCATTAAGCGCCATCTGCCGATAAAGGAACTCATTCTCCTGAATTTGGTGTTGCACCTGTTCTAAGGCGGCTAGCATTTCATTGATACTTCTGACCAGGTAAGCTAACTCATCTTGCCCCTGCACGGGTAGCCGGGCTGCGATATTACTGCTGGCCCGGATGCTCCCCACTTCCAGGCTGAGCTGACTCAAACGCATCAACACGCCTCTTTCTAAAAGGAGCAGAGTAATCGCGCAAAAGATGAGGGCAATGACCAGCAGCACAAACATGACATAGTTAATGGTCTCTAAGCCTTGCTCATAGACATCTCTGGGGTCGGTGATACGCACGATCAGCCTGGGGTGCCCTAGAATATCAGCAGCCAGATAATAGCCCGCCACTCGCTGGGCACTCAGGGGTTGGGTAAAGATGGGCTGTTGTGGCGTTAAAACGGCCCGTGCCGCCTCACAATCGGGCGGCATTCGGGGTGCATCCAGGCGACACACAGTAAGCGGGCGGTCTATTATTTTGGCCAGTCGGTCAATCTGCCCTGCTTCCAGGCTGCGGCCAAAGATGAGGGTGCCACGCGCCGGGCCTCTTTTAGCGTCGGTGAGGATGGGGCGGCAAACCACCAGGAAAGAAGAGTGTGACAGCAGCAGAATACCGCTCTTGCTTTCTTTTTCGCCCAGATGACGCAACGGCAGGCTCCCTGCTGATGTCAGAAACGCCCGCACATCGGCGGGTAGCGGGACTTTCTTCCCCTGTTTCAGATCGAAGCCAGTACCATAGAGAATGTGCCCCGAAGGTTGAATATAAACCATTAAGTTCAACTTAATGGCGGCGATACCAGCATCCACAAAATTAGAGTAGTAAGCGCGATTGCCGTTCTGGATGAAGCGGTAAGTGTCAGTCCAACCAGCCCAGTCGTTAGTTGTTTCATCCAGGCCCGCCAACATAAATGTTAAAGCATTCGGCACCCGTTCCGTATCTTCATGCACTTCCTGCGCTTCCAGCCGCGTAAAACTCGCCAACAGTATCTCGGAGGCGATGAGATAAATCACAATCAACAAACCGGCCAGGGTCAGGCCAACAGTTAAGAAAGCTTTACGGCGGAGTGTCATAAGAATTAAGCACGCCGGTTACCAATCGCCAGATGGTAGACATCCACATATTGACGAGCCGAATCGTCCCAGGAAAAGTTCTGCGCCATCGCCTGCTGGCGCATTTGAGCGATATGCTGGGGTCGGTCGAACCAGGTGGAAACCGCCCAGCCAATGGAATAATAAAGTGCAGCCGCCGTGGCATCCCAGAACTTAAAGCCAGTGCCATTGCCCGTCGCCTCATCGTAATTCTGCACCGTATCATCCAACCCCCCCGTAGCGCGCACGATGGGCAACGTGCCATATTTCATTGAATAGCTCTGGTTCAGGCCGCAGGGTTCATAGAGCGATGGCATCAGGAAGAAGTCGCTGCCTGCCTCAATGAGATGGCTTAGCTCATCGGAAAAGCCAATATAGCTGCCAACACGACCAGGATACGATGCAGTGAGCCAGTGGAAGAAGTCTTCGGTAGAATTATCGCCTGTGCCTAACACTACCACTTGCAGCGCCATTCCGTTAAGCGCAGAGGGCAGAACTTCACGTAACAAATCAAAACCCTTTTGTTGCACAAAGCGTGAGACGATACCAAAAATCGGCAAATCAGCGCGTTGTTCTAAACCAAACCGCTGTTGCAAGTGGGCTTTGCAGGTGGCCTTGCCGCTCAAGTCAGATGGATCAAAAGGAGCCGGTATAAGAGCATCCGTCGCCGGGTTCCAATGTTCATAATCTACGCCATTGAGAATGCCAAATAGCACGTCCCGTCGATTATTCAAGTAGGGTGCTAAACCTTGCCCCCCAATCGGCTCCAGGAGTTCGCGGGCGTGGGTCGGCGAAACGGTGGTGAGCGCATCCGCAAAGAAAATCCCGCCTTTAAGCAGATTAATCTTACCGTGTGATTCAAAAGCATCGACATAAAAATACTCGCTGCCAATGCCAATATAGCTATAGGCGCTGGCATCATAAACGCCTTGATAGCCGACGTTGTGAATCGTCAGCACGCTGGCGGTCGCCGAAAGCGGCGATAGGACGCGATCCCAGGTTTTGAGAAAGGCTGGAACTAAAGCGGTGGGCCAATCGTGGCTGTGCATTACATCAGGGATAAAGTTCTGGTCTTTGCAAATTTGCAGGGCTGCTTTCGATAAAAGGGCAAAGCGATAGGCATTATCCAGATATTCGCCCCAATACTCGTGATAGATGCCGGGGCGTCCGAAAAAACGGTCATACTCAACAAACCAGACTGGCACCTGGCCATCGAGCAAGCCGGAATGCACCCCAACCCAGTTTTCCTCGCCATGTCCCATGTGAATACAGCTTGAACTCTGGAACTGGATGCCATAACGGGCACGGTCTATGGAGGAATAGAGTGGCATGATAATCCGCACCTCATGTCCCAGGCGTTGCAGTGCCTTGGGCAGCGCAGCGGCTACATCGGCTAACCCACCCGTCTTTGCATAGGGAGTGCATTCGGACGATACAAAAACAATCTTCACAGCAGCCTTTCACTTTCTTTTGCACCCGGCGGTTGAAACCGCGTCTTGGGGCGTGCCGCCGACCGTCCGCCTGCGCGGACGGCAAGTGCATTATTAAGAGTGTACCGTCCGCGCAGGCGGACGGTCAGCCAGAGGCTCTGAGCCGCGATTTCAATCGCCGGGCATATTTAATCATTATAGTTGGTTAGCCATCAGAGATATACTAACATCCACGAACTATTGAGACGCCATCAAGACGGCACCAGTTTGTCTGGAATAAGCCTGACGAGAAAGAGTCCATGATCCAGCACATTTACCACGATAAAGCTTGGCGCGAATTTCATGTCGCCCGCACGTCACGCGACCGTTACCAGTTCGACCAAACACTGTTCGCCACCGATGGCAACGTTATCCTGGCTGACTTCCAGGCGGCGCGGCTGTTTGCGCAACGCATGAATGAAAAGCGTGACCTGACCAGTTTCCCGGAGCAAGCGGTGCAAGCCAGCCACATCAATGCGATGGGCATGATTGATGAGATTCTGCATTATGTCATCGCTCGCTATCGGGAAGAAGAAAATCCCCAGGTTCTGGGCAAGGCGTTGGCGTGGTTGGAGGAGCGGCTGGGCGTGGCGGCGGTAGACGCCATGCTCCAACAGTTTGTTGATGAGTTTCCGCCTATCACGGTCTATTGTGGCGAACAGGATAGCAAAACGTATCTGGGCGCGGAGACAGGTGGTGTGCCCAATCGCAAACTGGCTCTGGAAGAACTGGTGTTGTTATGGATTAACAACATGAACCCGGCCTTAGAGCCATTTATTGAACTATTCGATGATGCTCAATTAGAAAAACTCTCAGCCTATCTGCCTGCTATCAATGAACTACGCGCTTTCTTCGATACTCAGCCTGTCTTTGGCCCGGACAACCAGAATTTAATAGATATGCTGCGTGCCCCGGCCCTGGCTGAGCCGGGTTCCTTGATGGCCCAACTTCGTTATATTCTGTCTCGTTGGAGTTCCATTTCCGAGCCATTCTTCCGTCGCTTACTGACCAGCCTGGACTTTATTAAGGAAGAAGAAAAGCCAGTGTTTTTTGGCCCCGGCCCGGCCCTCGTGCCAACTTACACACGCGGGCGCGGTACCGTTGGGTTAGATGAGCCGGAACGTTTCAGTCCCGATAAAGACTGGATGCCCAATGCCGTGCTGATGGCGAAAAACACCTGGGTCTGGCTCGATCAACTCTCCCGCAAGTATGAACGCTCCATCCGTCGCTTAGATGAGATTCCCGATGAAGAACTCGATAGCCTGGGGCGTCGGGGCTTTACTGGCTTGTGGCTGATTGGTCTTTGGGAGCGCAGTGTTGCCTCCAAGCGCATCAAGCAAATGTGCGGCAACCCGGACGCCGTGGCTTCAGCTTACTCATTGCATGATTATGTGATTGCTCACGACCTAGGTGGGCCGGAAGCGATGAACAATCTGCGTGAACGAGCCTGGCAGCGCGGCGTTCGCATGGCCAGCGACATGGTGCCCAATCACATGGCGATAGATTCGCGCTGGGTGATGGAGCACCCTGACTGGTTCATCGCGCTCGATCACAGCCCATTCCCAACCTACACCTTTAACGGCGTTAATCTTGCGCCCGACGAACGAGTTGGCATTTACCTCGAAGACCACTATTACAGCCGCTCGGATGCGGCGGTGGTTTTCAAGCGGGTAGATCACTGGACGGGCAGCGAGAAATATATCTATCATGGCAACGATGGCACCAGTATGCCGTGGAATGATACGGCCCAACTTGACTACTTAAATCCAACCGTGCGCGAAGCGGTTATTCAAACCATTCTGCACGTCGCCCGCCAGTTCCCCATTATCCGCTTTGATGCCGCCATGACTTTAGCCAAACGGCATTATCAACGTCTCTGGTTCCCCGAACCGGGCACGGGCGGCAGCATTCCGTCGCGGGCCGAACATGGCCTGACAGCAGAGCAATTCAACGATGCCATACCCGAAGAATTCTGGCGTGAAGTGGTAGACCGCGTCGCCCAGGAAGTGCCAGATACCCTGCTCTTAGCCGAAGCCTTCTGGATGATGGAAGGCTATTTCGTTCGCACCTTGGGAATGCACCGTGTCTATAACAGCGCGTTTATGAACATGCTACGCGATGAAGAAAATAGTAATTATCGCACTACGATGAAGAACACCCTGGAGTTCGACCCTGAAATCCTCAAGCGGTTTGTCAACTTCATGAATAACCCGGACGAAGATACCGCCGTAGACCAGTTCGGCAAAGGCGATAAATACTTCGGCATTTGCACCCTGATGGCTACCTTACCGGGTTTGCCCATGTTCGGGCATGGCCAAATTGAAGGCTTCGCCGAAAAGTATGGCATGGAATATCAACGCGCCTACTGGAACGAGCAAGTTGATCCGTATTTAGTCGAGCGACACGAACGTGAGATATTCCCCTTGCTCCGCCGCCGCTATATCTTTGCTGAAGTGCAAGACTTCTTGCTCTATGATTTTTGGGCACCGGAAGGACACGTTAACGAAGATGTTTTTGCTTATTCTAATCGTCGGGGGGCGGAGCGGGCACTCGTGGTTTATCACAACCGTTACGCGGACGCGAGCGGTTGGATTCGCACTTCGGTTGGAGCGGCACGCAAAACCGGCAATGGTGCCAAAGAAATCGTGCAGAAGGTGCTGGGCGATGGCTTGGGCATCAACGCCGATGCAGGGTGGTTCACCATCTTCCGCGACAATGTAACCGGGCTGGAATACATCCGCCATAGTCAAGAGTTATGCGAAAAGGGCTTGTTTGTCGAACTCAAAGCTTATGAGTCGCACGTTTTACTCGACTTCCGCGAAGTGCAAGATAACGCTGCCCATCACTACGAGCAGGTAGCCGCGAGGCTCAATGGTCGTGGTGTGCCAAGTATGGAGATCGCCTTACTGGAACTGATTCTCCAACCACTACACGAGAAGTTCCGCCAGATGGCGAGTCCTAATATTCTGCGGCACCTGGCAACACAGGCCATCAAGAACATGCAGCCACCAGTAGCAAAAACGTTCATGGCCGCGCATAAACCAGTGCTGGATGAAATGCAAGAGAACGCAGTGGTACTACTCAAAACCATTAACCAATTTACCGGGCATAAGGGGGATGCCGAACCAATCGCTCAAGCCATACGCGAAGGTGTTGAAGCGGTTTTAGGCTTACCGGAACTGGCTCAGGGGAAAGTTAGCGTTTATCTGCGCTCTCAACTCGACACCGTCGCCACTTGGATGCCCTTACTAAGTTGGGCAGTGGTGAAAGATATAGGTAAGTTGGCCGGGACAGGCAAATATCAAGAACAGAGCCTCACCTGGCTCGATGAATTGCTATTAGCTCACGTTCTGACAGCTATACTCCAGGAAGCCGGGTTGGACGCTCAACAGGCTCAGCAAGCGGTGCATACTGTCAAGATGCTGACTGTTTATGCTGACCTATTCACTGTCAATGAGCCAGCAGCCATCAATGAGCGTTTGACTGATTTATTCCTCAACCACGATGCTCCACAAGTACTTGGCGTCAACCAGTTCAAGGGGGCTACCTGGTTCAATAAAGAACTGTTTGAACAAGCCTTGTGGTATCTCTTTGCCACCAATCTCATAACTGATAAGCTAAACGCTGCGCCTGGCTTGGCAGACAAAACACAGGCTACTTACCAGCTAATTCAGGAACTACAACAGCAGGCTGAGACTGCGGGCTATCAAGCGGAGAAGTTCTTAAAAGTGCTGCAACCGGAGACAGCCTCGTTAGAAGGTGAAACCACCAAGATTGCAGTATCCGCAGAGAATGACGAGCCGTCACAGAAACCTGCAAGATTAGAAGCTAAGGACGAAGTCACCGCTTGAATTCACGGCTCACCCTTCAGTGGATAAACAAGTAAGCCGATAAAGCGAACCCGACCACCATCACAAAAGTGCGGACATACTGCGGGCTGACGCGCCGCGATAAGGCCGCGCCTCCGTAGCCACCAACAATAGCCGCGACTGCCATCAGCAGCGCGTGCGGCCAGACCACAGCGCGGGCAATCACAAAAGTCACCACCGCAATACCATTGATAACAGTGGCTAGAAAGGTTTTAATGGCGTTCATCTCGTGAATATTTTCCAGCCCCATCAAAGCTAAAGCAGCCAGCATGAGAATACCGATGCCGCCGCCGAAGAAGCCACCATAAACCGCGATAATCCCCTGTAACACAATGCTGCGATAGCGCGATTTTGGCGAAGAGTCATGATGCCCTTCCCGTCGCAAATACTGGTTAATGCGTGCACTGAATGCAAAAAGCAGTGTGGCCGCTAACATCAGATAAGGCAACAGGATTTTGAAAATGCTGGAAGGTGTCACGAGCAGCAGCAATGCCCCGACCAGCCCACCCACCAGGCTGACGCCGGACAATAACTTTACCGCTTCCCGTTGCGTTTTGAGTTCCTGCCGAAACGCGCCCACACTGGCCACCGAACCGGGCCAGAGAGCCACCGTGTTAGTGGCATTAGCTATCTTGGGGTCTAAACCCGCAAAAAGCAAAGCGGGGAAAGTAAAGAAACTTCCCCCACCCGCTACAGAGTTCATCGCGCCACCTACAAAGGCGGCGATAAAAAGAATCGTTGCTTGAAGTATCACGTCGCTATTTCGACCAGTTCATGTTTTCTTGAGTGATAGAGCAAAGTATAAGCCTTGACCTCTCCCCTGCCCCCTCTCCGACACGGAGAGGGGAACACAGGCAAACTCTATGGTTAAAATTATGCTTCACTTAACGCTTGTTCTTTGACTCCCCTTCCCGTGTCGGGAAGGTTGGGTACCCATGAGACAGCATCAATATGCTGTCTCATGGGCTGGAGGACGGGGGTTAGGTCTCAGGGTTTCCAGCGATAGAGAATAGCCTTCGCTCTATAATCCTCTTCGACGAAAACCAGATATTCACCATCTTTACGCTTATGTGCCGTGATGCCGGTGAGGATGTCTATCCAGCCGGTGTTTGCGACGCCGCCCACCGTTGGCCCAGGGTCAAACACGCCCACAGCGGCACCGTCAGACAGGCGATTGACCCACACCCGGCCTCGCTCTTTCCAGCCGCCAGTGAAGATGTAGTCACCTGCTACTGCCACGCACTCCGCTTCACCGCCTGCGCCAGATGTAAAAGTCACAGCATCACGATTACCGGCTAAATAGTGCTGGCAGATAAAGACGCGCCCGATGTGGCGCATATCGCTGCCTTCTTCGGCGGCAACGAGTGTATCCGTATCGGTGTCATACCAGATGCGGGCAACAGATTTCATGCCTTTGGGTGGCTCCATTACTGTCGTTTTATCGGCTCGGTAAATGGGATTGCCGTGTTGGTCGAGTCCTTGAAAGTCATAGCGAAAAAAGCCGTAGGCCATCCAAATATTACCCTTTTTATCTACCCAGAATGGCCCCGGACGCACTCGCTCCGTGTTGGGGCTATATTCGTTCGCTTGATAGTCGCCATCGCCATTCAGGTCGCGCCAGATGAAGGTGCCAGCAGGTCGTTGCGGCGGCCATTTCAGGTCGGTGCGAAAGAGGCCATTACCCCATTGCATGATAACGCCCGAAGGCACAGCCATTTCACCTTCATAGCGAAAGATATTAATGAAGTTGGAAGCGAACATGCCACCGACAAACATAAAGCGTTTGCCATTGAGATAAACAATCTGCGGCGAGGTCAGGCCATGCTCGCCCTGTTGTTTAACAAAGGTCAGGCCGCGTGGGTCGTTCGGATATTGATGGCGATTAAGCGAATAGCCAACCCACCTGGCTTCTTTGCCGGGTGGCTGGCTGTAATCCATTTTGTAATGCTCTTGAATGCCCCACACATCCGCCGCGTCAGTGGAGGGATCAGGAGCAGCGACATCTACGAAGAAATGACCATAAATTTCCCACACCAGCTTGCCCGTTGGCGTAAACTTACGCAACACCGTGCCCATTTCGCTTTGCGCCACGTACAGATTGCCCTCAGCATCCATGCCAATGCCGCGAATGCCCCAGAATTTCGTCGGTGCTACCTGGCCTGGCGTCCCTGTGCTGATACGGCCATAATCCCCGAAAGTGCGCACGAGTTTGGGGTGTTGCCAATCCGCGATATTATAGAAAAGCACCTGTTGCCGCGGCCCAGTAAGCGAATCAGCCACCATGAGAGTGCCGTCATTGGCTAGCGCCAGGGCGGTGGGTTGATACAGGTCAGGGAACTGTACGTCTTGTCCATTGCATTGAATGCCCTTGGGCACAAAATCATATTCATTGTTCTTGGGATCAACATATTCGACAATTAGCCTCCACTGCCGTCCCTGCCGGTCTTTAACTTCCAGGCTATTGGCACCGACATCTTGGTTGCCAATGACTTTGCCATCTTTATACATCCCAAAGCGGTGCCCACCTTCATCCCAGTGGCTCCAGGTCACACAAGTGCCATCGGGCCGCGTGTTCATGTGAATAAAGAAGTTCTGCACCCACTGGTTATCTGCGCCAGAGAACGAATTGCCGACCCACGAAACCAAGTATTTAAGAGGGGTATCAGGAGCCGCTTTCACCAATGAGGGGAGTGCCATTAAGGAGCATAAGAACAGTGCCGACTTCCATTGAAATGCCATTTCGACCTTTTCTTGTAGGAATACCAGGACTTTACAATGGGACGCTAACTTTGTTCGCTAATTTCATGCGCTATTTAAACGCTATAAGTCAAAGAGGAGAAATAGCGTGACTTTGCGTTGCGCAGCATGGCGAACAAAGTTAGCGTCCCATTTCATCTTCATCAGTCATGACGGTAAAGTTGGATACGCTGGATGCTGGGTGGGCCAGCGGGTAACTGTAAACGCCAGCCGCCAGCATTTTCATCGCCATTCATACGACGACCGGGAATCCAGCGGCCATCCTTAAAACGGCCTTCATCAATTGCCAAAATGCGAGTGTTGCGCGGGCCAGGAGTAAACGCCGAAAAGTGAATCGAGATGCCAGAACCTGCCACCAGAAATTCATCTGGCCCGGTGGCGATCACCAGGCCATAACCTGCTGGCTCCGGCTTGCCTTCGGTATCAAATCCTACTTCCAAATTGTAGCCAGCTAACTTCACCTTTTGCGTCTTATCTTTGTCATGGAGCAGGCCAATCATTTGATCCTGTCCCTGATGCTGTGCAATCAGCGGCAGCAGTTCAGACAACAAGTTATAGCTGTTAGCTAAAGGATGCTCGGCGCTTAACCCATCAATACCAAAGGGACAAAAGCCAATAGCATCATGCTGACCAATGGCATAAAACACCTTGGCAGCAGCCTCCGGGCCGGTGGCGGCTTCAGGAATAAAGAGAGGATTGCCCGACCGAGTATAGCTGGCAGTAACACCCTTAAAATCGGGCAGGTAAATATCAGGCGAGAAAAAGTCAATAGCCGGAGTCGCTGCTCGCCACACATCCATGATGCGCGAAACTGGCCCACCACTGGGATAACCTCCCGCTTTCTCCCCTTCGTGCTGCACCAGCCACGCATTGACATACATCGGCAAGGGATATTCGGCCTTGCCTGCCGTTACCACATGCCCAATATAGCGGGCGTACTGCCACGCCATAAATGCTTCGTCCGCCGCCCCACCAAAAACTTCTGACCAGGTGCCTGCTGTTTTAAAGCCAGCCCCTTCCCAATCCTTCTTGAACTCTGGAATGAGGCTATCTTTATGCTGTTGTAGATAGTTGATAAGTTCCACAGGCACGGGCTGGCTAAAAGCGGCTTCCGCTGCGGGCGAGTGGTCGCGGGGATCACCCAGCAAGCCAACTTCATTTTCGACCTGCACCATAACCACTGTCTGTTGCCGCTCGTCTACAGCGCGAATGTGATGCATAAGGGCCGCGAACGCTCTCGCATCGACGCTGCTGCTGACTTCATTTAATGGCGTCAGCACTTCTGTCGAAGAGCCATTTTTGCCCTGCACGCGAGGAAAGCGCCGCACATCTTTCTTCACCCAACCCGGCACGTAGCTCGACACACCATTCTTCCAACTGCCAAACCATAAAAACACTAGGCGTAGATTGTGTTGACGTGCCGCCTTGATGAGTCCATCTACAAGAGAGAAATCAAACTTGCCCTCTTGCGGCTCGACTAACTCCCAGGAGACTGTCACCAACACTGTGTTCAAATGCAGGGCGGTGAGCTTGGGCCAGATGGGTTCCATGTAGTCGAGGCTGGAAGCACTAGAATTATGCAACTCACCACCGAGGATGGTGAAAGGCTTACCTTCCACCACGAGTTGCGTCGCCGTCCCCTGCTTTTGCAGATGCGGTAATTGCCCACTCATGATTGATGTCACTGGAGCCGCTTTAACGGGAAATGTTGTAGAAATCGAGCCATAGCTTGCTAAGATTAGAAGTAAACTTATCTGCCAGCCAAAATTAATGAGCCATCTTTGCATGTCCTAAGCTGCCTTTCATACATAACTAATGTAAGTAACCCATTTAGTTGCTTAGATTCTATCAGAATAGGACACCAAACTCAGGAGCTTACTACGCTTTTACTCATTAGGCGAAGTTACGACCTGTGATTCAGCCTACCGAAAGCAACACACTCGGCAATCGGTAGGAAAGTATTCATCAATCAGCTATTAGCCTGGCAGTTTAGGGGCGTCTATTAATAGGTCGTCTATCAAAGGCACGCGCTGGCGGAACTCTTATTCCGAACTTTGGGATTCAGAGTTTTCTGATGCTGAATCTTCTGTGGGGGTCAGCGTGTCACCGCCAAGTGATTCAACCTTTTGCGCAGCCACCGTATCCACTTGACTCGTCAGTTCATCCACTTTAGCAGCCACCGCCTCGGTCTTAGCCGAAAGCGCATCTTTGGTCTGCGGCATCATTCCGGCAAACTTTTCTTTTAGTTGTCCCCGGCGTTCTTCTCCATGCGTGGGATCAAACAGATACATTAGACCCGCACCAATTCCCATAAAAGCAATAGCTTTTTTCATTGGACGTTCTCCTCTAAAATGTTTTTCAGCCGCCGTCACTTGCAGTTAGCGTGCCCGTGCTGCGTCCCAAGCTGCCACGGTTGAAGCCAATGGGCCTGCACTAAAACTATGCGAGGGTGAAAGTCAAGGAAAGGCAGATTAATAAGGGGATGAAAGTTTTGAGAGTATTAATGGAGCTACTCAGATTCGAACCGAGGACATCCTGCTTGCAAAGCAGGATGAGCTTTTTGACCTCCAGTGACGCTTTTTATGCGTGACGAAGGTGGCCCGACCGCCCAACTTTCAGGAAAGCAGGCGGTATTTTTGCCTGTTCCTAACTTTATATTAAGCAGGATGCTATCGTATGTCAACTTAACGGCAACCTTGCAGTGGCAGTTGTGGCAGTCAGCTCTGTTCTACGAAAAGGGGAGCAAAACATGCTGGCCTCGTGATCTTGAAGCTACTACCTCCTTTCCAGCAGTCGTGCTCTTGTCTGAGCCAGTCCCGAAGTTGCGGTCAGAAGCGTTTGGTGACACCAAAGGTCACATGTCTCTGGCCTGTAGGCACGTCATTGAAGGCAATCTCCGGCGCATTGAACACGTTTGATATATTCACGAAGAGTTCCGTATAAACAGATGGCTCTTTGGCGAACTCAAGATCAACATAGTTTCTGGCCCCGAAACGAGGCCGCCCCAGCACGCCTCATGGGTTGGCGGAGGTATCCTGAAAGAAAGAGCCATTGCGCCGGAACTTTAGGCGCACCTTGTTCCCGGAGGGGTCGAGATAGTCCAGCGATAATAAAGCTGTCAGCTTGGGTTGGTAGGGCGCAAGATGGTTATTGAATGCACTTTTAACATCCCTGGTGTTGGTACTGGACGCCACCAAAACTATATTACTGAAGAGATGGCGCGTCAAGCTCTGTTCGTAACGCATTCCTGCTCCTGTCCGCTCGACGGATGCGAGGGAAATGGGATTAAGAAAGGGAATGCCGGGATTGTTGCCGGGGCCTGTGCCTGTGATGTTCAGGCCTCTATCCTCCGCAGAGTAGATGTTTCGCTGCGCTCAACATGACACTGGCTGCTCTTTCCCCTTCTCCTCCCCTTCTCTCCCGCTTCTTCCTTGGCGTCCTTGGCGGTTCAATAGAATCTATTAACTACGCCAAGCCACGAGTAAAGGCTTCGGCTTCGGCTTCATAGGTGTGGAAGGGATTGCGCAGTTCGAGGTGGCGATCTTTGTCTACACGCACCCAATCCCAGTCAATGAGGTAGCGGCCCCAGCGTCGCTGGATTAATTGCGAAATAACATCAGCCCGACCTTTAGCGCGGGTGTTTTGGGGTGGCGTGTGAGTGCAGTTCTCAATCTGTTCATCCGTGCAAACGCGGCGCATCGCACCCATTTCTTCAAGGCCATAATAGAGACTGTTACGCGGGTTGATGTTGTGGTACTCCAGGTCTAAACTGTGCAGCACATCATCTTTCCAGCCTACACCTTCACTGGCCATATATTCTTCGAGCATCTGCCGCTTGGCTACCCAGTCGAGTTGATCGGCCATTTGCATCGGGTCGCGCTCTAAGCCGTCCAGGACATTTTCCCACTCTTCTAAAGCCCAATCCGTTTGCTCATCCTTGCCTTTCAAATGCGTTTGCGCTGCCATCAGGTATAGGCGCTGCAAATCAATCGCGCTCATATTGCGCCCATTGGCTCGCCGCACCGACCACTTCAAGCTTTGATCACGCGACACTTCTTTCAAGGTGGAGAGAGGGTCTTCCAAACGCACTTCGGGAGTCACGACTTTGAGGTCTAAGAGGTCGAGGACAATGCAGGTCGTGGCTATTTTGAGCCACATCGCATATTCGCTCATGTTCGGCTCACCGAAAAGCACATGCAGACGATGCAAATCGGAATAGTCGTAATAAGAATCACGCTTGGGGTTGATGATGGCCCGGTTGAAACGCACCCGTGAGGAGACGGTGTTCACGATGTGGTCGGCCCGTTGCGAGAGTTGGTAATTAACCGTGGGGTCAATCTCTACGCCATAGAAATCCGCGACCCACATCGTATCCACATCATGCTCGCCAATCGTCATGATATTGCGCCGAAAATCACTGCGATTCAATCGGTGCCCGCCAACGCGGCCCACTCCTGCAAAAATCTGGCGTGTCACCAGAAACGGCATCAGGAGTGAAAGGGAACCACGAAAAGCACTGGCAGAAATATCCACCAGGTAATTTTCGTGGCAGCCAAAGGTGTGCCCGCCAAAGTGGTCTACGCTGTTGGCATAAAAGGCCACATCATCACTAAGATCAAGCTCGTCCACCAGGGTTTGCAAAATGACGCGCCCGGCACGGTCATAGGCTACCACGTCCGTCCAGGTGATGCACTCTGGGGTGGCATACTCTTCGTGGCTTCCCACCGCGTCGACATACAAGCGACCACCATTTAACAGAAAGCCGCCACTGCGCGCCGGTTCAAAAGCATAGTCACGAGCGTGCATATCCAGCAAACCCAACTTCTTGCTGAGAAAGGCATGGTCTTTGACCGCTTCCACAATGCGTTCAGAGGAACCCCGGCCATTGCCAAAGCGATCACTTTGCACCAGACAGCCAAACTCTGTTTCTACCCCAATAATGCGTTGTTCCATAGATATATCGCTTTTGAGTTAACCACGAATGGACACAAATAAGCGCGAATGTTTGAGAGAGTTGTTGACCTCAACTGTTCGCATTGGCTGGAGTTGCTACCACATCTTTTAGTTCATCGGCGCGCAGCATACGGAACTTGCTTTCGCGGGAAGTATCACGCTCTAAAATCGCGGCTTCTATTTCGCCGTCTTCGAGAGCCTGGGCCAATGGGTCTGGGATGTCTTCCGTTGAGGCGCGGTCGGTCGCTTCGTCATCTGCATCGTCATCAGTAGCCGCAGGTTGATCCTGGGCACCTCTGCGCCAGGCGGCAACAGCGCGTTGCAGCGCCGTTGCTAAGTCGGGCACATCGGAATATTTTTCCAGTTCTTCGTGCATGGCCAGTTCCGAAGCGTCACGACCTGCGACGACAGCGAAACGCGAGTGCGTTGAAAACTCCCCGTCATAGTTCAGGATAAAGAACACATCTTTCTCAGGACGCTTGCCCATCTCCACAAAAATAGCTCGCAGCACATTGGGCGTACTGAGTGGATCGCCAAAGCTGCGCTTCAACGGTGGCGAAATGGCAAAACCAACCAGGCGTTGAATCGAAACATCATCGGGCGAGCGTTGAAAGCCTTCGGCATGAGCAAAGTCAATGGCTGCCAGTCGCACGGCTTCTACATCAGCCTGATTGCCAATGGCCGAATACATCAACTGATCGTAAATCTCGAAAATCTTGCGTTGCGTGCGCTTGACCGTGAGCAGCAGCACACCTTTATCGTAGGATATTCCCACCACTGGTGCGCCACCTTTAAGCCGCTCTTCCACATACTCAGCACGGTGCGCAATGCTTTGATTAAAATCGTAGGGTGAATACATAATAGCAGATAATGGGTAATGGATGATAGGTCATAGGCGATGGGTTATGGCGCTGTATCAACGGCAGTTGCCCATCACCTATGACCTATCATCCATTACCTCTTGTTTCTTAAATACTTTCCGAATCAGCGTCTATTCTGTGGGCGCGCACCGGGGGTATCGCACCTAAGACGCCATCTTCCATTTGACGCAGCACATCGGTCATCTGCGACTCATCAAGGGTGAGGACACCATCGCGTGTTACAGCCTTGGCTGCGGGCAAAATTTTGGAGTAGCCGCCCGTCGCCGCATCCAGGTCAGCCGCAATATCGAGCAAGATGAGGCACTCGCGCAACGCTTCCTGCAAGTCCATTTCACTGAAGGGCTTTTTGGTACGCACAATGTAATCGAAGGAGCCACGGATGGCCGACGAGCCGGAGCCAGCCGCACCAAACTCCGAGCTTTCAAAGCGTGCGCCCATGCCATCATAAAAGAAGATGCGGCCTTGGTCGGCTTCCAAGTCATAGGCCGAAAGCACTGGGATAAATGCACCAATGCCCTGTAACAGCATCGGCAGGTTATTAGAAATCGCGCGTGTTAACTCGGCCAATTTACCTTCCAGGCTCATCGGTTGAAGTTGGCTACGCGAATAATATTTGAAGGAATGACGCAAATAGCGGGCCATTTGGATAGAAGTCGCAAATGAACCGCTAATAGCGACTATGGTATGGTCATCCAGCGCCAGAATCTTTTCGGCGCGGTCATACATGACACCCATACCAGCGGTGGCGCGACGGTCAGCCACATTCAGCACGCCTTCTTTATATTTCACAGCAATAACAGTCGTGCCGTGGGTTTCAACAAACGAAGTAGCAGAATGTGATTCTCCAACTCCGTGGGGCTGGTGTGTCGTGGTAGTTTCAGGTGTCGGTAAAACTTGCACCAGGCGCGAAAAATCGCCTGGGCGTGAAGTGGCAAAATCCATAAAATAAACCAACTCTGACAAAGCTCCATTTAAGAGCCGTTTTAACCTCTCCCCTGCCCCCTCCCCGTGTCGGGGAGGGGAACAAAGGACGGCTGTATAGCGTTTGATAGGACTACAACCTAAGCTATAGCCTTATCCTCTGACACCCCTTCCCGAACCGAGAAGGGGATGGGGGTTAGGTCTTACTGTCCACTACGTTGGCGATACCGCTTGGCTTGCTCTGGGTCAACACGCTTCATGCGGTCGAGCAGTTGGCGTGTATCCGGGCGCTTCACCTTGGGAGCCGAAGGGCCACCAGAATCATCGCCGCCGGGCTTTTCCATTGGGGTCGTCGGCAGTGGACGCCGCATTGTTTCGTCAGCTTGGAAGAAATTCATGATCGTCTCCTTTTGAGGCAGGTGGTAGATGGTAGGAGGTAGGTAGGATACGATATCCGTTAGGGCTATCCCTTTCCTGCATTCTCCCTCCTATCTACTACCTACCATCTACCACCTACTCTATAAGTTTATGCTTTGCGCAGAATTGCCGCCACATCATGGGCTGAGGCAGCGGTTTCAATTTGTTGACATAACGCCGGATAATCAGCAGCCGCTTCTGGCAACACTAAATTAATTCTCTCGCCTGCTTCCTCCACCACTAAGCCGCCCCAAGAGGCGGACTTGATGGTATCGGCAAAGCGGCGCACCAGTAGGCCGCGTAACGCCGCGCGGGTGTCGGAAGGTGGGGCGCAACGCGCCGCTTCAATCTCCTCTTCGGTCACCAGAGTTAGCATGGCCCCACTTTCGACTAATCCGTAATAGAGACCTTCCGCCGGGTCAACATTATGATAAGCCAAATCCAGGCTTTGCAGGGTGAGGGCGTCTTGTTCCCAGTCCAGACCTTCAGCTTCCGCGAACTCGTCGAGCAGCAATTTCTTCGCCACCCAATCCAGGCGATCCCCTAATTGCCAGGGGTCTTCCGCCAGGGCATCCAACGTCGCCTGCCATTCATCCAACAACCATTCGCTGCCAGGCAACTCCAATTTACAGGCGGCACGCCAGTAAGCGCGTTGCACATCCACTGCGCTAATGTGGTTGCCGTCCGAACCTTCGACCAGCCAGCGATAAGTTTGATCCCGCGAGATTTGCTTGATGCTGCGCACGGCATCCCGCAATGTGACGGGCGTTTCCCAACCCGATTCGATGAGGGCCACCACTAAATTGGTCGCCCCCACGCGGAGTGCGGTAGCATATTCGCTGAGATTGGCATCCCCCGCAATCACATGCAGGCGGCGAAAACGTCGTGCATCGCCGTGCGCTTCATCGCGGGTATTCACCAGAGGCCGGTTATGCAAAGTGTCAACGCTTTGTAAGACGCTAAAGAAATCGGCGCGTTGCGATAGTTGATAAGAGCAGGAAGGCGCACCTCTTTCTTCAATGCCCACCTTGCCCGCTCCCGCATAAATAATGCGCGTGGCGAGGAACGGCGCGAGGTTGTAAATGACATCATCCCAGGCCACCCCCCGCTGCATTAAGTAACTTTCATGCGTGCCATAACTGGCACCGTGAAAGTCGGTGTTGTTCTTGAAAATTTGGGTCGCCTTACCCGTCTTGGCGGCATACGCATTGGCACATTCTAAGATAATGCGCTCCCCGGCTTTATCATGGGCAACGAGGGCACGCAGGCTGGAACATTCGGGGGTGGAATACTCTGGGTGCCCGTGGTCATTGTACAGCCGCGCCCCGTTGAGCAAGACACGGTCACAACGATCCTCGGTTGGGCTGGCAACTTTGTCACCCGGCTTATCGAACTGAGCGTCCGTCGGGTCTTGCGACAGCTTATCTACATGAAACCCGCGCACATCATTGCGCGGGTCTTCAGCGCGATAATTCCACGGCCCGGCACTGCGCCCGCTATACGACTGCACCACTTCCCGCGAAGCCGCCACTAACCCTGTGGCATCCGCGCCTTCCACCGTCACGCCATATTCTGTTTCAATACCAAATAATGAATTCATATTTATCTTGGAACCACGAATGAACACTAATAGACACGAATGCTTGTAGAGGCTGGAGGCTGGTTACTGGAGGCTGGATACTTCATCCTCTATCTTCTATCCTCAATCTCATTCGTGTCTATTAGTGTTCATTCGTGGTTAACCACTAATCAATTCTGCCACCTCAACGGTGCGGTTTTCGCGGGCGCTGGTGACACCGGCCATGACCGCACCGAAAGAGTGCAAGTTATCGGCCCCACTGGTTTCGGCAGGCTGTCCGGTGCGAATGGCTTCGGCAAAGGCGTGGAGCGTTGCCGCCGGGCCACCACGCTCTAAGGGAGTAGATTCCACTTCTTCCACCGTCAGGTCTTTGCTCCACTTTTCACAGCGTGCTACCAGCAACTTATCATTTTCCATGTGCAATGAACCGGCACCGCATTGCAGCCGCCAATTGCCATTCCAACTGGTATAACGCCCCAGGGCACTCCAATCGCCACTATAGCTAAAGGGGATGCCGCCTTCTAATTCCAGCAACATCTTTAAGCCGGGGTCATGCTGATACCATGACCAGGGCGGACGAAAACTTTGCGCCGTCACTTTGGTGATGTTGCGGCCTGTGACACAACGGATCATATCCAGGTGATGAATAGACATATCCACCAGGAGGGGAAACTCCATCGTCTCACGGAAACTACCAGTGAAATCAGCGGGGATATAGAAATCCATGTGCCCATGCCCGAACTCACCCACGGTTTGGTCATTAAGCAACTGCTTTAAGGTTTGCACGGTTGGGCTAAAACGATAGTTCTGGCTGACTACTAATTGCTTGCCACTTTGCTCTGCCATCTCTACCATGCGCTTGGCATTGTCCAGCGTGTCGGCAATGGGCTTTTCCGTCATCACATGCAAGCCATGCTCGAAAGCGACGTGCGCATGTTGGGCATGAATCACTGGTGGGGTAACAGTTAGTATCGCATCCGCCTCGACATGCTTTAGCGCGTCTTCCAGGTTCTTAAAACGTCGCTCTGCCGGAATACCGACTTCTTCGCCAACTTTGGTTAACTGCTCGTCCACGACATCTACAATGGCCACTAAATCAAAGTCCGGTGACTGGCTGGTCTGGTGTTGCACCCAGCCATAACCATGTCCACCAACGCCACATTGAATTAAACGCAATTTATCTGTGCTCATATCTATGGTTTCTAACGTGATACTTCAATTAATGCAACCTGCTCCTAGGAGTAGGAGAAGCCTACAACCTGGAAATAAGAGTAGGGCATCACTGCGCACTTAACGAGCCAGTTATACGCCCGTAGTTTCATTCAAGGAGGTCTAAACTAAATTACTCGCTCTCATGAAGTTAAGCAGTAAGTTCTTGTAATCCTGCTGCACGGGCAATTCCCAGTCCACCTTAACGCGACGCCGCAGCACTTTCACGGTCTCGTCGGTTTGCGGGTTGTAGCCTTCTTTCTCATACTCTTCCCAATAGAGACCCACTCCCTGGCGCTGCCAAGCCGGAAGTTCATTAAAAGTGATGCCATACTCCAACAGCAATTCCTGCTTCGCTGCCACGGATAGCTTTTCAATTCTTTTTGTCGCCTGCCTGACGTTTACCCCGGTATTACGCAAAGTCCAGTAACACCAGCCATTGAGGGCGCAACGCTGCGCATCCGATTGCCGCCAGCGGAAATAATCTACCACCGCATCTTCATTCACACCCAGCCAGACGCGGCTATCGAAGTGAGCGACCTTGCCACAAGCGTGCGTAAAGGCGGCACTGGCGATGCCTGCCGAAATGGAAACCGCTTTCTCCCAGCCACGATCAAACAGGTTCCAATTGGGTTTTATGAGAATCGAAATCTCATCACTTTCGGTATAAACATAAAGGCCAGTTAGCTCTTCCAACAACACTTGTGCGGTTTGCAGCATATAGTCGCGGAACCGCTCATCACAGGGCTTTTGAAAATGCTTTTCCGTAAAACGCGAGAAGCCACGCCCATCTACACGGATGACAACCCATGCTCCTGGGACAAGACGCAGCTCATGGAAATATTCCGCCTGGCGCATTTTGGCTTCAAACTGGTCGTTATTCATGCCTGTCCTCTGCTGCCCACTCGCTCACCTCAAACCCGTTTGATGGTGCTATACGCACATAATATAAATGGTCAAACCCTTCACCATAAGCAGGTCGCTCCAATTTCTTGATGGTGGCATAAAGCGCAATATCCGGCACCCGCGCAATCCCGACGCGAAGGCTGTTGCGCTGCAAACAGTCGCTGACGTTCGATTCAAAGTAGTAACCAGTAACGGTTGCACCAAAACTGTGTCCGATCTGAATTAAAGGCTCGCGGTCGGTAGCCGTGGGATTTGTGTTGTCTACAACTACCGACTGGCCTTGCGCTAAGGCTTGTTGCAGCAATTGGCGCTGGCGTCGCTCTGGATGCTTATTGTTGCGCAGTTTATCTTTGCTGATGTGGACATGAGTGGCCGCAAAATGGGTGCGGTAAAAAGTGCTTTTGCCCGCTCCCTGTAAGCCGATAAAGATAATGAGTTCTATGGCTTCTTGTATTCTATCTAGTGCGCATCTACAGCGGCGGCAGCACCACGCGGTTTGCGCAGCAGCAAAATAGCGGGGGAGGTGCAGGCGAAAGCGGTCAGGATAAAGATCCATGAATCGTTGTAAGCGAGCATACTGGCTTGTTGCGAGACCAGGCGCTCTAAGGCGGCGAAGGCAGCTTTCTGAGCGACAGTGGCCGACATGCCATGCGCCATAAAATTGCTCTGAAACGCTTGGAGCTTTTGTTCCAGAGCCGGGTTGCCGCGATAGGTGTAGTTCACCAACATAGCGTGGTGAAACTGCGTCTTATTGGTGAGGAAGGTGCCTAAGATAGCAATGCCAAAGGAGCCACCCAATTGACGGGCCAGATTGATTAGGCCAGAGGCTTGCTGGGCAATGCGCGGATCAATGTTGCCATAGGCCACATTATTGATTGGGGCAAACAAAAAGCCCAGTCCAAAGCCACGCATAAACAGGGCCAGGCGCACATCCGGTTCGCCTGCCATTGTGGTGAGATGCCCCATGCGCCACATCGAAGTCATAAATAGGCCAACCCCGATAAAAATCAGCGCCCGTGGATCAACCAAGGGTTTGGGGCCATTCAGCATTCGTCCGCAAAGCAGGGCACTCGTGGCGGTGCCTAGTCCACCTGGTAGCAGCATCAGGCCCGTGGTGGTTGGGGTAAAGCCGAGCAAGTTCTGCGCAAAGAGGGGAAACAGATAAGTTCCGCCATAAAGTCCAAAGCCAAGTGCTACAAAGAGAAATATCGAACACGAGAGGTCGCGGTTTTTAAGCACCCGAAAATCCACTACGGGAGCCGGGTTACGGGGTGACAGTTCCCACCAGAGCATGATGGAGAGCGTGATCGCCGATAGGATAGAGAGACGCACGATCAATGGATCGTTAAACCAATCGTTCTGCTGTCCCTCTTCTAAGACGTATTGCAAGGAGGCTAACCCAACCGCGAGCAGAGCGATGCCGAAGAAGTCAACCGAGGTGGGACGTTGGCGCATTCCGGGCGTATCTTGCAGAAAGCTCGACACCAGAAAAACTGACAGAATGCCAATCGGCACATTAATAAAGAAGCACCAGTTCCAGGTATAGTTGTCAGTAATCCAGCCACCCAGCGTCGGCCCTAAAGTCGGGGCCACGATCACGCCCATGAGAAAAACCGCTTGCACAATGCCTTGCTGTTCACGCGGAAAAATCTGACGCAACGTTGCCTGGGCGGTGGAGAGCAAGGCGGCTCCGCCCGCGCCTTGCAACACGCGCCATAAGACAAGTTCACCCAGAGTGTGCGAGGTGCCGCATAAAAATGAGGCCACAATAAAGATCAGGATCGAAGCCGTCAGATAGTTGCGTCGCCCAAAAGTGGCAGCCAAGAATGCTGTCATTGGCAGCACCACGACGTTGGCGAGGATGTAGCCAGTGGAAACCCAAGCGACTTCCTGGAACGTCGCCCCCAGGTTACCAGCCATCTGGGGCAGCGACACATTGACAATAGTCGTATCTAAAACTTCCATGATGGCCGCCGTAATTAAGCCCAACAGGATCAACCAGCGATATTTGCTGACCTGATCCGCGGCGGCTGCCTGTGCGTCAGTTGCCATAATTTTCTACTTCCTACACTTTCTACGGTAATGTTTTAACTCAGTAGAACGCACTCTAAGCCTGCGGTTTCTTTTATCCAGCAGAACGGCATCAGATGGGGCATCAGGCAGAGCGTGAGCCAAACGATGGTAACAGACGCACTGACATTGAAGGCGTTCGCATTTTTGAATATACGCCGCAGGGTGTCAATGAAGATTCATCCATTTTATGCTCAGGAGCAGCACACTACACTGTTGTCCATTTATGCTCCCTTCTAATCGAATACACTGCACCAAAGAAGTATGGTGTGAAGGTAAATTCACAAGTGTTGAATGACTCTGGGATGAACAGGAGAAATCTGTGTCTTTGGTGAACCTACAACAAAGTCTTGCCTTAGTCCCTTTGCTGGCGGCCCCGTTAGCAGCGACGGCGGCTCCAGCTCCCACTGTTAGACCAAATGTTATCTTTGTGCTGGCCGATGATATGGGCTATGGCGACCTAAGCTGCTACGGCGGCCCGTCTGTGAACACCACCAACATTGATCGCCTGGCTGCCGAGGGGATTCGGTTCACGCAGTTTTGCGTCAATTCACCAATTTGTTCACCTTCGCGGACGGCGTTGACCACTGGACAATTCCCGGCGCGTTGGAAGATCACATCTTATATTGATAACCGCGCCCTCAATGAGCAGCGCGGCATGGCGCAGTGGCTTGATCCTAAAGCACCCAGCCTCGCGCGCTTTTTACAGCACAATGGTTATGCCACAGGGCACTTTGGCAAGTGGCACATGGGCGGGGGGCGAGATGTCGGTGAAGCGCCATTGCCCACCGAATACGGCTTTGATGTCTCGTTGACACAATTTGAGGGATTGGGCGACCGCGTTTTGCCCTTGATGAGCATGCCGCAGGAAGGCGAGGCACATAAGCTGCCGCTCGGCGTAGCCAGTGAAAAATTGGGGCGTGGCAATGTGCGCTGGGTAAAACGTTCTGATGTCACCAAAGCCTTTGTGGACGGGGCACTCGATTTTATGCAGCGTGCCACCGCCCAGAACAAGCCCTTTTATATCAACCTATGGCCTGATGACGTTCACTCGCCCTTCGATCCGCCGCCGGAGCGGCGGGGTGATGGCAGCAAACACGCCCTCTATAATGGTGTCGTGCAGACAATGGATGAGCAGCTTGGCCCGCTTTTCGACGCTGTGCGCAATAATGCCAAGTTGCGCGATAACACCCTGATTATCTTTGCCAGTGACAACGGCCCGGAGCCAGGGGCAGGCAGCAGCGGCCCCTTTGGTGGTGCCAAGGGCACGTTGTATGAAGGTGGCATTCGAGAGCCTTTCATCGTGTGGGGACCAGGCTTCGTGCCCGCCGCACGGCACGGCAGTGTCAATACCAGCAGCCTGTTTTCCGGGGTAGATTTCGCGCCATCTGTCCTCGCCCTGACGGGCACCCCCATTCCGGCAGATATAAAATTCGATGGTGAAGACCTGAGCCGCACCCTACTGGGACAGGCGACTGCTACCCGCACCCATCCCTTATTCTGGAAACGCCCACCAGATCGTCCGGGGCCACACAACGCGCCCTTCCCAGGCTTTGCCGTCCGCGCGGGTAACTGGAAGTTATTATTAAATGATGACGGCACCACACCTCGACTGTACAACCTGTACAACGATCCCGGTGAAACAGATAATCTCGCCGCCGCACAACCAGAACTCGTCGTGCGGCTAAAGAAACTGATTCTCGACTGGAACGCTACGCTGTAAAGGGAGATTTACAACAGTAAATCTTGCGAATGCTTCTTATGCGAACGCTTCTTATATAAAGTCCTCTACAAAAGCCATCTTCGTTCTTTTCTGCCTTTATTAGCCTACGTTGTTAACCAACAGGACAAACGCAGCGAGCCTCTCGGAACCGCTTGGTATGAGCCACCCCCTGTGATAAAATGCACAAACAGGTTTAGGCATTTCAAGGTAGTTCAGGAGAATTTATCCATGCGAGAAATCAAGCGATGGCGGCGGGTTGGGCAATGGGGTATAAAGCCGTTGATTTGTTCTTTAGTAGTTGTTACCGCCGTGGCCGGGTGCAAGCAGCCAACCGAAGGCGGCACGGCATCTGGCGGCAATGGCACGGGGGGCAGTAATGGCACCGACGCCTCTAGCGTGGGCAAAGCCGCAGCCTACACAGGCGACGACATTCTGCTGGGTGAATATGGCTCACTCACGGGTTCTACCGCGACCTTTGGCATCAGCAGCGATAATGGAATGCAGATGGCGGTGGACGAAGTGAATGGAGCCGGGGGCGTCCTAGGCAAGAAAGTGCGCGTGCAAAAAGAGGACGACGGCGGCAAGTCGGAGCAAGTTGGCTCGGTTATTAAGAAATTAATTAACCAGGATAATGTGCTGGCTATCGTGGGTGAAGTAGCTTCCTCGCGCTCTATCGCTGCCGCCCCCATCTGCCAGGCTGCCGGGGTGCCGATGATTACGCCTGCCTCTACCAACCCCACAGTAACCACTATTGGGGATGATATTTTTCGGACTTGCTTTACCGATACTTTTCAGGGTGCAGTGGGCGCTCGCTTTGCGGGCAAGAACCTGAAAGCCAAAACCGCCGCGGTGCTGACCGACGTGGCTAATGACTATAGTAAGGGACTGGGAGCCGCCTTCATTGAAGAGTTCCAGAAAAACGGCGGCAAAATTGTGGCACAGGAATCTTATAGCGAACACGACACCGATTTCCATGCCCAATTAACGCGCATTAAAAGCACTAACCCGGATGTCATCTTTATCCCTGGTTACTATACAGAAGCTGCCACCATTGCGGTGCAGGCACGTTCACTGGGTATCCAGCAGCCGCTCTTAGGTGGCGATGGGTGGGATTCACGCGAATTAATAAAAATCGGTAAGTCCGCGTTGCAGAACTGTTATTTCTCCGATCATTATTCACCCGATAGCCCAGACCCCAAGGTGAAGCAGTTCGTGACCACCTATCAAAAACGCTTCGGTGAAATCCCCGACGCGATGGCTCCCCTGGCCTACGACGCCACCCATCTGTTGCTGGATGCCATCAAGCGCGCGGGGAGTCTTGACCGCGATAAAATCCGTGATGCTATTGCCAACACTAAAAATTACCCTGGCGTCACGGGCAACATTTCGATTGATAAAGACCGCAACGCCGTCAAGCCCATTACCATTTTGCAAGTCAAAGGTGATAAGTTCACCGCCTTTACGACGATTAAGCCTTGAGTCAGGTAGGTGGTAGATGGTAGGTAGAATGTAGGGGATGTCTCCCATATTCTACCTACCATCTACCACCTACTACCTGCCCTCCTCCCCTAATGCGATTTCTCCAGGAACTGCCCCAACAGCTTGTTAACGGTTTAGCCCAGGGTTCGATATATGCTTTAATCGCCCTGGGCTACACGCTCGTTTATGGCGTGTTGCGCTTTATCAACTTCGCGCATGGCGACGTTTATATGTTGGGGGCGTATGCGGGCCTGTTCGCGGCGGGCTGGGTCGGGGCTACTCGTTTGGTAGACCAGGGGAACACGCCAGGGCTGCCCTTGGTGGTGCTAATTTTTATCATTGCCATGCTGCTATGTGCCGTGGCGGGCATCCTGATTGAGCGGGTGGCCTATCGTCCCTTGCGCAACTCACCACGTCTCACCATTCTCATCAGCGCAATTGGGGTTTCCATGCTGCTGGAATATGGTGGACAGGCCGTATTTTCCGCCAAGCCTCAGCCCTTTCCGGGACTCATTTCGGAACGGGAGATATTTACACTTCAGCACCCAGAGGTTTCCGTTTCGCTCTTACAAGTCGTTATTGTGGTGGTGATGGTGGCTCTCATGGCAGGTTTGCAGACGGTGGTGCTTAAAACGCGCATCGGGCGGGCCATGCGTGCTGTCTCGTTAGACCGCTCCGCCGCTGCCCTGATGGGCATTAATACCGACGTAATAATTGCCTTTACTTTTGCCCTGGGCGCGGGGTTGGCTGCGGCAGCGGGGATTCTCAACTCGACGTATCAGCACAGTGCCGACCCGCTGATGGGATTGATGGCCGGATTAAAAGCTTTCGTTGCCGCTGTCTTGGGTGGTATTGGCAGCATTCCCGGCGCGATGTTGGGTGGTCTTTTATTGGGTTTTGCGGAAGTCCTCGTGGTGGCAGTGGGCAAGTCTGAATATCGGGATGCCATCGCCTTTGCACTGCTGATTCTGGTGCTGTTAGTGCGTCCTTCTGGTTTGCTGGGTCGCACCACGGCAGAGAAGGTTTGAGCGTGCCGTAGATTTCGCATATTAGCACTCCTGACCAATAGCGCGTTACCCCAACTTCTTTCTAACATTTCTGATGAAAGCCTCTCACCCTTTAGCCATGTGGATTGGACGCCTGTTAATCGCTGGCATCGGCTTAGGGATATTGCAGGGGCTGCAAATGCTGTTGCCCCATTGGTTGAATCCGTATTATCTCGACATCATCAACCTTGCTGGTATCAACATCATCTTAGCGGTCAGTCTTAATCTCATTAACGGTATTACAGGCCAGTTCTCGCTCGGCCATGCGGGTTTTATGGCAGTGGGCGCTTATTCGGCGGCCTGCTTCACCTACTATGCCGGGCCGCGCTTGATTCTCGCCAATGGGCCGGTTTTTGCCATCGCTCTTGTCATTGCGGCCATCGCCGCTGGTATTGCGGGCCTCATTGTAGGACTGCCCAGCCTGCGCCTACGGGGTGATTACCTGGCGATTGTCACTCTTGGCTTCGGCCAGATTATCGTTTCGCTCATCCGCACCATTAACGAAATCGGTGGGGCCAGTGGCTTTAGCAATCTGCCTCAGATGTCCAGTTTTGTCTGGATTTACAGCGGGGCCATCCTGTGCATTCTGACTGTGCGCAACCTCGCCGATTCCAACCTGGGGCGTTCGATGCGTGCGGTGCGCGATGATGAAGTCGCGGCAGAGGCGATGGGCATCAACACTACAGGAATTAAAGTTCTGGCTTTCGTTATCTCTTCCATGTGGGCTGGCGTCGCCGGGGCGTTGCAGGTGCATTATCTGCAACTGGCCCACCCCAACGATTTCACCTTTGTGCGCAGCATTGAGGTGGTCGTGATGGTCGTGTTGGGCGGATTAGGCTCCATTACGGGTGTCACGCTCTCAGCGGTGTCACTTAAAATTTTAGAGGAAATTCTTCGCACCCTCTCTGGCGCTTTCTGGGTGGGGTTAGGTGTGGTCGCCCTTTCGATGGCCCTCTCTTTTTCTCGCTATCGTAGTGCTATGCGTGCAAGTGTCGTGGGCTGGTTGCTCTGGCTGCGCTGGCCCGTCTTAGCGACATTGGCTATATTCTTGCTGTTTCACTATGGGCAAAGCTGGCTGCAACAAAATATCTCAGCGTTGCGCTATGTTATTTATTCGTTAATCCTGATTGTGCTCATGCTATTGCGTCCCCAGGGATTACTGGGGCGTAGTGAATTGAGTTGGAATCTGCTCCGTCGCCGCCAGATTGCTTCCGCGAAAGAGAGCAGCACAGGCGACCCTAACACGGGCGATGTTAGCCAAGGGCGTGCCGGTAGCGTTGCAGCGCATGAGCCAGGCGAACCAGCAGACGAGGGCATTGAGGGCACGCTGTAAGAGACAAGACAATTCCTGCGGCTCAGCAGATAAGAGTGCGAAATTTGCCAACCATTGCCCCAAATAAGGTAAAATTGGTAAGACGGAACACATTGTGAGGAGATGAGAATGATCCCCAAGCGAATGATTGCACTGGCCCTGCCTGTATGGGTTTTAATACAAACCGGGGTTAGCCAGGCCGAACCCCAGACCTCAGACCCGGTGCAACTAATACCGGGAGGCCCGGCACCGATCAGAACACCACAACCGCCGCCGCCACCAGTCGGAGCACCAGAACAACCACCAGTAGGGCCAGAGTCAAATGCCGCGGGACAACCATCGCAAGGAGGCCAGGCCCCACGACCAGCCGGGTCAAATCAAGCATCCAATGCGAATCAAGCGCCCGACACAACGCCACAGATTCCCCCGGTTACAGTGCCAATCGGCGCCGCCGCGAGGCCCAGTGATAATCCACCCTTTCCGCAATTTTCAACGGTTCCTCCGATCAATAACGCGACCAAGCGCGATTATGACCTGATGTTAGCGGCCTTCGATGGAGAAACTTCACGAGTGCGCGACCTGCTCGCTCAGGGTGCTGGTCTTGAAGCGCGGGATTGGAAATATGGTTTCACCCCACTCCATTGGGCCAGCGAGAATGGGCATCTGGGAACTGTGCGTTATTTATTATCCAAAGGAGCCAAAGTTGATGTGCGCAGCTATCCTAATGTTCGCGTCGTACTTGGCGTGGCCCCCACGGAGATTTCGACATCACAAACCGCAGACAATCAAAACTTCATGCTTTATCAAAAGCGTTATCTTTATACCCTGTCTGGTCATATAACGCCTTTGATGATGGCCTGCGCAGGGGGCTATGGGCTTACCGTGCGCGAGCTTCTCAATAAAGGAGCTAATGCTAATGGTGGCAGCGGCTCTTTGACGCCCCTAGCGTGTGCCGCTTTTAGTGGCTATATGCCTGCGGTGCAGGCTTTACTAGATAAAGGGGCGAGAGTCAACGATGCCAGAAGCCACACTAGCCCCGCTCTCATGAATGCAGTCTTTCGTGGCGCGACCGAGGTTGTAAAAGCCCTTTTAGATAGGGGAGCTATTGCCTATTTTAAAGACGATCATGGTTATACGCCACGTATGTTTGCCCAGACTTATGGCTTCACCTCCATTGCGAGATTATTGAAACATGCCGAAGATGTGCAAAGCAGCAAGGCCGCTCAAGCCAAAGTCCAGACGATTGGGCATAAGCCCACAGGCATCACCGCCGATGCCCACGCATCGGACATGGGCATTATCATTATTCGTTAGAGTTTTCAGTCAGTGAGGTTTTCGTGCAGCGTTTACGCTTTTTATTGGGTCTGCCATTTTTAGTTGCCGGATTTGCCCTAGCTGGCTGTAGCCAAACATCAGCACCTACGAGTGCGAGGAGCGGTTCGAGTTCGGCTTCAACCACCTCCAACGGAGGCAGTGGAAACGCCTCAACTTCCAGTAAGGCCACTGCACCAACAGGCAAGCTGAAAGTGGCCCTGCTGACACCCGGCGATATTAACGATCAGGGCTGGAATCAATTGGCTTATGAGGGCTTGCAGGCGGTGCAGAAGGAGTTGGGGGCAGAAGTCGCGCACCAAGTCACCAAGAATGCGTCCGATCAGCAACCAGCCATGCGTGATTTTGGTGATAAAAAGTTTAACCTCGTCATCTGCCACGGCTTCGAGTATGGCAAGCGCGTCTTAGAAGTTGCGCCTCAATATCCCGATACTAAATTTGTGGTGGTCGGTGGCAATGTCAAGCAAGCGCCCAACGTAGCGACGATTGTGCCCAAACTGGAAGAAGCCACCTATCTGTTGGGCATGGCTGCCGGAGGCATGACAAAAACTAATGTCATTGGAGCCATTGGCGGGATGAAATTACCGGTTATCACTTCTACTTTCGACGCCTTTACCGATGGTGCCAAGAGTGTTAATCCCAAGGTTGCTATTCTCACGAATTATGTCGGCAACTTTGAAGACCAGAATGCGGCCAAGGAATCGGCTAAAACGATGATCGCCCAAAAAGCCGACTTTCTTTTTCATAACGCCGATCAAGCAGGCAAAGGCATGTTTAATGCTGCCGAGGAAGCGCAGAACGTGCTGGTTTTCGGCTCCAATCGCAATCAGAACAGCATTGCCCCCAATGTCTGTTTAGCCTCCGCCGTGATCGAAATGCCCAAAGCCTTCGTTGAATTAGCCAAGAGCGTGCAAAACAACAAATTTACTGCCGATTTCATTGAACTGAACGTTCCTAAAGGCACTGTATCCGTCCAATGGAATGCCGCTCTCAAGGCTAAAGTCCCCCCGGCCCTGATGCAGAAACTCACCGCTGCCGAAAAAGACATCAAAAGCGGCAAACTCAAAATCCAGAGACATGTTTGATTTGGAACCACGAATGAACACTAATAAACGCGAATGAAGAAATAGAAAAGGAACACTGGAGCGCAGCAACACACTCAGACACTAATCCTTGGCGGTCTCTCTTTTATTTTAGGTTTATTCGCGTTTATTAGTGTCCATTCGTGGTTCCAAATCCATGCTCGAATTACGCCAGATTACCAAAACCTTCGGCAGCTTTAAGGCGCTGGATGAGGTGGATTTGGTGGTGCGCGAGGGCGAGATCGTCGGGCTGCTGGGAGAAAATGGAGCGGGTAAGAGCACGCTGATGAACATTATCGGTGGTGTCCTCACCCCCACTGCGGGACAATTGAGATGGGATGATGAACCCGTCCATTTGGCGTCTCCCCGCGCCGCGACTCAACGGGGTATCGGCGTCGTCCATCAGCATTTTATGCTGGTGCCAGTCTTTACTGTCGCCGAAAATATCGCGCTTCATGCGCCGCAAGCGGGGGCCGTTTTTAATGCGGACGAATGGAACGCACGCATTCAAGCCTGGGCACAAACTTTAGGCTGGAAGATTGATGGCACACAACGGGTGGCCGACCTCAGCGTCGGTGAATTACAGCGCGTCGAAATTCTTAAAGCTCTCTTTGCCAACGATACAGCACAAGGATCAGGGATGGAGGATAGAGAATCGAGCATTGAGGATCGAGGATCGAACCAGAACCAACCAGTCCCCAACCTCCAGCCGCCAGCCTCCAAACCCCAGACTCCCTCTTCTAACACTGCTCGCCTCTTACTCTTAGATGAGCCGACCGCCAACCTGACACCTGCGGAAGTAGAAGAACTATTCAAAACCCTGCGCCGGTTACGCGAGCAACAGCGTGGCATTATCTTTGTCTCGCATAAGCTGAATGAAGTGCTGGCGCTGTGTGATCGTATTGTAATCTTGCGGCATGGCCGTATCGTCGGCGAACGCCGCACGATGGAAACCAATGCACAAGAGTTAGCAACCCTTATGGTGGGTAGAGAATTACGCGATGTGGATCAGCGACCACCAGTGAAACCCAATCCTGATGCGGCTACCGCGCCGCGCTTAATCATTGAAAATTTATCTGGCGGTACGCTACGTAATTTTTCTTTATCCATCCAACCCGGAGAAATCGTTGGTTTAGCCGGTGTGGATGGCAATGGGCAACGCGAACTGGTCGAGATACTCAGTGGCCTGCGCTCGCCGCAAGGGGGCCGTTTCGGGGTAGCCGATGGCCAGCCCATCGCGGTCATCCCCCCTGACCGCCAGACCGTTGGTTTAATTCAATCATTTGACTTAGCCGAAAATATGGCCCTTAATCCCACCCTACGTGCCCAGTGCCGGACTCGCTTTACTTTAAATTGGAAGGCAGCGCGTCAAAAAACCCACGCGCTGATGCAGCAATTCGATGTGCGTGCCCCGGCCACGGCAGAAAGAACTCTCGCCGCGAATTTGTCGGGCGGCAATCAACAGAAAGTCATCATCGCCCGCGCCCTTTCCTTCCCACATGGAGCCGTTGTCGCCGCCGACCCGACACGCGGACTCGATGTTGGTGCCACCCAGTTTGTGCATGAGCAACTGCGCACAGCCACCAACAAAGGTGCTGCTGTCTTGTTAATCTCGACCGATCTTGACGAAGTTATCCAACTCAGCGACCGCATTGGAGTTCTATACGAAGGTCGCTTGCTACCTAGTGCTGAATTGCTAAAACCTGATACCAACCGTGAAATTATTGGTGCCTTGATGGGTGGTAATACGATGTCCGCATAGAAGTTTTGACTTTACATGTGAATCGAACCAAAATGATATTATTGGGGTAAGCTAAAGCATGTTATTCGATAGAAGTTTGGGTAAAGATAGCTTGCTTGACCTTATTTACTGCGAAATTATGAAGCGAAAGAAAATGCACCCCTTCGAGAAAGTGCTTAGCGTGGTTGTAGAAGATATTGAATTCACTTTAAGAGGACATCAACCAGCACCTTGGGCAGACTTCTTACTTAATCCCCGCCGCTTAAGGGGCAGCGATTTTCTAATGCGTTGGTCTCAGGGTTATTGGAGTGAAGAGCGTCTTATCGAAGCGGTGAACGAGACAGGTAAGTATTATGCTATCCCTTATGGCCCCAGTGGTGTTGCTCCTAAAGAAGTGCGCGATTTCGAGTTGTATTTTGAACGATTAGAACATGCTGGCTTAGGTCAATTGAAGCGTCCTGATGTATTACTTTTTCGCGCATCTAAGTCCTCCGCCGTAGCTGAAGCAATAAGAGAAGTTGGAGGAATTACGGAATTACCTTTCACTCATGAATCACATCCAGGGATGCAACGGTTACTTCATCTGTGTTTGATCGCTATAGAATGTGAAAACAGTTTATGGATTGCGCAGCAAATGCCACACTACAATGCCAAGCTCAGACCGCAGAAACGACTTGGCAATCAGCTTGGTCTTCCCAAGAATTCTGTGCTGCCAACTGTTATCATCAAGGATGAGGACTTGCCTTTCCTGCGCGGCTGGCAAAACAGCACATCTGTTCCTATACACATCTGGCACGCCTTTTTCGATCTTGCGTTTGGGATTTCTCTGGATGAAGCCATCAGACTAATAGATGAGCAGTTAATATTGCCCAAAGAGCAAACATTTCAAGCTCCGGCGGGAGCCACCACGAAAAAGGCAACTTACAATATCTATCACCATTATGCTTATCCCTTGGCTGTAACAGAGGGTGAAGTCGAATTAAAAGCAGACAAGATTACAGATGCCAACGGTCACATTCTGCCATACGTTCGATTTTACGGTGGGCAACTAAGACTTTTGCCAGAAGCGTTAAAGATTCTTGATGAAATTGCGGCGGGAGATCCATCGTGAGTGTGCATCAAGTCCTGCCTAAGCATGGGGTAGCGCGTGAACAATTGCGAGAGCGGGGTCAATTTTGGACTCCCAACTGGGTAGCGGAAGCAATGGTTGCTTATGTTAGCAATGGGAATGCTCGTGAGATTTTTGATCCAGCAGTTGGGGTCGGTGCCTTTTTTCATGCTGCGAAGAACATTGAATCTGAAATCGGACGAAAGTTGGGGTTGTTCGGCAATGAAATAGATGCTTCTGTTCTTCAACAGTCACTTACAACAGGTCTACAACAAGCCGATCTTGCAGGGGTGCGCATTCAAGATTTCACTTCTTTTAAACCCCAGAATCTCCTTCCGGCAATTGTGGCAAATCCCCCTTATATTCGTCATCACCGCTTATCAGCAGAAACCAAAGTTTATCTTCGCCGCTTAAGCAGGGAAATTCTAGGGTTTTCGCTGGATGGGCGCACCGGCTACCATGTTTACTTTTTAATTCACGCCTTGAATTTACTGGCTGAATTTGGTCGTTTAGCCTTTATTATTCCAGCAGATACATTTGAAGGAATATTTGCCCATAAATTGTGGCACTGGATTACCTGCCATTATCGTCTTGATGCCGTGGTGACATTTGATCCCGCAGCATCTCCATTTCCGCATGTGGATACTAATGCTGTCATCGTCCTTATAAAAAAGGCCCCGCCCCAAAATAGACTCTGGTGGGCACGCGTCAACAAGCCTGAAGGTGAGGAACTAAAGCGGTGGGTTTTAAGTAATTTTGAGACCCCTAAATGTAATTCCATTGCTATCCATGATCGTTCCTTAGCTGAGGCCATACGAACTGGTCTTTCTCGGTCTCCCCAAGAAGAGATACATGCTGGCCCTATATTGGGAGATTATGCCAAAGTGCTACGAGGCATAGCTACAGGAGCAAATGAATTCTTTTTTTTGACCCGTAAACAAGCAGCAGACATTAGTGTGCCAGACACCTATTTGCTTCCTGCGATTGGGAGAACTCGTGATGTCGAAACTGATATTATAACAGCAGAAACGATGCAAAGATTAGATCTAAAGGGTCGTCCCACCTTGTTACTCTCGATAGATGGCAGACCAGAAACAAGCCTGCCCATCACACTCCAGAATTATTTGTCCCTAGGTAAAGAATTAGATCTACCTAACAGAGCACTCATAAAAACACGCCGCCCGTGGTATAAAATGGAAGTGCGCGATGCACCTCCCATCCTTTTCGCTTATTTAGGGCGTCGCAATGTGCGCTTTATCAGAAACAAAGTGGATGCTATGCCGCTTACTGGGTTTCTGTGTGTTTATCCTCATTATCATAACGAAGAATTCATTGAGCAGCTCTGGCAAGTTCTTCAGCATCCTGAGACCATCAAGAATTTAGCTAAAGTCGGTAAATCTTACGGTTCGGGGGCCATCAAAGTTGAACCTCGTGCGTTAGAAAAACTACCCTTGCCAGAACCGATTGTACAACGTATTGGGTTGCTTCCTACAAAACTTTTCTCTTAACCGTGAACTGAGTATTAGACCCACCTTATTATGTCTGAAGAGTCCCCCAGTTCACTCTTACGTGCCCTACCTTCTGGTTTCCGCATTTTATTGGCATTAGTTATAGCTTTATTCCTTTGCGGCTTTTTCATTCGTTTAGCGGGACAAGACCCCCTTATAGCAGGCAAAGCCCTTATTGCGGGAGCATTAGGCAGTAGTGCGCGACGGGCTGAATCGCTGTCTAAAACCATTCCCCTTATTATGACTGGGCTGAGCGTGGCGATTGCGTTTCGCGCTGGCTTCTTTAACGTTGGGGCCGAAGGTCAATTTCTAATGGGGGCTTTAGTGGCTGCCGGATTAGGCACGAAGGCCGGGCTGCCAATGCCTCTCATCCTCTGCGGCGGCACCGTAGCCGGAGCAATCTGGGCTTTAGTAGCGGGATGGCTTAAAATGCGACGGGGTGCGCCAGAGATTATTACGACCATTATGCTTAACTACATTGCGCTGCAAATCGTGGCCTTTGCAGTAGGCGATCAAGGGCCGTTACAGGAAGCGGAGCGTACTCAACCACAGACTGATTTACTGCCGCTTCGAGCGCAACTTCCGGCCCTAATTCCCAATACCAATTTACACGCTGGTTTATTCATTGCCCTGCTGTGTGCCCTCGTTTGCTGGTGGCTCCTCTTTCGCACTGAACGCGGTTTCTTGATGCGCGCGGTTGGGGCTAACCCTTTAGCATCACGCGCCGCAGGAATTAGGGTCGAAAGCAATGTGCAGCGTGCTGTGGCCCTGTGCGGTGCGCTCTCTGGCCTGGGCGGCGCAATGGAAGTGGCGGGCAGCACGAAATATCTGGGGCAGGGCGGCTTTGGCTATGGCTACACCGCTATCGCCGTGGCGCTCTTAGGCGGCTTAAACCCGTTGGGAGTGTTACCAGCCGCCCTGCTTTTTGGGATGCTCGATGCAGGTGGCAAAGCAATGGAACGGGATGCCAACGTGCCCGCCGTTACGGTCTCTATCGTCATCGGCATTGTTATTTTCGTGATGGCCGCTATTCCAAAGCTGCGCTTACAAGTCCAGTAAAGTTAAATCGCAAAACCATGACAGTTAACATCTTTTGGAGCTTGATTGCCACGACTTTAGCCTTTAGTGCGCCCCTGCTGTTAGCGGCATTAGGGGAACTCATTGGCGAATGGTCGGGAGTACTTAACATTGGCTTGGAGGGCATGATGCTCTGCGGCGCGTGGGCAGGCGCGGCAGCTTCCTTTGCTTATCATAACGCCGGATGGGGCATTTTAGCGGCAATGGGCGCGGGATTAGGGGTTGCGGCTCTCTTTGCTCTGCTTGCCATCACGCTTAAGGGCGATGCTATTGTGGTGGGCACCGGGCTAAACCTTTTTGCCCTTGGCTTAACGGGCGTCGCCCATCGTACCCTGGGCGCACGCTTTGGCACTTATAATTCAGTTACTCTTCCCCAGTGGGTCTTCATCATACTGGGGGCCGTGCTGGTACCGCTGCTGTGGTGGAGCTTTCGCAAAACCCGACTGGGGTTGCAAGTGCGTGCGGTCGGTGAGTATCCGGTGGCTGCCGATACGGCTGGCGTGAACGTGCCACGAGTGCGGTGGCTCTGCACGCTGCTTAACGGTGCCCTGTGCGGTTTGGCCGGTGCGTTCTTATCTATGTCACAGACGAATTCGTTTGCGGAAAATATGACAGCAGGACGCGGCTTTATCGCCCTGGCCATTGTCATCTTTGGACGCTGGAATCCCTTTGGTGCCCTGGGTGCAGCCTTGCTCTTTGGAGCCGCCGAGGGCACACAATTTTTCCTGCAATCTAAAATCGGCACAACCTATTATCCACTTCTCTTAGCTCTCCCCTACATCCTCACCCTTCTCACCCTCGCTGGCTTCGCTGGCACCTCCCGCGCCCCGGCTGCTTTAGCCCAACCTTATGAGAGATAATAGTTAGCCAGATAAGAACCCACAAAGAAGGAAGCGAAGAGGGAACAAGCTGAAGGAGAGACCCACGAACCCGGAGCGTAAGCGACGGGCTAGAGTGCTAGTCCCCAGTAGCTCTTACGATAGCCCGTCGCTTACGCTCCGGGTTCGCTACTTCCTTTCTTCTTTGTGGGTTTCACTCTCCTCTTCGCCTCTTTACATATCCTTCCGTGTGCTTTTGTGGCTAAACTCAAACCATGCAACAAGTAACCTTAGCACGGCGGGCTTATTTTTCGGCGGGGCGGCGGTTGTGGCATCCCGGCTGGAGTGAAGAGCGCAACCGTGAAGCCTTTGGCAAGTTAGCCTCGCCGCATGGCCATGATTATGTCCTGGATGTCTTTTATGGCGGTGGGATTGATGATGACAACGGGATGATTGTCAATATCACCGAGCTAAAACCGGTCATTGCCCAGGCCGTGCAGCAGTTGGCTGGCAGGTTCCTCGACTGCGAAGTGGATTACTTCAGCACGCGCCGCCCCACAGTGGAAAACATTGTAAACTTCTTATGGTCTCAACTCCCCCAGCACATGGGTACAGGGTATTTAACACGCCTGTGCCTGCAAGAAACAAATCGTGTGTGGGTTAATAAGACAAAGGACGCTATGCAAGTCACACGCAGTTATGAATTTGCCGCAGCGCATCGTCTCCATGCGCCACAGTTATCTGCCGAACAAAATCAGGAACTCTACGATAAGTGCAATAACCTCTACGGCCACGGCCACAACTATGGCTTAGAGGTGACAGTCCGTGGGGAACCCGACACGGAGACTGGCTCCATCATACCCTTCGCAGAACTTGACCGCATTGTGGAAGCCGAGGTTTTTGAGCATTACGACCATAAGCATCTGAACGAAGATTGCCCGGAATTTACGGCTATTATTCCCACTTCCGAGAATTTGGCGCGGGTGATCTTTGATCGTTTGCAGACACGGCTACAAGAGGCAGGCTACCAATTATCTAAAATCGGTCTGCACGAAACCCAGAAAAACTACTTTGAAGTGGAGGCATAGGCATTGCCGAAGGAAACTGAGAACCAAAAACCAGAGCCAGGAAATATGGCACAGGGAACCGGAACAGTTACCGACCTGACTGGCCAGGGCAAAGCGAAAGATTTGGTGGATGTCGGCGGTATGGACGCGCTCTATCATGGGATATTAAAGGGCGTTGGCGAAGACCCGGAACGCGAGGGATTACTAAAAACTCCCTATCGCGCTGCCGCTGCCATGAAATTCTTCACGCAAGGCTATCAACAATCCTTAGAAGATATTCTTAACGGGGCCATCTTTCAAGAAGACAATAACAATATGGTGCTGCTGCGCGACATTGAGTTCTATAGTCTCTGCGAGCATCATTTAGTGCCATTTTTTGGCAAATGCCATATCGCTTATATTCCCTCTGGGAAAATTGTGGGTGTCTCAAAGATGGCGCGTATTGTAGATATGTTTGCGCGGCGCTTGCAAGTGCAGGAGCGCATGACGAATCAAATCGCGGACGCCCTGGAAGAAGCGTTACAACCGCAGGGAGTGGGGGTCGTGGCAGAAGGTTCCCATCTGTGTATGATAATGCGGGGGGTAGAAAAGCAGCATTCCATCATGACAACTTCGGCCATGCGCGGCGCGTTTTTGGAAATGTCTACCCGGATGGAAATGTTAAACCTAATTCGCAGTGCCAAGAATGGTTTTTAATTTCGCAGCTAAAGGTTGATGGTTGCACTTGAATCCAGCGAAGGAATTTATGCCTACCAACACGCCAACCCTGCAAGAAAAATTTGTGCCCCCCTCTCTGGATTTACCCTGGGAACAGGACATCATCGCTCTGCGCCGCGATTTTCACACTCACCCGGAACTGGGCTATGAAGAAGTCCGCACCGCTGGCATCGTTGCGGAGCGGTTGCGCGCTCTGGGACTGGAAGTACGCACGGGTGTCGCAGATACGGGCGTCATTGGCCTCTTGCGCGGCGGCAAGTCCGGCCCGACCATCTTAGTGCGCGCCGATATGGACGCCTTGCCCGTGGCAGAAGCCAACGCCTGGGAATGGAAATCGAGTACTCATGGCAAGATGCACGCGTGCGGCCATGATGCTCACATGGCAACCGCTCTGACTGTGGCCCGCTTACTGGCGCAGGAGAAAGAAGACTTGGCAGGCACCATCAAATTCATGTTCCAGCCTGCCGAAGAAGGTTTGGGTGGCGCAAAGCGCATGATAGAAGAGGGTCTCTTAGATGATCCGCGCCCGGATTATGCCCTCGCGTTGCATGTGTGGAGCGATGTCGAAGTTGGCAAGGTCGCGCTGAAGACAGGGCCAGTGATGGCGTGCGCGGACGCTTTTACGGCGCGCATTGTTGGCAAAGGCGGGCATGGTGCAATACCGCAACAAACCATTGACCCGGTTGTTATCGCCTCCCAGATTGTCCTCGCGCTGCAAACTACCATCTCACGCAGCATTGACCCGCTGCAACCAGCAGTGGTGACAGTTGGCAAGGTATGGGCTGGCAGCGCCTTCAATGTCATTCCCGGCGAGGCGCATTTAGAGGGCACAGTGCGCAGCTTTGATGAAGGTATCCGCACCCTGTTGGAACGACGTTGCCGTGAGATTGTGGAAGAATTGCCCAAAGCGTTTGGCGCGAAGGGCGAGTTTCATTACGAGCGTGGTTATCCGGCTACGGTTAATAACCCGCAAGTCACCGAGATGGTGCAACGCGCGATAGTCAATGAGTTAGGGGAAGACAGCGTTATAGAATTCACACCGACAATGGGCGCGGAAGATATGTCGCTCGTATTGCAGCAGGTGCCTGGCTGCTATTTCTTCGTGGGGGGGCGCAATCCAGTTATTGATGCCGTTTACCCACACCATCACCCCCAGTTTAATATTGATGAAAAAGCCCTTGGCATCGGCGTCCGCGCCATGATCGCAGCAGTGAAGGAATGTTTGAAACAATGAGCAGTCTTATAACGGACGATATACCCCTTAAAGAGTCGGCGCTGCCTGCGCGCCTTGACGATCCCATTAACGCCCGCATCCTGGCAGTTTCAGAAGATAAGATTCAAGGTTTCCTCCCCGACCCATTAGGCGAAATCGCCGCTCAGAGTGGCATTGAATTGCCTGTCGTCATGGAGCGGATTCAAGCGATGCTGCGCGCTGGCACCATTCGTCGCGTGCGGCAAACCCTGATGGCGACTAGCCTCGCCAAAGGTTCTCTTGTCGCCTGGCAAGTGCCCGAAGAGAAACTCTTAAGTGCGTTCGAGTGGATGTTCAACCAAGACCCCTTTTCCGGCCATGTCGTTATTCGCTCCACCGATGCAGCCATTACCGGGGCCAAATATCGCCTCTGGACGACGCTTAAGGTGCCGCAGGGCTTTTCGATGGAGCAGCACTGCGATTTTCTCTGCCAGCAAACCGGGGCGCAAGCTTACCGATTGATGCCCGCCAAGCGTCTCTTTGCTTTAGGGGTGGGACATGTGAGACGGCGTGGCATGGAGCCAGGCAGCAAATCGGATGAATTGGCTGATGTGATTAACACTGAAATTGTGACACTTTCTGATTTAGAGTGGCGTGTTTTGATCGCTCTCAAGCGAGAGTTTGAGCCGGAAGAAATCGTGCCTGAATTATGGCGTGCCCGCGCTGTCGAAGCCGAGGTGCCCCTTGATACCTTCTACCAAGTTGCCGATTCGCTCAATAAGCGCGGCGTGATTGGCCGCTTTTCGACCTTTTTAGAGCACGCCAAGCCACTCAGCACAGGTGAACGAGTCACTAAATTCAATGCTCTTTTCCATTGGGCCGTGCCACCTGGACGTGAGATTGAGACGGGTCGGCAGGTGGGCCGCTTTCACATCATGACCCACGCTTACTGGCGCGAAGGCGGCCCAGAGTTTGGCAACGTTAACATCATGGGCGTGGCGCATGGCACCGAAAAAGAGATGGTCTTAGCCCATAAACGCGCCATAGACGAACACCTGGAACAAGTCGTTATCCCCGTCAGCTACACGAACGTCTTCTGGGGTGGCCGCAGCGAAATCAAGCCCAGCGAAATCTCCCCCCTGGCTTACCGTGAATGGTGCCGTGCCGTTGGCCTCAACTTTGATTAGATTAACCACAGAGGCACAAAGAGTTTGAGAACACAAAATACGGAACCCAGAACACCTTCTAGTTGGTGATAATTCGTGTGCTGTATTCTGTTTCCTGTTTTCTTTTGTGCCTTTGTGCCTTTGTGGTGAATTCCTATGAACGTTAAATTCCACTCCATCGCTGCCAGGGGCGATGCGGTTGGGACGGATGAAGTGGGGCGGGTCGTCTTCGCACCTTATGGGGCACCAGAAGATGTAGCTGAGGTGGCCCTGGCAGAAGAGCATCGCAGTTATGCCAGAGGCCGCATTCTGCGCCTGGAAAGCGCATCGCCGCAACGGGTCGCGCCCCCTTGCCCTTACTATCTACCAGCTATTGCCAATTACGCGGCAACAGCTTGTGGTGGCTGCCAGATTCAGCACCTCAATTATCAAGCTCAACTGAAAGCTAAGCAAAGTATCTTGTGGGATGCCCTACATCGTATTGGCGGCCTAGAGGATAGCCTACTGGATAACATTGTCCAGCCTTGCCGAGCCTCGCCGCAGCCGTTTCACTACCGCAATAAAGCAGATTTTGTCTTAGCTGTTGAAAAAGGCACCCCACAGATTGGCTTTTTTGCGCGCGGCACGCATCAAATTATTGATATTACGCACTGCCCGATTCAGCAGGAATCCAATAATCAGTTATTAAAAGTGGCGCGGGCCTGCCTTGCCGATGGCTTGGCCCCACCCTTTGACGCCAGTACAGGTCGAGGTGTGCTGCGCCGTTTAGTCTCGCGTACCGGTTCTAATGGCGAGATTCTGCTCACCGCCGTGACGACACGCGCCTCGTGGTCGCAGGCGAAAGAGTTTGCACATCGGATGCAGGAGGCCATCCCAAACCTCGTAGGAGTGCTGCAACGTCTGCCGCGCCGGGAACCCCATATTATCGGCGGACGCGATTGGTTGGAAGAAACTGTTGGTGCCCTGCACCTAAGGGTCACCGGAGAAGGCTTTTTTCAAATCAATACCTCCCTGGTGCCAACTCTGGTTGAGACCGCTCTGCATCTGGCCGATATTCAAGCGGGACAGCGGGCACTTGATCTCTTTTGCGGCGTTGGTCTGTTTGGGCTTCACCTGGCACAGCGTGGAGCAGAGGTGCTTGGCATTGAAATGAGTCGGGGGGCCATTCGAGATGCACAGTATAATGTGCGCCGGAACCAACTCGATGAGAAAACAGTCAAATTTAAAGTAGGCGATGCAGCGGCGGAGTTGCAGAATTTGACTGTTGGCAGTTATGACCTTGTGGTGTTAGACCCGCCACGCGCTGGGGCTGCCGCCTGCCTCCCATATCTGGCGCGATTGGGGCCTGCACGCATTGTCTATGTCTCTTGCGACCCGGCCACTTTAGCGAGGGATGTAAAAGCTTTAATGGCCTACGGCTATCGCCTGGATACTGCCGTGCCACTTGATCTTTTTCCACAAACGGCTCATGTTGAAACTGTAGCTCGTTTGGAATATGCTGGGTCAGCCTGAAAATCAAGAAAAAATAATAGACATAGCCACTAGACTTGTGATAATATATAAGTCCGCGAAGTACTAAGTTCTTGGCACCTGATGTCTCAGGAATACTCGTTAAGAATCGGGCCGCATAGCACAAGATTCTTTATCGCACCGTAAACACTTTCCATTACACTACTGGTCACAACATGTGATGCGCCAATAACAGGAATTCATCTATGTTGCGTAACTTTATTACTTTTTTACTTTTTGGTTCCGTATTGGCAGGGCCAAGCCTCATACTGCAGGCGGCTCATGCTGATGAATTCACCACGGTTGCCGCTGGCGACCCACTATACACCCATCTGGCAGCGATTACCAAAGCTGGCTGGATTGGGGAGTCGCCGTCTCAGGGTGCCAATCATTCTCTGACACGCTACGAAATGGCGCTTGAAACGGCCAAGGCGATCTTTACGGTGACAGCGCAGCGCCGCGCCGATGCGCAGTGGGCCGCGACTGTCCCCAAAGCTGCTGTGCGCTCTTTACGCGAGTTAACCGTATCGCTGCGCCCGGAATTAAAGCAACTCGATATTGATGTTAACGCCACCATAGCTCTCTTCGATGGATTACTCAAACCTGCCTCTCAAACGGTAACTGCCAATGGAGGCGTGTCCAGTGGGGCCAGGACTGGTGTTAGTTTAAGCGGAACTAACCAAATAATCAGTCCTTCCCGGAATCCATTGCGGACTAATTCAGGCAGTAATGGGGTTAGCCTGCCACCACTGCCTGGTAATGGTTCAGCAGTTTCAGGTCAACCACACGGCCCAGCCATCACGAATCTCGTAGATGCCACCATGATTCCTGTGGAACAGAGCGTAGAGATTCCGCTGTCCCAGCGTTTGCGCGTCAATACAACGATTCAGGCTCTGGCGCGGGAAGAAGATGACCCCTTGCGCCATTCGGCTTTTGGGATTTATGCCAGCAGCATGGCCCCCTCGCATACTGGCGACTCACAAAATATGATGACGGCGCGCAGTGTGGGCACTAGTTTCGACATTAGCCACTGGCTCCGGGTTCGTGCTGGCTACGATCAGCAATCCCTCTTGCCACGTCCATACTCATTGCGCGAAGCTCTCTATGCCGATGCTACCCAGACGCAGAGCGTTGGCGGCGGCGTTGATGTCCGCCTGCTCCACAGCCTCACCTTTAGCGGCAATGTGGCCAAAGTCAGCGGCAATGGCAGCAATCCCTCACGCGCCACCCGCCTTGGTGGAGGCGTTGGCCTCTCCGGTTGGCAAAATCGCTTATCTTTGAACGCTAATCTGTCGCGCTTAGTGCCGGAAGATTCCGTCGCCCTTTCGTCCACTGCCGCTGCCTTGAATGTTGGCGTGGATGTCACTGAACGCTTGAGCCTCAATCTGCTCTATCAGCAGATGTTTAGCGCACAGAGCCAACCATCGGCAGACCGCGTGGTGGCTGGCGGCATCAGCATTAACTTCTAAGCTCTGTTCCCTACTCTGCATAACTTTGTCCTCCTCTAAAACGATTCCGCTCGGCCTCGTTTTAGGGCATACTTAGCGACGGCTTATGATTTTGCATTGTCAATCACGCTGTTCGCGCTGTCGCAGCACAATTCTCACGCAGTTTCCTCTTTTTCTTCCTCTCCTTGGAGCAACACTTCTCTTGTCTGCCGGGGCCACAGCTCAAGAGCCCAGCACTCCAGTAACTGCCGCCTCTGGCTCTGTCGCAACGGGTGCAAGCCCAACTGAGGCAACAGGGGGAAGTCACAATTCCCCCTCGCCCCAGACTCCAAGCGGGGCAGCCCAGACTGGCAAAGGCACGCCACCCATTGGGGTTTTTACAGCCGGGGTGTGGCATTATATCGGTGGTGTACTGGTCGCAGAAGGCGAAAACGGTCAACCCGTGCGCTATGAAAGCGGCATGATCCACATAACAGCGCAAAAGATATGGTTACAGCCGGAGAAAAAAGAGGTGCGTGCCGAAGGCGATGTTCTCGTTGAATACACCCATGAGACTTCGCAATCAGCACAAGGATTAAGGTCAGGTAATCTGCCAGAACGCCATCGGCGACAAACAGTAACGGTCACAGATACTTTTAAAGGCAGCAACTTTCAATATAACTATAGTACCCAACAGGGCCATCTTGATAATGCTACGGTGCATATCACCAATCTTGATGCTTCTTCCTCTGAGGTCATCATCAATGGGCAGCGTTACACCATTCATAATGTGCTTTTACGACCGGGCGGCTTAACGGAAGCTGAGCGTAAAATTTACGGCACGCCACCCTTTAACCTGCGGGCTAAGACAGTGGTCGTCAATACTGGCACAACCGCCAACGAGAAAAGAGACGCAGGCATAGTGGCTACCGGGGCCAAACTCTACTATAATAACCACGCTATTCTGCCGGTGCCTTCTTATGTGTTCGGGCACAGTGGACGGGGTCTGTTTCAGCACAGGCAATCAGCCTTTTCAGTTACTCCCAGCCTCACACTGAATAAAACCGATGGCGTGCTGGTGACTACCAGCTTGCGCTACCCACTTTCCAGTGACCCCCGCACCACCGCTCTCACGGCTGATATTGGAGTCTCAACACGAGTCGGATTTCGCGGTGGATTATCCCTCAATAACAACACCCATATTGGCACTTTTTCGCTGCGCGGACGTAAGAACGACATTGTTACTACCCAACTGACCAACCGCATTATCTTAGATCGCGCTCCCGAAGTGGAATTCGATTCGCCGCGAGTTCGGCTTTTCAATCTGCCAGGTGGTCAACGGGCCGGGGTAGCTGTAGGTCTGGTCGCAGGGCATTATAATGAACGCAATAGCGGCTTCACCACCGGGCATGTGCAATCATCGCGCACTGCCGCTGAGATTAACTTCACCACGCGCATGGCCGAGTTAGATGGCCCTTATCTGGAGCTTTTTGCCCGCACCGCGCACTATGCGGCTTTTAGTAACCACTATAATAACGCCGGTTTTGAAGTCGGTTATGATGGCTCGCTTGGCTCTCGCATCCGGGGTCTACTTTCTTACCGCTCCATCAAAGTGACCGGGCAGACGCCTTTTCGCTTCGACTTAGTGGAAATCGCCCGTGAAGTACGCACAACCCTCGATTTGGAAGCCACGCCGCGCTATATAGTTCCGATTGACCTGCGCTATGACCTTGACCAACGTCGCTTGCGGGACAGCACGTTTGGCCTGCTCCGCTCCTATAAGGTCTTTGCCTACGGCCTCGTCTATCAATCTGCCCACCGTGAATTGCGCCTGGAAGTCCGGGAAGGTTTTTAGAGAATTCACCACAAAGACACAAAGGTCACGAAGGGAGAGAATACAGCAGACAGGAAACAGAACACCCTCAAATTGGTGTTTAATCGTGTGCTGTATTCTGTATCCTGTTTTCCTCTCTTCCTTCGTGACCTTTGTGTCTTTGTGGTGAATTACTTCTTCTCTTGCTGTTTACGGTAGATAACACGCACCAGGGTTTCGGCATCCGGCGCGGCGGGTTCGGCGGCGATGGCTTCGTTGACCATACGCTCAGCTTCCGTGCGTTTATGGCCCAACATCACCAGAAGTTGTAGGGCTTCTTCAGCGATGTCGGAAGGCAGGGCAGCACCGGCGGCGATGCGCTTTTCAAGGTCAGCATCTTGCATGAGAGCAAACTTGGCGATTTTGCCTTGCAGCGTGGCTACCAAGTCGCGCGCTTTTTGCTTGCCTACCCCTGGCAGCGATTGTAGCACCTGGTAATTCGCCGTCTCAATAGCCGAGGCAATGGTGGAAACCGGGCGGGAGAAAGCATTCAAAGCTCCCTTTGGCCCCATTTTGGGCACCGTCAGCAGTTTCTCGAAAAATTCTTTCTGGATACTGTTCTGGAATCCAATGAGCACGGGGGTCGCCCGTGTTTGCTCGACTTGAAGATAATAGATAGTTTCAAGCTCTAACGGTTCGCCCAAGGGCATAGTCTCTAAGGCTTTTTCGACCACGAGGGGAACTTGAACTTCGTAGCCTAAACCGCTAACGTTGATAATGATGTGGCCTTCGCCACGCGCCGTAAAAACACCGGTAATTTTAGAAATCATACCAGCAGTTTAGTGCGTAGTAAGGTGGTAAGGTAGTGGGGTGGTGAGTAGACCTCTGGCGTAGGGATACCCTTGTAGGTGCCTGCCCACGCGGTTGTCCCTATAAACGGAGTTAGGGCACCCACAAGGGGTGCCCCTACAGGGCTTTTGAAATTTATCTATAACTCCATCGTTAATCCCTCGCGGGCGAGGAGCAGGCGGCACTGGTCGGGGCGACGGCGTATAGTAGTGGGCACAATTGTGGCGTATTGCTCCCCGACCTGTAGCAAGTGGTCAAGGGTGGGGTCATCCGCTCCGGGGTCGTGATGAAAGAGAGCAAGATTGCGCACTCCCGCCTGACACGCTAACTCTACGCCAATCACGGCAGAAGAGTGGCCCCAGGTGCGTTTTTCAAAGCTTTCGGTGAGCGTGAATTGAGCATCAAAGACCAGCAAATCGGCATCGCGGTAGAACTCGACAAAAGGCCGGATCGAAACGTCATCCAGGCCATGATAAGCGCCATCAGAGGCATAGACAAAGACTTTGCCATCGGCTTCAAAACGGTAAGCATAGGCCCGCGAAGGATGATCTAACTCAATGGAGGTTACTTTCACCCGTCCATCACATAGCTCAAGGGGCGTTTCATCTATTTCGTTATAGGCAATATCAGCGCGCATATCGTCCCACGAGGCCGGGGGGAAAAAAGGCGCTTCTTGCTGTTGGTGCAACCGTTCCTGGAGGTGGGTGTGGCGCGTATAAATATCTAAGCGGTTGCCTGTCACATAAGCGGGCTTGAAGAAAGGCCAGCCTTGAATATGATCCCAGTGATAGTGCGAAAGAAAGATGTGGGCATGGCCAAGTCCCCGACCAAACTCTGTATTGATGAGTTCACTGCCTAATGCGCGCACGCCAGTGCCTAAGTCAATGATGAAGAGGTCACCTGCGTCGGTGCGCATCTCTACACAGGGAGTATTGCCACCGACAGAACTACGAATATTGGTGGGTAGCTCCGCCACCCAACGCTCCACGGCAGCGCGATCAGCAAGCAGGCTTTCGATGTCGAGGGTATCGCGGGCGCAACCGAGGCGACACAGGGCTTCAGTCAGACGCCATGCAATGTCGTCTCCTGCCAGTGGTGCGGGGCATGATCCTCGCACTCCCCAAAATCGAACCCGCATCGTTTAGCCTCTGGTGGGTCTCTATGAGCCTTTAACCTCAACCCCAATCGCCGTTAATTTTATTGTAAATTATTATACAGTGTAGCTTGGAGCGATTGAAACGTTTGACACCGCAATTTTAGTTCGGGACAGTGCAAGCCTATCGTTAACGGCCAACCCCACCAGGCAACAGCGCAGCGTTTTTAAGCCATTCCAACGCAGGGCCTTGCAAGGCGAACATCGCTAAAACCGCAACCGCACAAACCGTAATAGCCACCAAGACTTCAGCAGAAACACCCGTGGCGACTCCAGTGTTACCAACGATGGCTGTCCCGTCCGGTGATACTCCCGCGACTTCAATACCATCAACCGCTGGCGTGGCACCCTCTGGATGCATATACATCGCCACAATAGGCCGCGAGTAGTAATAGAACGATATAACTGTGTTGATAGCGCCCACGATAAGCAGGCCAATCAACCCCTGCTGCATCGCCGCATAGAAGACGAAGAACTTGCCAAACCAGCCCGCTGTCGGCGGGATGCCTGCTAAGGAAAGCAAGAACACCGTAAGCGCAGCGGCAGCTAAGGGCTGGCGACGGGCCAGGCCACGCAAATCATCCATTTTTAGGTCAGTCTCTTCGCTATCTCGTCCAGGCAGATGGGCTGTCGCACCCGCGTTTTCCAGATAAACCAGAACGGCAAACGCCCCCAGGTTCATCAAGGCATAAGCCAGCAGGTAATATAATACGCCAGCCGAAGCGTAATTGGCTTCGAGGTTGTGCCCGCTGCGCACTGCGCTGTTGGTCGCCAGCACCCCAATGAGCAGATAACCAGCATGGGCAATCGCGCTATAGGCTAGCATTCGCTTCAGGCTATTCTGTTCTATTGCAACAATATTGCCGAAGGTCATAGTCAGGACAGCCATCACGAGGATGATCTTATGCCCGATTACGGCGGCATCCGACGTGCCGAAGGCATAGGGGAACACGCGCAAGAGAGCGGCAAACGCAGCAGCTTTGGCCCCCACCGCCATAAAAGCGGTGACAGGTGTTGGTGCGCCCTGATACACGTCCGGTGTCCACTGGTGAAATGGCACCAGGGCCGCTTTGAAGCCCAGACCAATCAGGATGAAGGCCAGCCCCATATAAAGGTAAGTAAAGGAACCCGCGCCAGGCGGCGCTAACGATGGATTGGCGGCCACCACACGCACCTGAGACAGCAGCGTTGAACCCGTAGCATAGTAAGTGAGCGCAATCCCATACAGTAAGAACCCAGTAGCAAAGGCTCCCAGCAAGAAATACTTAAGAGCGGCCTCATTACTGACCCAACGGACGCGGGCAAAGCCAGCCAGGATATAAAGCGCAATTGAGAGAGTCTCAATACCCAAGAAGATAACGAGGAGGTCACGCGCCGAGGCGACCATCATCATGCCAACGGCTGAAAGCATCAGCAACGCGTAGTATTCGCCTACCACCGTGTGGCGATCGCCCTCGCGGGCGGTTAAAAAGCGGTTACTGATGGAGATGGTAACAGCGAGCGTAAAAAGAAACAGATATTTAAAGAACAGCGAGAAGTTATCAACGACATAAATAGCCGTGTCATGATCTGAACTATGCGGCCCAAAGTACAACACGCCGCCATCGGGCTGCAAATTCCTATTCCAGAGGGGAATGATACTGATAGCTGAAATCAGTACGCCCAGAAAGGCTAACCAGGGTAAGAAGCGGCGTTGCGCATCGTCCGGGAAGAAGGCACCACAGATTAAAACCGCCATCGCCGTCAGCGAGAGAACGACTTCGGGGGCCAGAATGGAAATATTATGGGCTTGAGCAAGCTGTTGAAGTGTCATTATACAAGTAAGTTCTAAAATTTATGACCGGGGCTATAAAAGCCCCGGCAGAGAGGCTAAAGCCAACCGTCCTCTGGACGGTACACTCATTAAAATTCTATCCTCTGGCGTCCAACGGACGCTTGGCCGCATGGCCTTCCTGCCGGGGCTTTTATAGCCCCGGTTTTCAATGCCCGGCCATATCATTAAGTCTTGCGCTGCGGGCACCCAGCCCAGCGTCGCCACCAGCGCGGGCCATAGTCGTAATACTCTGCGCGTTGGGATTAATAATATTCAAAAACGGTTGTGGCATGACGCCAATGATAACGGCAAAGGCCAAAGCCGCCACCAGCAGGGCCGTTTCACGCGCATTGACATCGGTAACGTTCCGGTTCTCATCTCGCGTTAGCTCACCAAACATCACGCTGCGAAACATGCGCAGCATATAAACCGCGCCCCAGATAACACCCGTCGCGGCCAGTGCCGTATACCAGAAATTAGCGGCCATGCTGCCCTGCAAAATCAGGTATTCCCCTACAAAACCATTCAGCCCTGGCAAGCCAATGGAGGCAAAAAGGGCGATCCAGAACAGCACTGTGTAGCGTGGCATCACCTGCATCAATCCACCATACTGGCTAATCTCATTGGTCTGGCGTCGCTCATAAAGCATACCAACCAACAGGAAGAGCGCACCGGTCGAGATGCCATGATTAAGCATCTGAATGGTAGCCCCGCTCATTGCTATGGTAGAGAGATTATTATCAGCTACTAACAGCGAGGCAAAGACGCCCAGCATGATAAAGCCGAGGTGCGAGATGGAGGAATAGGCCAACAGCCTTTTAATATCGGTCTGACGAACCGCGACAAAAGCGCCATAGATGATGCCCGTAATGGCTAAACCAATAATGAGCGGGGCCGCTACCCGTGCCGCAGAGGGGAAAAACGGAATGGCAAAGCGGATAAAGCCATAGACCCCCATCTTGGAAAGCACCGCCGCCAACATAACGGTGCCCCCGGTCGGAGCTTCCTCATAAGCGTCTGGCTGCCAGGTGTGCAAGGGGAAAAGTGGCACTTTGATGGCAAAGGCGAGGGCAAACGCGGCGAAAAGCCACAAGGCCGCTGCTGGATTGTGAGCATCTGTGAAGTTTGCTGCCCCCTTGAACGCGCCATAATCGAAAGAAGCGTTATTAGGGCTTTGCTGAAACAAGACGTACAGCATCGCTATCCACATCAGCACGCTGCCAATCATCGTATAGAGGAAGAACTTGATGCCAGCATAAATGCGGCGCGGCCCACCCCACACACCTATCATCAGGTACATCGGCACCAGCACCAGTTCCCAGAAGATGTAGAACAAAATCACATCTATGGCCGAGAACACGCCAACCAGGGTGCCTTCCAGGAGCAGCAAGCACACCATAAATTCTTTAGTGCGCTGCTGAATCTCTGTCCAGGAAGAGACAATGACAATAGGTGTCAGGAATGTGGTTAGCAGGATCAGGAAGACGCTGATGCCATCCACGCCCAAGTGATAGGTCACGCCATAACCCGCCGCTTGCAGCCACGGGCTGTATTGCTCAAAAGCAGGCGCTGCCGATGGACTCGTTGTGCCCACTATCGCAGCATTGGCTGGCCAGTGCAGCAACAATAGCACGGAGAGAGCCAGATTGACGAGTGCAATCACTAAGGCACTGGTTCTCGACACCGCACGCGGCAGCACTCCCACCAGCAATGCCCCCAGCATCGGCAGGAAGATGAGAATGCTTAAAAGATTGTTATCGAATGAATTCATAAACATATTGTGCCGGGCATTGAAATACCCGGCGGGGAGGCTAAAGCCAACCGTCCTCGCGGACGGCTCTAACTATTACTCTATCGTGGCGTCCAGTAGGACGCTTGGCGGCTTGACCGCCTTCCTGCCGGGTATTTCAATGTCCAGCCTCACCGCACCATAAAGTAACCAATAATCACCGCCGCGCCGAGTGCCATACCGAGGGCATAGTTGCGCACATAGGAAGTCTGCGTCAGGCGCAGGATGCCCGAAATCAGCATAATCACAGTACCGACGCCGCGCACGATACCATCAATGACATTATCATCTACCCAGCGCAGGGCACTGGTTAAGGCAAAGCCACCAGCCACCACCGTCTGGTTATAAATCTTATCCAGTGACAGATTCGCTGCACTGTCAGGCAACAGAGCGCGGTCAGCATTGATGCCCATTGTCCGACCGACAATCCAGCCGCCAGCCCCAATCAATACACCAAGGCCCAGGAGAACCCAGTTCACCGAGCTTTCAGCGGCTCCGGCGGCACGCGGGAAGAGCGGGTCGAGCCAGGTAGCGAAGCCATGCAACTGCGCAGGCACGCCCGGAATATGCGGCACGCCTAAGTAACCGGCGAAGATGGCACCAACAGCCAGAATCCACAAGGGCAGCGTCATGATGGTCGGAGATTCATGCACCTCACCTGTGCTGTGCGCGCCATGAGCATCGGCGGTTGCAGGCGCTTCATGCACCTCATGCGTCACTTGGCCTTCATGGGTTTCATGTGCGCCTTCAACTTCACTAAGAGCCGGTGCGCTATGTCCATCCGTAGCGTGCGCGAAACGCGACTCGCCCAAGAACACCTGAGCATACTGTCGCCCCGTGTAAAGCGCGGTGATAACGGCAGTCAGCAAGCCAACGCCGCCGAAAATCGTATAGAGCGAGTTTTGGCTTCCGGCATTAAAGACCTGGGCGATAATCTCATCTTTGGAGAAAAATCCCGAAGTGAGTGGAAAGGCGGCTAAGGCCAAGCCAGCCAGTAGGAAAGTGATATGAGTCGCTTTCATCTTGGTGGCTAAACCACCCATTTTGCGCATGTCCTGCTCGCCGTGCAGGGCGTGAATCACTGAACCAGCCCCAAGGAACAGGCACGCCTTAAAAAAGGCATGAGTAAAGACGTGGAAGATTGCCGCTACATAAGCCCCCGCGCCCACCGCCATAAACATAAAGCCAAGCTGTGATACGGTGGAGTAAGCGAGAACTTTCTTAATATCGTTATGGGCTAAGGCGGTTAATCCAGCCGCCAATGCCGTCAGCGCACCAATGCCGCAGATGAGCAACTTGGTAGCTGGCGAAAGCTCAAACAGCACCGCCGAGCGTGCCACCATGTAAATACCTGCCGTGACCATTGTGGCGGCGTGGATGAGGGCGGAAACCGGGGTCGGGCCAGCCATCGCGTCGGGCAGCCATACATAAAGCGGGATTTGCGCCGATTTGCCGGTGGCACCAACAGTCAGCAGTAAGGTGATAACAGTAACGAGGGTCACGCCGCCAAACCCGGCCAGACCCGCGATGTTGGAGGCAGGCACGCCGAGTTTGGTGGAGGCAGCGGCAAACACATCGGCATATTTAAGCGAGCCTACGGCCAGAAACATCAGCATCATGCCCAGCAAAAAGCCGAAGTCGCCGATGCGGTTGACAATGAAGGCTTTCTTGCTCGCCTCTGCCGCCTCGTCGAGTTGGAACCAATAGCCAATCAGGAAATAGGAGCACAGCCCCACACCTTCCCAACCCACGAACATCAGCAGGTAATTATCGGCCAATACCAACACCGACATGAAAGCGATGAAGAGGTTTAGAAAGGTGAAATAGCGGGCGTAGAGGGTGCCTTGGGGGTCGTTATGATCATCCGCCATGTAGCCAACGGAGTACAGGTGAATCAGAAAGCCTACACCTGTCACAATCAAAATCATGATGGCTGACAACTGATCGAAGAGAAACGAGACATCCACCTTAAAACTTCCGGCGCTCATCCAGTTGTAGACAGTTTCGTTAATCGCGCGCGCATTCTCCGGGCGCGAGGCCAAATCGAAAAAGCGCAGCAGGGCCACTACAAAGGAAGCTAAAACCGCGAGACACGCAATAGCACCCGGAATAGGTTTGGGTAAACGCTTACCGATGAGGCCATTAACGGCGAACCCCAGCAAGGGAAAAAGGACAATCAGGAAAAGTGGCATATTGAATTGCGGATTGTAGATTTCGGATTGCGGATTACTTTCCGCCTCTCAACTTTAAATAATTTCGCTAATGCTTCATAAGATTGACTTCATCTACGTCAATCGTTTCGCGGTTGCGGAATAGCGTCACAATAATGGCCAGGCCCACTGCAACTTCCGCAGCGGCGACAGTCATCACAAAGAAAACAAAGACCTGCCCGTTCATCTTGCCCAACGAATGCGCCGCCGCCACAAACGCAAGGTTCGCCGCATTGAGCATTAGCTCAATACACATGAAGATAATAATGGCATTGCGCCGCACCAAGACACCCACCACGCCCACCGTGAACAGGATGCCGCTAATCGCAAGATAATAAGGAATAGGCATAACTTCTTAAATTCTGAGTTTTGAATGCTGAATTTTGAATTAAATACATCTCCCGCCGCTAAAGCAGCGGGCTGAGGGCAAAAGCTCGGTGAACCGGGCTACCACAGCACCCATACAGACACTTTAGCAATTTAGGACTCTCCAGCCCCGTGAACGGGGCTTTTCTCTTCAGCCCGCTGCTTTAGCGGCGGGGCTTATTCTACAAAGTCTATAAACGCCGTTTCGCCAACACGACCACGCCGATCATCGCCACCAGCAACACAATGGAAGTGGCCTCGAAAGCGAACAGGTAATCGGTAAAGAGCGTGTTGCCGATGGCCTTCACCGAACCGAACTCAACCGTTTCTCCGGTCTGACCCGCCATGCTGACCACCGTCACTGGCGCTACGGTGTGGCTCGCGGGGAGATTGCCCTGATTACCAATCATCCAGCCAATTTCGGCGATGAGAAACACACAAAAGGCGATGCCAATAACGGCTGGCACCCCCAGATTCCGCTCGCCGCGCAGGGGCTTATCTTCACCCAGCAGCATAATCACGAACACGAACAGCACCATAATGGCCCCGGCATAGACGATAACCTGCACTGCCGCCAGAAAAGGAGCCTGCAACTGCAAATAGAAAATGGACTGCCCGATAAAAGTGAGGACAAGGAAAAGGGCGGAGTAGATGGGATGGCGGGCAATCACCACCATCATAGCGGACGCAACGACTAAAAACGCGGCAACAGCAAAAACAATTGAATCTGCGGACAAAACGTATTCCCCCACCGGACAACCCTTGCCCGGTCGTGCTAATTTCGCGCCACACCTGCATCGGGCATGGCTCAACGCGGCGCGCCCGACAATCGGCCAGGCGCGGCTGTATGGTGTAATCTCTCCGCTATTTTAACAATCTGTGCAATTTTGCACAAGGCAGGTAGGACTATAGTGAGTATGTCGAACCGGATCAAGTGAGCAGTTGCACTTTTGTAGTCGCCACAGGGCTTGGAGTGACACTAAGAATTCTGAACCGTTAGGGTACGATGGCGTCTACAAGCAACGAACAACAAAGTGCAGTTCAACGCAGTAGGAAATTTCATTAAGGAGAGAGATGATGAAAAGGAGACAAGTACTTAAGCACCTATTGGCTGGATTAACGCTCGTGGTGGGCACAGGGGCGTTGAGCCAGCAGGTTGAGGCTCAGCAGCAGAACCAGCCTCAACTCACTCTAACCGTGACGCCCGATACCTTTGCCGAAAATGGCGGGCCAGCAGCAGCCACCGGCACCGTGATGCGCACCAATGCCGCCACCAATCAAGCTTTAGTAGTAACATTGACCAGCACCGACACCAGCGAGGCCCGCGTGCCTGCCACCGTCACCATTCCTGCCGGGGCTACAGCCGCCTCTTTTGCGGTAGCCGCCGTTATGGACAACGTGGTGGATGGCACCCGCCTCCTGCATATCGAAGCAACGGCACCGGGCTTCGTTAAGGGACGTGCTCAAGTCCAGGTGACGGATGTTACCCCGCCCGCTCTGCGCGTGCGCATTCGCAACAACGTCGTTAATGAGCCGGGTGCGGTGGGCACCCGCGCCACCGTCACTGGCACAGTGGCCCGCAACACAATCTTGGATGCCAAGACCAACCCGCTGACGGTGAACCTGCAAAGCACCAATACGGCAGCCGCCACCGTGCCCGCGACTGTTACCATTCCCGTCGGCGCGACTTCGGTTGATTTCCCCATCACTGTCTTAGGCGATGCAAAAGTGGGCGGCACGGAGCGGTTCCAGATTGTAGCGACCGCGCCGGGCTTTGGCGAAGCCAGGGCTTCGTTAGCCGCCAGGGATAGCGATGTGGCGACTTTGACCTTGAAGGTTAGCCCGAACACCTTTAGCGAGACAGCAGGAGCCAATGCGTCCACTGGCACCGTGACGCGCAACACTGCCACCAATCAAGCTTTAGTAGTAACATTGACCAGCACCGACACCAGCGAGGCCCGCGTGCCCGCCACTGTCACCATTCCTGCCGGGCAATCGGCAGTGACTTTCCCGATTAGCGCCGTGGTCAATAAAGCCACCAAGGGCAACAAGCCCGTGCATATTCGGGCCACGGCGCAGGGCTTCAAGGAAGGCCAGATTCTCGTAACCGTGACGCCCTAAAGAGACTTTAACGGCCACGCGCCAACTCTGGCATAGTGGTTGCTCTATAGGGAACGCCGTAAGCTTGAAATAAAGCCGGATAAGTTACGGAACTCGCTACCAGCACGGGGCCGTGGCGCTCAATCAAACCGGATGCTGTTTTTATAAAAAGAAAAGCGACTGCAATTTGCAGTCGCTTTTCTTTTGGCCCTCACCCCCGGCCCGCTGCCGGGGTTAGGTCGCCGTCCCCCTCCACTGCCCTGTCGCTAAGGCTTGACCGTGGCTATCTGCTAATCCCTGCCAGGTAACCGCTATTTTATCCCCGGCACGTAAGGCACCTTCCGGTAAGGCCAGTGTCACCGTACCAGTTGCGGCATTGCAGCTTGCACTTTCCACTGCCACAGCGTGCCCGTTCACTGTCACCACGTAATTCTGCGGATCACTGGCCTCTACATTATCCAGACCACCCCGGAAGACTAAGCGAACACTGCTGCTGGCAGCACTGGCCTTGGCTGTAGACAGTCGCTGCGATGAAGCCTTACCGACCAGGACAGCCTGGGTTGTGGCTGCCGGGCCGAATTTTGGCTCCGTATCAATGGCACTATTTTTAGTCAGATTAACTACAGTAGTGGTAGCTAAATGGAAGAGGTAAACTTCAAAGTTTCCATCGCGGTTCGTGCTAAACGCGAACTGATTACCATCTGGGCTGAAGGAAGGGTTCAGGTTATCCGCTGGCCCGGAGGTAACAGCGGCAGATGTCGTGCCATTGGCATTGATGGTATAGATTTGATAATGCCCACTGGCATCCTTAGAAGAGTAGGCGATACCACTGGCATTCGGGAACCAGGTGGGATACCGGTCATCGAAGGCATCACTGGTAAAGCGCGCGACGGTGTTTGGGGCAAGGTTTACGTCATTAATCTTGTAGAGTTGGAACTTGCCCGTGCGATTAGAAGCAAAGATAATTTGCTTACCATCAGGACTATACTGCGGGTCAACGTCCTGGTAGCCACCCGTATGGGAAGTTAAACTCACCTGCCCCGTGCCGTCGGGCTTGACGGTAGCGATTTCTGAACCACCACTCAAAGCCACCGTCTTGGAGTACACAATCTGAGTGCCATCCGGCTTCCAGAAGGGAGCCGTGCCGTTCGGGGCCAGACTCTGCACGTTAGTGCCATCCACATTCATGATATAGAGATCAGTCGCCGCGCCCCGATTCGACACAAAGACAATCTTGGTCCCATCCGGGCTAATGGCGGCTTGCGTATCCGACGATGGTGTATTCGGTGTCAGGTTCGTAGGATTGCTGCCATCGGCATTCATAATCCAGATGTCGAGGTTGCCAGACCGGGTGCTGGTGAAGACAATTTTCCCCGTTCCGCCACCCGTGCCAGGGGTAGGTGTTGGCGTGGGGCCAGGCGTCCCGCCGGGGGTGCCTGTTGGCCCAGGGGTCGGAGTGGGAGTGCCCGATGGAATTGTAATGCTCAGGACGACTGGCACTGGCGTTGAGCTATTGGTCGTGTTGGCATCACCTAACTGACCAAACTCGTTATAGCCCCAATCCCAGACGGGCGCACCACTGCTGGCGGTGCCAAAAGCTACGGTGTGGCCATAACCAGCACTGGGCATTGCCAGAGATGCGGAGAAGTTGCCTTTATTTTGGAAGCCATGCACAATCTTCGGCGTGGGGCTATTGGTCGTGGTGCCATCACCCAACTGGCCAAAATTGTTGCTGCCCCAGGCCATGATCGTGTGATTGCTCAGGAGGGCGATGCTATGCCCACCGCCCGCACTGATGAAGACGACCCCGGCCAGACCACTAATATGTGTCGGCAAGGCCGTTAGACCCGTTGTTCCGGTGCCGCACTGTCCATAGGCATTGCTACCCCACGCCGTCACGCCACCAATGGCATCAAGGGCGAGGGTGTGGGCATAGCCACCGGCTACGCTCACGATACCGACCAGGCCGGGAACCGATACCGGAGTAGCACTATCGCGGCGATTGCCGTTGCCTAATTGCCCATAGAAGTTCCAGCCCCACGCCTGCACGCCGCCATTGACGACTGCCAACGTATGCGCGCCGCCTGCCGAAATAGCCGTAGCGCCCGACACCCCGGCCTGCACTGGCACCAGGCTATCGGTGTGGCTGCCGTCACCTAACTGCCCATAGAAGTTGCTGCCCCAGCACCACACATTGCCATTGCGATCTAGAGCCACACTATGATAAACCCCGGCGGCGATAGCAATAATATTATTCAGCCCTGACACACGCACCGGAACAGCACTGTCCTGGTCACTGCCATTGCCCAACTGTCCAGCCTGATTCAAGCCCCAGGCCCAGACGCTGCCATCTATCTTGAGCGCAAGTGAGTGATACCAACCCGCAGCCACCGAACGCACACCCGTAAGCCCCGGCACCTGCACGGGAGTGGTGTGGTTGTTATGGGTGCCGTCGCCCAGTTGCCCGGCACCATTGTAGCCCCAGGCATAGACCCTGCCGCCAACTGTTGGCACATTAACGGGCACCGCCAGCAAGGAGTGCGCGCCACCGGCTGCCGCCAGAGTATCTATCACTGGTATAGGTGGCACTGGAGTCACGGTGGGCGCGGGGGTTACGGTGGGAGCGGGAGTTACGGTCGGGGCCGGGGTTACAGTGGGAACCGGGGTCGCCGTGGGCTGGGGCGTCGGAGTTGGCACGACCACAGCAGTAATCTGTGTTGTCACATATTCAGAAAATGGCAGCGTTTCGCCAGGGTTCAGCGTAATCGGTTTATTATAGCCCCAGAAATAAGTTACTCCCGTATCTTCGCGTCCAAGATTCACATCGTTATAATCCCAGGCGGAAAGCCCGGCATCATCGAATTTCGAGTAGCGCACGCGATCTGGTTTAGTCGGCACAGGATTTAAGCCGCCCCCGCCCACCGTGCCAAAGACACTAAACGTGGGAGACGTGAGGTTATCCACTTCCTGGTAAACCGGGAATACAGGGTTATTGAAAGTTCTGGGAGTGGTGGTGTAAGCACTATCCGGGTTGCGGGTGCGGAAGAACGACGCATCATTACCGGCAATCTGCCAATCCCAGAAATAACGCAAGCCAAAGTCACGCGCGGTGGTACTGCTCTTATTGGTTACTCGGACTTGATGCAGCACTCGGCTATCATTCAGGGTATTACCCAGAACTTCAACATCCTGCACCACGGTAAAATTAGGCAAATCATAAGTAGTGCGGTAGCCGCGCGTGCCCAGGGGGACAATAGTCGCAGGTCGGTCAGACATGCGCTGCACGGTATAGCCACTCGCATTAATGCCGGGGTCTACGCCTAAATTACTGGAGCCGGTATTGACATTAACCCAGAAAACCTTAGCAGCCACATCGCGTAAAGTTATGTAGGTCGTATCAAAGGTAAAAGGGTTACCTGGATCGCCCGCGAGCGGAAAAAAAATAGTTTGATTGGGTTTGGGATGCTGGGAGCCAGTCCTAATGGTGAACTGTCCTATATCAGCTTTGCGCGTGTCATATTCTACCTGCAAAAAAGCATTTTGCACCGTTGTGCCCACTGTGGCACTGATGGCTGGATGCCCGCCGCCCGCCATCATGGTGGCACAGACCATCAAAGCCCAAGCGATGAGACCTCGCTTAGCCTGGAAGCCAGAGGCGAGTTGGGCAGGATAGCCCTGCTTTAGCTTCTTAAATTTAGGCTTGGATAATTGATTTTGATTAGGTCTAACATGACCCCGTAGTAGGGAGGCAACAGGAGAAATACGCAAATGCATTTTACAAACTCCTTAGAGCAATTCCAGCGATAATTCGACACTGGTAAAACGACAAGCGATAGACATTCTAGAGTGTCTAAACCGAAGCTGCTACGAAATTATAACAGAGGAACGAAGTATTTGCCCTAACTATTCAATAGTGCTGCATTCACTATAACATGATAAGCACAGAATCTCAAACTGTGCCCTCTCTTATGCGCTTTTTCAACACAAAGGCCACAAAGAAAGCACAAAGCACACAGAGGAAAACCGAGGATCGAGGATAGAAGATCGAAGATAAATACTAATCACTTTGTATTGCGATCCTCGATCCTCCATCTTCTATCCTCTTTTGTGCAGTCTTTGTGGCCTTTGTGTTAAATTAAAACACTGTCAGTTAAGGACTAATGCGCTTTGCCCTGCCAAGTGCCATTGGCATAAGGATGCTGCTTCGTATCGCGCAGACCTGACCAGAAGACTTTGACGGAGACTCCCAAACGCAACGTCTTTTCTGGCAAGGCGAGGCAAACGGTATGCGTGGTGAGCGAATAGCTGGCACTTTCCACCAGTCGGGGAACACCATCCACTTCAACACGATAATGCGCCGCGTCCGAAGCCGATGCTGACTCTAAAGCCCCCGCAAAGCGCAACTCGATAAGGTTAGTCTTCGTTGTCGCCTTCGCCGTGGAAAGCTTTGCCGCCGAGCGCACAGTGACACTGGTCAGGGCCGCCGCGCCAGGAGACGATGTAGTATTAGGGTAAAGTTGGCTGGATGGAATAATGGCTTTGGGAGTAGAGGGGCTGCTCCAACTAAGCTGCGCCACAGCCCCATATTTGTTGTCATAGTATTCCATGCGGATGTCGTAACGGACTCCGGCTTGTAGCGCAATCGTGCCACTATAGTCCCACGGCGAGTGATCGTTCCATTGGTCTATAAGCAACTGGTTATTCACCCACAACCGCGCCCCATCATCGCTGCGGGTAGTGAAGGTATAGGTCTGGCTATATTGTGCCTGCACCTGACCCGTCCAGCGCACACTGAAAGTATCGGGGCCAATAGCTGGGTCAGGAGAGCCGCTGCCCCAATCGAAGTTCACCTGTGGATCAATCCGCTTAACCTGCACGCCGGTGAAGTCTTGATTGTCATAGTAAATAGCGGTGAGTCCATGCGCTGACGGCAGCGGCGTCGGAGTCGGCACGGGGGTTGGTGTGGGTGGCGGAGTAGGCGTCGGTGTTGGAATCGGTGTGGGAATTGGCGTGGGGGTCGCTGTCGGTAAAGGCGTGGGAGTCGGCGTTGGCAATGGGGTGGGAGTCGGTGTTGAGCCTGGCACTAGAGTGGAGTCAGGATAAAGCTGGCTTTGAGGAATGATAGTTTTGGAGGTGGAAGGGCTGCTCCAACTCAATTGGGCCACGGCTCCGTATTTGTTCTCATAATAGTCCATGCGGATGTTATAGAGAAGCCCGGCCTGGAGAGCTATGCTGCCGCTATACTCCGACGGCGATTGGTCGCCCCAATGGTCAATCAACAACTGATTATTGACCCACAGGCGCACGCCATCGTCGCTACGCGTGGTGAAAGTGTAGGTCTGGCTATATTGTGCCTGCACCTGGCCCGTCCAGCGCACACTGAAAGTATCGGGGCCAATAGCCGGGTCAGGCGAACCATTGCCCCAGTCGAAGTTCACCTGCGGATCAATCCGCTTGATTTGCGTCCCGGTAAAATCCTGATTGTCATAATAGGTGCCCGTTAAACCATGAGCGGGAGGGGGCGTGGGGGTTGGTGGCGGTGGCGGAGTTGGCGTTAGCGTCGGCACAGGATCATAAGAACGCACTTCAACCCAGTCCACATCGAAGTTATAGCTCCTGGCGGTATTGGGGTCAGTTGTCCAGTTCAAGCTTGAATCATAAGCATCTGGCCAGGAGCTATCGGGCACCCAGGCGTTAAAACGCACCGCCAGCGGATCATTGGGATGGGCCGCCGCTGAACTCAGCACCAAGGTATTGTTGACATACCACTCGGTGCGGTCAGTTAGCCAGCGTATTTTATAGGTGTTCCACTGTGTCCAATCAAGTCCAGTCGCGGAAGCTTGATAACTGGCGTTGTGAATTCCATCGTTGTAAGTCGGGCTTTGTGGGTTCCAATCGTTCCAGTTGGTCAGCCACAGCGAATTGTGCGCCTGCCTGGAGAGGAACTCCAGGTCAATCTCATCAGAGCGAAAATCGGGGGTGCCCCACAAGCCGCGACTGCCATAAGCCCAGAATGCCGTCACCAAACCGGGCGGCAGATTTGTCACGCGCACCCGCGCTTCAAACTCCTTGCCCATCCCCAAATTAAAGGTTGGGGAAAAGATTTCCGTGCCCTTGAAAGGAAACGTGGTATCGGAGTTGTAGTTATAATTGCTCACGCTCAAACGAGCGAAAGTCGTCCCGCTCTCACTGGCGATAGAGGGCGGATTGCCGAACTGCGTGCGCCCATAGGAATAAGTGTTGTCATACATGCCCCATTTGCCAGGGTCGAGCGCATTATGGCTATCGAAAGGCGCGTTAAAATCATCCCGAAAAACCACCTGTGGCGTCTGCGCCTTACCGGGAGTCGCTATCGCACATAGCCCAAGAAGCAACAGGCTGTTGAAGAGGACTGACAGCAGACGAGGAGACCGCAAGAGACGTGTTTTGCTCACAGAATTAGGCTTGTGCATAAGGTTTTCCGACTCAAAGTCACAGTGCAGCGCACCAATGATGAGCCAGTCCTTTAATAGCCTAACATGCTAACCGCTTTTAACACAAACAGGGAAACCTGAGATTTGGCGAAATTCGTCCTGACATTTGACCTAACCCCCGTCCCCTTCCCGAAACAGGAAGGGGTGTCTGAGGATGACTGTTAAATCTAACTTATCGGTTTCTTTTCTGCAACACTATAAAATTCATTTTAAATTGGCACTTGAATCCAACGTCAAGCTCAACCGCCGCCCGCCAGCACTCACCAAATTGCACCAGCGACATAAAGTGCTCCTACCCGGACACTACAGGAGGGTGCGCAGTTATAGCCTATTGCATGGTCGTTAAAACTGACAAATCGATTGGAGCCATAACTTTTGTTACGATCATGGGAATGAATTGCTCATGCTCTCCTGTCTGAAGTTCACCTAAATGCGCCTCTATACCCACCTCGAAGGGTTCGTCTAGTTGAACCTGATAAGGGTAGCAAGATAGCTTTTTGCGTATTTCTAATTGTGTTTGCCCTGGCGCAAATTTCAGTAACTCATTAAACATATCTGGAGTGAAATCAAGCGATATGAAGTACTCAGATTCTCCTTCCTCAATCCCGCTCGATACTGTATATAAATTATCATTTGCCTTCATGATAAAGGAAACTTCGTTTTGAAAGAAATACCAATCAATATGTGGTGTGTATCCGGCTTTTGTTGCCAGAATTCCAAAATCTGGGATAAAGTCTCTTTTTTCTGGATTAAGCATAGCTGATGGAGATAAGATGTTTTGTAGCTTCAACCAGTTATCTTCTATGTTTGCAACATCGAATCTGAGCAAAGGCTCAATATTGAACAAATCGTATACCGCAAACTCTCTACCATTACACAAAGCGTATGTATTGACGCGGACATCTGGATGTATGGCGTAACTGTATACTTGTTCTACGTTAGCCGACTTGTAAATAGATTCAGATGGAGCTTTGGCATCTAAAACAAAGCCGTAACTGCCATTAACTTTCAGCAAATAGTCAGGAATTATATGGATTGGGTGCTTTTTTGACCCTATCATCACAAATGGATGTAACAAAGCCTTACTACGTGTGATTTGGTGTTGCCCTGTTGCAGAATAGCCCAGTTCATGCAAAATAGGCAAAATGATTTCTTCCCGAACAGAATCCTCCTTAAATTCGGGATTATCCAAAATGTTGAAGTCAAAGCTATCGAACATTATGGATGTATTGTATCAATTTCTACAACGCCGCGCGCTGCCGCAGAACAATATGCTTTCCCCGACGCTAACCCCCGTCCCCCTTCCTGTGGTGGGACGGGGGTTAGGTCAAAACGCCCCTGACTTCGGAAGTCAGAGGCGTTTTGATTTGTTCTAATAGCTACCACACACGGTCGTGATTCGGGTTTTGTTTAAGCCGCTCGTCGAGAGCTTCACTCAGCGGGTCGGGCTTGCCTTTACCGGGATCAACCAGCATCATCTCTTTAGTGAAGATGAAGTCATCTCGATCCTGCCAGTTATGTTGGCGGCCTTCTTCATCTATAAGCTTATAGTCATAGCCAAGCTGCACGGCACCAGTCGGGCAGGCTTCTTCGCAATAGCCGCAGAAGATGCAGCGCAGCATATTGATTTCATAGCGCGCAGCGTAACGCTCACCGGGCGAGACGCGGTTTTGCGGGTCGTTTTCCGCCGCTTCCACCCAGATGGCATCGGCTGGGCACGCAGCCGCGCAGAGGGAGCAGCCAATGCACTTTTCCAGCCCGTTTTCGTAGCGGTTGAGAATGTGGCGTCCCCGGAAACGGCGCGGGCGCGGCTTCTCCTGTTCAGGATAAGAGACTGTTATAGATTCGTCGCCAAAAGTGGTGCCAATCGCATGTTTGAGCGTGCGGCCCATACCTTTAACAATCGCAGGAACTAATTTCATGCTTTTGCAACCTTTCTAACGAGGGGCTAACTCGTAAACCAGCCATTATGCACAGCGAGGTAGATACCCATGATAAAGATATTCGCCAGGCTCACTGGCACGAGAGTCTTCCATCCAAAGTTCATCAATTGGTCATAGCGCAGGCGTGGGAGGGTAGCGCGTAGCCACATATAAAGGAACAGGAAGAAGAAGACCTTAATTAAGAAATACACAATGCCCAGTAACGCCATCGGAATAAGCGTGGGGTCAATTTGCAGGTGCCCTGTCGCATCAATCGGATAAGAGACGCCCGGCCCGCTCCAACCACCAAAGAACAACGTTGTCGCTAAGGCGGAGACAATCACCATATTCACATATTCTGACATAAAGAAGATGGCGAACTTGAACGAGGAGTATTCGGTGTGAAAGCCTGCTACCAGTTCCGATTCGGCCTCGGCCAAGTCAAAGGGCGCGCGATTCGTCTCGGCAATACCGCAAATCATATAGACAATAAAGGCGATAAAGACAGTGGGGGCACGGAAGATATTCCAGCCATACATATGCTGCTGCTCCACAATCTGGCGCAGCGATAAGGTCTGGGTCAGCATCAAGAGCGCAATGATCGAAAGCCCCATGCCCAATTCATAGGAGATCATCTGGGCCGAAGAACGCAAGCCACCCATCAGCGAATACTTGTTATTAGACGACCAACCCGCAAGAGTCACGGCATAAACGCTGACTGACGAGAGGGCCAGCGAATAGAGCAGCGAGTGGTCAAGATCGGTAATGCGTGCCCAGGGGGTCGGCCCTGCCGGAATAACGGCCAGGGCGAGGCTTGCGGGAACAATAGAAAGGATAGGTGCCAGATAATAGAGATATTTATCCGCGCCCGCCGGTGTGATGTCTTCTTTCATCATCAACTTGACGGCGTCCGCGAGCGGTTGCGCCATCCCCCACGGCCCGACGCGATTCGGCCCCACGCGCACCTGAAAACCCGCCACAACTTTACGCTCCATCCAGATCAAGATGGGCACAAAGGTCATGCCGACGGCAAACACCACGATAACCCGCACAACCATCCAAATAAATGACATCAAATCCACGAATTCATTACTCCCATACGGAACGATCTATAACTTTGTTACGGCTTCCTCTGAAGGCATAGCCTCAAAGTCCTATATCTTCCAGTGCGTCACGCACTTTTTCTTCGTCGAATCCAGCCGAACGAAATAGCACCTTACCACGACTATCAATTAAGAAATTGGAAGGATAAGCATAGACGCCATAGCCTTGAAAAATACTCTCCGGCCCCTTGGCGGCCATCGCCACGGGGAAATCCAGATGGCGCAGTTGCAGAAACTGGTTGATAATGTCACTGCTGTCGCCCCGGTTAACCGTGATTAAGGCTAACCCCTGGTCTTTATATTCTCGATAAAGCTGCTGTAGATGAGGAAACTCCTGCCGACAGTGCGGGCAACCTGCAAACCAGAAATTGACCAGCACCGCTTTCTTACCCTGGAGCATCTGACTCAGTGAAACCTGGCCACCATTGGGAATTGGTAGTGCAAAATCGGGCACTGTCTTGCCGACCTTCAAGAGATATTTAAGATAGGGGTCTGCCTTATAGAGTTCGGCATCTTCAGGAAGGTGAAAAGCAAAGGTCGCTGGAGTTAAGGTAGCTCCAACCTGCATCTCGTTTAGCACGGCACTCCACCGATAAACCCGGTCATTCTTATTTTCTTCTAATACAGTGCGATGAATAAGCTTATCGGTGCCAATATAGAGCTTAAGTCTTTGGTCTGGCTCTTTCTTTTCGCTATCGGTCACATTAACGGTGACAACATTATAGCTCTCGCCTCTTATTGTCTCGTCAGCCGATAAAGTCGTGGTCTTCTTATAGCGTGTGCCCCCTACCGCCATTACATCTGGATTAAAAAAGAGCTGCACCGGGAAGGCCCACTTCGCCGTAATATTGCTCCCATTAGCGTCAACGGGACTTTTGAGATATTCGTCGCGCGTTGTCATCAACGTCCACAGCGTCTTGCCATCGGAGGCTATGTTCTGGCGGATGGGAGCGCCCAATTGGATAAAGGCATAATTGGGCTTCATGAGACGGATGGTCCCATAGCTGTTGCGAGGAGTTTTATCCCCCGACTGCTTGCTGAGGGTGAGATTAGCGGTGAGCGTCTGCACGGCATTAGTCGCCGTTGCCACATCCTTGAGCAAGGCATCCGCCCCCTCATCCGCCCGCACTGCCACCGCAAAGCTCACGAAAGCGGTTACGACCAATGATCCAACTCGCCACATTTTCATCTTAAGCCTCACCCCCGTTTAGCATCGTCCCAGAACAATTCTACCATTGCAGTTAGACCTCAAGGCACCACTGCCGTTGAGATATTCATATCCACCGGCGTGCCCTCGCCAACTCCAACAGCGTGCATGTCCGCAGGCAATGTCTCTTTGGGCGGCGCATCCTGCAACTTGGTCAGGGTTACTGCCGTATACGGCTTATCTACTTCGATAATCCGATTGACCTGCACAGCGCGCAAGCGACGCGGCATCCAGACGGTGCCTGCTTTGACCTCACGCCCTAATTTAGCCCGCACTTGCACCGCACCACGCGCCGATTTTACTTCCACTAAGGCCAGGTTTTCGATTCCTAACTTACGTGCATCGGCCCGGTTGATATAAACAAATGGCTCTGGCACGACGCGATTCAAACGGTCACAGTAAGGGAAACTCTCGCCACCATCATAGAGCAGGTTGCCAGTGAGTAACTGGAACGTGCCTTCTGGGGCTACGGCGGGTGAGGCTTCATAAGTTACCGGGGTGAAGCGCACTTCATTTGGCGTCAGGGCTGGTAATGCTTTGAATTGCTGTGTCCAATCGCCCACCCGTGTATAGCCGAAATCCTTTCCCAGCAATTGCGCCAGTTTGGTAAAGATAATCCAGTCGGGGGCACAGGCGGAAAGGGTATTGCCGTCGTCATCACGCCGTTCACGCGGACGAAACACCTGTTTCAAGTTCTGCACCTTGCCGTGGAAGTTGGTGGTGGTGCCATCCTGCTCCATGAAGGAAGCCGCAGGTAGCACGACATCAGCGTGTTCGGTGAGTTCATTTTCAAAAAGCGTCTGCACCACCACAAACTCCGCTGTTTGCAGAGCACGTTGCGCCAGGTCGTAATCAGCAGCCCAGTGCAAGGGGTTATTGGCGGCGATATACAGCACCTTCAAGTTACCCTTAAAAGTAGCGTCCAACATCCCCTGGCCATCGAGTCCACCCTCACGCGGTGCTAAACCGGCACGACGCACCCCAACAGCATTCGGCTCTGGATGCAGCACGACCAGGTAATCGGAGCGGCCCTTTAAAGCAGCCAGGTTTTGCAAAGTGGACAACACAGCGGGAGAAACATCTTCACCCACCAAGAGGAACAAGCGTTCAGAGCCAGCGATAGCGGTGGCAGCGGCCCGTAAATCTGGCTCACTGATGCCCGCCAACTCCGCGGCCCGATTCGACGAGTATGGCCCTAAGGAATCAATCCAGGCAGTGGCTCCGGCGCGACCTTCGACGTTATTGCGCAGAGCTTCGGTTTGGGCAGGCTCGGCTGTCCATGATTGATGCACCAGTTTGGCAAGGCCGTTGAGCAGAGCCACTTCACTACCCTCATTGTAAATGAGCGACTGCCTGGCGAGGCGATCCAACGGTGTCTTATAAGGGTTGCAGTTAATGAGGTGCGCCTTGCGTTGGAAGGCGGCTTTTTTCAAGCGCAAATCCAGGCTGCACAACTCTTCGTTCGGGTTAGCCCCCAGCACCAAGATAACATCCGCGCCTTCCAACTCTTCATAAAAGGTAGCGGGCGGCTTGCCTGGCGTGGTGATGGTCGGTGTCCAACCCGCATCTACATTGGGCGTGCCAACTACATCACCGAAGAGGCGTGCCATCGAGAGGGCACCTTCATTGGTAAGCTTCGGCCCACCGACTGCCCCGATGGAATTTGCACCTCGCTGCTCTTTGGCCGCTTTAATCTTATCAGTCACTAATTGCAGGGCTTCATCCCAGGTGGCAGGTTCGAGTTTGCCGTCGCGCCGCACGAGAGGGTAAGTCAGCCGCGCATCATTATCTATATATTCCAGACCAAAGCGGTCTCGGTCTGAAATCCAGCACTCGTTAATGGCTTCATTGTCGCGGGGAATGACCCGGATCAGGGTTTCATTGCGCTGACTGACAAAGATATTGGTGCCAGAGCCATCTATCATCGAGACGGTAGGCACATTCTTGACTTCCCATACCCGTGACCGGAAACGGAAGGCGCGTGAAGTGAGCGCACCGACCGGGCAAATGTCAATAGTGTTGCCCGAATACTTGCTATCTACAGGCGGGTCGGACATGGTGTCAATCATCGTGCGGCTACCGCGTGCCACCAGTTCTAGAACGGGGTCTTGCGCCACTTCATCAAGAAAGCGAGTGCAGCGGGCGCACTGGATGCAACGTTCACGATCCAGGGTGATAAATTCACTGAGCAGGTAGTCTTTATCGAGGTCACGGCGCAAGTGATAGAGGTCTTGCACCCGCGAATGACCTTGGGCATAGGCCATTGTCTGGTCTTGCAACATGCACTCGCCACCCTTGTCGCAAATCGGGCAATCGAGGGGGTGATTCGCCAGTAAAAACTCCAGCACCGCCTGGCGCATCTTCACTACCGCTGGGGTTTCACTGAGTACCACCATGCCTTCAGCAGCCTGCGTGGTGCAAAGCGTCTGGGGCTTGGGCATCATGGCGATCTGCGGAGTGCCATCTTCATTGAGCGCAGGCGTGCGGTCGGGATTCATCTTGGGCATCCCAACTTCGCCTAAACACATGCGGCACATCCCTACTGCCGAGAGTTTGGGATGATAGCAGAAGCGCGGCACGTCAATGCCAATCTGCGTCGCGGCCTCAATCACCAGGCTACCCTTGGGTACCGTGACCTTCTGCTCATCAATAGTAACTGTTACAAGGTCTGGCATAGTTTCTCTTACAAGCTTCTAAATTTGCGCTACCGATTACATCCTGCAAACACCATCAACCGATCACTGCGTCCACAAGGAATACCGTGTGGATACAAGCGACCGGTTGATTATTGTCCATTAGCAAGTATCTCTATCGTTTACTTATCGAAGTAATCGGCATTGATCTTAGTATATTTCTTCCATTCTTCCGGCACGGCAGCCTCTTCAAAGATGGCTTCGACTGGGCATTCTGGTTCACACGCGCCACAGTCAATGCATTCTGCCGGATTAATATAGAGCTGAGGATCATCATCTCCGCCATGAATGCAATCTACCGGGCACACCTCCACACACGCTTTATCTTTGACATCCACGCATGGTTCTGCGATTACATAAGTCATTCTTCCTTACCTCCTACATTTATCTTCGATTCAATTTAAAATGTTCTGATAAGAACCCATTTTATCTTACTGTATTTAACCTGTTTAGGAACGGGCTTTTAATGGCCATTACCCGACGTAAGCGGAATAAAAACCTTCTCTTCGATGGGATTGGTGATGTGTTTTTCGTAGTCTTCTCGGAAGTTCTTAATCGAACTGAGCACGGGAGTCGCGGCGGCATCCCCTAACAGGCAGAACGAACGGCCTGCAATGTTGGTCGCCATATCCACCAATAAATCGGCATCGCCGTCTTTGCCACGCCCTTGGGCCAGACGATTGAGGATTGCTACCAGCCAGTCGTTACCCTCGCGGCAAGGCGTGCATTTGCCACACGATTCATGCTTATAGAAACGCAGCAGCCGATGCGTCACTTTAACCACATCCACATCTTCATCAAAAATACACAACCCTGCCGTACCTAAAATACTTCCGGCTGCCGTAATAGATTGCGGATCAAGGGGGGTATCCAGCTTGTCCGGCGTCAGCATCGGCGTAGATGAGCCACCGGGAAAGAACACTTTAATTCCCTTGCCACCGAGGACGCCACCCGCATACTCCTCTAGAATCTTACGAATAGAAGTCCCGACTGGCACTTCATAATTGCCTGGCTTATTCACATGTCCCGATACGCTGACAATCTTCATGCCAGGCGCTTTTTCTGTGCCCCACTGCCGAAATGCCGCCGCGCCCTGTCCAATGATAAAAGGCACATTCGAGAGTGTCTCCACATTGTTAACGGAAGTTGGCTTAGCATATAACCCTTCCACCGCGGGAAAAGGCGGTTTCAGGCGTGGTTGGCCTCGGTCGCCTTCAAGGGAAGATAGCAATGCGGTCTCTTCGCCACAAATGTAAGCGCCCGCACCTACATGAAGTGTAATCTCTAAGTCAAACCCACTACCTAAGACATTCTTACCGACATAACCGCGCGCCCGCGCTTCGGCTAAGGCGCGGCGCAGCGTGGCATAGCCCTGCATAAACTCGCCGCGCACGTAAATGTAGCCGTGATTGCAGCCAATCGCATAGCAACCCAGCATAAAGCCTTCGAGCAGAATATGCGGGTGCTTAATAACGATTTCGCGGTTGGAAAAAGTGCCTGGCTCCGATTCGTCGCAGTTGCAGACGAGGTATTTAGGAAACACCGGCTTGGGCATAAACGACCACTTCATGCCGGTGGGAAACCAGGCCCCACCCCGTCCGGCCAAGCCGCTGGCTTTGACTTCGTTTAAAACATCATCGCCCGACATCTCCGAGAGAGCCTTGCGCCACGCCTGGTAGCCATCATGTGCTTCATAGACATCTATCTTTTTTATATCCGGCACATTGATGTGCTGGTGAATAATCTTAGGTTCGTCTTCGTAAGCCATATCTTTCCTTACCGCGTAGGTCTAACCTTATGCACAACTAGCACATTATTAACGATTTTGAGATTTCCGGCTTTTTGCTTGGCTATTGCTTCAACCAACCTTTTTTGAAATTCATTTTCAACTGTCCCACTTAAAAAGATTGAATCACTAGTCGTATCAACATTGATTTCCGCGGTTTTCAATGTAGCATTTGCTGCTAATGCCGATTTTATAAGTGGTTGGACAATAGCAGTTTGGGGGAGAGGAATCTTTGTCCAATTCGGTCGCTGCTCCGTCCCAGCCGGATAACCCTCAATAATTCCGGCCCGCACCAAACGCTGCACAGCATTGTAAGCCCAATGCTCTTTAGGAACATCGGAAAAATACGGCTTATCCTCCGTTGCACTCTCCTGGGTCTGTCCAGGACTAAGGGCGAAGCCAGCAAGCGTCGCAGCCAAAACTGTGCAATAAATAATTCTGAGGCTTTTCATAATGCGTTCGTCTCTGAGCCATTCAGATGCGAAGTCTCTGCACTTACTTCGCCTCGGTTGGTGCCGCTTCTGCTGGCTTTTCTTTCTTCACCACTGGGTCTGCGGGTTTGATGCCACTGACATCTATGCCAAGTTCGGCATCGGTGAAAGCGATGGGATGGGCACCTTTAAGATTTTGCGCAAACTCTGCATAAGGCGGTTTCTCGCCTCGGCCCAGCATTGTCACAATTTCATCTACTCGTTCTTCCGTGATGTTAACGTAATAATCCTCGTTGATCTGCGCCATTGGAGCCACATTGCAGGCGGCCAGACACTCAACTTCCATGAGGGTGAATTTGCCATCAGCCGTCGTTTCATTTAGCCCAACGCCCAGCCGCTTTTTAAAGCAGTCCACGATTTCGTTGGCCCCACGCAGGCCACACGGCGAAGTGGTGCAGACCTGAATGACGTTTTCGCCAATGGGCTTGAGGTAGAACATAGAGTAAAAAGTCGCCACCGAATAGACATGCGACTCTGGCAAATCCAACTCTTCCGCGACTTCCACCATCGCCTCACGCGGCAGCCAACCGCCCGCATCCCGCTGCGCCACATACAAAGCAGGCACAAGGGCCGATTTCGTATTGGGATATTCCTTCACTATCTCTTGAATGCGCTGCACCGCCGCATCACTTAACATGAATCCACCTTATTTGGAACCACGAATAGACACGAATGAACACAAATTAGAATAGAATCAAACTCGTCTTTTCTATTGGAGTTCATTCGTGTCTATTCGTGGTTGAAATCTACTTATCAATTTCTCCCACCACAATATCAATCGAACCGATGATGGCGACCACATCGGCCAGCAAACGCCCTTCGAGCATGGGCGGCAGGGCCTGTAAGTTGACAAACGAAGGGCCGCGCCAGTGGCAGCGATAGGGCTTGTTGCCGCCATCACTGGCGATGTAGCAGCCTAATTCGCCCTTGGGCGATTCTACCGCTACATAGACTTCCTGGTTCTTGGGCGGGTGGAAGCCTTCCGTTATCAACTTAAAGTGGTGAATCACAGCTTCCATCGAGTTCGCCAGTTCTTCACGCGGCGGGAGGCTGATTTTGCGATCCGCACATTTCACTGGCCCTTCCGGGAGGCCCCCAAGAGCCTGTTTAATAATGCTCACGCTCTGGTGCATCTCTTCCATCCGCACCAGGTAACGGTCATACACATCGCCATTGGCACCAATGGGTATCTCAAACTCATAGTTCTCGTAACCAGAATAAGGGTTCGCCTTGCGAATATCCCATTCGATGCCCGCCGCGCGCATGATGGGGCCACTCGCGCCCAAGTCAATAATCTGTTCCTGGGTCAACTCACCAATACCCTTGGTGCGACGGGTAAAGATTTCATTTTGCGTCAGCAGATAATCGTATTCGTTGATACGATCATCCATAATCTTCAAGAAGTCATCCAGAGCTTTAAAAAACTCCGGCGGCGCATCGGCCACGACGCCACCAATCCGCATATAAGAAGCGGTCAGGCGAGCGCCGCAGATCATGTCGAACATATCGAGAATCATCTCGCGTTCGCGGAAACAGTAGAAGTAGACCGTCATCGCCCCCAAGTCGAGCGCGTGTGTGCCCAACCAGACAAGGTGCGCGGAGAGACGACTTAACTCGGCCACGATAACGCGCAACGCCTGAGCACGGGGTGGAATCTCGGCCCCCAACAGCTTTTCAACCGCCAGGCAATAGACCAGGTTATTGCCGATGGAGTTGGTGTAATCGAAGCGGTCGGTCACAACGATGGATTGCTGGTACATCTTGCTTTGCATTGTCTTCTCCATACCCGTATGGAGATAGCCAATGACTGGCTCCACCTTAACCACCGTTTCGCCATCCAGTTCCAACACCAGGCGCAGCACTCCATGCGTGGAGGGGTGCTGCGGCCCCATGTTGATAATCATCCGCTCCGAGCCATCAGGGGCTTCAGGATGCGGATCAATCTTCTGCATCTCAAACTGCCAACCTGCCGCGCCCGCCTGCGCCTGTTCAGATACGCCCCCCAGCATCGCCGCATAAGGCGCAGTATCACTGCGCACGTTATCGAAGACCTTGGTGGGGTCTGGCTGCGTTTTATCGGTGCGTGTTGCTCTCGCCATAATCGTTTATCTTTGATTCACCACAGAGGCACAGAGAAGACTTAAGAAAAGAGAACAAATTTAATGGTTGCTGAGTTACATCTAAAACTGTTGTCTTTATAATATTGCAGTCCTAATTCTCTAAAATCTCTGTGCCTCTGTGGTTTATTTTGTTTTAGCCCTTGGCATAGTTACGATGAACTTTGCGGACGGTGAATTCCGGTTCTTCCCAACCAATTTCATAATCCTGGCGCAGTGGATGCCCTACCCACTCATCGGGCAGCAAGATGCGCCGCAAATCGGGATGGCCCTCGAATATGATGCCAAACATATCGAAGACTTCACGCTCATGCCAGTTGGCGGTCGTCCACACGCCAGTCACGGTGGGGCAGGTGCAATCGTCCTCTGACACGCGCACTTTGAGGCGCAGACGGCCAAAGGTTTTGATGGAATACAAATGATAGATGACCTCAAAGCGCGGGTCACGATCCGGCCAGTCATTGCCCGTCAGGTCGCTCAGGTAGTTGTAGCGCAACTCTTCATCATCGCGTAAAAATGTAGCTACCGTGACAATCTGCTCGCGGGGCACATACACCGTAACTTCATCACGGAAGCGACGCACTTCAAAAAAGGTGTCGGGGAACTGCGCCTGTAACTTCTCGACAGAACGCTCCGCAATAGGAGCAACGGCATAGTGCGATGCGCCACTGCTCTCAATGGGCACCGTCGCCATTGTCGGATTGGGGCCGGTTATGGAATCGCTAACCATGAGTTAATCTACTTTCACTTTGCTTTTGGTGCTGCTTTTAGTTGGCCTCAAAATTTATCCTACCAGTTTGTGAAAGGATGCACAAGCAGGTTAAAGCGAGGTCGAAGACCCTATATCAGCTAATAATTTGATGGGTCAAAAGAACTCATCTAACAGAGTATAAAACTCGATCTTAAAACGGTCTGGCTTGTCTAAACCGTATTCTCGCAAGAACACTGGCCCCCATGCTGCGCCAAAATTGTGCCTTAAACTTCTAACCGCTAAAGCAAGGTCTTGATATTTATCGGCGATCCCGGCACTGCCCCAATCTATAAAGCCGCTAATGGCTCCCCGATGAATGATAATATTGGGCAGACAAAAATCGCCATGAGTAAAAACCAAGTCTTCGCTTTCCGGCGCAGTGGAAAGCAGTTCGTTATAAAGCTGGGCGGCATCTCGACTTCGGTTTTCGCCTTCAAACTCACTTTCGTCCACTTCACCATTTAATAAGCGGGTGCGGGCTGCTTCCAGGCGATGTTCTAATCGCTGGTCAAAGGGACAATTCTGAATGGGCAGAGCATGAATCTGACGCAACCCTGCGGCTAAAACACCAACGACTTGCTCCATCTGCCCTTGCAGAGACGAATCTGTGGCATCTACACCGGGCACAGCCGAGAGCAAAAGATATTCCCGTGCTTCATCTTCACCGAAGAAACGCACTGAGGGCACCGGTAGACGATTTCCGATCCAGTCCAGGCGCAGCTTTTCTTCAAATAAAGCGGCGTTTTCCGGGCAGGGATTCATTTTAAGATAAAGGTCGGTGCTATCTGATTTTTGCAGCTTAAAAACCGTTGTTCCCGAACGACCACCCGTCACGGGCTGCCAGGAGTAACCTGCTACCAATTTACTTAAAGCGGGTGGGAGGTTTTTGGTATCTTGAACCGATTCTTGAGGAGTCATAACACCTCCTACTGCTGCTATAATTTAGCCCTCTTATAGAGCCACTTGTCTGACCAGATAGATGACCACCGATACTGTCACGGCTGAAAACAAAGTGGAATAAAAGACAATAGCCGCCGCGTAATCCGGCTCGTTTTGGTATTCCATTGCCAACAGAGCTGAATTGACTGCGGTGGGGAAGCTTGTTGAGACAATAAGTTCTTGAGCCAGCAAGCCATGAATGTGCAGCGCGTTATGGAGCGCCAGCACAATCAGGTAGCCCATGAGCGGCCCCAAGCCAAGGCGCAAGCTGAGGGCCAGAGCCATCTCGCGGCTAAAGCGATGCGACTTTAAAGTTGCCATCTGTGCGCCGAGTGTCACCAGGGCAATGGGCACTAATCCCTGCACCAGTTCATGCAGTGCCGTATCAAGAGGCACTGGCAAAGGCCAATGAGAGGCACGCCACAACCAGGCCGCAATCAGGGTGTACACCATTGGCAACCTGAAAACGGCACGCAGCGTTTGACGCCAGTTACCGCCCTCTCGCCCGCCCGCGTGCAAAGCGAGGCCAATGGTAAAGTTCGTGACATTCTGGAGCATGATAATAATAGCCTGCACCGAAGCATCACCACTAAAGGCCAGCTTTGCCACGGGAAGGCCATAATTGCCAGAGTTATAAAATAGGACGGAAGCGGTCATGGCCCGCTGCAAGCGGTCTCCGGCTCCAATGAGCTTGGCACCATACCAGGTGATGGCAAACATCAAGGCAAATAGAATGGCGAAGTGTACAACGATGCTGAGTAAATCAGCGCCCGACAGGTGCGAATCCAAAATTTGTGCAAACAAAAGGGCAGGCACAAAAATCCAGAAGTTCAAACGCACCAAGGATTGAATATCGAACCCGATACGTCGCTGTAAAAGAAAGCCCAGGCCAATCAAGAGAAATATCGGCGTGATAACTGTCCAGGCGATTTGTAACAATTGCATTAGGAGTGGGGAACCGTGAACGAGGATAGAGAATTGAGGATAGAGGATCGTTATGCCAAGCTATCGCTGTTTCGATCTTCTATCCTCAATTCTCCATCCTCTATCTTCATTCGTGGTTAAAAATGTAAAATAAGGACATCAATAAAATTCTGAAATGCTAAATCCCAATTACAACACAAGCCTGGCGTTCTAACCACTCCATCGGCACTCATCAAACCATTATGAAAGTCACTCAAGTTGCCCTCTGCCCTACCGAAGCCTCCACTGCCGCCGGACGCCCCGCCCTTACACCAGAGCTTTTAGCGGCCAGCGGTGCGCGATATTCTCGCAATAATGAAGGTTTGGAATCTATTCTGGCCAAGATTGACCCAAACAATTTAGATAAATCGGTAGACTCCATCTTTCGCATGATTGACTATGGCCATCAGTCCATTGCGGATATGGCACCCGTGGCGATGTTCATTGATGGCATCTCGATGTGGCTGGCCTATCATGTGTGGACACTGTGCCCCACAGCAGGCGGCCAGGAATCGTCTACGCGCTATATCAAACTTTCGCCAGAGTCCCTCATTGCTCCTACACAGTTGGGTATTGCCGAGAATGCGCAGGCGGAATGGCATCGTCTGATGCAAGAGTGCTTTGCGGCTTATAGTCACGCGTTGGAGTATTGGGAAGCGATTGCGGCACAGCACCCGGAAGTCGCCCGCATCCCGCGCAGCTTATTAGATGATCCTTCAGAAAAAGCCGCCAGACAGGTGGCACGGATGCAGCGCAATTATGGCTTCGACCGTGCCCGCAACTTTCTACCAGTGGCAGTGGCGACCAACATGATGTTAATTATGTCGGCTCGCGCCTGGGTGCAACTTTGCCAACACCTACTATCACACCCCCTATCCGAAGCTAAGACATTAGGCGAAGCATTGCGCCATGAATTGGAACTCTGCGCACCACGCATGTTGAAGCACGCAACGGCCAAAGATTCGATGCAAAATGGAATTGAAGCCGACTTAGAGGCGCTTCGGCAAACTGCCAGGCGTGGCACCTTCACCTATCTGCAAGAGAATGCATCGCCTTATGAGTGCCCACCCACCCCACAGCTTCAGGTGATGCTGCCAGCCGGGATTAAGGAGGAAGCCCTGGCGCACGACCTCATCTTTCACGACAACCGCTATGCCTGGATCGGGGAAAGTTTAAAACGCACCGCCGTGCGCTTTGGATGGGAGGCCGTGGCCTTTGCCGAAATCCGTGACCTCAACCGCCACCGTACTGGCACCAAGCATTGCCCTTTTATTCCTGTAGGATTCTATTCCGCCTTAGACCAAGTTCCACAGGACTTAATGAACTCTATGACGACGCATCTTCCTGATTATCTTGCTACCTTGTCCCTGACTGGAAAAAGAATCTCCGTCACCGCTCACGAGCATTTAATAGAAGGCGATTACAGTTACGTTTACTGGACACTGCTTGGCACTCAATACGCCTTTGAGCACGTCACCACTGCCGACAAGTTTATTTATGAAGCGGAATTAAGAACTGGCACCGGCGCGCATTTTCGTTATGCTAAACACCTGCATGATGCCCTCTCGCTGTGGTATGAGAAGTTTCCTGCCACTCGTGGCCTGATTTTAGAAGGTAGTGCCGAACCGGAGTGATATTGCGACTAAATAACCACAGAGACACAGAGGCACAGAGAGGAATTGAGGATAGAGAATAGAAGATCGAGAATAGTAACAGGTAGGACGATCCTCAATGCTCCATTTTCTATTTTCTAACTTTTCTCTGTGCCTCTGTGTCTCTGTGGTTCATTCAAAACTTACTCAACCTGAGTCTTAGTTTGGCCCTCAGCCACTGCCGACCAGATAATAATCCGGCGGCTGATCGCCTCGCGCGGCAGCTAATAGGGTCTGCTCCACAATTCCGGCAAGCTGCTCCGAAGCACCCTCATAAACGCGCTGAATATTACCGGCTGCATCAATCAACACGAGAGTCGGCACGCGTCGCAAAGGATAAAGCTCGCGGACTGTTTTCTGAGTATCCACCGCTAAGGGAAAATCCAGACCCTTTTCAGCCGCAAAGCGGGCGGCACTGGTCTCATCATCTTTGCCAACTACCACGCCAAACACTTGCACCTCAAGATCGGCATGGCGGCGATAGACTTCACCCAGTTTGGGCATCTCCGCCTGGTTCCAGGGACAGGTGCTTTTAAAGAAATTGAGCAGCACCGGCTTACCCCGCCACTGCGCAAGCGATACGGCATTGCCGTTGAGGTCAGTCAACGAAAAGTTAGGGGCTGGTTGGCCCATTAGTTCCAGTAAAGTTTCCATATCTCCCCTACCTAACTTGTAAGCTTCTTATCCATACCAGGACTGCAAAAATGCCGCCATGATTAAAGGTGTTATGCGGCGCTCGGAGCAGTAGCCTTGCGGCTAAAAGCAGACGTCCTAGCGGCTATCACCAAAATGAGTTGTTGCACAGCATGACCGGCAAATAAACAATAAAGCGGCATAATGGGGACACGGTAACGGTCTTGACCAAAGGTGATGAGCACCCAGAAATGCCAATACAGAAAAATATAGCCCAGCAAGCGAATATGAGGAACGCGCCAGTTAGCGGTACACAAACCAATGAGGACAAACAGCATGGCGAAGAGGTAAGTGCGAACCGTTAGTGTTTCTGCAAAATGAGACTCGTGGCGCAACGGCTCTAAAAGCGTGGGATGTTCTAGAGGGCTGTATAAAAATGACAGGTAAAGTCCAGTCGTATCAGTGTTATAAAGGTGCAGTAGGCGACGCGGCATCATGGCTATAAAGCGGCGAGGATTAGCTCGTATATATGCCATCGCATAGCGATAGCATTCTCGATTCAGCACCAATTCATTAGTGCCCAGAGCATCAGGATTAAGGCCGGGGTCAGTACTGTGGGGTGGGGAAAAAGCTCCTCCTGTTGCGTTCGGGTTATTGCCATGCCAGAGGTTATAACCTCCATTGGTGGAGAAAATCACCGGTTCACCTAACACTGCAATATTCCGCAGACCCCAACCGAGGCAAGCGACGCCGATATACACAGAGAGGATTCCTGTCCACAACCACCCGCGTCGTCTACCACTCATTTGAATTAGATAAGGAGCAAGAGCTAAAGGGAAGAAGACCAATAGAGGGCGAGTCATAGTAGCCCATGCCAAAGCGACACCCAGCACATGGAGACGAGGACTTTGCCATGTTACTGTTGCCCAGTCGTCCATTACAAGAAGATAAACTATGCCTACTATTAACGCGGTCAGGAAAACTTCGTATTGGGACAGGCTCACATAGACAATCTGACCGGGCAGCAATGCCCAAAGCAGACCACCAATAAGGCCAACGCGCTGACTAAAAATGCGGGTGCCAATCTGAATTATCAACCAGACAATCAAGGCCGACAAAACCAGATTAACGATTTTAACAATCCAGGGGCTATCGCCAAACAGAAAATGAAAGAAGGCTAAAAAGAAGGGCCAGCCGGGAGGAAACCAGGCACGATAGTGAAGGGCTGGAATAGTTGGATCAATATAGCGCAATTCTAAATGATGCGCCAGATGGCAAGCGGCTTCGTCATAATATTGGACATCACTCCACTGCCGATTAACCACCAGGAGTAACCACACGAAGCGCACTGTTACGGCTACCAATACAATGGTAGTAACCGCAATGGCGGACTTATTCTTCATCAGGAATTTTGACCTCTGGGAAAGTCAGCGTCACCAGGGGAATAACATTTGGCTGATCAGACTGTTGTTCCCGTTCAAATTGCAGGAGATCATAATAAGCGCAACGGGAGCGGGCGGGATAGGTGCGACAGACATCCGGGCGCGCATGATAGATGGTGCAACCGCGCGTCTTGCGATCTAAAAAGTGGCAGGCTTCCCCCAGAAGCGGGTCTTTAGCCCGCCGCAATACACGCTCCTCACCATTCATCCGGGTAAACCGTTTTCCGGCTTCTTCCACCGTAACTTTAAAATATTTAGCCAGGCGTTGCAGGTCTTTTTTGGTGACAGCCACGCGCTCATAAACGGAGCAACAAAAGGCGGGACATTTTCCACAATCATAAAATACGCCCTTTTGCTCATCGGTCGTTGTTCTCGCCATAACCGCTCCTTAGCTTTACCGTGATCTTACGCTCGTTATTTAACCGCAACAGCACCAAGCCTGCACCCACCTAAACCTACTGGACACAGCAACAGGCACGCTCTGTACAGCAGAAGCCACCTCATTACTAAAACAAAAAACCGCAAACGCTACGAGGCTCCTGTATCACAAAAGCACTCGCCGCAATTCGCGGTTAAAGTAATTACTTTAAGACAAGAACGGCAGATTGACTACTTGCTGCCCTTCTTGGCCCCGCCGGATTTGCTGCCGCCGGATTTACTACCACCGGACGACTTGCTGCCCCCAGAAGACTTGGATGCTCCAGACTTGCTGGCTCCGGCCTTGCTGCCGCCAGAGGACTTGCTGGCTGCGGCCTTGCTGCCTCCCGATGACTTGGACGCACCAGACTTGCTGCCGCCAGAGGACTTACTGGCTCCAGCAGACTTCGACGCGGTGGCCTTGCTACCACCAGAGGACTTGGTCGCCGTGGCTTTGGAACCACCGGACGACTTGCTGGCTGCGGCTTTGCTGCCTCCCGACGATTTGGACGCGCCAGAGGACTTACTGGCGGTCTTAGGAGCGGCGGCCTTGGTGGTCGCCTTCGGTGCTGCTTTTGCAACTGGTTTAGCTGCGGGCTTTGCGGCGGACTTCTTTGGTGTGGCCATTCTTCTGCCTCCTAATGTTTTGCGATTATTACCATTTAGCAGGATAAAAGATTTCCTAAAATGGCTTGTCGCAATTGCCTCTATTGTAACGCATTAACTGTTGTCAATGCAACAAATGCAACATTAATTTGGAAAATTTTTTTAACTCCCTTTTCCATTTAGATTTGGAAAAGGTTTTTAAAGTGTTTATAGGCTTCTAAAATGGCTCATTATTGCCCTATTTCTATCAGCTTGCTCGTAGGTAAGGAGTGAATGGTAGAGTGGTGAGTAGGAATGAGAAAGACCCTCTTACTCACCACTCTACCATTCACTCCCCTACCACTCCACCACTCAGCTTTATTTCGTGGCAGCATCTAACAATTCAATGGGGTGGCAGACTTTAATAGGCACATCGAATTTGCGGGCACCCAGCATTATCTGCATCATGCAGCCGGGGTTGCCCGTGACCACGATGGTGGCACCAGTCTTCTTGATATGTTCCATTTTGCGTTGCAAAAGTTGCATCGCCATCTCCGGTTGTGTGATGTTGTAAATGCCCGCTGAGCCGCAACACATTTCACTTTCACCCAGCGGCACCATATCAACATTGGGGACAGTGTCCAATAGTTCGCGGGGCTGTGAGCGCACACTCTGGCCATGCGCCAGGTGACAGGCATCATGATAAGTGGCACGCTGCGCTTTACCAAGCCTCCGACTCCCACGAACTGAGCGAGATGGTGCCTTTGCATCCGCTGCTGGTGGCGTATACGGATCATGAGGACGACGGCCATTAAGAGAAGTATCCACGTTCAGTGCATCATCAGGATTAAGTGCTTCCTGTTGGTTATCATCCCGCTCTTGCACTTCACCATTAAGAGCTTGCAAAGTGCTGCTGCCAGTGGTGTTGGGAATCACTTCACGCGGCACATCATTTAATTGCGGATTGCGGATTGCGGATTGCGGATTAGAGGGCATGAGCGCGGTTAGCCGGTCTTTGAATTGGGGCTGCGCCAGGAACTCCGAGACATCTTTGACCTTATCGCTATAAGTGCGCGCCCGTTCCGCCCATTCCGGGTTGTCTTTGAACCAACCCGCATACTCCTTGAGAGCCGCGCCGCAGCCTGCGGCGTTAATGATGATGGCATCCAGTTCGCCATGCTCTTGCTGCCATGCTTCAAAGACTTCTATGTTCTTTTTCGCTAACTCTTTGGCTTCGTGCATTCCACCACTGTGGGCGTGGAGGGCACCACAGCAGCCCTGCGTTTTTGGCACTGCGACATTACAGCCAGCTTTGGTTAAGACTCGCGCCGTGGCTTCGTTGACCTGGCTTTGCATCACTTGCATGACACAGCCCGTAATTATGCCCACATTCGCCTGCGCCTGGCCACGGGCTTGCCACTGCTCCGGGAAGTTGATGCGCTTGTGCATGGGTGGCAAAGGCGGCAATAGCATTTCCATCTCGCCCAACTTGCCCAATGCTTTCATAAATCCGATACGGTGCAGCAGGGGTAGCACTCCCGTGCGGCGCAATACACGAATGGGTAATAAGGCAGCTTCTAAACGTTCAGGATAAGGGAAGGTGCTTTCAATGAGCTTGCCGATGATGCGCTCTTTCCACGGACGCTTATAGTTTTCGCGTAAGTAGGCGCGGGTGCCTTCGATAAGGTGCCCATACTGCACCCCCGAAGGGCAAGCTGTTTCACAGGCGCGGCAGCCTAAACAGAGATCGAGATGTTCCACCAGGGGCGGTGTTGGCTCGCTACGACCTTCGGCTAAAGCGCGCATAATGTAGATGCGGCCACGCGGCGAATCAGCCTCCAAACCTTCTTCCGCATAGGTTGGACACTGTGACAAACACAAACCGCAATGGATGCAATCCATCAAACGCTCATGATCAATATGGGCGTGCATCCCTTCAGGGGTTTGGGCACGCAGGGGGATAAATGAATTTGAAGTCGTAGGTGAGTTAGTAGTTGGGTTAGCAGACATGAGTAAACCTCGCCCTCAGTGTAACAAACACAATCGCTGTTTGAGGCTCTCCTGCATAATTATTAAGTGCTGCGGCGTGGCGGGTTGATCTGTTTCTGCTCTGGATACACGGCACGCACCAGACATCACAGCGTCTTGATTTAAAGGATGCTTTTAACATCTCATTGCTGTTAATCGCAGCTCCAATCTCAGCAGAAAGCGCAGTAACCATCGTGACATCATTAAGTCGCCGCCAACGACGAGCTTTAGCACAAAGAGTGCGCGCCTTTAGCCACTATACATGCTATATAGATGCACCCGATAGAAAAGCCACGGCTCCGGCAACCCAGCCTTCCCATAATCCAGGCCATGTCAATGATGGCGCATTGCTCGACCTCAAAACACGGCGTGATGCTACTACGCACGCGCGGCGTTGCACCCAATGCTCCTGCCCCCTTTACCGTGATGAGTTAAGCTGCCCACTGTGTGGCAACAAGCGAGTCTTCTTCGGCTTTGCGCCGGAGACTTAGGTTCCTGTGCTATAATTTTGTCTCAACGCCAAGCCTATTCTGAAGGTCAATAACGCCTATGGAAACAACTTCTCGTCCCACGCCTTCTACGGCGGGACGCACGCTGCTCGACATGAATGCCTATCAATGGACAGTGCTCTTTGCCGCCTGGCTGGGTTGGGGATTCGATGTCTTCGATGGCCTGCTCTTTAACTATGTCGCCCCTAACTGTGTGCCGACACTCTTAGGGATTCCCATTGGAACAGCCCCGGCTAAAGCTGCCACCCTGCAATGGACAGGTATCTTGACTTCTATTTTGCTGATTGGTTGGGCATGTGGTGGCATTTTCTTTGGCAAGGTGACCGACCGCATTGGTCGCACCAAAACTCTCTTGCTGACAATGGCGCTCTATTCCATTGGCACTGCCGCCTGTGCCTTCACGCCTAACCTTGGGATGTTAATCCTGTTTCGTTGCATCGCCGCACTAGGCATTGGCGGCGAATGGGCTGCTGGGGCTGCGATGGTGGCAGAAGTCGTGCCCGAAAAGCGACGTATTGAAGCAGGCGCATTGCTGTATACCTCCGCGCCCATTGGATTGTTTCTCGCTACCTTCCTCAATAAAATCATCACGGCCAACTTCAGCAGTCATCCTGAAGTTTCATGGCGTTATGTCTTTTTGTGCGGCTTGATTCCGGCGGCTGCGGCTTTTCTGGTACGCATCTTCGTCAAAGAACCGGAGCGATGGAAAGAGGCCGCGTCACAGGCCAAAGCACCCTTGGTTGCGGAACTCTTCAGCCCGGAATATCGCGCCTTAACCATCAGTGGCTTTTGCATGGCAGTCACAGCACTTATTACCTGGTGGAGTTGCAATGCCTTTATTCCTGTCGTGTCCACGGGCTTAGCCCAGGCGCAGGCAGCGGCAAATGGCTTGAGCAAACTGGAAACGTCCAAGCTGGCCGAAGCCTGGAAAACGATTGCGACCAATAGCTTCAATCTTGGCGGGTTAATCGGCACCCTGCTCACTATTCCCGCAGCCAAACTGCTGGGGCGCAAGAAGATGTTCTTTATCTACTACTTGCTATCCGCCGCCGCCGTGATGGGGACTTTCGGGCTGAATATGGAACCACACCAACGCCTTTATATGTACTTTCTAATTGGCTTAACGGTCTTTGGCGTGTTTGGCAGCTTTACTTATTATCTGCCGGAATTGTTTCCAACGCGCTTACGCGGCACCGGAGCGGGTTTCTGTTACAACGTGGGTCGCTTTATCGCCGCTGGTGGCCCTTTCCTGGTAGGATGGATCGCCTCGCATGGCAAAGACTCGCTGGGTCTGGCAATGTCAGCCCTTTTCTGGGTGGGAGTTGTGCCACTCCTCGGACTTCTGACCATGCCCTGGGTCATCGAAACCAAAGGCCGCACGCTGCTAGACTAGACCTATATTTTCTATTTTTCACAGCGATGCAACTCGCTTTAGAGTTCAATCCATTCACTTGCAGGTCGGTTGCGTGATGAGTTGGACGCAGATTGTGCCAACTTGCGCCTCAATTTGCCGGTAAAATTGAGCAAATCACGCACTTCTTGAACCCCGGCTACGGCCCCTAATGCGATAAAAATAACTAAACCACTACAACCGGCAGCGGTGACGGCGAGTAGCATCTTAATTTTGAAGTGGCCAACATGGGAAGATTGCGGCGCAATCCCCTGGGCCACCGCCCAGGCTACCGCTGCGGCGAAGATAGAGCCACAAAGGACTTTAAAGCAAAACGTCAGTGTTTGCGAGGCTTTGACATCGCCCAACTTGGGTCGCAGCAAGAACCACATCAGCAGGCACTTCGCCGTTTTGGAAATAGACTCGGCTGCGGCAATAGCGGTGAGTCCCCACCCCATGTTCACCCCAACCGTAGCTATAGCGATCCACAAGCCCGTCATGATAATGCCAGAGGCCGTCGGTATCCAGGCGTTGGTCATGGCATAGAATGTCTGGTTCAACATCATCTCGCAAGCGAAACCAATCAGGCCAATGGCAAAGCCAACAAAGGGGCCGGACATCTGCACCGTGTCGGCCTGCGTCATTTTGCCACTCTCCCACACTGCCCGCAGCAACGGATACTTCAAGGCAATTAGAATGGCTGTAATCGGGCCAAAAGTGAAGATGCAAATCCGCAATGCGCCCATCAGGGTATCAGTCAACGGTTGGCGGTCACGGTTGCGCGCTAAATCGGATAGGTACGGAAAAATACCAATAGACAAAGCATAAGGAAAGATGCCAATTAAGTTATCGCCAATAATGCGCGACCATTTTAGCGCGGCACGGCCTGCTTCTACGGCAACTTTCGGGTCATCAGCTAAGCGTTGCAAATAGACACCGCGTGCTTCGGAGACGACGATGCCCGCGATAAGCGGTATTGCCAGGGAAATCATCTTGCGGGTTAAGGGATCGTTCCACTCAATGCGGGGCCGCAGCAATTTCCATTTGGAGCCGATGGCGATAACCTGTGGCAACAACTTCAAGAACGCCCCGGCGATAAAGCCCATGACAAAGACTTCCACCGCCTTGTCAGAGCGCAAATGCAACAGCAAAGCAATAACAGCCCCACCCAATACGCCGATCTTCCAGAGCGCATCGCCTAAAGCCGCGACTACGAAACGTTTATAACCGTTGAGAATGGTATAAGTCAGCGATGACATACCCAGAAAGAACAGGCCCGTCAGCAACAGGCGACCTAATCTGATGGTGAGTTCAATCTGCTGTTGTTCGTTGGCGGACTTCTTGGAGTAAATCTGAACGATAAGAGGCATCTGCCACCAGAATAAGCCTGTGGCAAAGATGAGGGCAATGGCCGTAAGCCAGAAAGCGGTGGAAGTAAAACGCCAGGCCCGCTCCTCGCCTTCTTCTTTAAGCGCCCCAATGAAGGTCGGTAAAAAAGCTGGATTGAGCACCTTTTCAAAGAGCAGCCAGATACGCTGAATCATATCGGTGGAAACGGCATAGGCGTCCGCTTGCCAGCGTAAACCTGTCTGGTGGGCAATGAGTGGTTGCGCCACAAAGCCAATGACAAAGCGCAAAATGTGCAATGGCACAATGCCCGCCGTAGCTCGCGCCACACTCCGCCCGGTGGCACGGGTTTGCACGGCATCCGCCGTTTCGACATCCAGCCCGGAAGCTTCTAATGGCCCATCGCCGCGCTGAATAGATACGTCCGGCTCTAAGGACACATCGTTGGTGCCGTTGGTCAGAGTAGGATCAGAAGTTGGTGTTTTAGCCAAAGCATTCCTCTAAATTAAAAGCACGAAACCTGCAATTCTTAGGTTTCGTGCCTGGTAGTTCACTCGCTTTAGACTGTAAGTCAATAGTATATGTTGCGCAGATTGTTTATTATAGGACGCAAAGCTTCGCTACAAATAAATAGCGCAACTGAGACGCGATTTTGAGCATAGCGTTTAAATGGCGTTGCGCAGCATAGCGAAGCACAGCTTAGCGTCCCATAATGTGGAACTGCCGAGGCTTACAGTAGCCCAAGTTGAAGTCGGGCCGCATCAGACATCATTTCCATGCTATACGGCGGGTCCCACACTAACTCTAAATTAACATCGGTCACACCCGGAACGGAGGCGACTTTATTTTCCACTTCAATGGGCAGCGTGCCTGCCACTGGGCAGGCCGGAGAAGTCAGAGTCATTCTGATCTGGACTTTGCCTTCTGCATCCACATTGATGTCATAAATTAGGCCAAGTTCATAGATGTCCACCGGAATCTCCGGGTCATAGATGGTGGATAGCACCTCAACAATTTGCTGCTTGAGAATCTGTTCTTTAATGCCGCCTGCATCAGCACTTGCAGCAGATGCAGTGGCACCCGCTGTCGGCTCATCGCCAGCATTCAGAACCGGCTCCATGACTTGATCTAAGGTTAAGACATTCGGTTTATCAGGCATAATCCATCCTTTCGACACAACTCACACCATTTAGTGCGCAGCATTCTGTGGGGCCAGAGTCGCGGCCAGGGTTTTAATCCGCTTGACCATTTCACCCAGACCGTTACGACGCCCCAGACTCAAGTGCTGGTCTAAGCCTAACTGCTTGAGAAAGCCTTCAATATCAAAGGACAAGATTTTAGCAGCGGGCTGGCCAGAATAAATTTTCTTCAAAATCGCCACGAGGCCACGCACGATATGGGCATCACTGTCTGCTTCAAAGTCAATCACATCAAGGGTTCCGGGACGGGGATGCGCCACTAACCAAACCTGACTCTGGCAGCCATGCACACGATTGGCTTCAACCTTATCCGCCTCATTCATCGGCGGCAGCTTGCGACCTAGATCAATTAAGTATTGATACTGCTCTTCCAAGCTATCCAGCCATTCAAAACTCTGGATGAGGTCTTCAGCTTGTTCTTCCTGTGTCTTCTGTTCAGTATCCGCCACAGTCATATCCTTCTAACCTAACATCTTCCTGGCGCGATGCAGACCCGCAATAAAAGCATCTACTTCGGCACGGGTGTTGTAGAAAGCAAATGAAGCGCGTGCTGTGGCTGGAATGCAGAAGCGATCCATCAGTGGTTGTGCGCAGTGGTGCCCGGCGCGAATGGCAATGCCTTGCGTATCGAGCAGCATCCCTACATCGCTGGGATGTGCGCCCTCAATCACAAAAGACAAAATGCTGGCCTTTTCACGGGCTGTCCCCACCAGCCGCAAACCTGGAATAGCAGCCACCGCTTCGGTCGCGTAATTTAATAGCTCCGCTTCATAGGCTCCCGCCACATCTAAGTTGATTTTCTCAACGTAATCCACGGCGGCACCCAAGCCAATCACGCCTGCAACGTGCGGCGTGCCTGCCTCGAATTTATAAGGTAGGGCGTTGTAGGTCGTCTTCTCGAAAGTGACCGAGCTAATCATGTCGCCACCACCCTGATAAGGCGGCATGGCCTCAAGCAACTCTTGCTTACCATAGAGGACGCCAATTCCGGTGGGGCCAAACAGTTTGTGCCCAGAGAATGCGTAAAAGTCGCAATCCAACTCCTGCACGTCTATTTTCATGTGCGGCGTTGCCTGCGCCCCGTCGAGCAACACCGGCACGCCACGACCATGTGCCAGTTCAATAATGCGGCGCACGGGGTTAATGGTGCCCAGGGCATTAGAGATATGCACCACCGCAACAAATTTGGTGCGCTCGTTCAGCAACTTCTCATATTCATCGAGCAGCAGTTCGCCTGCATCGTTGATGGGAATAACCCGCAGAATCGCGCCTTTTTCCTCGCAGAGCAACTGCCACGGCACGATGTCAGAGTGATGCTCCATCGCGGAGATGATAATCTCATCCCCCGGCCCGATATTCTTGCGGCCATAAGAACCCACCACAAGATTAATGGCCTCGGTGGTGCCGCGCACAAAGATTATTTCGCGGGCATCGCGGGCATTGATAAAATGCTGAATCTTAATGCGCGCGGCTTCATATTCTCGCGTTGCCAACTCGCTGAGATAATGCACACCCCGATGGATGTTAGCATTCTCTGCTGTGTAGTATTGTTGCAGCCGATCTAACACCACCTGTGGCTTTTGGCTAGTGGCAGCATTATCCAGATAAACCAGTGGCTTATCCCGCGCTAACTGGCGCAGGATGGGAAAGTCGGCGCGGATAGCCTCAACGTCGAAAGGGGTGGGAGTGTGGGAGAATGGGGGGGTGGGGGAAGTATTCGCGTCGGTTATCGCATCCTTCAAACTCCCATCCTCCCACACTCCCACACTCGAAACGGCTTCTTGTGTCGCTACCATAATCACTCTCTAATCTGCCGGTTGCGGGCAAGGCGCGTGTGCAACTCTTGCTCAAGCTGCTGGCGTAACGGCTCAATTTGAATATCAGTCAGCAAATCGCTGGCAAAGGCATGAACCAGCATATCCCGCGCTTCTTCCTTGTCAATGCCACGCGCCCGCAAATAAAAAATGGCATCCTCATCTAACTGCCCAATCGTCGCACCGTGGGTGCATTTCACATCATCCGCAAAAATCTCTAACTGTGGCTTGGTGTTAATCACGGCGTTAGGCGATAGCAACAGGTTACGGTTCGACTGCTTGGCATCGGTCTTTTGGGCATCTTCGCGCACGAAGATTTTGCCGTTAAACACACCGCGTGCCTGCCCATCCAGAATGCCTGCATAATTCTCGTGGCTGTTGCAGTGCGGCTGGGCATGATCCATGACGGTGTGATTATCAATATGCTGCTGACCCGCTACCAGATACACACCATTCAGCGTGCATTCGATGCCCTGATCGGCCATGACCGCATTGGCATCATAGCGAGCGATACTCCCACCGAACGAAACCGCTAACGAAGCAAACTGGCAATCGCGGGCCTGCTGCACTTGCATGGTAGCGATGTGATAGGCTTGTTCACTTTCAAGCTGCACTTTGTGGTGGCGAAAGGTGGCATTTTTATTCACGACGACTTCGGTGACCGGGTTATTGAAGTAAGTCCCCTGCCCCGTGCTCACATAGCTCTCTACCAATGTTACCTGACTATTGGCCCCGGCCACGATTAAGTTGCGCGGATGGGCAATCGTCGCCGTTTCACCGGAGGTGGTGATAAAGAGCAGTTGAATCGGCGTCTCGACCACGGTGTTATCCGGCACATAGAGGAAAGCCCCATCCTGGAAGAAGGCCGTATTGAGAGCCACAAAGGTGTGATTTTCAAAACTGGCATACTGCGCCAGATGGCTGCGCACCACAGGTGAATCCGACCTGATAGCCGCTGCTAGGCTGCTCAGCACAACCCCTTTAGGCAAAGTGCCCACCGAAGAAAGAGCTTCTGCATAGTGCCCATTGACGAAGACCAAGCGCAACGCATCTAGGCCCTGCAAAGTGAACGGCTCAACGTCACTAGCACTTAAACCTTGAACTTGAGCAGCATCCGCAGGGGAACCTATCAGGTTGGCAATGGGGCTAATATCGGTGTATTTCCACTCTTCGTCACGGGTGGTGGGGAAGCCTAACTCTTCAAAGCGGCGGCTAGCAGTGGTGCGCAATTCGCGCAGCCATGAAATGCCATCACCATTCTGCGGCTGCATGGCTTCAAAGGTGCGGAAGGCGTCCAGATAGCGGTCTCTGGCGTCGGTGGCGGTTTTGGTTAATGTTCTCATTATGCGCCAGCCCCGGCGGGCACCTCCAACTCCTTAATCCAATCGTAGCCCCTGGCTTCCAGTTCCAGCGCCAATTCCTTGCCACCCGACTTCACGATGCGCCCCTTCGAGAGCACATGCACATAGTCCGGCACAATGTAATCCAGCAATCGCTGATAGTGCGTCACCACAATAGTGGCGTTCTCCGGCGTTTTAAGAGCGTTGACACCATTAGCCACGATGCGCAGGGCATCAATATCCAGGCCGGAATCGGTCTCATCCAGGATAGCCAACTTCGGCTCTAACAGAGCCATCTGGAAGATTTCAAAACGTTTCTTCTCGCCGCCAGAGAAGCCTTCGTTCACCGAGCGATTGCGGAAACTGGGGTCAATCTCGACCAGTTTCATCTTCTGGCGCAACAATGCCTGAAACTGTGCAGCATCCAGTTCTTCTTCATCCCGCGACTTGCGCACCGCATTGAGCGCCGCCCGCAGAAAGACCTGGGTATTTACACCGGGAATTTCCACCGGATACTGAAACGCCATAAAGATGCCCGCCTGGGCACGCTGCTCTGGGTCTTCCATCGCCAGCAAATCCTGGCCCTGAAAAGTGACCTCACCTTCCGTTACTTCATAGTTGCCATTCCCGGCCAATACTTGAGCCAACGTGCTTTTGCCAGAGCCATTCGGCCCCATAATGGCGTGAACTTCCCCCGCGTTTACTTGAAGATCAATACCTTTTAATATCTCGTTATTATCAACCTTAGCGTGCAGATTGCGTATTTCTAACATTAATTGTCCTTTGTCAGTTGTCCTTCGTCATTGGTCATTCGTCCTTTGTGCAAGCAAATGATAGCTAATCCTCTATCGTTATGGCTTGTGCAAATCCCGCCAAGGACGAATGATCAATGACAAAGGACAAAATTCCTAACCAACGCTTCCTTCGAGGCTAATGCTTAATAGTTTTTGGGCTTCGACGGCGAATTCCATCGGCAACTCGCGGAAGACTTCCTTGCAGAACCCATTAACGATCATGGAAACGGCGTCTTCAGTCGAGATGCCGCGCTGGTTGCAATAGAAAATCTGGTCTTCGCCGACTTTGGAGGTGGATGCCTCATGCTCCACACGGGCCGAGGGGTTGCGCACTTCGATATAAGGGAAAGTGTGTGCGCCGCAACGGTCGCCAATCAGGAGTGAGTCGCACTGCGAGAAGTTGCGTGCGCCTTCGGCATTTTTCAGCACCCGCACCAGGCCGCGATAAGAGTTCTGGCCACGTCCCGCCGAAATGCCCTTGGAAACAATGGTGCTGCGCGTGTTCTTGCCGATGTGAATCATCTTAGTGCCCGTATCGGCTTGCTGGAAGTTGTTGGTCACGGCCACCGAATAAAACTCGCCAATGGAGTTATCTCCCTGCAAAATCACGCCAGGATACTTCCAGGTAATGGCCGAACCCGTTTCAACCTGTGTCCAGGAAATCTTGGAGTTGACCCCGGCGCACTTACCGCGCTTGGTGACGAAGTTATAAATGCCACCCTTACCTTCTTTGTCGCCGGGATACCAGTTCTGCACGGTTGAATACTTCACCTGGGCATTATCTAAAGCCACAATCTCCACCACCGCCGCGTGCAGTTGATTAGTGTCACGCATGGGGGCCGTGCAGCCTTCGAGATAGCTCACATAGCCGCCTTCATCAGCAATCAGCAAAGTGCGCTCGAACTGACCTGTATCCACCGCATTAATGCGGAAATAGGTGGAAAGTTCCATTGGACAACGCACGCCCGGTGGGATGTAGCAAAACGAGCCATCACTAAACACGGCTGAGTTCAAGGCTGCATAAAAGTTATCGGTGTAGGGCACTACCGAACCCATATACTTGCGCACGAGGTCAGGGTGGTTCTGCACGGCTTCGGAAAACGAGCAAAAGATAATGCCCAGTTCGGCTAACTTATCCTTAAAGGTCGTCGCCACGGAAACGCTGTCGAAAACCGCATCCACCGCGACACCTGTGAGCCGCTTCTGTTCATCCAGGGAAATACCCAGCTTATTGAAGGTTTCCAGCAGCTCCGGGTCAACCTCATCCAGGCTATTCAGTTGCTTTTTGGGCTTGGGAGCCGAATAGTAGATGATATTCTCAAAATCAATCTGGGGATAATGAACATTAGCCCAGGCTGGTTCTTCCAATGTCTGCCAGTGGCGAAAAGCCTTGAGCCGCCATTCCAGCATGAACTCCGGCTCGTTCTTCTTGGCGGAAATCATGCGGACAATATCTTCATTTAAACCGCGCGGCACGGTTTCGGCTTCAATATCTGTAAAGAACCCATATTTATACTCTTGGGTCGCTAACTGTTCAATGGTATTTGTATCTGTACTCATCGCTCACACCCTCTCACTTAACGCAACTAATATTGGGCTATAATCTTTAACTTGAGAGGAGTCTTTGCTCTTGTGGCTCCTCTGATTTACATTAACTTTCAATTCCGTCTAATTTACTCGGAATTAGTTTAGCGCAAATCGTGCGCCCTTGCAGCAGATGGTCTATAAGGCTTCTTAAGCTATATCATTAACAAGGAGTGACACAAGAAAACGCTCAGAGCCAAGTTAATAGCTCTGAGCGTTTTAGCTAAATCCTCAGTTTAAGAGGGAACAGCCTGGATTCTAAAGGCTGGCCCTGGTCGGCCCGTTGAGGGTCGTCTCTCTTGCGGTGTTACCCGTGCTTCTGGCCCCGCAGTTTCAGTTGCCTGAGTCTGGTTCTCCACCGCCCGCGCCGCGCCATTATTCATGCCAGCATCGGGGTCAGTTGAAAGAATCGCATTAAGGCGTTCGGTATCAATCGGCTTTTGGAGAAAAGCATCCACGATACCCTCGCGGAGCTGAACGTTCGAGTAGGCCGAGGTCAGGATGACACGAGGCGGATGGGCTAAGCGTCGTGCCCGTGACGCCAATTCAATACCGCTCATCCCTGGCATCCGAATATCCGATACGAGATAGGCAAACTGGTGTCGCTTCAGGTGCAGCAAAGCCTGGTTGCCATCGCAGGCGACGGTCACAGTATGTCCATAGCGACGTAATGCAATCGCTAAGGTCAACAGCACACTCCCATCATCATCTACCAATAACACATTAGCCATTTTACATCCGGCGGTTCAGTGAAGTTCTTATGTACGATTTGTCACTGTAAGAGATAAGTTTTTGTGATACCGCCCTCCCCTAATCAACCCAATAGCAAAGCGGATGCCATGTGTGTAATAAAGCGGTAATAAATGGCTTTTCTTATCTTTTCACCACTCTCGGTTTTATGCTACTCTTTGCAATAGGAGCCGCTATCAGAGCGGCTTTGGCATCTAATTGGCTATGCGCGTGCTTGACCTCTGGAAGTGTGCAACTTTTGTCCAATTAAAACTTCCCTAGCGAAACTTCTGTAAACTCAGTTTTAAATTAATTTTAGTAGTTCAAATAAATAAAAGAGGACAGGCCGTCCTATGGCTCAAACACTTGGTATGAATACGGGGATGGAGCAGACGCTCAATCCCAAAATGATCGCCTTTTACGAACTTTTACAGCAACCCTCAGTCGAGTTAGAACAGGCGATTGAATCGGAATTGCAAAACAATCCCGCCCTGGAAGTCACCGCCGAGCGGCAATGCCCGGCCTGTGGCGCAACCATGTTAACCGCTATATGCCGCGAGTGCGGCTATGCGATGACACGGGAAGAAGAGGAAGCGGTGCCGGAGCGGGAAAAGACCATTGATCTTGCCCTTGAAGCCGCGCCAATGGAAAAACCCACCTACTCGATAGATGATGAGCAGGACGATGTAATGGCCCGTCTGGTGTCACCCGAAACGCTCAGCGACCACCTGCGGTGGGCCTGGCGCATGAACTGTGCTAATGAACATCGAGAGTTGGGCGATGCGCTTATCGGCTGTATTAACGATGATGGCTATCTGGACACCGACCTGGAAACCCTGGCGGAAGGGTTAGATGTGCCCTTAGCCAAGATGGAAGAGGTCTTGCAACAGGTGCAACAACTTGATCCGGTTGGGGTCGGGGCACGTTCTCTGCGTGAGTGTTTGCGCCTGCAATTAGTGCATCTGGATGCCCGCGAGCGCGATGAGGGGCACGCTGGCCTGGCGCTTAAACTTATTGATGATTACTGGGAAGCGATGGCCCGTCACTCCTATGAAGATATTGCCCGCAAGCTGCATGTCTCCGCAGAAGCCGTACAAGCCGCCGCCGACTTTATCCGCACCCGCCTGACACCGTATCCTGGTCGCCAATATCGCCCGTCCTGGCAGTCGCAATCGCCCCTGGGCGAAGGCCGCGTCCGGCCCGATGTGGTGATTAAAAAGGTAGAGGGCAAAGAGGGCGTGTATGAAGTCAGTGTCAATGAATCGCGCAGTCTGGGCCTGCGGGTCAACGCCGTGTATCGCCAACTCTGGGATGCCATGCGCCGTGACCCGGCTGGCTACTCGTCCAAAGACCGCGAGCATGTCCAGCAATACCTCACTCGCGCCCGCGAATTTATTGACAACCTCAACCAGCGCCGCAAAACGCTCAAGCTGATTATCGAAGCGGTGGCTGCCGAACAGGGTAAATTCCTCGAAGAAGGCACGCACTCGCTGAAGCCCCTCACCCGGCTTTCGGTGGCGCATCAGTTGGGCTTGCATGAGTCCACAGTGGGCCGCGCCGTGACAGGAAAATATGCTTTAATTCCGGCAGGCGAAGTGATTCCGTGCGAAATGTTTTTCGATGCTTCCTTGAGTATTAAAGAAGTTATTAAAGACCTTTTAGCGCATGAAAACCCGCGTAAACCCTACTCCGATGAGCAGATTAGCAACGAACTCATGAAGAAAGGCATTGAAATTGCCCGACGCACCGTCACGAAGTATCGTGAAGCTCTGAAAATCCCGCCTGCCGCGCAGCGCCGTCGCTACGAATAAGCATAGTTAGCGAACGGTAAAGACAGGCCACGCGGAAGTCAGGCGATAAAGTGTGGTCTATGTCTTTAACGATTGCCCAATTAACATCTTTATTGGATGCCTTGCCTGTCCCTGCCTGCATTTGCGACGAGACGGGTGCAGTTGTGTCGCATAATGCAGCGGCTTCCGAAGTGGGAGAGCCTAACTGCGATTGGGAATCACCCCAGATTCGCACCGTAGAATTAGATGAAGGCTGGTGTTTGCGCCTGCGCCCTGCCCCTCCCCCAACGGTGGGCACGGCTACACTGAATGGACAACCGGGGAAATCGCCTAAGTCCAACGAGCATCTGGCGGATGTCCATGCCTTGGCGCGTGGCATTGCCCATGAGATTCGCAACCCTCTTTCTTCGATCCTGACGGCCATTAGCCTCGTGCGCGATGATCCGGGTCTCGCCGAAGAGACGGGGATGCTCCTTGATGTCATAAAAAAAGAAGCGTTGCGCATGAAGCGCATCCTCGAAGAGTTCTCACGCTACGTCAAGCCGCCTGTCCCGCAACCCAGTGCCTTTGATTTTGCCCATAGTGCGCGCTCATTGGTGGCCTCTTTGCAAAGAGATGGCATCTTGAACGCTGCCGTTAAGATCGAAGATGCCTTGCCCGATGCTTTAAACGTCTGGGCCGATGAGACGCAAATAGGACAGGTGCTACGTCAGGTGTTGGAAAACGCTGCCGACACGATGCCAGAAAAAGGCCACCTGCGCCTGAGTAGCCGCCAGGAAGCAGGCAAGGCTGTACTTTGCATCGAAGATAGCGGCCCTGGCTTCTCCACAGAAAGTTTGCAACGTGCCTTTCAACCCTTCTACTCCAAAAAATCGCAGGGCACCGGGTTAGGGCTTTCCATCGCCCATGCCGTAGTCGAAGCCGCTGGCGGACGTATCTGGCTGGAGAATATCAACTCTGGCCAGAAACATAATATCGAGGATAGGCCAAAATCTGCCCCCGCTAAGTCCCCTAAATCTGGCAGTGTCTCAGGCGCTCGCGTTTGCATTGAGTTGCCGACACCCCCCTCAAACACGTAAAATAGAGGTGCGTGGCTGACCCGCGTCCCATTCTGGGCTGAAATTCACCCAACTCTCCAGACGAGGCTCCGCATCCGCCACGCCATCCCTATTGTTAAGCAAAAATCCGACTTGATGGATTACCCAATCGCGTCGTTTTTATAGATGGTTAGACTGATACTTGAAGGTTCGATTTAATTGGCCTTTCTTGAAGGCCCTGGCAGTGAGGAAAGAATGGCTCATATTCTGTTGGTAGACGATCAAAGCTCGATGCGGCTGACCTTGACAGCCCTGCTCAAGCAGGCTGGTCATACCTTAATGCAAGCCGCTACGGGGGCCGACGCCCTCGAAAAGCTCGGCAAAAACGACTTTGATGTGATCGTGACTGACCTAAAACTCGATGAAATCAGCGGCATTGACATCCTGAAAACCGCTAAAGCGAATAATCCCCAGACCGAAGTTATTGTTTTAACGGGCTATGGCAGTGTGGAATCTGCCGTGGAAGCCATGAAAGCGGGCGCGATTGACTATCTGACTAAGCCTGTAGATAGCGAATTGCTGCTCCTGGCCGTCTCCAGTGCGATGGAGCGCCAACGGCTGAAATCGGAAGTCGCTCGCCTGCGTTCCGCCGTGGAGCAGAAGTTCGATTCCGGGAGCATTGTCGCTTCCTCGGAACCTATGCGTCAAGTGCTCGACATGGTTAGCCGGGTCGCTCCCACCGATGCCACCGTTCTGGTGCAGGGAGAATCGGGCACTGGCAAGGAACTGATTGCCCGTGCCATCCACCAAAATTCCAAGCGGAGCGATGCGGCGTTCATTCCGATTAACTGCGGTGCTTTGCCCGAAAACCTTTTAGAAAGCGAATTATTCGGCCACGTCAAAGGCTCCTTTACCGGGGCGCATCAGAACAAGAAGGGATTGTTTGAAGAAGCCGATGGCGGCACCCTCTTCTTAGATGAAATCGGCGAAATGTCTCCTGCTACCCAGGTCAAACTACTGCGCGTGCTGCAAGACCAGGAAGTGCGCCGGGTGGGGAGCAACACCAGTGTCAAAACCGACGTGCGGGTCATTGCTGCCACCAACCAGCGTTTGCAGGAGCGCATCAAAGAGGGTGCCTTCCGGGAAGACCTCTATTATCGCCTGCAAGTGATTCTGATTCACCTGCCACCCCTGCGGGAGCGCAAGGAAGAAATTCTGCCTTTAGCGGAACATTACCTCGGCGTCTATAGCCAGAAATTCAACAAGCCCATTAAAGGCTTCTCCGCTGAAGCGCACAAAGCCCTCCTCGCCTATTCGTGGCCGGGCAATATCCGCGAATTGATTAACGCGGTAGAGCGGGCCGTCATTTTGTGTCGGGATGGCAATGTGCGCCCAGAAGATTTCGCCCTTACTTTAGGTGGTTCACTGTCAGTAGACAACGGGCACGATAGCTCGGCTAATGGCGATAGCTCTTCGGCCTCGCGTTCGCTGCAAGAAATGGAGCGGGAATTTATCAGCACTGCTTTGCAACGCCATAATGGGGAAGTCTCCGCTGCCGCCCGTGATATTGGTTGGACTCCTGCCGCTTTGAGCAAAAAGATAAAAGAGCATCAATTGCAACCTTAAAATAAAGCTCAGTTGCCCACCATACTACTTAATAGTTCGTCATTCCGGGCGGAGCGGAGCGGAGTCGAGGAATCTTTGAAACGAACTTCACATGCAACAGCAAGATTTCTCGACTCCGCTCCTTCGTCGCTACGTAATCAATGACCCTGTGACGAACTTAAATTTATTCTTTCGTTCTGGTAAGGAAACCTCTCGCAGATGACTGATGAACAACTGATTGTGCCTGTCTCGCCCGGTTCGGCTTTAGTGCGTCTGTCCCAGGTTAAAGGAGCCTTGCAGCGGCATTCCCACATCGCTGAGGCTCTACCCGCCGCTACCATCACCCAACTCCAACAGGAGCAGGAGACCCTCCTGCGTGCCCTCGAAGTCAATGAAGCGGCCTCCATCCAATCGGGGTTACGCGTGGCCCAGGAGCATCTGCGCAGTATCTACGAGACTTTGAGTCAGGCTCATACTCCCTATGCTAACGGCACCGCCGCAGGTCAATCTCATCCCTGCTCCATCTTGGGTTTTCCTGATCCTCGTGAGAGCCAGGTACAACCAGTGAATGCCAAAACCGTTATTGCCACCTTCAGCAAACCGGCCCGCCAGGTCATGACCGCCTTATCTTTCCAGGAGGCCGCAGGAGCTATTGCCTACTGGCTGGTCGAAGTGCGTTTTCTACGCGATGAGCGACTGGAAGATTTTATGGTGGAGTCCACCGCGCCCCTTTTCACGCGCCTGCGTCTGCCGTGCGGCCCGCACACCCTGCGCATCCAAACTCGCAATCTCAGCGAAGCGGTTATGTCCGAAGATTTCACGATTGAAGTTCCGGCATTGTAATGCAACAGCGGTGAACAAAGCATCCGCTTCGGGTGGAACCTCTATACAGTCCTCTTGCAAATCTGAAACTCTACCCAGGCTTGTTCGGACTGTCTACGATAACGCTCACCATGAGCCAGGCTTTCAAGGTAGGCCGCTAAAAGATTCGCTCGCCGCCGGACGCTTATATCCTCTGACTCGGTGAGTTTCTGCACTTGGGCACGCAATTTATCATCCGCAATGCCACAGATAAAGCGACACATGGGGAAGAACTCTCGCCCCAGGCGCGTCTTGACGCAATGCAATGCTATCTGGCGCAGCCTTTCCTCTTCCTTTTTGGTCAGCGTCACACGCTTGAGATAGCGCCACGCCTTTTCTTTCAAATAGCCTGAACCATGAGTATAGGGGTCTTTATCGAGAAAGCTGATAACCGGCTCTACAAAGTTAAGATTGCCCCGCTTTAGTTCCGCAATGGCTTGCTCGGCTTCAGGATGCCAGGTGGTGTGATAGGCGGCATCGTGCTTGGGGTGGCGTGTCATGGGAATAGGTTTATTTTCGCTGCCAATAAAACTAATAGCAAGTGTATAGAATCAGTGAATTGGTCTTCTTAACGCTCTCTTAAGCCGTTGTTAATCCATTTGGTTTCTCCCTTAAACCAAAATTTAATTTAAGGGCAACTCCGTGTTAACCTGCGCCCGCTAACCTGTTTTATAGGTTATACGCCTTCTGGCGTAAACCACAGACGCAAGACATTTCAAACAGGTGAAGCACGTAATGAAACGGATTAACAGGATTAACAAGAGTGGCTATTTATCCCGTAATGACCGCACCGAAGCACAGAATGCTGCGGTAACGAGCGGTATTAACCGAGGTCCAATGGCGCTTTTAAGTTTGGGCACTTTTCTTATCGTGGTTTGGTTGGTGATCCTCCTGCCTGGTCAGGACATTGCAGCCGGGCAGCCCCGGTCTCAATACCAGGAGTCCCAGGAGCAGGCTGCGGCAGAAACAAGCGAACCTTTGCTACTTCCACCGCATTTAGATGCCAACACAACCGTAATGCTGCTACCCGCCAGGCATCCGCAATTTTATCATTGGCGACTGGATTGCCCGCTTATGCACGACCGAAATGGCGCTATACGGCGACCTGGCGCAACCCCGCTTTATGCTCAAGTTCGCCAACAGCATCTCCGTCCCTGCCACTTCTGTCTGGCCCTGGCTGCCGGGGACAGAACGATTTTTGATGCTCCTTAAAGATGCAGTGCTACTTTACATTCCAGTGGCAATTTCTTAGCATCATGGTGCTGCTGTCGCGGTTATAATAAAGATAATCGCACGAGTTCACCAAGACATGAAGGAGTTCAGATGGTTAAGCAGTGGTTAACAACAGGTTCATTATGGATGATGGGTGGGCTTCTAACGGCCAGCGCCGGTATTGCTCACGCCGATATTAAGTATGTGGCAGAAACGCGCATGGGAACGGGTGACGCTGCCGCGAAGCCAATGATGGTGATAACCACCGCCATTATGAAAGGCGCGCAACGGACAGAAACAGCGACAAGTTTTGGCCCCATGAGTATGACCACAGTGGAACTAAAGCTTTGCGATAAGCAGCAGTCCATTAAATTAAACTCGGCTCTAAAAATTTATACGGTTACCCCCTTTGAGCAAAAACCAAGTACTACAGCCACGAACACCCCCGAAGCCGCTGCTGGAGATAATGGCGGTCAACGGGGCACTGGCAAGATGATTATGACGAGTTCCGTTAAGGACTTGGGTGAAGAGACTATAGCGGACGTTAAAACCGAGCATTACCTGATCACGATGCGGATGCAAAGCTCAGGCTGTGCTGGCAATGGGGACACCAGTTTCAAAGAAGAAATCTGGGTCGGCCCTGACCTGACAACTGAACTCAACTGTGATGTGGCACAGGTTGATCCAGCCGTTATGAGCCATGTCCGCGCTAGTAACTGTAAGATGAGCTTTGAGTATCACGGTGATACGGACGCTTACCGCAAGATCATGAGTGGCATCATCATGCGGATGAAAATGTATATGGGCGACACCGACAAGCCATCAATGGTGCAGGAAGTGAGTTCTCTTTCACGCGCCAAGCTAGAAGACTCGCTCTTTGCAGTGCCCGCCGATTACAAACAAGTCTCCGAAAAAGAGTTTCAGGATGCCCAGAGCCGTGCCATGATGCAAGCCATGATGGAACAGGCCAAGAAAGGCGCAGGCAACAACGGCGCAGGCGGCGACAATGGGGCGGGAAATAATCAAGGCGGTGGCGATCAGGGCAACGGCGCTAACAACGGCAATGGTGGCAACGACAACAACGGTGGCAACAAAGCCGAAGGCGATCAGGGCAACAAAGGCAACGACGGCAATAACGGGGACAATGGCAACAATGGTCAGCAGGAAGAGCCTAAGAAAAAGAAGAAGCGCAAACTGCCCTTTGGCCTGCCTAAATTTTAAATTTTCAATAACGACACCGTAGAGACGCGATTAATCGCGTCTCTACCCAACAAAGAAATAACAGCAACAGACAAGAGGAGAGGGACAATCGTCCCTCTCCTCTTAGCTTCCGCAGCACCCTATTATTCAGCGACTCATAAAGTTAAGCAGGCTGATTCGCGGGAGGGGCGGCGGGAGTTTGATTCGTGCCATCGCCTGCTGCTTGCTCCTCACGGGCCTCAAATTCTGACTCGATAGAAGCCCGACCATGATCTTTAGCCCGCAACATATCGGGGGTAATTTCAGGATCGGCGACATAAACGGAATCCAACAGAATATCCAGCACGCCCGCGGTGCGTGCCTGCTCGACAGCGGCATGGGTGATGAGTTCACCAGCGTTCAGGATCACATTATCAGATGTGTCAAGAATAACACGAGTTGTGGGGCGACCCAGCGCGTTCTTGATTTTCGCTTGCTCGGCCTGCGCTTCGTATTCCGCCTTCTTTTCATGGGCCGCGCCCGTTAATTCCGCCGCTTTATGCTTGATGGAATCCCACAGATTACCAGCACTGGCCTTGACCGTTTCGGCATGTTGCGCAGCCACGCCAACACCAGCCGCCGCGATGACATCGTTTTCTTTGCCTACAACCCGCGCCTGATCCAGAATCTCGCGGGTAATAATCATGCCGGGAGCCACTAAGACAGAGCCATCGGGCGCTACGACATCGCGGCCCGCTGGTTTACCAATCGCCGCCTCACGCGCGCTTTCCTGCGCCCCGGCACCCGTTGCCCCAACCTTTGCGGCCCCAGCCGCGTAAGCCTCACTGGCCGCGCCCTGAGTGACCGCTAAAAGTAATTGATGCAGAATGCCAGCAGACTCAGCACGATCAGCCTGGGCGCGGGTAATGGTTTCGCCCTGGCGCACCAGAATTTCGCCATTATCCAGTTCACTCGATGGAGTTACAACGGCAGCACTGTCTTCGACTGGCACAATCGCAGTGGTGTTTGCGGATGCTGGTTCAACGATTGCGCTACTGCCAGGGGTTGTGTTTTCCACCACAGCTACACTGGTCGGAACGGTGGTAGTCGTAGCCATAGGTGTGGGCGTAGTCGTGGCCTTATCCGCTGGCAAGAAAACATCGCGTCCCGCCGTTTTGCCCACCACAAACTCTTTTTGTTTATCAATGGAGGCACTGGCAATGTTAGCGTAGGTCTCACTCGCTTTCTCACTAAGGTTTGCCGTAGCACCTTTTAAACCACCGGGCTGCTGCTCTTTCTGAGCTTCTATGTCATCGGCCACGGAGGGCGGCACAAGAGCCACATCTTTGGCGATATTAATATCCTGAGACGCCTGGATAAAACGCTTGCCGCTCATCGTATCGGAGACAAAGCCCCCGGAAACTTCATAGCCCACCACCTGGCCTGAACGCTCGTCCACGTACATATCAGCGAAAGTGCCGAGATCGCGGCCATCGGTGGTGTAAATTTTGGTGCCGGATAGCACAGTTTCCCGATCCATTACGGCTTTAACCCGTGCATCATCATGCGCCGGGATTTTAGAAGCCGCGCTTTGCACCATCACCGCATCCGCACCAATGTGCAACACCTGATGCCACGGCACAATTTGCGCGTCAATCAGGCCAAATAAATCTTTTTCAGAAATGAGCAGCGCCAATAGCTCATCTGTTTCATGATCAAAAATCAAATCTTTGACTGTACCTAAATTGGCCTTCTCATCAGCATTGACATCACCACTAATTACCTTTAAGCCAATAATATCCGAACCTTTACGCATGGATACTTCTCCTCACCTTTAACTTGTATTGTATTCCAGGTTTCTTTAAAACCACCGTCATCTCACTTAACTCATCCACTAAAATTCACGACTGACAAACCGGACACTTGGCTAATGCGGTTAACCACCACCGCCGGGGTTAACCATTGGGTGAATGGGCATAGAATGTGCGGCACTCGCGCCGCCTTTATTGTTGTTTCCGGTGCCCCCGCTTTGATTTGCACCCGTCCCGCCATTGTTTCCGGTGCCCCCGGCACTTGTTCCACCAGCAGCACCGTTACTGCCTGTTCCCCCAGTAGCCGCGCCGGGGTTACCCGCCATGCCACCGCTATTGAAGGTGCCGCTGATAGCACCGGAACTGGCCGACCCCCCGGTTGCACCCCCCATTTTGTTCGTTGTGCCATTAGCGGGATTGGTGTTGGCCGACCCAGCACCGGTGGTGCCGGAACCACCTACTGTTGCGCCATTGGAGCCGTTGCTATTAGCGGGATTAGTGGTGCCCCCAGTGCCTCCAGTCGTAGCGCCGCCCATAGCCGTCGTATTAGTACCATTCGCACGGCCAGCATTATTGGCTCCCACGCCACCCGTCCCTGTTGTAGCGCCGCCAGCCGTAGTGCCGCCAGCACCTGCCGTTCCGGTGCCAGGGCCACCACTATTAACAGTTCCTTCGCTGCTGCTCACACTTGCGGCACCAGTATTAGCCGGAGGCGCAGGCGGCGTGCTGCTGTTAGTTGTGCCAGCGCCGCCACCATCCGTGGTAGTGGCCGCCGTGCCGGAAGCCGCCGCCGGGTTAGCTGCGGAAGCTGGGTCGGGAGCCTCATCACCCGGAATAGCAGCCGCCCCCGGATGTGCCTTGGGCCGAGTCGCAATAGGGCCAGTATCTTCCGCAGCACTGGTACTATGGCGACCGACGAACATATACCAAAGCCCACCCAATATCACCACTGCGGCAACGACACCGATAATAAGCCTGCTTGAATCGCCTTTGTCTCCTTCTAACCGTGGCACAGTATCATCTCCTCAAAACAGGAATTGGCTTAAGACGCCTAAAATGTTGTCAAAAGCGGGATTTAGACTCAGCTTAACACAGCGATGAATGCAGTAGACACACTCTTTGAGTGCCCCGCGTTGACAGGGGCAAAGTGAGTGCCACCTAACCCCAATTGCCCAATCTTTGTCGAAAACTTGCCGCATTCGCTACAGGGGCAGGTCATAACCCACTGCGCTGTAACTTGACAAGGAGAGGCATAAGTCACAAAATAAAGAGTGGCCGTTTCACTGACGCGAGTGATGCCACATGGTAGGCCGCAGAAACCTTAAGGAGCGCATCAATGGAAAACGTCGTGATGCAGTCGCTGGGAGAATATGGCACGCAGCTTGCGATGCGACCTTATGGCCGCAAAGTGCAAGAAGCCTTAGATTCGCTTTTGCGGCGTTTGCCGCCTGGCGGCGTGTTAGTGGTGAATTTTGATGGCGTGGAAATGATGGATTATTCCTTCGCCGATGAAGCTTTTGGTACTCTTTATTCGCGCATGGCCGCCAAAGAGTATGCCGACCGTTATCTGGTGTTAGCAGTGCGCGATGACGAGCTGAGTGAAGCCTTGATGGAAAACATTGAAGTGGCCTTGAACCGGCGTGAAGTAGCAGCCTTAGTGCTACCCCAGTCTATGCTGGTCGAGTCCTACGATGCTCCACCCCAGGGGACGGCTGTGGCAGACAATCCTGCTGGCTCAAGTGGCAGCAATGGCCAGGACAAACCCAAGTGGCGTGTGATTGGCCGTCTGCCGGAACACTTGATTGAGACCTTGTCCGCCGTGATGGAAAAACAGCAAGTCACCGTGCGCGATTTGGTGGAAGCCCTCAATTTAGATTCGGCTACGGCCTGCAACAACCGCATCGCCAAACTTTATCAGCTTCATTTAGTACGTCGTAAAGCCACTATCGTGCCCGAAGGTGGCCGTCAATATTCTTATTCGGCTGTGGTTTAATAAAGGCTTAACCTGCTTTGGGTTATCTAGAGCTAAATGAATCCAGCCTTTAAGAGCCAGCACCAGCCACTGCTGGCCAAGGAAGGAAGCTCTATGGCACGTAATAATCAAGCCTTACTGATCGAAGCCCTCTGGGAAGAAACGGAACGCCTCACGACCACCGTCAATGCCTTGCAATCCCGCTTAGCCGCACATGGCGATAGTGACTACGCTACCCACATTCTAACCGTCACAGCGCCCACCACCCTGCAACCTACGGTGCAAGCAGCCTCACCAACTCCAAGCCTTACCGCATCGGATGAATGGAATATCTGGCCCTACTCCTGGGCACGCAACCTGTATTCTACTTCTCTGGCTCATTTATCTGGTTGGCGTCCCAGTTTATTTAAAGCGGGGCTGAAGCGGGGCGATCTGTATTCTCGTCATAGTCAGTGGAATCATTCAGAACACAAACGTCCCTCTTTAAAACTCCTACACTAAGTCATTGTGATTTAACTCAATACAACTAACGTAGCAAGGCTTTACCAGCGCGAGGCACGACGCCGGTTTGGTTGGCGGCAGTGGCCACCGCCGTGGCGACGGCTTTAACGACGCGGCGGTCGAAGACACTGGGGATTAAGTAATCCTCGTGTAACTCATCGCGCCCAATGAGGTTCGCAATGGCGTGGGCGGCGGCGAGTTTCATATCGGCATTGACGCGGGCGGCACGGGCATCTAAAAGACCGCGGAAGAAACCGGGGAAGCACATCATGTTGTTGATCTGGTTTGGAAAATCACTTTTGCCAGTCGCCACGATGCGGGCAATGCCTGCGATACTGGCTGGTTCAATTTCGGGGTAAGGATTGGCCATCGCAAAGACGATGGGATCAGGGTTCATGGCCTGGATATGCGCCGGTTCTAACTCGGTGCGGCCACCAAAACCGATAAAGACATCCGCCCCTTTTAAGACTTCTTGAAGCGTGCCCTGCAAACCGCGTGGGTTGGTCTCCCGCGCCACCTGCGCCACCACTGCATTGCTTTCTTCTAGATTAGCGGTGGAAAGTGCCCCCTGACTATCGCAGACCACAATATCGCGCACTCCATAAGCGGTTAACAGGTGGGCGGTAGCGATGCCAGCAGCTTCGGCCCGGTTAATCACCACACGCAAGGCTCCGGGGGCTTTATTGGTGATGCGCAAGGCATTGATGAGCGCCGCTAACACCACAATGGCGGTACCATGCTGGTCATTGTGCATGATGGGAATATCCAGCATGTTGGTCAAACGACTCTCCACTTCAAAGCAACTGGGGGAGGCAATATCTTCCAGATGCACCGCGCCAAAAGTTGGGGCAATCGCCTTCACTGCGGCCACAAATTCATCATCATTGCTCACGTTCAAGCAGATGGGGAAAGCGTCAATACCCGCGAATTCTTTAAAGAGAATGGCTTTGCTTTCCATCACGGGCAATGCCGCCAGTGGCCCGGCATTGCCCAGCCCTAACACAGCACTGCCATTGGTGACGACCGCCACCGTATTCTTCTTAATGGTGAGGTTATAGACATCACGCGGATCATCGGCAATAACCTGAGCGATGCGCGCCACACCGGGCGTGTAGACCATTGAAAGGTCATCACGGTTCTTGATGGGCACCTTGGCGTGAACTTCAATCTTGCCACCTAAGTGCAGCAAAAACGTGCGGTCGCTAACATGCACAATGTCCACACCGTTAATGGTGCGGACAGCGGCAATGATGCGCTGGCCATGCTCGTAATCGGCGGTAGAAAAGGTGATGTCGCGGGTGATGGTCGAGCGCGTGGTTTGCACAATATCCACCGAGCCAATATCGCCACCATGCTCGCCAATGACCGAAGTGATACGACCCAACATGCCCACTGAATTGGGATACTCAATACGCAAGGTTAAAGAATAAGATGCGGACGGACGGGTTGAGATTGCCATACTGTTTTGCAGGATACCAGCAACAAAGCGAGCCGTGAAGACTCAAAGGAGTTTTGGAACCACGAATAGACACGAATGAACCAAGAGGGATGAGACAATCCAGGGCCAGGGAAGCCGCCCAATGGTTTCACTTGCTCTATGATTTTCAAGAATTGTTTCTGCCTTTACAAGCGTATCCTGACCTGTTCTATCCGTGTTTATTCGTGTCCATTCGTGGTTAAACCACTATGAGAGTTCTTCATATTTTAGAAGCGACGCAAGGTGGCACGCGGCGGCACATTCTTGATTTGCTGCCCGCCTTACAAGCACGCGGCATCCACTGCGACTTGGCGTGTTCTTTCCTGCGCAATCCTCAATTTGTTGAGGATGCAGCCTGTCTGTCGGGTCTTGGCGTTGGTATTTATGAGGTGCCGATGCAACGCGGTTGGGGTGGCAGCCAGGACATCGCCGCCTGGCGTGCTTTACGGACACATCTCCAGACTCGTCGCTATGACCTTATCCATTGCCACTCCAGTAAGGCGGGCTTTATCGGTCGCCTGCTCCAAACACCTGGTAGGGGGAACGCCATACCAGTCGTTTACACGCCTCACTGCATTGCCTTTGATACAGGATTGCCGCGTCCCCAACGCCGGGCCGCTCGCATCGCGGAGAAATTACTGGCTCCACTAACCGCGCACTTTATCGCTGTCGCACGCCACGAATGGCATATGTTTAAGGCAACAAAGCTTTGTCCACCTAACCGTGCCACAGTTATTTACAATGGCATAGATGTGCGAACCTTTGACACTCTCACCCTCTCACCCCCCCACCCCCTCACCCCCTCGCCATCAGCTTTCACTATCGGCTGCTTTGGTCGCCTGACGCGCCAGAAGAACCAGGTCGCTCTTTTGCACGCTTTTGCTCAGATTAAGCAAGAGGTGCAGGGGGCGCAACTAATGTTGATTGGTGGCGGGGAGGATGAAGCGAAACTGCGCGGCCTGGCGAATCAACTTTGCATCAGTAAAAGTGTGCAATGGGTCGGTGAAGTGGCCGAGGCGCGACCTTATTATGCGCTCTGTGATGTGATAGCCCAACCCTCTCGTTGGGAGGGCTGCCCCTACTCCATCTTAGAAGCCATGACCGCCCGCCGCCCCGTCGTGGCGACTGCTGTCGGTGGCGTCCAGGAGCTACTGACCTGTGGCACGTTTCAAATTCATTCCACAGGTCAGCGAGACTTAGCCCCGTCTCGCGTCGGCATCACCTACAAGCCTGCACACCCCGCCGCTTTAGCTAGCAATCTCACTCAGTTGGCCCAGAATAAGGAAGTTCGCGCCATGCTTGGCAACACCGCGCGGCATAGGGTGGAAGAGGAATTTACCTTGGAGCAGATGGTGGAGAAGACAGTTAAAGTCTATGAGCAAGTGACAGCCTTTTGAACCGGGGCTATAAAAGCCCCGGCAGGAAGGCTAAAGCCAACCGTCCTCCCGGACGGGACACGGCCAGGGCACGATAAATCATGCCCCTACAGGGTTACGTGGCGTCCAACGGACGCTTGGCCAACGGCCTTCCTGCCGGGGCTTTTATAGCCCCGGTTCAAAGGGTTTCAAGTTGGTTCCCTACAACTGGCTTGTATCCCATAGTCGCACATCGTGTTCACCTCGGCAGGCGATAAAGCGTCCATCAGGCGAAAAGGCTAAGGGGGCAGTCGCAGGGGAACTGTCACTTTGATTGGGCTTGAGGCAGCGCAAGGTGCGCTGTAAGACACCAGAGTGGGCATCCCACAAGCGCACACGGTGGTCGGAGCATTCGCTGGCTAAGAGTTTGCCGTCCGGGGAAAAAGCCAATCCGCTGAAAGGGCCATCTTGTTGGTATTCGGCAGCCCATTGCATTTTGCCGGTGTGGATGTCGAAGAGTCGAACGGAGCCACCATTACTGGAACCGCCGGGGATAACATTCGCCTTGCTCACGGTGGCTATGGTGGCTCCATCCGGGGCAAAGGCGACAGCAGTGGCCCATTGGCCCCAGAGGGTTCGCAGCACTTGATGGGTCGCCACATCCAGCACCTCAATGGAGCCACCAGTGATTTCAGGCCCACGCACCTTGTCGCGCAGCACATTGCGGACTTGCCCCACACACGCCAGGGTTTTGCTATTAGGCGCAAAAGATAGTGAACACCCCCACGAATAATTGCTGCGTCGCGCTAGCGTCCACAGCAAGGCTCTGGTTTGAGCATTCCATAAGCGCACGGTCTGATCTTTGCTGGATGTGGCTAACCATTGTCCGTTGGGGGAGAACGCGACACTCTCTGCATCAAGCGGCGCTACCTCTCGCACGAGATGTCCCGTTTGCGTATCCCACAAATACAGACCACTGTTGCCCACCGTGGCCAGGGTTTTGCCATCGGGCGTTAAGGCCATCGCCTTGATTGGCAGTTTGGCCCGCTGAAGGGTGCGCTTGAGTTGACCCGTTGCGACATCCCACAACCCGACTTCCGTCTCGGTAGAGGACAAGGCGCTGGCACTGGCTAAGGTTCTCCCATCAGCAGTGAAGGCTATATTTGTCATGAGGCCCGCTTGCGGCCCCATCGTCTCCGGTTGAGCTAGAACTTGAGCCGCTGTAGCCTTGACCGCTTTAACAATAGAAAATGCACAGAGCAGCAACAGCGCAACAGCCGGGACGCCCACTAGGAAAAGCTCTCTGCGCTGCCAATCTTTCATGCGCAAATGTAATGGCAATGATAATCGGAACAGCTTTCGCCTGGGCTGTTGTGAGCGATACCTTTTGGCACGAGCACGCTGCCGCTGCCTGACGCTTCGTGGAGAAGGATTCATGGGAAAGTGAGGAAGGTAAAAGGAAAATTGTAAGCAGTCGCAGCCGACCCGCTGCTTCAACGGTGGGTCGGCTGCGACTGCTATATTAGCTTCGTATGCCTTTCACTTTTACAATTTTGTCATTACCTAGCTGTCATGCACGATGCTGCGGCGGATGTCGTCCAGGGTTAAGGGCAAAGTCACTGGCTCTTCGCCATCTTCCAGGTCTAACTCGGCTTCATCCAGCGAATGCTGACCATTACGCGTCTCTACTGGCATTTCGACGATACCATTTTGAGGCTCACGGTGCGCCTGCGCATAATCTACTGCTGCCTTAATGAGACCCCGGAAGAGCGGATGGGCGCGGGTTGGGCGCGACTTAAATTCGGGGTGAAATTGACTGGCGATGAAATATGGGTGGTCGGTGATCTCTATCATCTCGACGAGTTTCTGGTCAGGACTTGTGCCGCTGAAGGTTAAACCCGCTTCACCCAACGAGCGATGATAGCGCGGATTGACTTCATAGCGATGCCGATGGCGCTCAAATACCGTCTCGCGTCCATAAAGCGACCGGGCCAAAGTATCAGGGCCGATAACGCAGGGATATGGCCCTAAGCGCATCGTGCCGCCTTTGTGCTCAATGTGGCGCTGATCTTTGAGCATGGCAATGACCGGGTGCGCCGTTGTCTCATCAAATTCAGTGGAGTTGGCATTTTCCAGGCCCGCCACATCGCGGGCATATTCAATCACGGCACACTGCAAGCCCAGGCAAAGCCCCAGGAAAGGCACCCCATTTTCGCGGGCATAGCGAATCGCCCCGATTTTGCCCTCAATGCCGCGCACGCCAAAGCCGCCCGGCACCACGACCGCATCCACATCCTTGAGTTCTTCTTCAATGTTCTCGCCTGCTTCTTCGGCGTTGACCCACTTGATGTTGACATGGGCCTCATTTTCAATGCCACCGTGCTTGAGGGATTCGACCACTGAAATATAAGTATCCGGCTGCGCCACATGCTCCATGTATTTGCCACAAATGGCCACGTTCACCCTGCAACGGGGATGCTTCACGGCATGAACGATGCGCTTCCATTCATCGAGAACTGGCTCCTTGCCATCCAGCCCTAATCGCTTGGTCACCAGGCGCGCAAAGTTCTGCTTTTCAAAGACGAGGGGCAACTCATAAAGCGTATCGGTGTCCAGCCCCTCCACGATAGCATTGGGCGCAATGTCGCAGAAGAGGGCGATTTTCTTTTTCATGTCCTCACTGAGCGGCATCTTGGTGCGACAAATCAGCACATCGGGCGTGATGCCGATGTTGCGCAGGTCGCGCACGCTGTGCTGAGTCGGCTTGGTCTTCATTTCATTGCGCGGGCCAACGAAGGGGATGAGCGTCACATGCACATACATGACATTCTCAATGCCCTCATCAATCTTCATCTGGCGAATGGCTTCGGTAAAAGGCAATGATTCAATATCGCCAATGGTGCCGCCGATTTCAACAATCGCTACATCTGCATCAGCTTCAGCGGCGTTCTGGCGGATACGCTCTTTGATTTCGTCTGTGATGTGGGGAATCACCTGCACAGTTTGGCCCAGGTAATCGCCACGCCGTTCGCGCTCGATCACGCTGCGATAGACCACACCGGTTGTCATATTAGAAAGGCGGCCCAGGTTCTGGTCTATAAAACGCTCGTAATGCCCTAAATCAAGGTCGGTCTCAGAGCCTTCTTCGGTGACGAACACCTCGCCATGCTGATGCGGGTTCATCGTCCCGGCGTCCACATTGAGATAGGGGTCAATCTTTTGGATAGATATTTGATAGCCACGCGCTTTAAGCAGCGTGCCAAGGCAGGCGGTAGCGATGCCTTTACCAATGCTGGATACCACACCACCCGTTACAAAAACATACTTAGTCATAATTAAAGGTGCCCGATGCTGGAAAGTGAATGCTGGCGACTTGAGGCTCGACGTTAATTGCTGCGATGTTGCTGCAAATAACCAGCACTGTGTTAAATTTTAACTGAAATTAAGTCCTCCGTGTGGCACTGTGACGATTCTGCATTAGGTCAAACACATGGCTTCTAACCCGCCCCTGAAGGAGCGGGCTGATTAGAAAAGCCCCCTGAACGGGGCTGCTCCGGTGGCAGTCGAGGATCATAGCCTGCTTCAGCGGGCTTGATATGTTCAGCCCACTGCTTTAGCGGTGGGTCTACTTTAGCAGAGCAGGAGAAAATCTATGGCAGATACTATTTTCGGCAAGATCATCCGCCGCGAAATCCCCGCTGATATTGTTTATGAAGACGATCAATGCCTGGCTTTCAACGATATCTCGCCGCAAGCCCCCGTGCATATTCTGGTCATTCCGCGTCAGCCTTATGAAGATGCGACCCAAGCCAATGCCGCCACCCTGGGCCATGTTATGCAGGTAGCAGCCCGGTTAGGCGCGGAGCGTTGCCCTAACGGTTTTCGTCTGGTCACTAACATCGGCCCGGAAGCAGGTCAAAGTGTGCAACACCTGCATATTCATGTTTTAGGCGGACGAGCGATGCAGTGGCCACCGGGGTAGGCAAGGATGAAGGCGGAAGGATGAAGGATGAAAGGCAAGGCCGAATTATTACTACAGCGTGCAGTTATAACCGCCCGGTAGAGCAGTAAAGAGCAGTAATTTGGTTTCCCTCTTTTCATCCTTCATCCTTCCGCCTTCATCCTTCCGCCTTCATCCTTCATCCTTTCCTCTGCCCTCCTTGCTCCCCCAAACTATGCCGCCTATAATCAAATGGGTGCATTATGACATCATTACAGGAACAGATAAACGAAGGTTGGAAAGCGGCGATGCGCAGCGGCGATACCTTGCGACGCGATACGTTGTCCGGTTTGCGGGCTGCCATCAAAAATGTGGAAATCAATGCGCGCACGGGCGGCACAGCCCGTGCGCCCTTGGAAGAGGCGGCAGTGCAGCAGGTGATTCAACGGGAAGTCAAAAAGCGGCACGACGCAATAGCCGAATATACTCGCGCCAATCGGCCTGATCGGGCCGCCGCAGAAGAGGCCGAACTAAAGATATTGCAGGAGTTCATGCCTGCTCAGCTCAGTGAGGCAGAGATTACGGCCATTGTGCAGCAGGCGATGGAAGAGACCGGCGCGCAAGGGGCTGCGGATATGGGGCGGCTGATGAAAGCCGTTATGCCGCGTGTGGCCGGACGCGCTGATGGTAAACAGGTCAATGCTATCGTTCGCCAGTTATTAAGCTAATTTTAGATACTATGCAGGGTAGGAGCGAACAAACGGTAAGAACGTCTATCAAAACGTCCCAATTCTAGCAAAGATTGACTCAGGTGCCCCGACTGCACCAAAACCTGCATCCTTTGTCCTCCCACTGCCCAACCCTATTAGTTGGTTCAAATGAATTATGGATTCAGCCGCTGAAATTTCCGTTACCGCGCCCGATGTTGAAGCTGTTCGCTTAGTGCTGGGACGGCAGGATGAAACCCGGCGGCTTATCGAACGTGAGTTGGCCGTGACAGTTGCCGTGCGGGATGGGGCCTTAGTGGTGAGCGGGCAGCCAGAGGCGACCGGGCGGGCCGCCCATTTGATAGAACAACTGTTAGAGGTAGCCCGGCGTAATTTAAAGGGAGGGCGGCCTTTAGAACCTGCCGATGTGCGTTATATGGTGGAACAAACGAAAACTGGCGATTCCCAGCGGCCTAACGCTAATCCGCTAACGGATACCTTAGTGGTATCGGAACGGGGCAAACCCATTGGGCCACGCACGGCAGGCCAGAAAACTTATGTGGAAGCCCTGCGCCAAAACGAACTGGTCTTTGCCATCGGCCCGGCGGGAACAGGTAAAACTTACCTGGCAGTCGCCGCAGCCGTGGCCGCCTTAAAGGCCAAGCAGGTGGCGCGCATTATTTTGACCCGTCCGGCGGTGGAAGCTGGCGAGCGTCTGGGCTTTTTGCCGGGTGATCTTGAAGCTAAGATTGATCCGTATCTGCGGCCTCTCTACGATGCGCTTTATGATCTGCTGGATATGGAAAAAGTGCAGGGCTACCTGGAACGACGCACCATCGAAGTCGCTCCTCTGGCGTATATGCGCGGGCGTACTTTGAACGATTCGTATGTTATTCTGGACGAGGCGCAAAACACCACCCCCGCGCAGATGAAGATGTTTCTGACCCGCCTGGGCTTTGGTTCGCGGATGGTGGTAACAGGCGATGTGACTCAAACTGATTTACCAGCGGGCCAGGAATCGGGCCTGCGGGTGGCGGCCCGCATCCTCACCAATGTGCCCGGCATTCAATTTGTGCGGCTGGGGCGGGCCGATGTAGTGCGTCATAACCTGGTGCAGCGCATCATTGAAGCGTATGAGAAGAACGAAAGCACGAATAGTTTTTAAGCCGTGGCCCAGAGCATAACGAGCCAAGTCGAAGGCTAAGTACATAATGGCAGACCTAAAAGCGGCTAACCTAGATGCACCATTTCCAACCGCTCCGTCTCAAGAGGGTGGAGAGGTGGCTGCCGCTCTCAACGATGTAACGGGAGTTAATGATGTGGGCGCGGCGGAGGAAACTAATCCGATGGCACCCTCTGTCACACATCCTATTCCCGATGCCGAAGAGGGTGACCTCTCAACTTTTCAGAACATTGGTCAAGCCCCGCTCTTACCGCCCCGCGAACCCCTGGGCGCACGATTAGCCGCCGTAATGGGCCGCCATCACGCCCTGCTTTTTGCCCTGTGCGTGGTTTTGCTGTGGGCGATAACAACTTGGCCATCAGCCCTATTGGGTGAGGTTTTGCAGCGCGGGCAGGTTGCTCCGCACGATATTATTGCCTCGCATGACGCGGTTATTCCCCTGCTCGACCCTGCCGAAATCGCGGCCCGCCGCGAGGAAGCCGCTAACCTCGTTCCCCCCGTTTATAATCCCAATCCCGCCGCCCAATCTCAGGCGTTAGAAGACCTTTATGCCATTGTCACTGCCGCCCGTCATGCCACCACCATGACGGTAGCTCCGACAATGGCTCCAACCCGTAATCAACACCTGCTTTCTCCTCAAACACCAGCGCAGCAGTTAGAAGCCGCACGCCTGGCGCGTTTCAATGCTGAGCTTAAGAAGCCCGTCCCAGTACATTTAGCTCTCCAGGTTTTGCGTGTGCCAGTCAGCAAGTGGGAGCTTATCGAGGGCACTGCCGCCAACGCCGTGCGCGCCGTTTACAAAGGTGGACAACTGCGTTCGGATGTCATGAAAGATGATCTGGCTACGGCCAGTGCGCGCATTGACCAGCAGATTCAGCGTGAGCTTCAACAAAAAGGCGTCGGCTTTAATGCGCAGGTCAAATTGACGGCCCAGGATGCCGCCATTGCTAATGCCCTGGCCCACCAAGTCGCCCATGAGCCAAACCTCTTGGTGGATGAACGTAAAACGGCGCGTGACCGTGAACAGGCCCAAAATAGTGTGCGTGATCTCTATCAGCGCATTAAGGCCGATACACCTATTGTTAAGGCCGGAGAAGTTATCACGGACGAGAAATGGGCACAGCTTCAGGCCATGAGCCTGGTCACGCCCCGTCTGGACTTCAAAACAGCCCTGGCGAAACTGGCTTTATGCCTCGCTCTGGTTACTTTCGCCGCCAGTTATATCACGCATTTTCACCGTACTCTGTTAGATCGCCCTGCCGCGCTCTGGTTGGCGGCGATGGTGCCGGTAGCGTTTTTAGCTCTCTTCCGCCAATCGCTGCGCGTGCCACACGCCGATCTTTCGATGGTGCCCTTAGCCGCGACTGCCGCCATGTTGCTAACTATTTTGCTTAATGCACGGGTTGGTATTGTGGTGGGTTTCTTAGTGTCTTCGCTCTGCGCGTTGATGGCCCACGCTGACATAAGTCTGTTTTTAGTGACCGCACTATCCGCCTGGATTGGCGTCTTGAGTGTGGCTGATATTAGTTCGCGTGGGCAATTGATGGTGCGCGCCCCTATCGTGCTAGCATTAGCCAATGGTATTCTGGCAGCTTCGTGGGGCACGTTACGGGATGCCCCTTCTGATGAAATTCTTTCGATTGCTTTCTGGGGTGGCCTGGCAGGAATCTTCTCCGTGGTAGCCACAGCGGCCTTGGCCATGTCGCTTGAACGGCCTTTCGGCATTACGACTCACTTGCGCCTGCTCGAACTGTTGGCCCCTGATGAATTGGTGATGCGGCGGATGCAGGCCGAAGCGCCGGGGACTTACACACACTCCCTGATGGTGGCTTCCTTGAGTGAAGCCGCCGCTAAAGCGGTGGGAGCCGACCCGCTCTTGTGCCGTGTCAGTGGGCTATATCATGATATTGGCAAGCTGCGTCGCCCACACTGCTTTGTGGAAAATCAAAGTGGCGAGAACATCCATGATAAGCTGTCGCCGCAATTATCGGCTCTTATTATCCTCGCCCATGTCAAAGATGGCATCGAATTAGGGCGTGCCCTGCGCGTGCCGCAACCCGTGATAGATATTATTGCCCAACATCATGGCACAACTTTAATCTCCTATTTCTATCAACGTGCCCTCGCCCAATGCGGAGCCAAAAACTGTGACCGTGATGATAATGGCGTAAGCTCTCCCTCCAACGCGACGGTTTCTGCCAATTCCTTACCCAGTGAGGCTTCCTTCCGCTACGCCGGGCCGCGCCCACAAACTAAAGAAGCAGCCATTGTTCTCTTAGCCGATACGATTGAAGCTTCGGCCCGCAGCTTACCTAATCTAACTCAAGAGCGGCTGGAAAGCCATATTAAAACTATGATTGACCAGCGTCTGCAAGAGGGCGAGTTATCGGAGTGTGAGCTAACGCTGCGCGATTTAGGGATTATTGAGAGCAGCTTTATTCATGTGTTGCGCGGCGTATTGCATCAACGGATTGCTTATCCTGAACCGGGCACCGATTTTGGGGTGGAAGATAAAGAAGATGAGCGTGGCTGGATGCGCGACACTTTAGCTGCCTCTAATAACAAGCCCGGACAGCCGGGCTTTAAGGATCGGCGGGAAGCGCCACGTTCTGATCGCCGCCGCAAAAATCATGATGCAGAGCCACGCCGCAGAGATAAAAATAAGCAGGGGCAAAAAGGTAAGCCAGCTTTCAAAGTTGAAGCTGACACTCAGCCGGAACACATAAATGGGCAGCCAAACGCTACGGTAGTGGCAGAAGGTGCCAGTCAGAGACATAATAATGCCAGACAGGATTATAACGGCAGGTCTGGACAGCAATTAAAAGAAGCTTATGACAGGACAGCAGAAGCGGCCTCGGACAGCACCGTCCAAACCGCTCCCCCTCCCAACAACTCCAGCCAGGACAACCCAGAAATCAGCAGCCAAAGCCAGGGTGAATGTAACCTGGACACCAACGGCACAGGCTTTGCGATTGGCAATGGTGAATCTGACCACCATACCAATGGACACACCACCCACTCTGCCAACGGCCACAGCACCAATGGCCACGCCACCAACGGCCACGCCAACGGACGGCTCAGGAGCCAGCACACCAATGGCCGGGACAGCCACCACAACGGGAGCCACCAACCCACCGAAGCGGAGTTCATCACCGAAAGCACACCTGAACGCAGCCGTGCGTAAAGCGGTTCGAGAGTGCTTGCAACAAGCACCACACCGCTACTCCCATTCCCCAACGCATAAAGCTTTACCCCAGCTATCTGTGAACGGTTCAGCTAACACTCATAACACCAACGACCTACCTTACGAAGTTGATGTGACCTTTGTCACCGATGCGGAAATGGCGGCGCTTAACCGCAATTACCGTCATAAGAATCGCCCGACCGATGTGCTGTCGTTTGCCCAGATGGAAGGGCCGGATTTTATAGGAGATGGGGGTCACACGGATTCGCGCTTACTGGGCGATATTATAATCTCCTTGGAGACGGCGCAACGACAGGCATCACAGTTACGTCATGATTTAGCAACCGAAGTCGCCTTTTTAGGAGTGCATGGCGCATTACATCTACTGGGTTATGACCACATGACGGCTTCTGATCGGCGCGTTATGTGGAAGTGGCAGGAAGCGATCTTTGAGGAGATTAAGCCAAGGGTTGCGTCTCTGGGATAAGCGCCCTATAACTTCCCATTCTGGCCGCGCTATTGCCCGGCTATTCTATGCTTATAGCCATCGCAGTTATCTGCACATTGTGTGAAGCGGTCTTTACCGCCTTAGAAGTTGCTCTGGGGGCAGTCTCACGCGCCCGTTTACGCACCCTGATAGAGACTGAACGGGCGCTTCAAGCCGCGTCTCCGACCACGTCTGCCACCGCGCCTGGCACTTCCACACCAGCCACCTCCACATCTGACGCTGCTCTTGCTACGACTCCTGCTCCAAGCACAGAAATGGCTCCCTCTGGCACAACCATAGCCAGTCGCGCTGTCGTGCAACGAGCAGTTCGCACGCTACGCGTTTTAGAAAATCGTAAACGGCTCACGCTGCTTTTTATTACAGTGACTTCTGCTTCTCTGTGGGCTGCTACCGTGCTACTGACCTGGCAGTCCCTCTCGGCTCACTGGCCCCAGTGGGTGTTGCCTCTCGCTTTGGTAGGAGTCCTTTTTGTGGCCGAAGCCTTGCCCCTGCTATTGGCGGCACGCAATCCTGAATCAGTCGCCCTGCGCGGTTCAGGCATCGTAGAACTCTGCATGACTGTGCTTTCTCCTCTCCTGACATTATTAGGGGGTTTAGGTCATGGTATGGCTCGCCTACTCGGTGCTGGCCCTGGTATAACGCCCCAGGTGACAGAAGGTGAACTGCGCACCGCCTTAGCCACTGCCGAGGAAGAAGGCGTTATTGAGAGCGAAGAGCGGGCCATGCTGGAAGGCGCGATGGACTTCCGCGATAAGCAGGTGCGCGAAGTGATGACCCCGCGCATTGATATTAGCGGCGTGCCTGCGGAGGCGAACCTGGTGGATGTATTAGCAACGGCGATGCACGGGGGGCATTCGCGTTTACCAGTTTATGAGGGGACACTGGACAAAATTGTGGGTATAGTCGCTGCGAAAGACCTAATTCCTTACCTGCGCGAAGCGGAGCCGGAACCACAGCGTTGCGCTCGTGACATTATGCGGCCCGCCTATTTTGTGCCCCAAAATAAATTTATTGCACCCACTCTGGAAGAATTACGCCATCAGCGCACCCTGATGGCTATTGTCGTAGACGCCGATGGCGGCACCGCTGGCCTCGTGACGCTGGAAGACCTACTGGAACAGATAGTCGGCGATATACAAGATGAGTATGACCCCGAAGAAGAACCTGCATTACGTGTTGTCACGCCAGTTGCAGCGGCACCTGATCCTAATGTAACTGAACCAGCCACGGATTCTGCTGTGTCCACATCCCCAACATCTCCCCAAACCCATGAATCCGGCCCAGGTGATGATTCGTCTCATCATGAACCCCACACCGTGGTGAGTGGAGGTTGGGTCACCGTGCGCCATTTCGAGCGTTTCTGGAAAAAGAGCTTTCAGGAGACCGTGCGGCTTCATGCTGGCACAGAAACAGCGGATGCCTCGCAGTCATTAGCAGCCTGGGCGTTGCACCTCTTTGACGGGGTGCCCCGTCCTGGCGATCATGCCCGCGCGGGTAGCATCGTCAGTGCCAAAGACAGCCCAGCATGGTTAAAAATGGAAGTATTGTTAATGGACGGGCCTCGCATTGAAGAATTACAGTTTCAGAAGGTTGTCGAGGGTGCAGAATAGTGTCTATTGCCTCACGCACCCCGGAGTGTTGGGCACCAGATGCCCAATATCCCTGACTTAGCTTACGCAGTTTCATAACCCTATCAAATATGCTTACGGCCTGTTATATAGCTCTCCTGATCTGTCTCCTACTCATCGCGCTCTTTGCGGCGTCAGAGGCGGCACTGGCGGCTACGAACCGGATGCGCTTGCGACACTTGTTACGTGCCCAGGCTTCGCCGGATGAGTCGAACGCGGCCCAGCAACTCTCCAGCGAATTATCCAGTGATGCACAACAATTTATTGCCACCGTCACCATTGCCGCCAATGCTCCCCTGTTAGGCGCAGCGGTGCTGACGGTGTGGCTGGCACGCTATCACTATAATTCAACGCCCACAGCGGCATTGATCTGTGTTGGTGCGGCACTGGCTATCATCGCTCTGTTTCAAATTACGCCTCGGCTTCTCGTATCGCAACCTGGCGCATTGCAAAAGCTATGGTGGGTGCGGCCAGCGCGGCTCTTTGTGGCCCTCTTGCGCCCACCGGTGGCACTTCTCATGAAACTAGGCTCAATGCTGCTAACCTCAGTAGGGCTATTAAGCAATAGCGCAACCTCAACACGGGGGGCGGAAGCCGAGCGTAACCAGGAAGATACGGCTGAAATTTTAGATTTAGTGGAATCTGCTCATTCTTCGGGCGTCATAGAAGAGAGTGGCAAAGAGTTAATTGAGAGCATCTTCACCTTTGGCGATACGCGCGTCCATGAGGTGATGATTCCCCGTCCTGACATTCTGGCCTTGCCAGTGGAAAGTTCAGCGAATCAGATTTTAGATACCCTCCAGGAAAGCGGTTATTCGCGGATTCCGCTCTATGAGGATAGTATTGATAAAATCGTTGGTATCCTCCATGCCAAAGATGTCTTAGTGTGCTTGAATCGCAATGAAAGAGATTTTGCTCCCCGCACTTTGATGCGTCCACCGCTTTTTCTACCGGAGTCCCAAAAGATAGATGAGGCCCTGGCAATGATGCGAGCGCAACGGATGCACCTGTGCATCGTTATAGACGAGTTCGGCGGCACCGCCGGGTTGCTCACCGTGGAAGACATTCTGGAAGAACTCGTGGGCGACATTGCCGACGAGCATGACCGCAAAATTGAAGACCCGCTGGTTATTGTGGATGAGCATACCGCTTTAGTGGATGCCCTGCTGCACACGGATGACTTAGAAGAACGCTGGAATCTAAGCTTGCCGACCGGAGAATTTGATACAGTGGGCGGCTTTATGATAGAACAATTGGGGAGAGCGCCCATTGCAGGAGATCGCGTTGAAGTCCCAAACGCTACCTTGGCCGTCCACTCCATGCGTGGGCGGCGGCTGAAACAGATTAAGATTACACGCAAAGAGGAGCAGGGTTCAGGGGTTGGGGTTTAAGTATCGGGTTCAGGGTTTAGGGTATCGGGTTTGGAACCAGGGTTTAAGACTGAGTTCTCTTTTAACCGCTACTTTTCATTTTAAATCCTGTCCGACTCTTAAACCCTAAACCCCAACCCCAAGACCCCAATTATGGCTGTTACCGTTAAAATCACCGACAAAGACAAACGACAGGCAGCGTCCGGGCCGCCACCGGATTTGTCCGACTACGTCGTGCAAGGCGAGAAAGGCGAAGGCACTAAAGCATTCGTTATCTGGTTCCTGCTCATTATTGTGGCTTCTGTGGGGCTTTCTTTAAATCCCAACACGATGGGCTTTGGCATTGGTATCTTCGTCTGGTGGTTGGTGTCGTGCATTATCTATTTCTTTATCGCGCCGCGCATGGTGCTGCGCCGCTTGCGGATGCATGGCTCCGAGTATGAGGTCACTTCTCGCAATCATCCCCGCCTGAGAAATCTGCTCTCTAAAGCCAGTGGGATGCTGGGACTCGATACCCCGGAAGCCTTTGTCGTAGACGAAACTATTCCCCAGATACGCATTTTAGGCAGCAATAAATCTCCCTTTCTTATTATCACCAAGGGAGCAATGGATTTATTACAGAATTCGGAACTGGATACCCTTGTGTTGCGCTGTCTGGTGCAGGCACGGCAAGGGCATGTGCGCCGTCTCTCGCTCTTGCAGTTTGTCAATGACACTGCCGCGCCACTCCGCATTTTGGTCTGGCCTGCCATGTTTTATGCCTGGCTGCTACGTGGCACCAACTGGCAGGAATTCGCCGCCGAGACCGCCGACCGCCTGACGCTGCTCTTAATGAAAAACTATAAGGTGTTGCTCAGCGCCCTATTAAAACTGCACGCGGCGACTGACCCACTGATGCAGGAGACTAAAATTAGCAGTCAGGACGTGGACAACTATATCAAGCAAAGCGGCTTTATTGGCTTGGAAGGCCAGGAGATTTCCACTCAATACCGCTTAGGCTCCGCCATCCACGAAAACCCCTACCTAGAAGAGCGCATTAAGGCTTTAAACAGCTTTGCCGACTCCGACGAATTTGATTCGGCCCTTACGAAGTTGGCCGCAGCCCGCATAGGAAAAGCCGCCACCATTGACACTACGACAGATGATGCGACACCCGCTGCTGCGAAGCCCACTGCTACGAGTCAACCAGCGACAGTCAAGAAGTAATCAAGAAATAGGCTAATCCAGAGCTTAACGATGGCTCAGGTGGAACCACTATCACCATCGCATTGTCTCTAAAAGAGCTAATGCGCCTAATATACCGACGTAAACCACCCGCTTTTCGATCAGGCTTCACCCTTATTGAGCTTTTGGTTGTCATTGCTATCATAGCTATTCTGGCAGCGATTTTATTTCCGGTTTTTTCACGGGCGCGTGAAAATGCGCGGCGGGCCAGTTGTCAGAGCAATCTAAAGCAAATCGGCCTGGGATTGCTCCAATACGTCCAGGACTCAGATGACAAGATGCCGCAGTCTTTCTATGGCCTCTCCACCGCTCCCTCAGACAACGGCAGCAATTATAAGTGGATGGACGCGGCTTTCCCCTACGTTAAGAACGAGCAGGTCTTTAACTGTCCCAGTGACGATGCGCCTAATCCCTACCACTATCGGGATGGCATTAACTATGGTAGCTATGGCTTGAACGGCGCTTATGGTTCCCCCGGTGATAACCAGACGCCACCACGCTCTTCCAACACACCTACTGCTAAGTATTTAGTAAGCCTATCCATCATTACCGTCCCCTCAACAACGGTCTGGATAACGGACAACAATAATAGCCCCAGCGCCGCTAATCCCGGTGGCTCACAAGGCTTTTTCTGGACGGACTACACCAAAAACCCCACCATCACCACAACCTCGCCGCGCCAGTTGCAAAACATTGTGGAGCGCCACCTCGATACCACCAATGTTCTCTACTGCGACGGCCATGTCAAAGCCCGCAAACTGGAAGAACTAGCCACCACCAAAAATGTCGTTATCACTGGCTCCACCACTGGCCCGGTCATGACAGCATTTACTATTGAGGATGATTAACATTGAGTTTTAGCCACGGAACCACACGGAAGAAGAGAGGAAGCGGGGTAGATTAGACGAAGCTAACAGGTGCCAGTAAGGGAAGACTAGCGAACCCGGAGCGTGAGCGACGGGCTTATCTGGTAGTTCCCAGCGGCTCTTACTTTAGCTCGTCGCTCACGCTCTGGGTTCAATAGTTCCCCCTTCCCCTCTTCTTTTTCCGTGTCCTTCCGTGTGGTTCCGTGGCTAATCTCAAATCTTAGTCCCACCACGCCACGAGGCCGAACCGACCAGTGGTTCCATGCTGGCCGCGATGGGAGAAGAAAATGTCAGGGCGACAGCGTGGGCAATGAGGCATAGCCTCAATCTGTTCCGGGGGCACTCCAGCATTTTTCAGATCGTATTCCAGTAAAGCGCGTAGATCAAGTTGTGCCTTGTCAGGATTAAGGGCAGGCTTAATGGCGGCAGGGCAAGCCGCATTAGCCATTGCCGCGACTTCGGGGCCGACTTCAAGACAAGGGGCACATAGACAGGGGCCAATGCCGACACGAATGCCGGCAGGATGCGATTGAAATTCTGCCTGCATATGCCGCACAGTTTCAGCAGCAATGCCCGCGACTGCACCCCGCCAACCAGCATGAACAACTGCCAGCACATGCTGGACAGGATCAGCCAAGAGCAGTGGGGCACAATCGGCGACCAGGATCAGCAGGGGTAGCTGTTGCTCCCGCGTTATCAGTGCATCCGTTTGAGGTATAGCACTATGCCAATCCAGTGCGCCGCGCCCTCGTTGCGTGTCATTCACAATAATCGAGTGCGCACCATGTACCTGCTGCGCACAAACTAAGGAAGTTGCACCGTAACCCAAAGCATTAGCCAACAAAGTACGGTTGTGCGTCACGGACTCTGCTCTATCATCCACATGATAACCTAAATTGAGCGATTGATAAGGGCTGGAGCTAACTCCACCGTTTCGTGTGGTAATAGCGTGTTTAAGGCCAGTTACATCATTAAGGGAAGAGAATTGTAGAAACGATAATGGCTCTTGCATGGTTAAAACTGTGCTACCACTGTGTATAATTGCCTGTGACTGTGATGAAGTCTAATACGCGCCGCGATCTCTGCAAAAACATTCTGCTCTCTTTAATGAGCATCGTGGTGACGCTTCTTGTTTTAGAGGTTGGGGTGCGCCTCTTTATGCCTGTGCCCTTGGTGGCATCAGATTTATTTCTGGTTACCGAGCGTCTACCAGAAGTCCAGGCGCGCACGGCACGCCGCGCCCTCAAGCCTAATATCCAGTGCCGCCAGACTTCGGCTGAATATGATGTCGAGGTTCGCATCAATGACAAAGGCTTGCGCGATGCGCCACATCCCTACGCGAAGCCACCCCATACGACACGCATTCTCGTCTTGGGCGATTCGTTTGTCTTTGGCTATGGCGTTGAGGAGCCGCAGCGTTTCACGAACCTATTAGAAGCACGCTTAAATAGCAAAAAATCCGGTGCAAGCTCACAGCATTATGAAGTCATCAGCGCCGGTGTCCCCAGTTGGGGCACGGTGGATGAACTCCTTTATTTACAGGAAGAAGGACTGAAGTATCACCCTGACATCGTGCTGCTCTGCTTTTATGAAAACGATGTGCGCGATAACGATGAACGTGATTTGTTCACCATACGTAACGGTCAATTGATCGCTAAGCGGACGATTCAACAATCCAGTAAAACAAGTTCATCGAAACCGGCACCAAGTGCCAGTTATATTACCCGCGACCCCTTTAACGACCGTGTGTTAAACGTCACGAACACTGACGCTATCTCGACAGCCCTCCGACAGCCTCATACCAGTTTCCTGATTGCTCACTCCCATTTAGCACGTCTCGTGCGCTTGATGTGGTTTAAAAATAAAATCGCCGACGCACCACAAGAAGGACTGGAAGAGAGCCGCGCCGGGGCACAAGAACTCACGGCCCACCTCATCACTCAGGTGCAGCACGTTAGTGAGCAGGCGGGAGCTACCTTTAAACTGGTACTGATTCCTTTCAAGAACGACGCCACTTATCACCGCGCCTCATCGCTCGCCAAATATCCTATCTTGCTGAAATGGGCACAAAAACAGCCACCGGGTTTGGTCCTGGATTTATTAGATGGCATCCGCACCATCCCCGACCCTGAATCGCTGTACTTTAAAATTGACCGCCATCTCAACGCACGCGGCCACGCCGCCGTTGCTCCACGCCTCGAAGCTTTCTTGCGGCGCACAGCCCTGCGACCAAAGCCAAGCCACTAAAGGCAGTCTAAAACAGGGTATAGATAAATGGCCCCAAGGGTGTGGTCTGGGCGAGGATCAGGATGACGCCGAAACCAATGAGAATGACGAACATAGGAATCATCCACCACAGCTTGCGCTTGCCCAGAAACACAAAAAGCTCCCCCACAATGCCCAGGCGATTTTTCAGTTGCCTCATAAACTTCATGTAATAATTCCTTTATTTAACGGGCCGGGCATTGAAATATCCGGCGGGAAGGCGGCCAAGCCGCCAACCGTCCTGCCGGACGGAACACTATCAAGACTGTATCTATAAACGGCGTCCGGGAGGACGCTTGGCTTTAGCCTCTCCGCCGGGTATTTCAATGCCCGGCTTCATCCTTAACTACCAGATGATTACCTAACACTAGCACGTCCATATCACTATGGGTAAAAGTATGCCATGCATTGGCAGGGGTCGTCACGATAGGTTCGCCGCGCAGGTTAAAGGACGTATTTAAGAGTAGGGGCACGCCCGTCACCGCCGCGAATTTTTCGATGAGACGATGGTAACGAGGATTGGTGTCCTTAACAACAGTTTGGAGGCGTCCAGTGCCATCTACATGCGTTATCGCGGGCACCACCTGGCGTTTTTCTTCGCGCACAGGTGTAACCATCAACATAAAACGAGCGGGATAGTGGCTAGCCGCATCGGAAAGATCAAAATACTCCTCGGCTCGTTCGGCTAAAACCGAGGGGGCAAAAGGACGAAACGGTTCGCGGAACTTGATTTTGATGTTGATAATGTCTTTCATATCATCTCGCCGGGGATCGGCTAAAATGCTGCGATTACCTAATGCACGCGGCCCCCACTCAAAGCGGCCCTGATACCAGCCAATGACTTTGCCCTGCGTGAGATATTCCACAACACGGTCTAATAGCTGCTCCTCATCTTCTATCTTGGTGGCCTGAATATTGTTTTCTTGCAAGAACTCAGCAATGGCCTCATCGCTATAAGCTTCACCCCAGTAAGCGTGCTCCATCACAAAGCGGCGTGGTTGACCTAATAATACGTTGTAGGCATAGAGAGCCGCACCAATCGCGCCCCCGGCATCACCAGCAGCGGGCTGCACGTACAATTCTTTGAAAGGTGTTTCCCGATAGATGCGATTGTTGGCCACACTGTTCAGCCCCACGCCCCCTGCAATGCACAACTTGATCAATCCAGTTGTTTGGTGCAGGTAGTGCGCCATTTTGAGCAACACTTCTTCAGTGACACGCTGAATGCTGGCCGCAATATCGGCGTAATATTGATTCTTTTCGATTTCGGCGGCAGTAGGCGGGTTCGGATCATCGTAGAGGCTGGTTGCTACGGTGACAAAGCGAGCTTTCGGGTCACGGCGCAGCCCAAAGAGTTCTTCAAACTTGTGGCTGATGGTTTCCGAAGTGGAGCGTTGAAATTGAAAGTAAGATAAATCGAGCGCAAAGCTACCGTCGGCTTTGAGGTCGAGCAGTTGCAGCACCTTGTCCACATATTTCGGCTCGCCATAGGGTGCCATGCCCATGACTTTGTATTCGCCTTCATTGACCTCAAATCCCAAGAAAGCTGTAAAGGCCGAATAGAGTAAGCCTAACGAGTGGGGGAAACGCAGTTCCTGGAGCAGTTTCAACTCTGTGCGTTCAGTACTACCATCGCGTGTGGTTTTGCCTACACCCAGCGTAGTGGTAGCCCACTCCCCCACTCCATCTACGGTCAGCACAGCGGCTTCCTCAAAAGGCGAGCAGAGGAACGCGCTGGCAGCGTGCGACAGGTGATGCTCGATAAAAAACAGCTTGTCATCTGGCACGCCCAGTTTTTCTTTTAGCAGTCCCTTAATCCATAATTTGTCTTCAAACCAGGCAATCAATGCCTCTCGAAACACGCCCGCCGTGCGCGGGGTGGAGCCGAAGATGGTCATAAACAGGCGTTCAAGCTTTAAGAGAGGCTTTTCAAAGAAGACAACGTAATCTAAATCCTCGGCGCTAATGCCACGTTGCCGCAGGCAGAAGTCAATGGCGAGGGTGGGAAAATTATAATCGTGCTTGCGGCGCGAAAAGCGTTCCTCTTCGGCTGCCGCAATTAAGACTCCGTCTTCAATGAGGGCGGCTGCCGCGTCATGGAAGAAACAGGAGACGCCCAGAATCAGCATTCTAGAACTGTCTCCTCGCCTCATCAGGAGTATCGTTAGGTTTGAGACGCGGCAGCCAGTAGGTATCCGAGGAGGATTGAGAAGGCGTTTTGTGGCGTAAATGGAGAGGATCAGATACCAACCGCACTACAAGGCCCAAAGGAGCAATCAGCACGACATATAATACCGACAGAATAACCCGCGCCTGAAAGTTACCGATGATGCGCGCCACACGCTTCCAGCCCGCCCAGGCACGACCTATGGCACTGCTTTTGTTATTCTTCATGAGAGTCTTTGGAGCGGCGCAAACATTTCTGCCCCTCAAATTTAGGGCAACAACTTGTGGATTGAGGCAGCAACCAGGTCAGGACGATGGAAGGTCTGCTCGAATTTTGCGGCAGGCCACAACCGATTGTCAACGCCCCATTGAATATAGTGTGCCACGTCCGCCGCGCCATTATAATAGCCGTCCGGGGTGTAAGCGATCCAGGCTGTCGAATCTTGCTCCTGCGGCGTCAGGGTGAGGGGACGCAGAATTGCTAAGGTGAGCAGCAGTTCACCACTGGCGCTATTCCAGACCTTGATTGTGCCGTCATCACTGGCACTGGCGAGTAACCTGCCATCAGGGGAGAAGGTCACACAGGTAACTAACCCTTCATGCCCCAGGAGAGTTTGTTGCACTTCACCCTCACGGTTGTATAAGTTCACCATAAAATCGCCACTGCCACTGGCTAAGCTTTGACCATCAGGAGAGAAAGCCAGGGCCGTGACAATATCCTGATGCTCCTGCAAGGTGCGCTTTAGCTTACCTGTCTGCATATCCCACAAGCGCACTTCACCCGCATGGCGTAGCGACACCTCGCCCACATTTCTGTCGCCACTGCCACTGGCCAGGATTTTTCCATCCGGGCTGAATGCCAGCGAGTGCATCAGTCGGCCTTGGGTGGGCAGAGTTCCCAGGAGCTTGGCTTTCCCGGTCGGGTCGGGGTTCATCTGCCATGCCGTCAAAGCATCCGCCGATGCGACTGCCAAGGTTTTGCAGTCGCCATTCTCGCCAGCATTCACGCCCGGCGTAACACAGCGTGGTGCAAAGGCCAACGCGGGCACGGCTCCGTTGGTGGCACTGAGAGCGGGTTGGGGCTTTGCTGCCGCCAGATTCCAGAGTTGCACTTCGCGCTTGGCGGTAACGCCCTCAGTGCTGGAACTACCAATAGCCAGGGTTTTGCTATCGGGGGCTAAGGCCAGGGCACGCACAAACTGTTGAGACTGGTTCAAAGTACGCAGCAACTGTCCGCGTTCAGGCCCTGTCCCATTCATGTCCCACACCCGCACCGTGGAATCATCGCCTGCACTCAACAGCCATTGACCATTAGGTGTAAAAAGCACATTATGCACTTCATCGGTGTGACCGAGCAGGCTTTTTTCTAATACTCCTTTGTCCAAATCCCACAATTTTATCGTGCGGTCAGTGCAGCCTCCCGCCAACGTCTTGCCATCTGGCGAAAAGGCAACGGTAAATATTCGGTGCGAACGTGACAACATGCGCAACTGAGCGCCATTATGGGCGTCCCACAATTGAATCGAGCGATATTGATTGGCAGTGGCCAGCCATTGTCCGTTGGGAGAAAAAGCGACACAGAATATATTGCCGATATAGCCGACTTGCTGCAAAGTTTGGACGGACTCGCCGGTGCGGACATTCCATAATCGCACGGTCATATCACTACTGGCACTCACCAGACTTGCCCCGTCCGGGGAGAAGGCGATACAGTTCAGCCATCCTTGATGGCCATTGAGAGTCTTTTGCAGCGTTCCTGTGGCCGTATCCCATAATTTTATGGTACCGTCTCCCGACGCACCTGCGAGAGTTTTTCCATCAGGAGCAAAAGCCACACAATTAATGCGCTCGTCCAGCCCTCCGATTATCTTCCTGGCGGCTATGGCATCTTGTGCCCTTTGAGGTGGCGTTGCATTTTGCAAAGGCACTCCCAGCGCAGTCGGCACGTCCCACAGGCACACTGTCTTATCACCACTGCCACTGGCTAGGGTAAGACCATCTGGCGCAAAAGCTACCGTGAGGACACGCCCACTATGCCCACGTAGAATCTGTTTTAGCTCACCGTTGCGGGCATCCCAGAGTTTCACTGTCCTATCATCACAACCACTGGCTAACAAGGTACCATCAGGCGAAAAGGCGACCGCTCCAACTGAGCCGGTGAGGGCATCCAGGGTGCGGGCTGGCCCCCGGTTGTAACGCAAGGTGCGCTTCAAGACACCGGTTTGCACATCCCACAGTTTTAAGGTTTCATCATTGCTGCCGCTAACTAAGGAGGTGCCATCGGGCGAGAAGGCGACCGCACGCACATAATCCTGATGGCCGCGCAGCGTGCGCTTCAATTCTCCAGTTGCCGTGTCCCACAACTTTACGGTGTGATCCCAACTGCCACTGGCTAACAAGGTGCTGTCCGGGGAAAAAGCGATGGAGGCAGCCCAACTGGTATGTCCCCCTTGCACCACCAGTTCGGGATGCGTGGCTGGTGGGATGGCTTGAGTTTGCTCCTGAGCAACCGCGTTGATGCTCCCGGCAATAAGCAGGAGCACCACCCATACAGTACGTATCCATGTGGCAAGACACATATTAATTTTCCTCCCCATCACAGTGCCATTACTCAAAATGGGGTGCGCCGCTGGCGCACCCCATTTTCCAAGCCCGCTAAAACCAATCGGCAAAAGTTACTTGCCTAATTTCTGGCGTATGTCGGAAAGTTGACCAGCCGAGCCGAGTTTCTCGTTTTTGTGGGCGATGAACTTGGCATATTCGGCCATAAAGATTTTGCCAGGGCCGCGCAGGTCGAACTCCTCGGGTTTCTGATTGAAGTATTCACGATGCACGCGTGTCCACACGAGACGGCCATCAGTATCAATGTTGACTTTGGTGACGCCCAGCTTAGCCGCCGGGAAATACTCGTCCTCATTGACACCCTTCGCGCCTTCCTTCATCTTGCCACCCGCCTCATTGATGCGGCGCACTTCATCCTGGGGTACGGACGAACTGCCATGCATTACAATGGGGAAGCCAGGCAGAAGGCGTTGAATTTCTTTGATGCGGTCGAAGTGCAAGCCCTGGCCACCACTGAACTTGTAAGCGCCATGCGAGGTGCCAATAGCCGCAGCTAACGAATCGCAGCCAGTCTGCTCCACAAATTCTTTGGCTTCTTCAGGGTCGGTGAGGCAAGCGTTCTTTTCATCTACCGCGACATGCTCTTCCACGCCACCCAACATGCCCAGTTCCGCCTCCACGGAAATACCCTTGGCGTGAGCACGCTCGACCACCCGCTTGGTGATGGCCACGTTCTCCTCAAAGGGATCATGCGAGGCATCAATCATCACTGATGAATAGAAGCCAGAGTCAATACAGTCGTAGCAGGTGGCCTCATCGCCATGATCCAGGTGAACAGCAAAAATGGCTTCGGGGAAAACATCCCCGGCAGCGCGGATAATGCCTTCTAACATGCGCTTGTCGGTGTAAGAACGCGCGCCCTTGGAGATTTGAATAATGAACGGAGCCTGCGAATCAATGCAGCCGCGAAACAGGCCCATTGTTTGTTCTAAGTTGTTAATGTTATAGGCACCGATAGCATAGTTTCCGTAGGCAATCTCATATAGCTCTTTGGTTGTGACAATCATTCCTAAATGCTCCTCTATGTTCCGTTATACCCGTCAGGAACGTTAAATCTTTTTTATCGCGGGTCAGTCTATCATAAATCAGCAGCATAAATGGCAGGACTCTTATCTTCGCCGCTTAACAGAACAACTGACATTAAGTTTTTATCAAGTTCTCCTAACATTTGGTGGCACAGGGGCCTGCTTGCGTTATGCTATTCGTAACGCCCAGCCATTTATATTTGTGGAGAAGGGCGGCGCAAACCTATTTCACAGGAGAGATGAATTGAAATCATCAGTTAAGAAAGCCGTTATGGGCGCAGTTGTCGCCGGAATGCTGAGCAGTTCGGTCGCTATGCAGCCAGCCGAGGCACGCTCGCATAGTAGTCGTGGTATTGTCATCGGTGTGGCCGTTGTCGCCGTTATTGCTGCGTTAGCATCGCACCACAAGCATCATAGCAGTAGCACCATGACCACGACCACCACGAGCAATGGGACAATGGGCAGTGCGACAACCGGCACCGCGCACTAAATAACAAGCTGAATTGGAAAAAGCAGGTCTGGCATGATGCCAGACCTGCTTTTCTTTTGTCAACTGCTTAACTTTCTTCGGGGGGCATACGGCGCAATCTATCGTTCTTGATGCGATTACTACGAATTTTGCGCCGCTCGGCACGCATCTCTTCAGCGTTGTTAGATTTTTCATCGCCTTCAACAATGAGTTGTTGATCTAAAGCGTCCAACTTATCCATGCCTCGACTACCTGGCAACCTTTCACCATTGGTCGCGCCCCCACCATCATCTTGAGGCACGGGGCGGATAATGGCCCCATTACCGTTTTCGTGCCCTTCCTCGCCAGGTGGCAGCCCCGGAGCATCGGGCACAATGAGAGACTGACTGGTGCCCGCCGCTCGCCTTTTCGGTTCCATACCAATGGCGTCTAAAAGTGGTGAACGCTGGTGGCCGTTCCCATTCTCCGCATTGCTTCGTGAGGCTCCATTGCGACGGGCCTTATTATTTTCTAACTGCTCGTTAAGAGCTTTGCTGTTCAGAGGATGGGGATTAGTTGATGAGCCGTTTTTGGGGATCGCATGGCCATTGCCCACAATAATTTGTTCGCGCTGCAAAGCCGCCTCGCGCGCTTCGCGGTCGGCTTTATATTGGGCCTCTCGTTCTTCCATGAGATGGAAGTCTTTATCTAACCCCAGGTCTTCTAGAATTGGATTCTTGACCAACTTCACATATTCACGCGGGCCATAGATGCCAGTTTTGGCTAAGATGCGCGCACTTTCATCATAGCCGGGAATCTGGCTTTTACCGGGCATGATGAAGTTGTCGAAAACATACTTTAAGTCTTCAACCATGCCCTGGTCATCGTGCTTCATCCATTCCTTGACCGCATTGCGATAGAAGTTATAATGCACGCGCTCATCCACGCTAATTAAGCGTAGCGCCCCGACTAAAGCCCAGTCTTTCTCCTTGGTCGCTATTTTTTCCAGGTTGCGGTAGTTCCAAAAGGTAGCCAGTTCCTGAATCATGGTATAGGCCACCATCTGGCGCGGATGATCGAACGGCAATTCCCATTCAGCACCCAGCAAGGCTTCTTCCGCTGCTTTGCGCTGCTCTTCCGTGCGATGGCCTGAAGCGAGGAGCCAACTTTCCAGAGCAATGGAATGTTTTGACTCTTCATAGCCCCAGTTGACATGAAACCAGGCACGGCCCCGCGAGCGCCGGATCATGTTTAACATTTTCGAGGTAAAATCCGGCAGATACATCTCGACTGCGCAGAAAGTTTCTACACAGTGCGCCAACGTGTCCGATGTATCAGGGTTGGCCTCTGCCCAGTGAATATCCTTAAAAGGATTCCACCGCCGCTTTTCCTCCGCCAATTTTAAATACTTAATGAGTTCCCGATAGAAGAACTCTTCCATCATGGCCTGTACAGTTTTCCTAGGCAACTAAACACCTCTAACATTCTGTCTTTAACACCTTATGCCACATCTCCAGATGCTACATCTCCAGGCGAGGCACCGACCACCAGCCCCTTATCTTCCTGACAAAAACCGCTTCGACTCTCCGGCTAAACCGGTTACTAACTCTGTACATTATGCCATTCTAAGCCACGACTTTCTGTTTCCGTGGCTGGCTCAATGACCGCGATTATCAACATGCATCTTAACAAAATGCCGCGAAATCAACCAAATTCGTGACCCCGATCCGGTTAGCAATCGGCACGCATGAGATAGCTATGCAGAAGTTTGCCTTGTGTAATGTGCTATCTACATACCATAATTCCGGTTTCTCCTGCCCCTTTATATACTGATTATGGTATGATGTGACTTCGGAAAATCAAGGATTTACAGCAGCCTGAATCATCAGGGATTCTGGCATGAGTTGGCTCAAGGAGTTTAGACAAAAATGGCAGTGAAACGCATAGCAGTATTAACGGGCGGTGGCGATTGCCCCGGCCTCAACCCAACGATTAAAGGTGTCGTCACCCGCGCCGCCGATTATGGCATTGAAGTTCTCGGCCTGCAAAACGGCTGGAAGAGTCTGGTGGGGGAAACGCCGATTTATACCCCGCTCACCGTGGACGACGTGCGTCCCATTATTAAGCAAGGCGGCACGATTCTCCACACCTCGCGCACCAACGCCTATGACAAGAAGCATCCCGAATATCTCACCAACCTGGTGAAGAACGTGGATGACCTCAATATAGACGCCATTGTCGCTATTGGAGGCGATGACACCCTCAGTGTCGCCAGTCGTTTAACGAAGGGCGATGGCGTGCCGCATCCCGTGCCCTGCGTCGGTGTCCCTAAAACAATGGATAACGATGTGCATGGCACTGACCAGTGCTTTGGCTTTGACACGGCCACCACGCTCGCCGTTGAAGCCGTACAACGCTTGCGGGATACGGCAGATAGCCATAACCGCGTGATTGTGCTTGAAGTCTTTGGCCGCAAAGCCGGGTGGACGGCCCTTTTCACTGCCGTCGCTGCCGATGCCGACTACGTGCTGATACCAGAGCGCAATCCTGCCGACTTAGAAGGCATGATGGCCAAGTTGCGCGAAGTACGCAAGCGCCGCAACTATGCCCTAGTGGTCGTAGCCGAGGGCGCAGATCATCCCGACCTTGATGTCTGGGCCGAAGAGATTGCCAAGGGACTAAACGGTACCCGCCTGGGCGAAGCCGCCGTGGAAATTGATTCCTTCGGCCATCCCATTCTTAAAGAGCGCCGCGTCGGTGACTGGTGCGCCTATCAGATCAAGAAAGAGTTGAACTGGGATACGCGGGTCAGTGTGATGGCCCACCTCATGCGTGGCGGCGAACCAACTCTCGTAGACCGTATCTTAGGTGCGCGCTTGGGCATTGCCGCCGCCGATTATGCTCATGAGGGTAAATTCGGCGTCATGGCTGCTCTGCATGGTAGCGCCGTCGAGCCTTTCCCGCTTGAAGAGCTAACCGATGCTAATGGCAAATCCATCACGCGCAACCTTTCCCCGGAATGGCTGCAATTCGCTGATATTATTATGAAATAGAGTCGTCAGCTTTCAGCAATCAGCCTTCAGCCGTTATAGGTTTTTGAAGCTGATCGCTGACTGCTGATCGCTGAAAGCTGAGGTTTAAAAATGAACGAAGTGTTAATTGTCGGCTCTGTCGCATTAGATTCGGTAGAAACTCCCGTCGGACGGATAGATAATGCGCTGGGTGGGGCGGCGACTTATGGCTCTATTGCGGCTTCTTTATTCGCGCCCGTGCATCTGGTAGGCGTGGTGGGCGAAGATTTTCCCCAGGAGCATCTGGATTTTCTTAAAAAGCGCAACGTAGACCTGGCCGGGCTGCAAATTATTAAGGGCGGCAATACTTTTCGCTGGAAAGGCGATTACAACGCCGATCTGAACCAGGCCGTGACGCATGAAACCCAGTTGGGCGTCTTCGAGCATTTCGAGCCAAAATTGCCAGAGAACTACCGTGATGCTCAATATGTGTTCTTAGCCAACATCAACCCGGAACTGCAATTATCCACTTTAGAACAGGTCAAGCAGCCGAAATTGGTGCTGTGCGACACCATGAATCTGTGGATTAACATTGCCCGCGAGCATGTGTTGGAAGTCTTTCGCCGCGTAGATATTGCTGTCTTGAACGATGGTGAAGCTCGTCTGTTGACAGACCAGGGCAACATCATCGCAGCAGGTCGCCAGCTCCTCGATTTAGGGCCACGCGCTATCATCATCAAAAAAGGCGAGCATGGTGCGCTCATGTTCAGCAAAGGGGAACACCCGGCGTCTCTGTCCGAGGGCATTGATATTTTCTCAGCCCCCAGTTACCCCTTAGAGCAGGTCGTTGATCCCACCGGAGCCGGAGATTCCTTCGCAGGCGCTTTTATCGGCTACTTAGCCAAAACTGATGACCTGTCCATGCAGAACCTGCGTCGTGCTGTTGTCTATGGAAGTGTCGTCGCCTCCACCACTGTGCAGGACTTCTCCACTGCCTCGCTTGCGGCTCTTACGCCAGATTCTATCGCCTATCGCTATGGCTATGTGCGTGAAATGAGCAAGTTTTAGAGGAAAGGATGAAGGCGGAAGGATAAAGGATGAAAGAGGAGTAAAGGGTAAATCAAAAGCTACTGGGTGCGATTCCTTTTGCTTTAACTTTGTTGACGATGGAGACAAAAATGGAAAGCAGTTCTTCTGTTTCATTCATCAGCAGTTGAGTCTTATATTTGTCGGCTATATGAGATTGCACAGCAACTCAAGCCAATAGGAAGTTTCTTCTAGTTCTTGTAGGGCGCTTTCCATTTTGTGTATAAAGTCAGCATTTGATTTTGCACGTTGTCCCTCACGATAGTGCGCTCCAACAGAGGTCGCAGATCGCAAAGCCTGTTTGCCCATCACCTGAGCTTCTGTGGTCTTTGGCAAGTCTGAATAAAACCGAATGATTGACAGAGAAAACTTTCTTGTTCTCGTTTTCAGATCTTCATTGTTCATCTGATTTCATCCTTCCGCCTTCATCCTTTCTTCATATTTTCGTTTGTTTCGCCCTGCTTAGGCACGGGAACACGGACACGCAAGGCTTTGGGTTTGACTTCGGCGACAAGAGGCACTTCTTTATCCACTTCTTCACCATCTATTTGTAAATCAAGCGGGGGATCGCTACGAATTTCGACGCGACGGGCCTGAAAAAATGAGACAGCGCGGTCTTGCTGTAATTGGCCTAACAAACCGCGTATTGCCATGCGCAGAAAATCGCGGAAGTAGAAGCGGTGCAGGATACATAAATCCAAAAGGCCATCATCCATCTTGGCGCGCGGGGCAAAGCGCACTCCGCCGCCAATTTCCCCGGCATTAGCGATGACAATCGCCACCCCTTTGGCGCGGCGCGAGCGTTTATCGTCCAACTTAAAGCTAAAAGTATGAGGCCGTGCGCCTAATTCTTTGAGCATGGCGATAGCATAGGCTAATTTACCGAACTTCTCTTTTTGCTGCGCGCTGGCTTGCGAGACCAGCCGTTCTGTCAGGCCCAGACCTAATCCCAGGGCAAATAGATGCTCGCCACAACACCCTAAATCAATCTCTCGGTCTTCACCAGCTACCGCTACTGCCACGGCTTCATCAATAGTTGTCGGAATATCGAGGGCTGCCGCTAATAGGTTGGCGGTGCCGCCAGGGATAATAGAGAGCGTTACCTGGGATGGCTGGGCTTGAGATTCACTGCCGGGATCATTTTTGCCAATACCATTGACAATCGCCATCACGGTGCCATCACCACCACAGGCCACGAGATGTGTTGCGCCTTCACGTACCGCCTCTGCCGCCAATTCGCCGCCGCCCTTTTCCTTGGTGGTCTCACGCACTTCAAACTCAGCCCCACGAATTTGCAAAGCTTTTTCGATCTGGGGGCGATAATTCTCATCTACTGAGCCAGATGCCGGGTTCAATATGACAATCATTGGTTTATTCATAATAACAATCTCTCCCGGTCATCTCGACTCAGGGAGATTTAGGGAGTAAAGATAATTGAGGTTACTGACGACTCACCAATTCATCTACTCCCTCCCTTACAACTGCCGTGCCAACGTAAGAGCATAAACCTCTTTGAACCCAAACTTTTTCAACACCCCCGCACATTCGCGTAAGGTTGAACCCGTGGTGCAGACATCATCTAACAGCAACATCGGCCCACCGCCAGGAGTTAGCTTCTTCACCATAGCTTCATCCAGGGCAAATGCGCCGCGCACATTTTCCATACGGTTTTTAGCTGACAATTCGACTTGCGGTGTGGTGTGGCGGGTGCGGCGCAATATCTCCCCTACTGGTACCTGCATCAGTTGGCCTAATGCTCGTGCTAAAAGAGTGCTTTGATTATAGCCGCGCCGGTAATGCCGCCAGGGATGCAGCGGCACCGGAATGAGTAAAGCCAGTTGGTCATGCGGAATTGGTGGGAGTTTAGGCGCATCCTGCACGGGTGGCTGACGCAGATAGTTGTGGAGCAGCCGGGCTAAGGGTTGAGCCAGTGCGATTTTATCCCCGTATTTAAGCCGATGCACAGCCTCGCGCACTGGCTCTTCAAATTCATAAACCGAGCGCAGGATTTTAAAGGCTGGGGCTTGGTGATAGCGATTATCACGACACTCAGCACACACCGAGGCCGAATGCGCTAAAGGATCGAATGGGTGACCGCAAAGGGCACAAAATGGCGGCTGGATCGGCTTGAGTAGTGGCTGACAAAGCGGGCAAAACAGCTCTTTACTCCACATCTGACACCCGGCGCAACGCGGTGGAAAGACGGCATCCAGGGCCGAATTATAGAGGGTATGCAGCAGATGGGAGGCAGCCTGGCTCATAGTCTATTCACCTATTATAGAGTAGGATTGAATGGCGTGATTATACTCTAAAACTGCTCATTCAGTGGTCGTTCCGGTGAACTTTCAGCCTGCCTCTAGTTTGACATTCAGGGGCAGGTGGTTTAGAATAGAAAGCATTGCGCTGACCCTTATCGAGATTTCGATCCGGTCAGCGTTGTCGTATTAGCGTTATCAGATTTAGGAGAGGTCTTAGTTAAACGCGCAGTTAAATGTCCTAAGACCCTGCCTAATTAAATTTAAATTGTTGCCGCGATGAGTTGTCCTGAAATATTTGACAGCCTCGTCACCGAGCGACCAGCAACGAGCCAAAAAGGAGAATACATGCCTTTCACTCGCCAGAGGCACCACGGAATGCACGAGACACCAGCGTCTAAGCGCCACGGTTCTAAGTCCCATCAAACGAGTCCGTCCCACCCCATCCAGCCCTTACATCAACCTCATAAAATCCATAGTTCTCAAGCGATTCGCCACCGTACTGCCCGCCATTCTTCGCGGCGCACCGGCACTTTAGCTGTTTCTTTAGCGGCGGCGGCTTTTTCCCACACCGCAGTAAGCTTAGCCAAAAAACCCAATCAGAAAAATACGCCCGCTCAAACTACCGCAGAGAAACCAACTGGCGTCTGGGGGTGGACGAGCGGCGCACAGACTTATCTACGCTCGCGCCCCGGTGCTCTGACGGCTCCGGTCGCCAAGGTCAGCAAGCACACCAAGCTTTTTGTGTGGGGCAAATTCGATGGTTGGTATCGGGTTGAGACGCCCGACCACGTTTTCGGCTGGGTCTACCACAGCTATATCAATTCGCCGGATACACCTAAAATCCAGGAATTATCCCATTGCAAGGCGAAAGAGGCCAGTGACCGCACGGCCAATCAAACTATGTATGGGCCAGCGAACTTGCTTAAACGCCAGTATGCACTTTATAAAGCCCCTGGCGCAGCACACAGCCTGGAAAAAGCGGGAGTGGTAGTAGCCGCTGCCCCGGCTCCGAAAAAGACCAAATCAATGGTCAAAGTTGCCAGCAAGTCTGCTGCTAAAACTGCCCCCAGGGTCGCTGCCGTGCCTGGCACAACCAAAGCTCAGGGCAAAGATACCGCGCAAGTGTCCACCGTCTCCACAGTGCCAGAGCGTTATGCCCGACGGGATATAGGCAGAGGGCGGGCGGGAACAATCGGTGGGCCGGAGATGCCACTAACCGATATGAACGAAGTCGGCACTGTCCGCTTTTCTCCGTCGCTGGCCCCTTCACACCGCCAGGAAACAGTCAATGGGGCTACCACTTCAAATAATGCGGATGATAAAACACCGGCATCTAGGGCCACACCCGACAGCACCCCCGCGCCGAATAGCGATGCAGCCCCGACCACTCAGCCAACTAATGCAGCCGTAGCAGCCACACCATCAGGGGCAACATCGGCGAAGGGGAAGCAGACCACCAAACCAGCGACTGCTAAAGCTCTGGCGACAACACGGCGTGTTTCGCACCCCAAGGTGCAGAAGGTCAATCAGCCCAGGGTGCCAAAAACCGTGGCCAAGGTTATTAAAGCAGCCGCACCCGCGAAAGTGGCCCAGCCCCAGCCAGTTAAGCCTCAAATGGCCAAAGCTGCGCCAATTCACGCTCCTGTCACTGTGGCGCAAGCGCAGCCTAAGCCGGCAGCTAAACCACTATCACCCCGCCAGCAGCGGCGTCTGGCAGCGGCGCAGTGGCGGCAACATGTTAAGGATGTACGGAGGGAACGGCTGCGTGCTCAAATGGGTAATCCGGCAACGATGGTGCCGCCTGCTGTCTCACCACAACTGGCCCCCATTTCTCCCGCGGAGCTAATGCGCGCTCGTGACGCATTCATGGCCGAGCATTCCAAGAATCAGCCCACCAGTAACAACCAGCCAACTCAGAGTGCTACACCGCCGACCCTGCCCAGTGGCACCAATGCCATTGTATCCCCGTCGAGTCTGGATACTACGCATAAGGTATCCCCATTGGTTCCTGTTGCCCCGGCTAAGGTGCAGCCCATTCATCAGACCAGAAGCAATGCTCAGCCGTCGCGTGGCGGCTCGCCGCGTGATTATCTCAAGGCGTCTATGAATCATGCTCGCCTGGGACAAACCCTCGTGGATGGAGCCATGACTTATCGCGGTTACCCCTATATTCGCGGTGCCCAGTCGCCGGGTCGCGGCTTTGATTGTTCCGGCTTGCTGTATTATCTCTTGCGCCAGCGCGGTTATAATCCGCCCCGCACGGCCAGTGGCTATGCCCATTATGGGCAAGCTGTGGACAAAGCGCAATTGCAGCCAGGCGATGTGTTGCTTTTCGCTAACACTTACAAGCGCGGCATCTCGCACGTCGGCATTTATATGGGCAATGGCCGCTTTATCCACGCTGCCAATAGTGGACGCGGCGTCACCACAGACTTACTTTCTGAACCCTACTACGCCGGGAAGTATTACGGCGCACGACGCGTGAAGTAATTGCGGATTGTAGATTTCTGGTTACGGATTCAAGCAACTGAAAAGTAACAAAAGCTGTGGCCTATGCAATTATGCATAGGCCACAGCTTTTGTTGTCTCTCATTGGCTGGGCCTACTTCACAACAGGCCCGCACGTAATAATTCTTGCACATCAAGAATACCCACTGGCACATTGTTTTGATCTACGACAGGCGCATCATCAACGCTACGCTCTTGTAAGGCCCTTAGCGCAGTACTGGCCAGGGTGTCAGGAGCAAAAGTGAGGGGGTTATGTGTCATAATCGTAGCAACCGGGGCATCCAGCAGAGTTTTAGGTTCATCGCAATCAAGAAGCCGCCGTCGCACATCACCATCAGTCAAGTAACCTGCTAAAGTGCCTGCGCTGGTTACGATTACAACTGCGCCTTCCTGGGCTGCGGTGATAGCTTGCATCGCGGCTCGCACCGTCGCTGTGGCAGGCACCTGGGCCAAACGCTCTCCTGTGCGCATCAATTCTCCCACCTGCAATTTCAGGTCACGACCCAAAGCTCCGCCAGGATGAAAACGGGCGAACTTCTCCGGGGTAAATTGACGCAACTGCATCGCGCAAATCGCCAAGGCATCGCCCATCGCTAAAGCTGCTACCGTGGAAGTCGTAGGCGCGAGGTTCAAGGGGCACGCCTCCTTTTCTACCGCAATATCGAGCATGACATCCGCCTGGGCTGCCAGATAAGCACGGGCATTGCCGGTGATAGCGATAACAGGAACGCCCATTTCCTTCACGACTGGCAAAATGCTGGTTAGTTCGTCGGTGCGGCCCGTGTAGGAAATGGCGATTAAAACATCACCCGGCGTCACCATCCCTAAATCGCCATGTAGCCCTTCCGCCGCGTGCAAAAACAGCGCAGGCGTGCCCGTAGAAGCTAACGTCGAAGCGATTTTCCGTCCAATCGCGCCGCTCTTGCCGATGCCTGTCACCACCACTCGCCCCTGACAGCTGAGGAGCAGTGCCACCGCCTGCTCAAAACGCGCATCCAGGCGCTCGGATAAACGCGCAATCGCCTCACTCTCTAATTGAAACAAGGCGCGGGCTGCTTCTAAAACGCTCTTATCGGACATGATTATTGATAACGACTAAGCTTATTGCCTATTGCCAGAGGTTTATCTTTCAACTTTGGAACCAGTGATATTTAATAATGCCTGCTTGCTGGCTTGGTGATTCGCGTCTAACTTTAGCGCGGCTTGATACTGCTGTTTAGCGTCTTCGGTACGGTTTAGGGCACGATAGATTTCACCCAGATGATAATAAAGTTCAGGATCCATCTTAGCAATGCCCTTAGCGGACTCGGTTTTAGCTTCGTTGACCGCATCTTCTTGCTCGCGGCGGGCTTGTTCATACTGGCCCTGACGATATAAAGCCCAGGCCAGTGAATCACGCGTGATAGCCCGTTCCAGCTTCAACAGGTTGGCTTGACCCAGTAAATTATCTAAAGGCGATAGGCCAGCTTTATCGGCCTCGGCAATCTGCTGATCCCAGAGTTGCAGAGAGCGGCGCACTAAACGTTCCGACTCTTTAAAATCAGCGGCAGTCGTCCCACGCTCGGCCAGAAAATAGCCAAGGGCATTTAAATTATTGGGGTCAGTCGAGTTGTAATCGGGTTCTAAATGCAAAGCACGGCGATAAAGCGTCGCCGCATAGGTGCGTTGCAGGTCACGGGCTGCACCTTCTAACTTTTCTGCATCCATATCTAAGTGCGATGCTTGTGTGACAGCCTGTTCAGCCGCCATGTGGGCCAGAGATGTGGCTTGCCTGTCCACGGCACCCAAATGTTGTAATTCGGCATAAGCCGAATCCAGGGCCGCGCTATCGTCGTCTTGACCCGCTTTTACAACGCGATCATAAGCCCGTCCCACCAGGACAGCCCGCGCCGCGTTGCGCAACACGGGCGAAAAGGCTACCTTGCCAGAACCTGCCTCTTGAGGCGCATTACAACCCGCAAATCCGGCGCTCAGGCTGCACGCAATTAGGGTCAACCATCTGCTACGGGCACTTCTCTTAAGCACCTTTGTCCTCTTTTAAATTGGGGATGGTGCCTTCGCACAACGATTGGACCAAGCCTAAAACAGCGGCGCGGATTTGAGCGGCGCAGGTTTGGTAGGCTTCGACTGAGCCACCGTAAGGGTCAAGAATTGAATGATGCTCTCGCCTGGCTTCATCTGGCGTTGCTTCATCCATAGGCGCAAGCTCCATGCTATCGGTCAAACGGCGGAGCAGGTCTTCTGTTTCAGGAGCAAAATCTCCCAATAGCAGCACGTCTTGAGGGTCAACTGCAAAGCGCAGGCGCACTGTTGCCGCCTGGTCGGTGGTCATGGTACAGACTAATTGTGCTTCGGCCACCATTTCTGCGGTCAGCCGCCGCGAGAGGTGCTGGCTCAAATCCACTCCCCAGTCACGTGCTATGGCACAGGTGTAATGGGACGCTGGCGCACCATCATAAGCCGTGAGACCGGCAGAACTCACACTGATAGCGGGCAATTGCGGTACCTCGGCATCGGCGGTTCTGGCCGAGGCTTGCAGCGACGGCACTGCGAAAGCTTGCCAGGCCGCGACTGCTAAAGGAGAGCGGCAGGTATTGCCGGAACAGACAAAAAGAATATTCATAAACTTCCTTAAAATATCCTACCGTACAACGCCATCAGCCACCAAGTTAATGCCTCGCCTTACCCTCTACTCTGTAAGCAATAAAATACAACAGGGATGCACATTGAGTGCATCCCTGTTAGAGATCAAGAGCAAGTTTAACTGTGCGTCTTAGTGTGGTGTGGCACTGACCTGGTTGGAATTGGGGCTGGTGCCCGCTGAGTTGCTGGCGGTCACCACATAGTAGTACTTCGTGCCACTCCGCGCCGTAGTGTCCGTATAGCTGAGAGCGGTGATATTGCTGGCAATGACAGTATAAGAGCTTCCACTTTGGGTAGAACGCTTAACGCTATAACTGGTAGCGCCAGTAGAGGCTTTCCAGCGGAGTGTAACCTGACGGGTGCCTGCTGTGGCCGTCAGTCCTGTCGGTGCCGCCGGTATGGTGGGAGGCGCGGAGCCACCCAGCAAGAAGATTTCAATGCCGCTGCTCTTGGCGTTATCCACGACAGTAGTGTATTGAATTGTGATCTTGCCGCTACTATCTGCGGCAGTTGTGAATTCCTTGACAATCGCTTTATTCTGCCCACCCGCAGCCGCCAGTACATCAAAATTGCTCAGCACTTGTGTACCATTGATGGCTACATGGAAAACCCGCTGCCCGGTAGATGTCCAGTAGAACTCCGTAAAGTGCAAGCGCACCTTATAAGAACCACGCGGCGTCAGGTTCGAGAAGGTGTAAGTCATGTTGCCATAACGCTCGGTTTGATAAACCGCTTGAGGAGCCGGGTTTACCACTCCACTGGCATCAATGGGATTAGTGGTGCTGGCTGCGGTGCCGCCGCTATAATAGGCATCAGCAGCATAGGGCGCAGTAGCTGCGCCACCGGAATTGACAGCGTAAGCTGCGGCTATGGGATTGGTATTGACCGAGGTAGAATTAGGCCCTTCTCCGCCACTACTGGAAGCCGAAACCACGTAGTAATAGGTCGTGCCATTGACGAGGCCATTATCGGTGTAACTGGTGGTCGCCACATTGCTGGCCACAGCGGTGTAAGTTCCACTACTGGAGAGCGCGCGTTTTACGGTGTAGCTGGCGGCACCTGATGGGGCTGTCCAGGTCAGGGTAACCTGGGTGTTGCCCGGTGTCGCGGCTAAGTTAGTGGGCGCACCCGGCACTGGCGCAACTGGCAACAAGCCATAAACAACCAATTGATTCGAGAAAGTGGCCAAGTAGACTCGACCGTTCGCCACCGTTGGCGTGCAGAACTTGGCGAAGTTACCAAAATCGTCGCGTGTCGCGTTCTGCTTACTATTCCACAATTCATGCGACACATTGGCGGCATCAAAAGCCCGTAAAATGCCGGGGCGCGTGCCGGTGTTGGCATCCCCGGAAAAGGGATGGGCCGCCCACACAATGCCAGTCCCCGCCAGGCCACCACTAGCCGAAACAGATAACATCCCACCCGGCATTCCATTCGGCACAGTCATCGTGCTCTGAGCAACGGGCGTGGTTTGGAATAGGCCATTGGCGAAGTTAAAGGCTTTAAGATAATCGTCTTCGCTCCAGACATAAGCCAGCAGCCCATTAACACTATTCCAGATAACCGGTGTGCCATGAATATGACCGTTGGTGGCCAGAAACTTCTGTGGGATTTGCGTATCGCCACTGGCCTGAAAATGACCCATATTAGCGGTGTTGAGCAGGTAGAAATAACCCTCTTTACCACCGCCGAAAAGCTGATTCGTGCCCGGCAGCAGCACCGGCCCGGCAGAACCTAAGTCGGTATCATTCTGATCTAAAGTCGCTTGATTATAAGGCGTAAACCAATCCGCTAAGGTCAGGCCATTGGTGGTGCTCAGTTTCACAAAGCTATCACCTAAGTCGGCTCCGGCGCTATAGGCATCAAAAGTGCCGTTGCCGGTAGCGAAATAGATGTTGCTACCATCCGAAACCAACCCATGCCCAGACTGCCAGACCGAGCCAAGGGAGCCATTGACGGTAGTATTAAAGGCAGCCACTTGCTGTAAGGTGCTGGCGTTGAAGCCAACCACCCAGCCATGCACCGGACGGGCATCAGCGTGCGAGCCAAAGCCCACATAAACCACCCCGTTGAGTAACAGCAAACCGGGGCGATTCATCTGGTGATACTGGTCAAAGCTCACCGTGCCATTGGCGCTGCTATCGCCACTTCCTGGCGCGGTGGGCTGCACCACAACTGGCCCCCCAAACTTTTCCTGGCCGGTCGTAATATCCAGCGCGTGCAGACGATTGAAGTAGGCAGTTCCCTCCAGGGTTTTAGCCACCACATAAAGTGTTTGGGAACTGGGATCAATCACGGGGGTGCCAGTAATGCCGACTTCTGGGATGATGTCGTGATAAGGGCAATACGAGCCACAATCAA
>Ga0213875_10000027_pt1 | contig 190420 bp, 160 predicted proteins | sample BarmaccomBMRX_R8_FD_160105 | JGI IMG/M metagenome (GOLD analysis project Ga0213875, IMG submission 160105) | Root-associated microbial communities from Barbacenia macrantha in rupestrian grasslands, the National Park of Serra do Cipo, Brazil - RX_R8 | ecosystem: Host-associated > Plants >... | reverse complement strand
AAATGATTGCGCCAACCCCACAGTGAACGAGAGGCACCATATATGCCAGACGCGAACAATGCCTGTTTCGACCAGCCCGGCGAGCAAGAATGCACACATCATCTGTACTACTTGCGACGCTAGCAGCAGATTTCGCCGGCTCTTACGGTCCGCGAACACACCTCCAAATAAGGAGAACAAGAAAATAGGAATCTGTCCGAAGAACGCATCCAGCCCTAAATACACCGACGAGTTCGAGAGCTTGTACACTAACCAGCTCTGAGCGAGAATCTGCATCCAGGTGCCGATGGTTGAGGTACATGCTCCCAACCACAACAAGCGGAAATCCGGATACTGGAACGCTCGAAAGATGCGCTGTAGCACTTAATAAACGGTGAAACAGAAAGCAGTATTGTCGCCTTCCGGGGAGAGAGAGTACTCACCAGGACTCAGCGATTCTGAGGATTCCAGCCGGAACAGCCCCTCATCGAGCCTGCGTACACTCAGATGAAACACCGGTTCATCACTGTTTCTCTTGCGTTTTCCAGATATAACGATTTCTCTCCGTCCATTTCGCACCTCGAAACGGAATAGGCCGAGTTGTTCGGCTCTGAAGCGATCTGGCGAAAAGAGAAAGATCGGCTCGGCCAGCGGCGTTCGAGCCGGTGACGTCGCGCCTGGCACAAAAAAGAGCTGCCCGTCTTTCGATCGTGATTGGCTCGCATTCTGTACTTCGGTCATGACTAACTTGTCACCATGCAACAAGTAAGGCACGTCTTTCTTCTCCGGCTTAGGTCCCGCATATTTGTCCTGAGCTGTCGCGGCCTGTAGCCCAAGTGAGAGTAACGCTAGAAGGATTCGCCGTGTCATATGCTTTATTGTCGAACTCACAGAAATGTTAAAGGCTATAATCGTGACGATTCCCTTCCGTTCGCCGGCCAGTCAAGAAGCGGAATGATAATCACCGCAAAACCTGTATCCCGCCGTGTTTCACAGCTTGTATTGAGCATCTTTGTAGCAATTCTTCTTGCCGGTCTCATTGCGCCGCTGATCAATGCTGCTCATTATCGCGAACGCGTCCGCAGGGCTCTTGAGAATTCCCTCGGCCGGGAAGTCAATTTCCGGAATATTCATTTCACGCTTTTCTCGGGACCTGGCTTCGCGCTCGAAGGCGTGACAATTCAAGAAAGCCGCGCTTTTGGTATTGAGCCATTCGCGTATGTTCCCACTTTAGAGGCGCGTATCCGGGTGGACAAGCTGCTTCTTGGCCGGGTTCAGTTCTCGAGCTTGCGGTTTGTCGACCATCCCTCTGTGAATCTCGTAAAGCGAAGCGATGGCCTGTGGAATGTAGTCGAGCTCACGCGGCGCTTAGCAATCTCGCAACGGGCTACAAACCGGTTTCCGGCTCTCGAAATTTCTGACGGGCGCATCAATTTTAAATTCGGAACGCGCAAGACCACGTTCTATATTGCCGGGTCAGATTTTTCGATTTACCCGGAGGCTTCGGGCAAGCTTTACATCCAATTTTCCGGCTCACCGGCCCGTACGGATCGCCCCGGCAGCGGCTTTGGCCATTTGCACGGCACGGCGAATTGGTACCTTGTTCCGGAAGAGGTGACCGGGAACCAGCTCGAAGCTAACCTCGTACTCGAGCCGAGCAACCTCAACGAAATAGCCACGCTGTTAGAAGGTTACGATGTCGGAGTCCATGGCACCGCAGCGGGTGATCTTCGGATCGATGGTCCTGCGACCGGGCTTCGGCTGGCGGGCGAATTGCGGCTTGACGACGTTCATAGATGGGACCTCCTACCATCTAGCGGCGAGCACTGGCGCATTCGCTATCAAGGCAATGTCGATTTGCTTGCGCACGAACTTCAGGTGGAAACTGTTCCGTTAAGTGCCAACGATGTAATGCCTGTTGCCTTTCAAATGCGCGTCAATGATTTCCTGGTCCGACCAATATGGTCTGCGCTAGTTCGTCTGAATGATGCGCCGGCTAAAGATCTGGTTCCACTCGCCAAGCGTATGGGCATCGCTTTACCTGATGGGCTCAGCCTTGAGGGCACGGTTGATGGTGCGATCGGCTATTCGAGCCAATCGGGAATCCAAGGCGGCGTTCTGCTTAAAAATCTCGCCGCGAGTCTGCCTTCTGGCCCGCCGCTCCGTGCCGCCAATGCAATCGCGACTATCTCTCCTGAATGCGTTCATTTTGATCCCATTGCGATTGGGACGCCTTTCGACGGCTCCCTCCAGATCGGTGGTGACTACTATCCGTCAACCCGCCACCTTGCGGCATTGCTCGACGTATCTCGATTTCCCGTTGATGCGCTCAATCAAACCGTTGGCGCATGGTCCGGTACGCCGGCTGCACTCTCCGCTTTTGCCGCTGGTGATATGAGCGGTCGATTGGCATACAACCGTGACGAATCGGAGCCGCCCCTATGGTCCGGTCAGCTGGAATTTGTGAATGCAAGCTTCGTTCTCCCCGAATTCAACGTTCCACTCACGCGCTCGCAAGGCCGGATGAGTTTCGGTTCCAATAGCTTCGATATCGAGCGCTTCTCAAGTGACGTAGGGGATCAAGAAATAGACGGCGATTATCATTACAACGCCGCACTGAAGCACCCTGAGCGTGTACATCTGCATCTGTCTTCGGCTGATCTTGTCCAAACTGAAGCCGCATTCGAGCCTACTCTGCGAGCGCAAGGTCTTCTCGCGCGTCTCCATGTGGGAGGCCGTGCGATTCCTTCCTGGCTTGCTTCGCGAAATCTGGAAGCCGATGTCGCGGTTGACAACTTTACCGTGAACCGCGTAAAGCTGGGCTCTCTCCGCGCTCATGTGATTTGGGAAGGACCGAAATTCCGATTCACTTCTGTCCGGTTGAACTCGCCGGAAGCATCGGTATCGGCTTGGGGGACGTTAGATGTCGTCGGTTATCTGCCGAAGTATGGATTTAACGCCGCGGTGAAAAATTTTACCTGGCGCGGTGGGCTTCTCCAAGCCGAAGGTACCATCGAAACATCGGGTACAGGCTCTGAGGCGCTGAGGAATCTTCATGCGAGCGGCACTTTTTCAGGCGAAGATGTGAGCCTCTCGCCGGAAGACGAATTTGCGGCGCTCTCGGGCTTATTCGAACTCTCTTTGGAACCAGGCTGGCCTGACCTGCGGCTTTCTAATGTTCAGGCCTCTGACGACGAAGCTTGGAACGGTCAGGCTGTCAGCAGAAGCGACGGCAAGCTCATTTTTGAGCTCGAACATGCAGGTCAGCAGCGACGCGTCGTCAGTACGCTGGCGCCCGAAACGCCGGTCGCTTCGTCCGTCCTCAAAGGTTCAGAAAATCGCGCGGAAAACTTCATCCGCCTCCGCTAAAATCGACTTCGAGGGATGAAGTATCTTGAAGGTCTGAACCAGCTCGTTCGTCGTTTGCGGCAGTATCGGACCGAGAATGAGTGGGCATCGGCTATCCTCGACAGCGCTTCGCAGTTCGGGCAGCAGATCGCACTCTTCAGTTTTCAAGACGGCAATTTGCGGCTGCGCGGCCAGCGAGGTCTGAATCTACCGGGAAGTCTCTCCCTCAATATTGCCTCCGCCGCTGCGTTTCAAAGCGCGATTAGCTCGCGGGACTCTGTAATCGCTCTGAGAACCGCTCCGGAGGTAGGCGAGTCGCTTTGCTCGCCTGATCCCAGCGCACGCGCGTACATTATTCCGATCGAGAACGGATCGCGCGTTGTTGCACTCCTCTTTGTGGCCGGCAAGCCAATCGAACTAAACGCAATCGATCTGATCGCCGGCGTCGCCTCAATGGCCCTCGAACGGGAAGCGAACAGGACTCTTCATACGCAGATTGCGGCTCAAAGCAATAGAAAGAAGTTGGGGGCAGAGTATCCGAGGAAGTTGGCTTAGCCTTCTCTTGCTCATTGCAGCGTCGTCTGTAGCCTTTGCACCACCGCGCAGTCCAAAGAAGACTGCGCGACCCGCTATCCACACGCCCAAGGTTGTTGGTATTGCGGGCCTGATTGCAGTCGCGCAACACCAGCTTGATCTGGGTAATTTGCCTGCGGCGGCGCAATCTGCCGAGTCAGCTTCTAGCAAAGCGCCGATGCTTGACGATTACGCGCAATACATTCGCGCTCAGGCAGAGTATGGGCTCAAGGACTATGTCGAGGTAGATAAAGCTGCTACGCGCGTCTTCAATCAAGTACTGCTCTCGCCGTTTGTGGGTCCGGCTGCAGCCATCGCCGTTCGCGCCGAGCTTGATAGCGGCAGCCCGAAACAAGCCCTCGAACTGGTAAAGAAATACTACGATCGAATACCGCAGCCCGCGGCGGACCTGCTTCTCGCGCGGAGTTTCGAAGCGGTTAACGATCTGGCCCAGGCTGTCGAGTATTATGAGCGAGTCTATTACAACTATCCGAGCGCCAGAGAAGTTACTGATGCCGCAAATGCGCTCGTGACTCTGAAGCAGCGCATGGGCGATGCTTATCCCCCTCCGTTGCCCGCCGCAATGATCGCACGCGCGCAGAAGCTGTTTGATGCGAAGAACCCGGCCGCAGCACGGATTGAACTCGCTGCTGCGATTCCGCAAATCGGAGGGGCTCAGCGCGACTTGGCTCGCGTGCGCCTCGGTGAGGCTGATTTTCTCAGTAACAATACCGCTGCGGCTTTTCAGTATCTGACCGCGCTGAAGGTTGACGATCCCGAAGCCGATGCAGAACGCATCAATTATCTAGTCCGCTGCGTGCGCAAACTGGATCGTCATGGCGATGTAAAGCCGTTTTTGAAACAGCTCGAAGAGCAGCACGCAAATTCGCCATGGCGTCTCGATACGCTAATCCTGGTCGCCGATCAAGCTCGCGTCGACAATGACGCAAGCACGTATTTGCCTCTCTATCGAACGTGCGCGGATACTTTCTCGTATGACTCCAAAGCGGCCTGGTGTCACTGGCGAATTGCCTTTGAAAGTTATCGCAGAGACCAGGACACGTATGATTCGTTGCGCAGCTATATCGAGGACTATCCCGATTCGAATGACGTCAACAATGCGTTGTATTTTCTTGGCCGGCTTCAGGAACGCAAAAACGACGCGGGCGCCGCTCGCGCCTGTTATGAAGAGCTGATTAAGCGATTTCCGAATAGTTATTACGCAATCGAGGCTCGCGACCGACTGAGCCAGTCCGGTCTCAAGGCGGCGACTCCCGACTCGGCGACGGTCGAATTCCTGGAGTCAGTGGACTGGCCTCCGCGTCAGGAGTTCCCAAGCTTCTTGCCAGGTGAAACAGCGCAAGCTCGATTGGATCGATCGCAGTTGCTGCGACTTACCGGACTCAATGATTTTGCCGAAGGCGAACTAAAGTTTGGAGCGCGCAACGATGGCGAGCAGGAAAATGTCTATGCCTACGAGCTAGCGAAGCTTGCTGCCGAGCGCAACGATCCCGATCAGGCGCTGCGATACATAAAAGCATTTGCTCCGGGATATCTCTATATGCCGCTCGACGAGGCGCCCATCCCTTTCTGGAAACTCGCGTTCCCAATTCCATATCGAGTTTCGATTGAGCAGCACAGCCGGGAACAAGGTCTCGATCCATTTCTTGTAGCTGCGCTAATTCGTCAGGAATCTGAATTCAACCCAAACGTCATTTCGCACGCAAATGCGTACGGGCTGATGCAGGTTTTGCCTTCTACGGGCCGAGGATTGTCGCGGCATTTCCGCGGGCGCCGTTACAATGCCGCGCAATTACTAAACCCGGATCGCAATGTCCAGCTCGGCACTTATTATTTCCGGAACCTACTAAACTCGTTTGACGGCCAACCGGAACTCGCGCTTGCTTCCTATAACGCCGGTCCAGGCCGCGCCGCCCTTTGGCGGAGTTGGGGTCCGTTTCGCGAACAGGCTGAGTTTATCGAGACCGTTCCTTTTCACGAGACCCGCGGATACATTCAAATCGTGCTACGCAACGCTGATGTCTATCGTCGCCTCTACGCCGGGAGCGTGCCAGACGTACCGGTTTATCGTCCGAAACCGCCGCCCAAAAAATCTAGCGCCAAGCGAAAGAATGCTAGCGCCCACAAAGCGCGCTGACCTCATGCCGGAAAGCACGGGAGAGCGGCCACTCTGTTGTTGTAGCCGCTAAGATTAGAAACATGATTTCGCAGGAACCCACCTTAACAGCGGAACAGCTGTCGTCGGCCGAAATCAGCGAGCTGACGGCCCGGTACACATATGGAACCTGGCGTTTTCAGAAGGGTTGGAAACCGCTTCATATCGTCGATGCTGATGGGTGTTATTTCACAGATGCCGCCGGGAAGAAATACTTAGATTTTTCCGCGCAGTTGATGTGCGTCACGTTAGGACATAAGAACCGGGCTGTCGTTCAGGCGATTCGGGAGCAAGCCGAAAAACTTCCGTATATCGGGCCCGCTTACGCGACCGATGTGAGAGCAGAATTGAGTCAGCTTCTGCTCGAGGTTCTGCCGAAAGGCTTGGAGAAATTCTTTTTCACAACTTCCGGCACCGACGCAAACGAAGCGGCGTTCAAGATCGCGCGCATGGTGACGGGGAAAACGAAAATCATCTCCCGGTACAGGTCCTACCATGGCTCGACCAGCGGATCCATTGCAGCCACCGGAGATATGCGGAGATGGGCGATGGAACCGGCTGGCAAAACCCCTGGCGTGATTTTCGCCCCCGAAGTGAATTGCTATAAATGTCCAATTCGCCACACGTATCCCGGCTGTGGAATTGCGTGCGTCGAGTACGTCGAACACATGATCTGTAACGAGAGCGACGTTGCGGCAGTGATTGTCGAGCCGGTCGTGGGCACAAATGGGGTTCTCGTCCCGCCGCCCGAATACATGCCTCGGCTCCGTGAAATTTGCGATCAGCATGCTGTTGTATTAATTGCCGATGAGGTAATGACCGGTTGGGGAAGAACTGGGAAATGGTTTGCGATGGATCACTGGAATGTTAAACCGGACATTCTCACAACGGCAAAAGGCATAACGAGCGCCGCCATTCCGCTGGGTCTGTGTGCGACCACACCGAAGATTGCGTCCTACTTCGACACGCACTATTTCTCCCACGGGCACACCTATGAGGCACATCCGCTCACGCTGGCACCGGCAATTGCCGCCATTAATGAAACGAAGAGAATGAGCCTTGTCGAACGATCCGCGGAGCTCGGCAGTTATTTAGGATCCAAGCTCAGTGAGATGAAGGCGAAACATCCATCAATCGGCAATGTTCGCGGTCTCGGCCTGTTTTGGGGCGTCGAGCTGGTGAGGAATCGCGAAACAAAAGCTCCGTTCAACACTGCTGCGGATAAGGTGACGGGCGTGCCGCTAATGGTCGATGCGATCGCTTCGCGCATGATGAATAACGGTGTATATCTTCAAGCGTGGGTCAGTCACTTTGTCATTGCGCCGCCTCTGATCATCACGCGAGAAGAAATCGATTTCGCGCTTCGAGTGTTCGACGAGGCATTGAACATGGCCGATGAAGCTGTCGAGCACTGAAGCTGCTCGCCTGGTCTGATGAACGCGTACCGCAGCAGCACATCTTCGAGTCGTGAGCAGTGATTATGGGCGGTTACAGCCGGTTAATCAAACTGGCGACGTATCCGGCACCGAAACCGTTATCAATATTCACGACCGCGACATTGCTGGCACAACTGTTCAGCATGCCGAGCAGGGCGGCAAGCCCCTGAAAGCTGGCGCCATATCCAACGCTGGTCGGTACCGCAATAACCGGACAGGAAACGAGCCCACCCACAACGCTTGGCAGCGCGCCTTCCATCCCCGCGCATACTATCGCGACACGCGCTTGAGTGAGGCGCTGATGGTGGTGAAGCAGCCGGTGAATACCGGCGACACCAACATCGCAGATCGCTTCGACATCGTTGCCCATAACCTCCGCCGTTAATTGCGCCTCTTCCAGAACGGGCAGATCGCTCGTCCCGGCGCAGACCGCGACAATTTTACCTTTGCCGTGTATTTCCCTATCACGCCAGACGCGCACAACACCGGAACGCGCGAAATGTTCTGTTTCAGGAGCGAGTGAAGCGATGCGCGCCGCCATTTCAGGAGTCGCTCGGGTGAGTAGAAGATTCGGGGATCGGCCGAGGAGCGCGGCCGCAATGCTTGCAACCTGCTCCGGATCTTTGCCCTCGCCGAGAATGACTTCCGGCATTCCGTGCCGTAACGCCCGGTGATGATCGACTTTCGCAAAGCCCAAATCTTCGAACGGCATGTGCCGGAGGCTATCAATTGCCGCCTCTATTGTCGTCTCGCCATCGCGAACCTGCTCGAGAAGGTCTTGAAGCCGCCGTGAGTCCATCTTTATTTTGTGAACGGTCTCGCTAAGATGGTAGCGTTCCCCGGATGGCTCGCTTCTGGAAACGCCTGCGCCTCACACTCGAAATGATTAAGTTCGAGCATTCGGTGTTTGCCCTGCCATTTGCGTTAACCGGCGCGCTGCTGGCCTGGCGAGATAGCCACTTTGAAATTCCAGGTCTCGCGGGGCGGTTTGGTTGGATTATTGTGGCCATGGTTGCGGGGCGATCGGCCGCAATGGCTTTCAATCGCATTCTCGATGCGGAGATTGATGGACGCAATCGCCGCACGGCAAACCGCCATTTACCTACTCACGTCCTATCGCCCGGGTTTGCGTGGGGCTTCACATTCGCGAGTGCATTCATTTTCTTGTGGGCAGCGCGAGAGCTCGGGCGTTTATGCTTTTTCCTTGCACCAGTGGCACTCGCGATTTTCTTCTTCTATTCCTATTCAAAGCGCTTCACGATGTTTTCCCATCTGATTTTGGGGTTTTGCCTGGGCATGGCTCCCGCTGCGGCGTGGATTGCGCTCCGGGGTGCTCTCGACGCGCGAATTCTCTGGCTGACTGCCGCGGTGATGTTCTGGACGGCGGGATTTGATGTGATCTATGCCTGCCAGGATATTGAGTTCGATTGCGCTGAGGGTTTGTGCAGCATTCCGAAACGCTTTGGCGTACGTAACGCTCTGCTCATCGCTCGCGGACTGCATGCTGCCATGATCGTGTGCGTGATCGCTCTCGTCATCTCATTTCATCTTGGAGCGTTGAGTCTCGCCGGTGTGGCGGCCGTCGTCACCCTACTGATCTATGAACACGGACTCGTGAAACCCCACGATTTATCGCGGGTGAATGCTGCCTTCTTCACCGTGAATGGCTACGTCAGCGTTCTCTTCTTTATATTCTGGGCGGCGGATATCTTAACTCATCGCACCTACTTCTAAACATGCGACCGCTCATCGAAGACTCGCGTCTGAAGCCCATCTTCAATAAGGTAGAGTGCGGTGAACGCCTGAGCTTTGAAGATTGTGTCGTGATGTATCACAGTCCCGATATTCTGTCGCTCGGCTATATGGCAAATCTGGTTCGGGAGCGGATGCATGGAAATGTCACATATTTCAACGTGAACCGCCACATCAACCCGACGGATGTCTGCGTAGCGAGTTGCCGCCTCTGCGCTTTCGGCAAGAAGGCGAAAGATCCGCATAGCTACACGATGTCATTGGAACAGGTCTGGGAGATTGCCGGGAAGGGCTACGCCGAAACTGTCACCGAGTTCCATATTGTTGGCGGATTGCATCCCGAGCTTACACTCGATTGGTATTGCGAGATGATCGCTGGCCTCAAGCAGCGCTATCCAGACGTGCATCTGAAGGCGTTCACGATGGTGGAGGTGGCTTATCTTGCAAAACGCTCAAGGATCTCGATACGCGAAACGCTGGAGCGGCTAAAAGATGCGGGAATAGATTCGATGCCGGGAGGTGGAGCGGAGATTTTTTCAGAGCGCGTGCGCCGCATAATTTGCGATCACAAGATCGATGGCGACGAATGGATCGAGACCGCGCGGACCGCGCACGAAATCGGTCTGAAGAGTAACTGTACGATGCTGTATGGCCATCTGGATACAGCAGAGGACCGGGCCGACCATCTCGTTCGTTTGCGAGCGTTGCAGGACGATACTAGCGGATTCGTAACATTCATTCCGCTCGCATTTCATCCCGACCACACGGCCCTGAGCCATTTGCCGAAGACGACCGGTTTCGACGACCTGAAGCAGATCGCGATCTCGCGATTAGTCCTGGACAACATTGCGCATATTAAGGCCTACTGGATCATGATGACGCCCAGCGTTGCGCAGGTCGCCCAGCGCTTTGGTGCGAACGATATCGATGGAACCGTCGTCGAAGAGAAAATTTATCATGATGCTGGCGCTACCACAACCCAGCACCTCCGGCGTCAAGATCTGCTTCGATTGATTCGTGAAGCAGGGCGAGAGCCGGTCGAGCGCGACACAGCATACCGGCCCGTGACACGAACTGAGTCCACGTTTACTGTGCTTGTGTAGGAGATCCGGCGAAAGCGATTCGCAACGTGCGAAGAATTGCTAATAATTTACCCAGCCGCCGGCCAGATCGTGGATTCTTCTTGGCCGCGGCACTAATGATTGCGGAATGAATGACTCCGTTTGAAGGAAGCAGCGCTCCGGAAAGCGAGCTTGATGCGCATACCGCTCCTTGTACCGTCATAGAGGAAACCCATTGCCTTCCGTCTTCGTCGATAGCTGTTAGGTCTCTCAAATCCAAGATGAGCTTTCGGTTTCCGAGCGTTGTTTTAGCTGTGCGCCAGCAGCCATTAAGCTCTTCCAGATCGGCGCTCGTCAGTTCACCAATGAGTTGCAGACGGCAGGCGCTGACGCCATCATGGATGTAATACTTGAAGCGTGACGAGCGAACAAACGTGTTCGGAGGCTCGGAAGCCGGCGACCCTGCCCGTTCTGTATTCGATTTGTCACTTTTCGATTCCACCATACGGTATCGTTTGATTTGATTCTCGCAATGAGATCTGTGTTCCACGTTTTTCGTGCCGCCGCTACTCACCGGTGCATAAGTAAACGTGTGCTCTGCGGAGTTTTATCTCTGGTGGCGTTTGCGATTGCGGTGAACGTGGCGCTGTGCCAGGAAACCCAGAATTCTAGCACCCAGAGCAGCTCTTCCGCGTCGCAGCAGCCTTCTCAAAATCCTCAACAACCGGGACAACTGCCCCCGCGTGAACAACCTGGCGTTCAAGCCCCCGGCAAAACTCCGGAGGGGGAAGACAAGAGGATCTTCGGCGTGCTACCCAACTATCGCACTGCTGAGCAACGTGCCGAGTACGAACCGATCAGCGCAAGCCGCAAAATGAAGATCGCGCTCAAGGATTCCTTCGATTATCCACTCATGATTCTCGCCGGAGCCTACGCGGGTCTTTACCAGCTTGAGGATTCGCATCCGCAATTTGGGCAGGGACTCGCGGGCTATGCGCGCCGGCTGGGCACTTCCTATGCGGATCAAGTGAACGGCAATATGTTGACCGAGGGTATTATGCCGATCTTGTTGAAGGAGGATCCTCGCTATTTCCGGATGGCTCACGGCCCAAAGAAACGGCGCACTCTGTATGCCCTAAGTCGAATTTTTGTCACGCACACCGATTCGGGTGGTACTTCTTTCAATTACGCAGAGGTGATAGGGAACGGAATGGCCGCCGGAATAGGACTCGCCTACTACACCGACAATCGCAACGTGCCCGATTTCATGTTGAACTGGGGTACGCAGTTAGGCACGGACGCGACGTCGCAGGTATTGAAAGAATTCTGGCCGGACGTGAAGCGCTGGTGGTTGGTGCGGCACGGTAGGCTCAACCCTGGCAATTCGCAGATTCCATAGCTCACTTCGTCCAATCGATTATCCGCAGCCCTTTTACCCGCGAAAACTCTCTTGTATTGGTAGTGATCAGGGCCGCCTCACGGCTTAACGCTGTTCCGGCGATCAGCAGATCGAGCGGCCCAATCAGCAATCCGCGAGATTCAAGATCTATTCGGACGCGAGCCGAGTTTTCTGCCGCTTCACGATCAAACGGAACCTGAGGGAAAGCCTTGAGGAGTTCGGTGGCGAGTTCCCGGCGCCGACTAGTCCCGATCTTGAGAGTCCCGTACTCGATTTCGTACGCGACCACACTGGGAATCGCTAGGTCGCGAGGCGAACCCGCCTGAAGACGCGAGACTACCGCTTCGTGACCTTTCAAATATTGGATGATCGTGTTGGAATCGACCAATATCACTCAACAGATTTCCGCTTTACGTCTCGTCCGTAGCCTCTGCGAATTGTTTCAAGGCTGAGGAATTCAGGAACTGCACCCGCTGCATCCAGTACGCTCTTGGGCCATGTATCTCGAAGGTTCTGCGAGATTTGATCAGCAATCCACCGGCTTACAGAGGTCTGTCTTTCCTGGGCCGCTTTTCGGGCCTTGTTCTCGATGTCATCTGGCAAATAGATTGTGATCTGTGCCATATACGATACAGTATACTGCCTACGGCGTGCACGAGCTACCCGGTAGATATCGGCGAATTCACTAATCGTGGCTCAGCGAACCGGCTGCCCGCGAGAGCTCGAGCTCTTCGGAGTTATGGTTTTCTTCCGGATGATTGTGATTATGGTTGTAATTCAGCTTTGTCAAAAACGTCGTATCGAAACGGCCTGAGACAAACGCGTCACTCGACAAAATTTGCTCGTGCAGCGGAATTGTTGTATGAATTCCTTCAATTACAAACATATCGAGCGCGCGTTTCATTCGCGCGATTGCTTCATCGCGATCGCTGCCATGTGTGATTAGCTTCGCCACCAGTGAATCGTAATAAGGCGGAATCACGCTATCGGTGTAAGCAGCCGTATCAACCCGCACCCCAATGCCGCACGGCAGGTTCAAGCCCGTAATTCGCCCCGGCGAAGGAGCAAATGTTTCCGGATTCTCAGCGTTGATCCGGCACTCGATAGCATGACCGGAAAACGAGATCGGTCGGGGCAGAATGTCGTCGAGATGCTCGCCCGCCGCGATTCGCAATTGGCTCTTCACGATATCGACTCCCGTCACAAATTCAGTAACCGGATGCTCGACCTGTATTCGCGCGTTGACCTCAATAAAATAGAGCTCTCCGTTTTCATCCATCAGGAATTCCACCGTTCCCGCGTTGGTGTATCCGATGCTCCTCATGGCCTCGCGGAGGCGATCCGACGTGCGCGCCCGAAGCCCGGGAGAAAGGGCAGGCGAAGGAGATTCCTCCAGTAGCTTTTGGTGGCGACGTTGTATTGAGCACTCGCGCTCACCAAGAATCTCTACGTCGCCATGCTCATCGCCGAGGAATTGGAACTCGATGTGCCGCGGAGCTTCGATCAGTTTTTCGAGATAAACATCGCCGCATGAAAAAGCCGCCGCAGCTTCGGATTGCGCTTGCGCAACAAGAGCAGGCAGCTCCGATTCGCAGCGCGCGATGCGCATACCGCGCCCCCCGCCGCCCTCCGCGGCCTTCAGCATAACAGGATAGCCGATTTCATCGGCTAAACTCAAAGCTTCTTCCGCACTGTTCAGGACGCCGCGCGATCCGCGCAATATCGGGATTCCAGCGCTCTCAATGATGGTACGCGCGCGTTGCTTTGATCCCATTTGACGAATAACTTCGGGTTTAGGGCCGATGAACTTAATCCCGGAAAGTTCGCACACTTCCGCGAAATCCGCATTCTCACTGAGAAAGCCATACCCTGGATGTACGCCGTCGACATTTGTGATTTCCGCCGCACTGATTACCGACGGGATATCCAAGTAACTCCGCGAGCTCTTAGCTGGACCGATGCAAATCGCCTCATCTGCGAATCGAACGTGCAAACTGTGGCGATCGGCCTCTGAATAGACCGCAACGGTCTTGATGCCGAGCTCCTTGCACGCGCATATCACTCGCAGCGCGATTTCACCCCGGTTAGCGATTAGAATCTTGCGAAACATGAGTGCTTTTGTTCTTAAACAGGCCGAATGAGAAACAGCGTCTCCCCGTATTCCACCGGCCGGCCGTTTTCGACCAGTTTCGCCACCACCGTGCCGGCTACTTCCGCTTCAATCTCATTCATCAGTTTCATTGATTCGATAATGCAAAGCACTTGGCGCGGCTCGATACGATCACCCACCTTGACGAAGGGCGGAGCATTGGGAGATGGCGCATCATAATAGGTTCCCACAATTGGAGATGTCACCTTTATGTTCTTGTCTTCTTCTTGCGGGGAAGATGCGGGCGGAGCAGCCGATGGCTCAGACGGCGGAGGCGTCACCTGCGGTTGCGGCGGCTGAATGGGAATTGCGTGCGAGGTTGTGACCGGAACCGGTATTGCCGCTGGAAACGTCATTTCCGGATTGGCAGGTCCAGCCGCAGTACGAATTCGCACTTTATTCTCACCTTGCTGAACCTCGAGCTCATATATTCCTGTATCGCGGGCCACGTGAATCAACTCTTTGATCTCGTCGATGCTCATTATTTATTCTTTCCGCGGCTAAACAGGAGCAGAGTTTATAGTACGACCAATTCTTTCCCTGTAGGAGTTAGAATCTCAGACCCACGGGCCGTTACAACTACTGTGTCTTCGATGCGGACACCGCCAATCCCCTCCGCATAGACGCCCGGCTCAATTGTGACCACCATTCCGGGCTCTAACTTGGTTCTTTCCTTCCGGCCTATGCGGGGTTCCTCGTGAATCTCTAGCCCAAGCCCGTGCCCTGTCGAATGGACGAACAACTTGTCCAATCCGTGGCGGCGCAATACATCACGCGCGATGCGATCCACTTTTGTACATGAAACACCCGGGCGCACTGCATCGATCGCTGCAAGTTGGCTTTCAAGGACCGCCCGATACATTCGCCGTGCTTTTGGGGACGGCTGGCCAACGGCATGGGTACGAGTCATATCGCTGGCGTAACCGGCGACGGTCGCGCCCATATCCACCAATAATAATTGATGCCACTGGATTGGGTTAAGCGTCGGGCGCGCGTGCGGTAACGCGCTGCGCGGGCCCGAGGCCACAATCGTCTCAAACGCTTTACCGTCCGCGCCCAACTGTCGCATTCGATATTCAAGCTCGGCCGCCAAATCGAGTTCCGTCATGGACTGACGAAAGTGTTGCAAAGCTCGTTTGAGAGCCTCAGAATTCAGTTCGACTGATGATCTTATTAGCGCGATCTCCTGCGGAGATTTTGTCGCGCGCAGCTTTTCTACCGCGCCAATCGTGGCTTTCAACCGAATTCCCTGACCCTCTTCCCTAATCTGTTGGTAGCCCTCAAAACTGATTCGGTTTTGCTCGAACGCAATCGATTTCAGACGCATCCGGTGGGCCGATTTCACAAGCTCCTTCGTGAGCGGCCCTTTGGCAATCTTCAGTTCGCAGCCGGACTCCATTGCTGCCTGAGTCCCATATCTAGGATCCGTAAAAAGAATGCTGCGATCCGGCGTAACGAGCAATGCGGCGTTGCTGCCGCTGAAGCCACTCAGGTAGCGAACATTAGGAAGCGCCGTTGTGACAAACGCATTGGCGCGAGCTTCTTTGAGCAGAGCGAGGAGGCGCTTCTGGCGAGCTGCGAACTCGGCGTCCTGTTCCAATCCCGTTCTCAAGGCCTAAGCAACAATTTGCCGGTTGTCTTGCGCCCTTCGAGATCGCGATGTGCAGTTGCAGCATCCGCTAAATTGTAGGTCTTGAAAATTTGAACTTGGAGCCGCCCGCCTGCGATCCATTTGAAGAGATCAGATGCGCGCCACTTTAACTCGTTTGGATCGCTGACGTAGTTCCCCAGACTGGGCCTAGTGAGGAATAAAGATCCCTTCTGGGTTAATACGAGCGGATCGAACTGCCCGACCGGACCGCTTGATTGCCCAAAGCTAACCATCATGCCGCGAGGCCGCAAACAATCCAAGCTTTTGTGAAAAGTCGTGCTGCCAACCGAGTCGTAAACAACATCAACCCCTTGATCCTGAGTAAGTCGCTTCGTCTCTGCGACGAAATCAGTTTGAGTATAGAGGATCACGTGGTCCGCGCGATGTTCTCTCGCGAGTTGCGCTTTGGCTTCGGTGGAAACGGTTCCAATGACGGTGGCGTCTGCGATTTTCGCCATCTGCACGATCATCAAACCAGCGCCTCCAGCAGCAGCATGGATCAGGCAGGTATTGGCCGGTTTCAGAGCGAAAGTCGAATGCGTCAGATAATGCGCCGTCATCCCTTGCAGCATCACCGCGGCGGCAGTTTCGAAACTGACGTTACCCGGCAATTCGACCAACATGGATTGCGGGACCACCGCGTATTCTGCATAAGAGCCGCGCGCCATTGCATACGCGACTCGCGTGCCGATTTTGAGATTCACGCTCTTACCTACCGCGGCAATGGTTCCCGCGGCTTCACTGCCCAACTTTACCGGGCTTTCATTTGCTTTATATAAGCCGTTTCGGAAGTAAACGTCGATAAAATTTACGCCGATCGCTTCAATCTTGACGAGTACCTCGCCTTCACTGGGCTGAGGCGTGGGTAAATCCATATATGCGAGATTTTCGGGACCACCGGGCGGGTCGGCGACAACGGCTTTCATATCTGGTGATTGTATGACGCGGGCACTTTCCTACCCGCAATTGAAATTGAGCTATGCCAGTCAAATTCAGGGCATCTTATCTCTAAGATTCGCTTGCACTGCTCCGGGAGTATAGGCGCGGAAAGTCTGCCGAATTCTGTCGCCGTGTTACAGCGGGAGAACCTAGCCAGCAATGGTGCTGTAACGAAATTACTACTTAGGAACGAGCGGATCAGTATCCGCGACTTCCTCGACGTTTACAAGAGGAATCTTTGCGCCAAGCTCGTGATTCATTGATTCGATGTATGCATTCGCGAGAATGGCGTACCCGGTGTTCGTCGGATGTACTGCGTCCAGAGAGAAGATTCCGCCGAGATACTGCGTTGTCAAATGGTGTTTGCCCACCGTATATCCATTCCTTGTAATCTCCGCGAATAATTTGTTCACATCCACAAGTGCCGCGCCGCTCTTCTTTGCAGCCGCTGTAATAACGATGTTGTAGTCATGCACGGCAGTTCTAACGTCAGCAATTAGAGAAGCACTCCGAACTGCGTAATCTGTGCAGATATTGAACGTAGTAGTCTTCGGATTCGCGATGCTCGGCACCACGTAGTCGTTTGGACCCGCGCCGGAAGGTGGTGCATGGCAGATTGCTTCGAACTCATCAACACTGAATAGGAATGGCACTTCGGTCACATTAGGAACGTTAGAGACGACAAGCTGCGCCCCCGATTCCAAATTCAAACCTTCTAACAAGAAAGTGTATGCTTCTGAAAATTTCTTGAGACTTGTCGGCGGGATGCCATCAATCAGACTCTGTAAGACGTCATTGCTGCCCAGCGAAATCAGAATCGTTTTCGGTTTCAGCTCGATGGCGCATGCGGCCTCACTGAAAAGGACATCCCCATTAGGAAGGGGATACACGCCGCAAGGGGTCGCTCCCTTTTCTAGGCTTGGGAAACCTAAGACTTCTATGGTCAGGACGTCCTCAACGCTTGCGTTCTTGAGATCTTTCTCTACTTTCGCCACATTCACCGAGTGCAGAATTGCATCAATAACCGTGTACCCCGGAACAGACAGGTCCCGAGTCTGGACGGTTAGCGGCGGTTCGCGGCGACCGGTCTTCGTCCCGCGAGTCACTATGTCCTTGCCTTCCAGAGACAACACAGGCGGAATGCCAGGATAAGCAATCAACGGGAGATCCAGATCCGTTTTCGCTTGCCGAGCTATGAAAGCGGCAAACCCGAACCTCTGTCCTCCACGCGGAGCGAACTTATCGCTCTCACTGTCATAAAGCGAGAAGTTTTGGAACCCTGCGCCAAGGGAGTCCCCGATTACAACAAAGTGCGAAAGATCTGGCGCCTTCGATGCGCGATTGGCATCAGCAGACCATGCCGGAAGAATTGCAAGCGCTAGAAAGATGAAATTGCGCGAAGTAATAAAGACGCGTTTCAAGGAACCCTCCAAGCGTTTGGCCGAAAGAAAATTGAGACGAGTACAAGTAAATCACGAAAATCGGTTTTGCACAACAGGGAAGGGCAGGGGGACGAAGAAGAGAAGCCGGACAGGCGTGGGCGGGCGCCCGCCCGGCTCTACGAGGCTATTTGAAATCCGAGCCGCCGCGTGGCGTTGTTCCTGATCCGCGCGGTCCGGGAACTACATCGGGAGCGGGTGACTCCCCTGGGGCCGCAGGGGTGGATTGCGTTAAGCCGGCGCCGGCTCCTGCGCCAGTTTCCACGCCGGAGCTATCGACGCCTCTGGCGCCCACGGACATATTCGCATCTCGCGCAATCGTTTCGTTGATGCTCAGGCCCGCTCGGGCCCTTTTAAGGCGCGCTGCCTTTTGCTCTGCGGTGAGCGACTCTTCAGGAACATCGGCGAAGTCGCCTTCCGCGTCCACCGGAAGATCATTCAATTTGGGATCAATCATGGGGTTAACCTCTCGCCTGTTTGACACCGCGGCGAGGAAATCTGGAACGAAAAGAATAAGGTTGAAGCCGTTCGCCCTTGCAAGACTATGAAACTGCCCGTTTTCGCGAACCGAGAGAGTACCCTCACCGGGCCATGGTTTGAGGTGTGGTTCCGCTGAACCTATGCTGCGGGCCGTGGCCGTTCAATGCTCCATGCCTTTCTTCACCATGCCTGGATACCAGGAGCGAACCGCAAGAACTCGGGACTTCACCCCGGGAGCGCTATAGTAACCCACTGTGCAGTTGAGCCGGAAGAAATATGCGTCACCAGCTTTCGCGGCGTGCCGTCCCTCGATCCCGTCCATCCCGCCTCCAGCAACGATCTCGCCGCTGCCGTCGAGAAGTAAGTAGATTTCTTCTTCTCGCTCATGATGGTGAGGAAAGTTCGTTCCACCTGGAGCGATTTCCATCACAAAGAGACTAGTAAGCACACGGCCGGCTGCAATGCGGTCGCGTTTACTATCGACATCTCCCATGAGTAAGCGATACAACGTCGAAGAAGGATGTCCGCTGACGGGCTGGGTTGGAACATCTTCGATGTTGGCCTCGAGCGCGTGAGCGGGTATTGGAGCCTTTTCAAATCCTCTAGTCCGGAATCCCATCACGATTAGCTTGCACTGGCTTCGAGAGGGGTTCGTGAGGGAGTGCGGCACGGTTGCCGGAATATACAAGTAATCTTCCTTTTTTAATTGCACTTCCTCGCGCGCATACATCAAAGCCCCGGCGCCTTCCAGGACTACATAAACTTGATCTTCTTCCGGATACGCGCGCGTGGTACAGCTACCCTTCGGATCGAGGATAACTTCGCCGTATCGAGCTATCCCAACCACCACCCGCGCATCCGAATCGCCTTCCCCGAACAGTGGGAAGTAATGACATGACTGCGTTGTTATGTCGGCAGGCCGCTCCTTGGTTGCAAAAAGACTCCGGTGCAGAAACGTGGGGTCAACGCGACGTTCCTGAGCAAGAAGGAAGGCCACGCAGCAGAAGCCCGCTAAGAAAATCCTGCCGACCAGAAACCGTTCTCGCTGGTGAAATGTACCGGCTTTAGATCCTAACTCGTCCATTTTCATGATGCACGCGTTCTCAAATCCTTGCCTCACTCGTATCTCCCGCCGCGAATGGCTCGCTCGCAGCGCCGGCTGCATCCTCGCGGCGCGCCCCGCTCTTGCGCAAAATCAGCCGACTTTCTCTACCGAAGTCAAAGTCGTCAACGTCTTCGCCACGGTCCGAGATAAAGAGGGCCATCTAATCACTAATCTCACCAAAGATGCTTTCACACTCTTCGAAGAAGGCAAGCCACAGAATATCCGCTACTTCTCCCAAGAATCCGATCTGCCTTTGACCATCGGCCTTCTCGTGGATACGAGCCTCAGCCAAACCCGCATGCTCGAAGAGGAGCGTGGCGCCAGCTATCGCTTTCTCGATCAGGTCCTGCGCGAAAACAAGGATCGAGCTGCTCTCGTTCAATTTGATCAAGCCGTAGTTGTGCGCTTAGGCTTGACGTCGCCTCACAAGGACTTGCAGGACGCTCTCGCGCTTCTCGATTCTCCGAGCGCCGAACAAGCCCGCTACGGCAGCGGTACGCTTCTCTACGATGCCGTGCGCACCGCTTCCATTCAGATCATGCGCCGCGTGCAGGGCCGTAAAGCCTTCATCGTTTTGACAGACGGCGTCGATTTCGGCAGCGCCGTCACGCTCGCCGACGCCATCGAGTCCGCCCAGCGCGCCGGAACGCTCGTCTACTGCATCTTGTTTTCCGATGAGTCCTATTACGGCGGCCTCTCATTCGGCCCAAGCGGACGAGGTGTCCTCAAGCGCCTCGCGCGCGAGACCGGCGGGGGCTATTTCGAGGTTTCGAAAACTCGCACGATCGCGCAGATCTACGATGCCATCCAGGAGGAACTTCGCAGCCAGTACAGTCTCGGCTTCGTCTCCGATCAGCCCATCACTCATTCAGGCTTTCGCAAACTCGACTTAAAAACGAAACAGAAGAAGTTAATCGTTCAAGCAACCGACCGCTACTACGCCGAAACCTGAGCGCAAACCTAACCATTTCTCTCGAGCCGCTTCAAAGCTACTGCCGCTCGGCTGTAGTCGGGTCGATGACCGACCGCACCGCTGAAATCCTGTTAGCGGGACATCCGCCTTGTTTTGCGTGCTCCCGAATGGCTTCTTCATTCGGGGCAATATAGACGCAGTAAACCTTGTCGTCTGTTACGTAGCTCTCAACTCACTGGATCTGTGGCCCCATTTTGTTTAACGCGCTACAGGATTTTTGCGAAATGGACTGTAAATCTTCAGATGTAAGTTTACCGGCGGCAGGTATGTCGCGTTCGATCACGTATTTCGGCATCGGCTCCCTCAAGGATGTGGAGAATGGATTATATCGCGTCAAAGCGAATTCCGTGGCCGCGAATCTCTCTAAATTATCCAGGCGAAGCAGCCTGTTGCGATCAAAGCCACAGCCCACACCAAATCAAAGTTAAGCCATGCTTTGCGCAGAAGCGCAAGTCCCAGGCTTTGATAAACGACAAGTGCAACTGCCCCTGTGAGCGTCAGATATCCAATGGTATGGACGAGCGTAGCTAAAATCGCCGTCAATGGGTCTCCAAAACGGCCCATGTGCGCATGATGCGCCGCCGGCATCGGCGGTAGCGTGAGCACAAGGGGCAGAACCATCAACCCTGCGCCATGCGCGGACGCCATCAGAAAAGACCAGATGGCAAGCTCGCGGAACCCCATCTGCATTCCACCCCAGCGGAAGTGATGGCTGCGCACAACCCGGTAAACACCCAGGGCGACAAGCGCCGCGCCGACCGCAATTTTTAGATACAGCAGGGGCAGCACGATCTGCAAAAGCGCGCCTATAAGAACGGCCACGCCAATCGCAAGCGCGTGCCCTAGAGCAATTGGCACTAGCGAATAGACGACGGCCTGTGCGCTGTTCTGCTGCATGCCAACCGCAACGGCAAAAAGCCAGCCCATTCCAGGGTTGATACCGTGGTACGCGCCAAGGAGAAACAGAGCCGGCCAGCCCCAAGAATGGGCCATCGCTCACGCGTAACAGTACGAGTCGGAGGAGGCGTCGCCGCCCTCTAGCCGGACTTGGTGCCCTCGCAGATCACCGAAATCGACAAAAAACTGCGGGTCGAGCTGCATGCCGCCTTGCGGATTCACGTTCACTTTCACCATCCAGCTCCGGATACCCTCGGGATAGAACTGCGCGTCCCAGGGTGCGTAAAGAGAGTTCGTGAAGTAAGCGCGGCGGCCGTCGCGGCTGACCTCAACCATCTGCGGCCCGCCGTTCAGCGCGGTTTTCGGGTGCTTGGGATGTGTGGCGCGCCGCACAATCCCGCCCAAATGAAACGAACCCGTCTTCTTCGGATGGAATGGATCAGATACATCGTATTGCAGAAATTCGCCCGTGCCGAAACAGGAAACATACAGGAAACGATCGTCGAGCGAGAGGTTAATATCCGTGATCAACGGCGGCACAGCTTTGAATCCCTGCAGTAGTGGCGGCAGTTGCTCGGGTTCAGCGGGCTCGGCCGGAATGTCGATTATTTTCTGTACACCCCACTTTCCGTTATTGCGGTGCCAGAGCCAGATCGACGCTGAGAGGTCCTTCAGCGAGACTACAACGCCGAGAAAGCCGTAGGCGCGCGTCGGATCGTGAGCGGGCCGCAACTCAAGCGCCATTTGATATTCGGAGCCTAAATCGAGTTCCTGGACGCGCCGCCGCTTGCGTGAATCCCAGACATGCAGTTTATGGCCGTAGCCGCTCTTCAGCAAAATATCCGGGTTGACGCCATTCTGTACCATCTTCGGCGTACCCCACTCGCTCGTAATCACCGTGTCGTATCCGAGATGCCACCAGAAATCGTAGGCGAGATACTGTGACCCGCGATCCAGCTCCCATTGCCCGAGCACGTCGAAGCTGTCCTGATCCATCACAAAGATCCCGCCCGGTCCATCGCCGTCTGGCGATCCGAGAGCGCTGGCATAAATTCCCTCCGGTCCGCAGTGGATTGTATGCGGCGAAGCGTACCCCGCGCGCGTTGCCAGAGTCTCCGGCTCGATCACCTTGACGATTTCCGGACGGCGCGGATCAGGTTTGGTGTCGATGATGTGAATCCGCGAGGAGCGGATGCCCGGAACAACGAGATAACGCCGCTCAACATGCGGATGTGGCGCATAAGGGCAGAGACACGCGCTACAGGCATTCCACCCAAAGTGATGAAGTTCATCCCCGGGATTAGGCATATCGAGTTGTCCGACAATATGGCTGTAGCCCGACGATTCGGGCTCGACGTCCACGACTCCGAGGGCGTCAGGCCTGCCGTTGTTGTTCGCGTTGAGCATGGCAACGAACGCGAGCTTCTCCGGGGGCGCCTGCATCGCCATCTTCGGAGAAGGATAAAAGGTTGGGTCGGGCCGCCAAAGTGGCAATCTATTCTCCTTTCCAAGACTCTAATCTGACCACTATAGATCGTAAATAGCGCTAACGGAAGACAGCCCCGGCTCCCAGCTCTTGCCCTGCATCTCTGGTGGCATCGGCCTGCCCAACGAATCCTGTGGTGGGGCAGACCATCGCAGTTTGTGGTCTGCCATTGCGAAGGCTATGTATTTCAGCAGATCGCGTCTGATCAATACGCGCATCGCCTTCTACTCCCGGTTGTTCCCGTTAACAGTAATCATGAATTACTTGCGGCCGTGGTCAGATAATACTTCTTCACGCTGGACGCAATCAAAGGATTTCTGGAAGAATTCTGGGGGAAGACGGAGTCCGATTCTGATCGTTCCGGGACATGGTGGGCGGTGACGGGATCGAACCATCGACCTCCTGCTTGTAAGGCAGGCGCTCTAACCGGCTGAGCTAACCGCCCGAACGAGAATTAACTCGATTCTAAACTAGCGCCTACTCAAATCGATCAAAAGCGATCCTTCCTCCGCAGTCGGGGACCAGCATCAGGATTCTATGGTCACCGCGACCTCGGAAAGGCCGTCGCGCGCCGCCAGGCGAGTCAGATACATCTGTAATGCACAAATTGGAAATCTGCTCTAAAGTACTCTTGTACGGATCGATCAAACGAATAATGGTTACAACTGTCATTACTATCATCCTCTCGATTCTTTCCTCTGGCGGTGGTCAGGGGACGCAAAAAAGCCCCGATGGCGCCCGAAGGCCTCGCATGGTCGCGTCAGGTGCGCCCACGCCGCCTCCTCATCCGCACTGAGAAAGATTGCCGCATCGGGGTCGCCAGATCTCTTCTCTGGCTTCAGAATGTCCGAACAGCTATGACCAGTTCTCTAGCCTTTAAACCGGAAAAACTTTGGTGTTCATCAGACACTTCTAAGGACTCATTCGGCTGGGGACGGCAGGAAGACTCGGTACGAAGTGGATCTCTTGGTCTAGATGCCGCATTGGGTACGGGCGGCCTTCCCACGGGGAGGCTCGTCGAAATCTATGGCAAATACGACACCGGCAAGACTACGCTGGCGTTGGCTGCCACCGCTCAGTTCCAAAAGAAAGGCCAGCCGACAGCTTATCTGGATGTGGAGCACAAATTATCGAAGGCGTGGGCGAAAACGTCAGGAGTGAACGTCGATCAAACAATGTTTATCCGGTGCGGGGATGCATTTGAAGCATTGAGGACCGTGCTCACCCTCGTCGCCTGTGGAGAGTTTTCCTTGGTCGTCGTTGATAGCCTGGCCGCTCTTGTACTGGGGTCGGACATTGAACAGACCGGCGCTAAGCCATCAGAACAAATAGAATCTGTTTTAGATCGAGCCCTTCCGAGGATTGCCGCGGAAGCTTCGAAAAGCGACACCTGCGTGCTGCTCCTCAACCAGGTCAGGACCAATTACGAGGAGCTCTTTGGAAATCCTTTGACGACTCCCGGCGGGCACGTCCTTCGGCATGCCTGTTCGATTCGCATCGAGTTAGCCAGGCACCTGTCGATCAAGAGGAATTCAGATACGGTGCTCGGCCAGATCTCGCGCGCCACTATCACAAAGAACACACTTGCGCCGCCATGGCAAAGCGCAAAACTGCCGTTCACTTCGAGAGGTCTGGACGAATGCTATGAGGCCGCGCTGCTGGGCCGAGAGAACGGCATCTTTTGTCAAACCGCACGCGGTTTCGAATACGCTGGCACGACACTGGGGAAAACAGAACTCGACGTCTACGACACACTGCTTCATCGTCCGGAGCTGACTGGACAAGTTCTTGCAGCGGTTAGAGCCCAATCGCCGCAGTCTATGCTCACCCCAACTACGTAAGTGAGGACATATATGAACCTGCCTACCATGCAAGATAAAGGGCGCTTCTCGGATGTTTTGGCACAACTCGGCCTCTCTGATCCGCTCTCTCCCATGAGCGACCTCGATGCAGGCGTTCTGGTCGCACGATACTTGAAGATGTATCGTTTGCTCGACGTGAAATCTTGCCCTGATGCATCTACCCGGAGTAATCGGCGACGTGAATATCTGGCTCTCATGCGTCAGTTTGAACGAAACATTTCGACCATACGAATGCTCAGGAGATCTGAGATGGCGCACACGGGCACTTGGAATTTCGCCCAATACCTTGCGCAAGGGTTTGTTATCGCGAAATGCCGCTTGAGCCTTCGTCTTGCCTACATTGGCCATTTCATCCGCCTTCCTAACGCGTCCCGGCTCGCGCAGGACGCCGGGCTAAAAATGTTCGGATCCATCTTTTTTGATTACTGCGTGCCTGCACATACGTAATTAACCCCGCTGGACAGGTTGCAAGTGGTTAGCGAAACAATCTTGTGGAGTTCCATCGCTTTGCCGGTCGTGCTCCTGGCAAAGATGTATCGCGAAAACCTGATCCTCCGCTATCCGTGCTTCAGCATCATGCTCTTTGTTGGCGTGGTGCGCGATGTATGGCTCGCCGCGCTGGCTCCGGAAAGCGCCTTGTATTCGCAAATCTGGGTTATTACGATGTTCCCCTTTCTGCTTTCGCAGATCGCGGCCGCTATCGCGGCATATGTTTCGCTGGCGAAATTCTATACGGGTATCGGAGCTTTTGCGGGATGGTTATACGCCGCCGGGACAATCGCGGGGCTTGTAGTCTCTTTCGCCATCAACCATCACGCCTATGACGGTGCATTCTACTCACCATGGGTCGGGTTCGCCGCAATCGCTGAGCGGTCGGTGGCCACCGTCCTTACGTGCGCAACCGTTGCGACATGTGCCTTCCTAAGTCGTTTCCCAAGCCCCCTCCAGCGAATGCCCAGCAATTCGATCGCTCACTTGAGCCTGTTAACCGTATTCTTTGGGCTGACTTCCCTCTTTCAATTCGCGATTGGCAACATTTTGGAGCAGGCGCTGGAGCGAACGGTCGAAACGGCTTTCCTTTTTCTCACTTGCGTATGCTACATACTTTGGGCGTTAATTTTCTCCGAACAGGGAGAATACGTGCTCCACTGGCCCGACATCGATCCCGCAGTTAGGCATCAGGTCCAGCAACTGAACACCCAAATGATGCGTGTGGTGCGAGAGATTTCCTAAGATTCGCAGAACTGAACTGATTCACGACAGCAGCAGGTCGTTACTGACTGTTGTGAAGCGGCTGTGCTTGTTACGCTGTCGTTGATATGGCACGCACAGAATCGACCATGCTTCCACTGGAGACGGCGGCCCCTCCTTTCGAGTTGCCCGATGTGGTCTCTGGAAAAAAGATCAGCCTCGAAGACTTCCGCGACAAAAAAGCGCTCCTCATCATGTTCATATGCCGGCATTGCCCGTTCGTTGCGCATGTCCAGAACGAGCTGTCCCGCCTCGGCAAGGACTATGCCGGAAAATCGCTCGGCATTGTCGCCATCTCGTCGAATGACGCCGATACATATCCCGACGACGCACCCGAGAGCCTCGCCGCGATGGCATCCGAAGTCGGATTTACTTTTCCGTTTTGCTACGACGAAAGCCAGGATGTCGCCCGCGCGTATTCGGCCGCCTGCACGCCGGATTTCTTTCTCTTCGATCAAAATCGCAAACTGGCGTATCGCGGCCAATTGGATGACAGCCGTCCGGGCAATGGGCAACCGGTAACCGGCCGCGATTTGCGTGACGCGATCGACGCACTACTGAACGGCGAGCCAGTAAATCCAAACCAGATTCCCAGCATCGGCTGCAACATTAAGTGGCGCTAAAAGCGCAAACGACCCGATCCAACCAACCCGAGTTGCGGCATTCTGGAGAGAGGCGGGAATCGGTGTCTCTGTCTTTTTTTGATCCGATCATTGAAGCTTGGTTCACCGAGCGTTTTGGCGCGCCTACTGAGCCGCAAGAGCTCGGATGGCCGGAAATCGCGGCGGGGCAGGATACGCTCATTTCCGCTCCGACAGGCTCCGGCAAAACGCTCGCCGCGTTCCTGATCTGTCTCGACAGGCTAGTGCGTGCGGCGCGGGCGCAGAATCTCGCTGATACCACGCAAGTGGTCTACATTTCGCCGCTGAAAGCGCTGAGCAACGACGTTCATAAGAATCTCGAGGTGCCGCTGGCCGAAATTGCCGCGCGAGCTGCGGCCGCAGGTATTCCTCTAATGCCGGTTCGAACCGCTGTTCGGACGGGCGATACAACCATGCTCGAGCGGACGCATATGCTCAAGAAGCCTCCGCACGTGCTGGTCACGACGCCGGAATCGCTGTTCATCTTACTAACTGCCGGGCGATCCCGGGAGATGCTGCGAACCACCTCGACGGTTATAGTCGACGAGATCCACGCGATGGCAGATGACAAGCGCGGCTCGCATCTGGCGCTTTCTCTGGCCCGGCTCGACGCGCTGACCGGAAAGCGGGCGCAACGCATCGGGCTTTCGGCAACTGTGAAGCCGATCGAGGAAGTGGCCCGGCTTTTGGGCGACCAGACGCGAACTGTAGATGTCGGACACCGGCGCGAGATGGAGCTCGCCGTCGAGGTTCCGCGGGACGAACTGGGACCCGTGGCGAGCACGGAGATGTGGAACGAGATCTACGACCGTGTGGCGGAATTGATTGTCACGAACCGCACCACGCTCGTGTTCGTGAACACGAGGCGTCTCTCCGAGCGTGTTGCGCACGCCCTCGCGGAACGGCTGGGTGAAAATGTCGTGCTTCCTCATCATGGAAGCCTATCTCGCCATTTGAGATTGGAAGCCGAGTCGCGATTGAAGCGCGGCGAGCTGCGGGCCGTCGTAGCCACGGCTTCGCTGGAGCTTGGTATCGATATCGGCACCGTGGATCTCGTGTGCCAGATCGGCTCGACTCGATCGATTGCAGTGGCGCTGCAGCGGATCGGACGTTCAGGGCACTGGGTCGGAGCGAAACCGAAAGGCCGGATTTTTGTGAGCACGCGCGATGAGCTCATTGAATGCACGGCGCTCGTTTCGGCGATTCGGAAAGGAGACCTTGAGCGAATCGAGATTCCTCAAAATGCTCTCGACATCCTCGCGCAGCAGATTGTTGCGGCAACATCGGCGGAGCCGTGGAAGGAGGATAATCTGTACCGGCTCTTCCGATCCGCCTATCCATATCGCACGCTTGCGCGGGAAGATTTCGACGACGTGATCGAGATGCTTTCTGAAGGTTTCGCGACTTCTCGCGGCAGGAGCGGTGCGCTGCTCCATCGGGATCGAGTGAACGGGCGCGTGAAGGGGCGCCGGGGTGCGCGTTTAGCGGCAATCACTTCGGGCGGCGCGATTCCGGAAAACGCGAATTATGCGGTAATTGCCGAGCCGGATGCGAAAGCCGTCGGGACTCTGGACGAGGACTTTGCGGTCGAGAGCTTGGTGGGAGATGTGTTTCTGCTTGGAACCCACTCCTGGCGCATTAAGCGAGTGGAGCCGGGGCGCGTGCGAGTAGAGGATGCTCACGGCGCCGCGCCATCCATACCGTTCTGGCTAGGCGAAGCTCCAGGGCGGTCGCGCGAACTATCGGCGGAAGTAGCAGAGGTCCGTGAGCTCATCATCGCCGATGCGGAACCGGTGCCGGCGTTTCTTATAGATGATTGCGGACTCGACGAAGCGGGCGCGAGGCAGGCTGTGGCATACGTTCGGGCCGGAGCAGCCGAGCTAGGCGTGCTGCCGTCGCAGAAGACCGTTGTCGCGGAGCGTTTCTTCGACCAGGCTGGGGGCATGCAATTTGTTTTGCACGCCCCGTTTGGCTCGCGGATTATGCGGGCCTGGGGACTTGCTCTGCGAAAGCGCTTTTGTCGCACCTTCAACTTTGAGCTTCAAGCTGCGGCAACGGATAACGGGCTGGTCCTGTCCCTAAGCGATCAGCATTCGTTTCCGCTCGAGCTCGTCTTCGCATTCTTAAAATCCGCGACTGTCGAAGACGTATTGCGGCAAGCGCTGCTTACTGCGCCAATGTTTGGCGCGCGATGGCGCTGGAATACGACGCGCTCGCTGGCAATTTTGCGATTCCGCAACGGTGGGCGTGTTCCTGCGCCGATTCAGCGCATGCGCGCCGACGACCTTCTCGCTTCCGTATTCCCGGACCAAGTTGCGTGTGCCGAGAACTTAACCGGTCCGATTCGCATTCCCGATCATCCGCTAGTGAAGGAAACCATCGATAACTGCCTGCGCGAGGCGATGGATGTGGACGGACTGCGTGAGATTCTAGCAGCGATTGAGGAAGGGCGTATTCGCGCAGCGGCAATCGATACGGCACAAGCTTCGCAGTTCTCTCACGAGATTTTGAACGCAAATCCGTACGCGTTCTTGGACGACGCTCCGCTCGAAGAACGGCGCACGCGAGCAGTGCAGTTGCGTCAGACGTTGGGCACCGACGTAACCGGGGGAGAAGGCGTGCTCGATCCGGCAGTGATCGAGCAAATTTCAGAGGAGTCATGGCCGGAGGCCCGGGATGCTGATGAGCTGCACGACGCCTTGCTGACCTTAGTGAGAATGCCTCCCGTTCCGGAATGGCAGGCATTCTATGACGAGCTTGCGGCCGATGGTCGAGCTTCCACGATCACTCGCGAGGGATCCGCTTTTTGGATCGCCACGGAACGCTTGCCTGTCGCCGGTGACGCGCACGCGGTGCTGCAGGGCTGGATGGAATCCACCGGACCCGCGACTGCCCCCGCATTATCGGAAAAGCTGGCGTTTACTCTCGAGGAAATTGAAGCGGCTCTGTTGCAATTGGAGGCGCAAGGACAAGTGCTGCGCGGGCATTTTCGCAACAGAGAAGGCGATCCGCAGAGTGAGACCGAGTGGTGCAACCGGCGGATCCTTGCACGCATTCATCGCGCAACGCTCGGCAGATTGCGGAAGGAAATCGAGCCGGTTACAGCCCTCGATTTTGAACGCTTCCTGCAGAGCTGGCACCACGTCTCGCCCGGAACACAATTGCACGGTGCGGACGGAACGCTGCAAATCATCCGGCAATTGCAGGGTTACGAGATTCCAGCGGCCGCTTGGGAATCGGAGATTCTGGCGCGGCGAATTGCTAAATATCATCCCGATTTTCTCGACGAGCTATGCCTTGCCGGAGAGGTGATGTGGGCGCGCGTATCACCTCATCCGGCGCTCGCGGAAAATCGCCGCGTACGGCCGACACGGATTGCGCCGGTGACGCTTTTCTTGCGGGAAGATGCAGACTGGATTATGGGCGCGACCGGGCCGGGGGATCCATCAGCGCTTTCGCATCCCGCAAAAGATGTCTTGCTTGCTCTGGAGCGAAATGGAGCAAGCTTCTTCATCGATCTGCGCAGGCAGACCGGGCGCCTGGCGAGCGAGGTAGAAGACGGACTCTGGGAATTGTTGGCGGGAGGATTTGTTACCGCGGATGGGTTCGACAATCTGCGCGCGCTCATCGATCCGAAGCGGCGCAGCGGTGAGGGCCGAGGCGGTCAGAAGCGTCCCCGTCATGCCGCCGGACGTTGGGCGCTAGTGCGGCATACATCTCATTCCGTATCTCGCGAGGAAAGAGTGGAGCACTTTGCCCGCCAACTGCTCACAAGATGGGGCGTGCTGCTGCGCGATTTGTTAGTGCGCGAAACATTGTCTCCGCCGTGGCGGGATTTGCTTCCGGTGCTTCGACGCATGGAAGCGCGCGGCGAGATTCGCGGCGGGCGCTTTGTGTCGGGTTTCACGGGCGAACAGTTCGCCCGCCCTGAAGCTATCGAGCTGCTGCGGAGCATGCGCCGCCAGGCCGAAAAACCGGACCCGGTTGCTGTCGGAAATGCGGACCCGCTGAATCTCACCGGAATCATTTTGCCCGGCCCGCGCGTAAGCCGAATCGCTGCCATCGGTTTGATTGGAGCGTGAGTGCGAAATCGGCCCTGCGAAAATGTGTATGAGGTGACATCAGGATACACACGGTGAGAACGAACATTGTCATAGATGATAAGCTCATGCGCGACACCTTGCGCGCGACTGGTTTGAAGACCAAACGTGAAGCCGTAGAACTCGGCTTGCGGACCTTGCTACGGCTACGCAAACAGGCGCGCATCCGGCGCTTCCGTGGAAAACTACACTGGGATGGCGATCTCGAAACCATGAGGGCCGGCGATTGATCATTGTCGATTCAAGCGTTTGGATCGACTACTTCAATGGATCAATTAACCCCCCAAACCGATAGGCTCCACGCTCTACTTGGGTCCGAACCTTTAGCTATTGGGGACCTGATCTTGACCGAGGTCCTGCAGGGTTTCGACGATGAACGGGACTTCGAGCAAGCAATGAAGCTTTTGACTTCCCTGACCGTCATAGAGTTGGGAGGGCAGAATACCGCCATTCAGGCGGCGCGACACTTCCGGACGCTACGTCAAATGGGTATTACGGTGCGCAAGACTATCGACTCGATCATTGCCGCGAAATGCATCGAAAGCAATCATGACCTTTTGCACAGTGACCGGGATTTCGATCCGTTTACGAAACATCTAGGTCTCCGCTCCGTCGTTTAACCAGCCTTCGGAACAAGTGCGACGTACCGAGCTCCTCATCCGAATCCGCCATGAACCGCCTCCAGCCGCATCTCAACTGGCCTTACATCGATTGCAACTTCTTAGGCGCAATTAGACACCAAGCCTCGCGAATATAGTATGCGAGCTCGTCATCGTTGATCTGATCGAGATCGATACCGATCCAGCCGCGCACGCCGACATATGGCGGCCTGTAGAATTTTTCCGGCTCTGCGCTCATGAGTGCTTCTTGCGTTCCCGGCGGCGCGGGTAGCAAGACCGCGATGTGGCCGTCATTGTGGTGATTATTCGAGAACATTGCGAATACCTTCTTACCGGTGAAAAAGGTCGGCTCACCGTGGGAGAGTCTCTCAGACGTTCCCGGAAGACTGGTGCAAATTCGGCGTACGCGCCTCAGGTGCTCGCCTTCAATATCGGATTTGCGACCTTTCACAGCCGGTTGTCAGCTCAGGGCCCGCTCCGCCTCCGCGATGTTCGAATAAATCACAAAAAGATCACCGAGATTAGACATCGCGAAAAGCTTCTTTAAGCGCTCGTTCGGGTTCACAAGCGCATATTTTCGGCCGGTTTTATCGCACGATACATGCACGCCGACGAAGCTGCCGAGCACCGCGGAATCGATGTAGGGTACATCCGTGAGATCGATCAGCAGGACAGGCGGCGCTGGTTGTTTCCGAGTCAAGCTTTGAAACTCGAAAAAATTATGCATCGTGAGCGGCCCGCTCAGCTTGATTATGGTGACGCCTTCGCGGCTGCCCGGAAGCGCTTCTACCGCAACGTCCTGTGTTGGATGGTGTTCCACAATATTTCAATAGTATGCGCGAGTTGTTTCAGCCTTGTGACAAAGCTCCGTCGCGCGGTCAAAGGCTGCGCCGAGTTCGCGCGCTTGTGCGACAGCCCGGTCGAGATCGTGCGCGACGAGCGCTTCGCGCAGGCCCGGCAACGTCTCCGCCTCATAGCTTGGCAACGGAGCGTAGATCAAGTGCCGGAACCAGGGGCGGCCCGGGATTCCGTGTTCCGATAGCAGCGCGCGTTCTTCATCCATGAGCGTGCGATTGAGTGCTTCGGCGGGACTCTTCTCCATATCTGTCAGCTCTGTTGCCGCCTGTTGCCACGCATGACATTTCTCTACGAGCGACGCTAGTTCGCGCCGCATGGCGGCAGGCGCAGTTTTCTCGATCTCCTTTAAATAGGACTCGATTTCCCGCCCGTACAACGAATAGTCGAGCGGCACGGTATCTGCGTTCGCGAATCGCAGCGCAAGCACTCCCCATAAGTTCGCCATCGTAGCGTGATAGACAAACGTCGGATCGCCGAAGCGGCTCATCCATTCGAAATCGTCGTAGAGGGAGTGGTAAACGCCATAAGGCCCATCAAAAATCATGTCGAGCGAAGGCACGCCATCATGCTGTAAGAACACCATGAAATCCGATCCGCCTCCCAGTACGCCGAAGGGAACGCCCGCGCTCGAAGCGCCCTCCACGCGATAACTGCGAATGTTTCCTGCGGCCTTCCGCTGCTGCTTCCAACCCTCATAGACGGAGTGCTTCGTATCAGCTTCCCGGACCGCCTGCGCGGCCTCGATAATAGCGCGAAGCATGCTGGGCACCGTACTCACGGTGAATTTGTCGCCGCTTGTCGCAGAGTCGACATTTAGACAGACTACGCCGTTCTGACGCAGCTCGCTTTCGTGTTGCTGCCCCCATTCGGTCGACCCGGTTAGCGTGAATTCTTCGGCATCCCAACTGCCGAAAAGAATCGTGCGGCGCGGCCGAAATCCGGATCGCAGCATTTCTCCGAATGCTCGCGCGAGCTCGAGCATCGTCGCCGTGCCGCTTCCCGGGTCGACAGCTCCGTAAACCCACGCGTCATGATGATTGGAAAGGACCAGAAGTCTCTCCGGTTCCTCGGTGCCTCGTATTCGCCCGATCACGTCCCAAATCGGAGTCACGCGATTCTCCAATCCCACCGAAAAGTGAACTTGCGTGTTGCCGTCGCCCATGTGATACGGCCCGATCGATGATCGCAGCCCGCCTTGCCACTCGCCGGGAGCTTCCCTTCCGCGCATGGCACCGAGAATCTCTTTCGCATCTGCGGCAGAAAGCGGAATCATCGGAATCTTCGGAAGAATTCTTGGTTCGGCATTGCCCGGGGCGATGAAATCGTACACGGTCGCGCCCCGCTGGAAGTGGAATAACGGGCCCCACGGGCCATCCGGATACACTTTGCCTTTCGCCGCTCCATCTTCCTCGGGATCGGAATAGACGATGACCGCCGCCACGCCGCGTTTTTCCGCTTCGAGGCTTTTGCCCCCGCGATATCCGTGAAAATAGCGAGCCAGAACAATGCGATTCCTGACGGTCACGTTCAGTTTTTCAAGCCGGTCGTAGTCTTCGGGGCGGCCGTAGTTCACATAGATAACTGGACGGGTGAGGTCGGCGGACGGTGAATACGCGTTCCAGGGAATATGGGCGATTGGATCGGAAACTTCAGTATCGCGGTCACCGGAAATCGGCGGTTCGGGATTCGCGAGCCGCCTTCTGTCGGGTGCGACCATTTCTAAGCTCACGTACTCGGGATACGAAAGCAGGACCTTATACTCAACCAATTCAGTTTCAAGGCCGTCTTTCCTAAATTCACTGGCAATATACTCGGACACGCGCCGGTCGCCGGCCGTGCCCGCCACATGCGGCTCTGAGGTCAGCTTTCGAAGATACGTTCGGCAGCGCTGCGGGCTGACCGTGCTCATAAGCTGCTCTTCCCACCGGCTCTCGCTGCTGAATGAGCTTGGTGTGAAGCCAAGCGGAATCTTCGCGCTAGCGGCTTGCTCGTGATATGAACCGGCGATCGCCAGGAATCCTAGCAAACCAAACCCAATCGAGACTGCGGTAACGGCAGTCCTGGGGGTAAATCTAACGAGAGAGGTTCCTATGGACTTCAGAATCGTATCCCTGGCCTTCTTTATATTGGGCATTATTTGCCTTCCTTTCTGGCCATACAGCAGGAATTGGTTGATTTACCCAACCGTGTTCTGCTGGTTTATTGCAGTGCTGACGTTTCTTGTAAACTTTTTTTGGGAAACGGGGCAGCTCGGTCTGGAAGCGCAAAGGACAAGGATAGGCCGGGCGTCAATATTGACGCAGCGCCCACAGTGAATTCAGCCGAATTGGCGCGCGGAGCGAGCTATTGCACCTTCAGGGTCGTTGAGACTGAAGCCTTGTCCCACTCCAGCGTGAGGCGGGCCGTGTTGTTTCCTTCTTTGTCGAGCTTAATCGTAAACTGCTCAACCGGCGAGGCGAGCTGTTTTACGTTGAGATCGAAGCGCCCGAGATCCTGGGATTGATCATATTTAAACGCACCCCACTGATCCGCGACCTTGTTCACAATCATGGTCCACTTGTTCTGCCCCGGAATCGCGAATAGAGCATAACTGCCGGGCAGAAGTTCGACCGAGGCATCCGAGATTGTAGTGTTCGCGTTGACGCTGATTTTCGTGGCTTCGTCCGCGCCGAGGCGCCACACCTTTCCATAAGGCGCGACCTCCTCGCCGACATGGCGCCCTTTCAGAGAGGGCCGGCCGTAGGTGATCGATATTTTCTTCCCATCGAGGTCAACAGAAACAGTTTCGTGCGGGCTGACTCTGTTTTGTCCCTGAGCCCAAAGCGTGAGTGCGATCAAAGGAGAAACAGCGGTGAGTATATGTGCGGTTCTACGTGTCATGTTTCTATTTATGTCACATGAGCGGGGCGCCGCCTGGCATCACTCACGAACATTTCTTCAATTTCGCGGAGTCTTTGGGACGCAAATCAGGCGCTCTTTGCCGGAGTAAGCGCACGGTCTCACCTTGACAGCTTCCCCATGTGAAGCGATCGATGTCGGTTGATCCACTGAGTGCGGCGTCAAGAGCATTCTCGCCGCTTGATGAAACCGCGTGCGCGTTCGCCCCGTGATCGAGCAGGATCCGCACAATATCTGTGTAACCGTAACCGGCTGCCATCGTCAGCGGAGTTCCGCCGCGACCTCCCGCGAGATTGACATTTGCGCCGCTGTTTAAGAGCGCGATTACGGCGCGCGGCTGATCCTTATGGATTGCGTGCATTAGCGGTGTCCAATCGTTTACGCCCCACGTGGTGTTAGGGTCGGCCCCGTTCTTCACCAGAAGTGAAATGGATTCAGGTTGACCGAAACGCGCCGCCCAAACAAGCGCGCTGTTTCGCTCATCAATACTCGGATTCTCGGCGAGTATACGATTCATCTCGGTGAGATTGCCTTGAACAGCAGCCTTTCCAAGCGGATCGTCAGGTTGGGGGGTGCAAGCAGGCAACGCGGCAAGGATGACAGCGAGCGCGACAAGTGCTGCGGGTTTGAACATGCTTCGAGGCTACCACAAAGAACTCTGCAATGCAAAGAGGAATACTAGGCAGGCACTGGACGGAGGCGAAACAAAGGCGAATCAACTACTTAGGAGAAATCCGATCGAAAAAATTCGTTGCAAAGTTCAACAAAGCATGCAACTATCTATCCAGTGGTCTGAAGTGGTCGGAAGTGGCAGAAGACAGCGCTCGAGACAGCACGCCCTCGCCGGTGCAGGCCCCTCGTGGCTTTCTCAGCGCTCGTGTAGACGAAAAGGGGCGCTTGAAGCTGCCCTCGGCGATCACGCAATATCTCGCTGGGTTGGGGGAGAGCCGTGTTTTTGTCACGACCCTGAATGGGTCGACTGCGAGGATCTATCCGCTCTCGGCATGGCGGCAAGCCGAAACCATGCTGGAGGAAGCGGGCGACGATGCCGACGTCAGAGAGGATGTGGCGTTCATCGCCTATCACTTCGGCGCGGATTCGGATATCGATCCGCAGGGTCGTGTGCTGGTGCCGACCGATCTGCGGCGGACGTTGAAGCTCGAAAACGAGCAGGTATTTTTGCGCTGCTTCAAGCAGCGAATCGATGTGATTGGCCGCGACGTTTACGAGCAGCGGCTGGCGAAGGCGATGGAAGGGCTGGACGACAAGCTGCAGACGCTAGAGAAGAAGGGATTGCGATAGCTCGTATGTATGGATCCCGAGCGCAGCGAACCCATAGCTCTCGTCCGGCACTATCCGGTGATGCTGAGGGAATCGCTCGAGTATCTCGCGATTCGGCCGGATGGAGTCTACGTCGATGCGACGGCCGGCCTGGGTGGGCATACAAAAGCTATCGCCGAGCGGCTGGAAAGCGGTTTTGTAATTGCCTGCGACCGGGATGCGGAGTCGCTAGAAATAGCGCGCGCGAAAACCGCCGGGCAATCTAAGCGAATTCGGTTTTTTTGCGGACCCTTTTCGAACCTTCCAATTGGGTTGAAGGAGAACGGTGTCGAGCTGGTGGATGGGGTGCTCGCAGATCTGGGGGCCAGCCGCTATCAATTGAGTAGTCGCGAACGCGGTTTCTCGTTGATAGAGGATGGACCCCTGGACATGCGAATGGACAGAAGCCAGCGCACGACGGCAGCGGATTTAGTGAACGAACTGCCTGAAAAGGCGCTCGCCGACTTGATTTATCAGCTCGGCGAAGAAAGGAGGTCGCGGAGAATCTCCAGAGCAATCGTTCGCGCGCGGCCAATTTTGACGACCGGCCGCTTGGCGGAGGTGATCGAAACGGCCGTGCCGCGAACGGGGAGACTGCATCCCGCAACGCAAACTTTTATGGCGCTGCGGATGAAAGTGAACGGCGAGATGGAGGAATTGGACGAGCTGCTTCGGGTGGCGCCGGAGCGGATTCGGAGGGGAGGGCGGTTCGTAGTACTGACATTCATGTCGCTTGAGGACCGCAAGGTAAAGCAAAGGTTTCAATCGTTAGCTCGGACCGGGCAGGTACAAATCTTGACAAAGCATGTTGTCAGGCCGAGCAAAGAAGAAGTTGCCGGGAATGCCGCGTCGCGAAGCGCAAAGCTGCGAGCGGTCGAGTTGAACTAGGACGGCGTTGACAGGCGGATGGTTCGGGTCGAATAGGTTTCGTAAACAGGTGAAGGAACATGGCGTCGCTGGCAAGTTTGGTAAATCGTTTCGTCGCGGTAAGTGAATTGGCCGATGTACGGCCGGCGGTATGGACGCGTGCAGACTCGTGTCGCTTGCGTCCCATCGCGAATGAGGACGTGTTTTTATTTGTGAAACGGATCGACAATAGCTCCGTGATTAGGGCAGCCGACCCGCTCGCGCGACGTGCGCGCACGCGTTCTGTGACAACTGGCTTCGCTGCTGCCATGTTGGTGATTGCAGGTCTCATGCCCGCCGCGTACAACACAATGACCGGGTTCTCCGTGCAGACCCTGAAGCAGGAGCAGCAGAAGCTGCAACAGGAGCGCGCAGCGTTGGATCTCGAAGAAGCCAAGCTACTCAATCCAGCGCGGTTGGCGCAATTGGCGAAATCGCTCAAAATGGTCGAGCCTGTAGCCCAGCAGGTTCAGTATCTGGATAGCAAGACGAAAGCTGATGCGCGAAACCGCCTGCCGGCCGCCGTGGAGGCGAGCCCCCAATAAGCTTCACTTGACCCGCCGCTGATTCTCGCGCGCATTGTATCGGCATCAAATGGAGATAGAACGAGCGCCTTTTGTGCCGGTGACACAATCGACCGAGCGATTGCTCATCGCAGGGCTCGTCTTGTGCGGCTGGGCAGCGATTATCCTGCTTCGGCTGCTCGACCTCGAAGTTTTCGCGCACGAACAATATGTAAAACTCGGCGCTTCTCAACAAGAGAAGCTCGAGCTCACCGATGCGCCGCGTGGCGCTATTCTCGATCGGAACGGAAACTATCTTGCGATCAGCTCGCCTTCCGAGTTCGTAGTTGTCAATCCGAAGCGCATCCCAAACAAGGAGATCGCTGCGGCGCTCCTGGCGCGGATCCTGGACTTAAATGCAGCAACTTTGGAGAAAGACCTGGAAGCTGCCTCAGAATCGAAGCACCATCACGGATATTTTGTTGTCGATCCGCACGTTTCCGATGAAAAGGCGGACGCGTTACGCGGGATGAAGTTGGATTGGCTGGAAATCCGTCAAGGAAGTTTGCGGAGTTACCCCAACGGCCAATTGGCGGCGCACGTCGTGGGTAACATCGGCGGAGAAGGAAAGGGCGCGGCAGGCATCGAGCTCAAATTGGATAAAGAGCTTGCCGGAAAACCCGGCCTGATGCGCGTCAAGATAGATGTCAAGCAGCGAGCCTATGCATCCGAGATTGAGAAAGCCTCGATAATCGGCAAGAATATTGGGCTAACTATCGACAGCGAGCTGCAACAAGTTGCCGAAGAGGCTCTGAAAACTGCAGTTATCGATAACCACGCCGTGCACGGGAGCCTTGTGGCAATGGACCCAAAAACGGGCCAGGTTCTGGCGCTGGCGAACTATCCCGCCTATGATCCAAACGAACGCCTGCATGCTGGTGAGCAGCCGCATGGGCGCGAAGACCTCGCCGTCGTCGCTCCGTTCGAGCCGGGCTCAGTATTCAAAGTGATTACCCTCTCAGCCGCGCTCGAGACCACGAATCTGCGCCCGGAGACCATCATCAACTGCGGCAACGGATCGATCACGATCTTTGGGCGCGTTGTGCACGATCACAAGTCGTACTCTGCCCTCTCCATGGAGGACGTGCTCGCCAAATCGAGCAATATCGGAGCGATTCGGATCGGCATCGCCGTGGGCAACAAGAATCTGTATGAGTACATCCGCCGGTTCGGGTTCGGGCGTCGAACCGGAATCGAGCTACCCGCGGAGGCTCCGGGAATGGTCCGGCCACTCAGGCGTTGGCAGCCGACCTCAATCGGCTCGGTGCCAATGGGGCACGAGATCAGCGTGACTTCGGTGCAACTTGCGCAAGCAGGCAGCGTCATTGCGAATGGCGGATTCCTTGTGCATCCACATTTAATAGCTTGGAAACAAGCTCCCGGTGACGCGAAAGAAGTGATGAAATATCCGCCTCCCGTCCAAGTGTTAAGGCCGGAGAGCGTCATGACAATGCGGATGATGATGCACCGCGTCACAATGCCGGGGGGGACAGGCCACGCGCTTCACATCACCGGTTACAGCTTGGCCGGGAAGACCGGAACTGCGCAGATCTATGATTTCTCGCATCACGTCTACACGCACAGATACAACGCATCGTTTCTGGGGTTCGCTCCGTTGGAAAATCCCGCAGTGGTGATTGCCGTGACGGTGACCGGAACTACGGGAGAGGCCGGTTACGGTGGTTCCGCGGCTGGCCCCGCGTTTCAAACCGTCATGGCAACGGCCCTCCGGTTAATGGATATTCAACGCGATGTGCCGGAGGAAGTAGAGGCCGCCGCGCTGAAAGCAGATCAAGCCAAAGCCAAATTGAAGAGCAAATTGAAGGACGAGGACGTCGACGATCTGCCCCTTGCCGAATTGAGTAATCCACTGACGGAGCGCGATATGCAGGAAGCGGTCGCCGCAGAAGGTGAATCGCCCTCAGAGGCGGCGAGCCCAAATGGAAAGGTCCCAAGTTTCCTAGGCGAAACCGTCAAGGACGTGATTGAAGACGCTGCGGAGAATGGCGTTCAAGTGGATATGTTCGGCGACGGATTAGCGCGTGAACAGAGTCCCGCTCCGGGTACGTCCCTCATTCCCGGTGAGCATATTCGGGTGAGGTTTGCGCGCTGAGGCATGCGAAATGGATCTGAACCGCGTGCTGGAGGGAGTGCCACTCGTTTCGCGGGTCCCCGACCAGCTATTAGATCAGGAGGTGCGAGGTCTCGCTTACGACAGCCGTAAGGTTGGACCGGGCTACCTGTTCTTCGCGTTTTCAGGAGCAAAAACGGACGGCGCGCAGTTTGCCAATGCTGCGGTTGGGGCGGGATCTCTCGCCGTGATAAGCGACCGGCCCAAGCCGGGCGGCTTTACCTATACCTGGCTTCAAGTAACGCATGGGCGGCATGCGCTCGCGTTCGCTTCCAAAAATTTTTATAATTACCCCGACCAGCGCCTGGCCCTCACCGCTATTACGGGGACGAATGGAAAAACGACCAGCACCTCCCTGATCGATTCCATCCTGCGTGCCGCCGGTAAAACAACCGCGCTCATCGGAACCATTGAATACCAGCTTGCTGGGCGCGTCCTGCCGGCGGTGAACACAACGCCCGAGTCGCTCGATCTGTTCCGGATGTTTCACGAGCTCGAGGAAATGGGCGGAACGCATGCGACGCTCGAAGCCTCCTCACATGCTTTGGACCTCGGGCGAATCTACGCGATAGAGTTTCATACCGCGGGATTCACAAATTTCACGCGCGATCATCTCGATTACCACCACACGATGGAAGCGTACTTCGCGGCAAAGCAACTGCTCTTTAGGCCTGAGGCTGGCCGGCCGCCGCGTTACGCAATACTCAACGCCGATGATGAGGGCGCGCGGCGCTTGGAAATATCGCCCGAAACCCGGATTCACTGGTACGGCATCGATCAGCCGCCGGCGCCTGGCAGACACGAGACGTGGGTGCGGGCGCGCGATGTCGAGTCCTCATTCGCCGGTTTGCGCTTCGTTGTAGAAGCTGGTGCGAGGCGATTCCTGGTTGAATCGAGATTGGTCGGGCGCATCAATGTCTACAACATCCTGCTAGCTTGTGCCGCAGCGCTCGCGCATGGTTTGGGCGAAGAAGAAATTCAGAAAGGCATACAGGAATTGGCAAGAGTTCCCGGACGATTTGAACGGGTCGAAGAAGGACAGCCGTTCATGGTCGTCGTGGATTATGCGCATACCGATGACGCTTTGCGCAACGTAATCGCGGCCGCGCGGGGCACGAACCCGAAGCGTGTGATTACGCTTTTTGGCTGCGGAGGCGACCGCGACCGTTCGAAGCGCCCTCTCATGGGGATGGCGGCGGCCGAATTGAGCGACTATGTTGTCTTAACTTCTGACAATCCGCGCAGCGAAGACCCCTTGACCATCATGAACGACGCCATGGTAGGGCTGAAGCGGTATGACACTCCGAACGTTGCGGAACCGGATCGCGAACGCGCGATCCGCAAAGCGATTGAGGTAGCCGAACCAGGCGATATCGTCATTCTAGCGGGAAAAGGACACGAGACATACCAAGTTCTCAAAGATGGACCGATTCCGTTCGATGATCGCGAAACGGCCCGCCGGATTCTGCGCGCGTTAGGATACGCGCGAAATCCAGAGCAGGCCGGCGAGGCTAAGAACGCGAGGAATTCGTAGGCTGGCATGGAGTTTTCGCTCGCGCAAGTAGAAGCGGCGTTAAGCGCGCGAAGGCACCGGCCGTCCGCTACGACGGCGCCGGCCGACTTGCGCGTACACGGCTGGAGCACTGATTCAAGAACCGTCCGCGCAGGCGATCTGTTTTTTGCACTCAAGGGCGACCGGTACGACGGCCATGCGTTTGCGAATGCCGCCTTGAAGCTAGGCGCAGTTGCGGCCGTCGTGAGCGACCGGGTGGACACTAGCGGCGGAATGTTGCTTGAAGTCGCGGATACGCTAGACGCTCTGCAGAAGTTGGCGCGCTGGGCGCGGCGGAAATGGGGGCGTCCGATTGTCGCAATAACCGGGAGCGCCGGGAAGACGACTACGAAAGATATCATCGCTCAGCTACTGAGCGTTCGTTTTCGTGTTGGAAAGACGGTTGGCAATCTGAATAATCACATCGGCGTGCCGCTTTCAATCCTGAGAATCCCGGCCGATGCTGATGTGGCTGTCCTTGAGCTTGCCATGAACCACCCCGGAGAAATTGGCAAGCTGGCCGCGATTGCCAAGCCACAGATTGGCGTTGTGACGAACGTTGGCTTTGCGCACGTTGAAGCGTTCGATTCGATTGAGCAAATTGCAGCGGCAAAACGGGAATTGATCGATTCTTTGCCCGCGACCGGGATCGCGGTCCTAAACGCGGATGATGAGCGAGTTGCCGCATTTCGCGCCGCGCATTCGGGCTCGAGTCTCACGTACGGTTTGTCCGCGGGCGCTGACGTGCGTGCGACGGATGTCGAGATGAGCCCTGAAGGAACAGAGTTCAACGCACGGGGAGTCCGCTTTCATACTAAGCTGGCAGGTCGCCATAATCTGCTGAACATTCTTGCCGGACTTGCGGTCGTTAGCATCTTCGACATCGATGTTCACGAGCTGGTGTCCCAAGTAGCCGCGCTCGCCCCCGGCGAAATGCGCGGAGAACGTCGCATGTTGCGCGGCGTCACAGTCCTGAACGATTGTTATAACTCAAATCCCGAAGCGGCACGCGGCATGATCGACGTGCTTCGGAATGAGCCGGCGCAGCGTCGAATTGCGGTGCTGGGAGAAATGCTCGAGCTCGGACTCATGTCCGAGGCTTTGCATCGCGAATTAGGCCGGTACGCTGCGAACTCAGGAATCGATGTGCTGATTGGGGTGCGCGGCGTGAGCCGGTTCATGGTTGAAGAAGCCAAAATAGCCGGTCTTAATGATCACGCCGCGTATTTTTTCGAAGAGGCGGAAGAAGCTGGCTCGTTTTTGCGCGCCTTCGCGCGTGCTGGTGACGCGATTCTGTTTAAAGGATCTCGCGGGACGCATGTCGAACGGGCACTCGCCAGAATGGAAGCATAGGCAATGCTGTACTGGCTGTTGTTTCAAGTCCTGCACAACTATATTCCCGCTTTTCGCGTGTTCGGCTACATTACAACGCGTGTGGCGCTCGCGAATCTGACCGCCTTGTTTTTGGCTCTCATGCTCGGCCCTTGGATGATCCGCAAATTGACTGACCTCAGTTTTGGCCAGCACATCCGGGAAGAGGGGCCGCAATCTCATCACCGGAAGGCCGGCACGCCGACTATGGGGGGCTTGCTCATAGTCGCATCCATCGTGGTTCCGACGATACTCTGGGCGAATCTCCAGAACAAGTATATTTGGATCGCTCTTCTCGGTCTGCTTGGATTTGGAAGCATCGGCTTCGTAGATGACTACGCGAAACTGATGAAGCGGCGAAACCTCGGGTTGACAGGAAAGCAGAAATTCTGGGCGCAAGTGGCATGTGCGATGGTGATCGGCTTCTGTTTGCTGCTGCTGCATGCGAATCAAGCGTACTCAACCGTCATCAACGTTCCGTTTTTTAAGCAATTCAAGCCGGATTTGCTTATTGAGCCTCTAACCAAGAGTTATTGGACCTATCCGCTGGCCTTCGTGCCTTTCTACCTTTTTATTGTTTTCGTAATGGTGGGCTCATCGAATTCGGTGAATCTGACCGACGGGCTGGATGGATTGGCAATTGGCCTGATGATCATCGCCTCGGGTGCGATGACGGCGCTGACTTATGTCTCGAGCCACGCAAAATTCTCTGATTATTTGGACTTGGCGCGATTGGCAAATTCGCAGGAGCTAACGATTTTCTGCGCGTCCATCGTAGGCGCTTCGTTGGGCTTTCTTTGGTACAACTGCCATCCTGCGCAGATGTTCATGGGCGATGTAGGATCGATGGCTTTGGGCGGCGCGCTCGGAATCATCGCCGTGCTCATTAAGCAGGAAATTCTGTTGGTCTTCATCGGAGGAATTTACGTCCTCGAAGCGCTCTCGGTGATTCTGCAGGTCGGGAGCTACAAGCTGCGCGGCGGGAAGCGCATCTTCAAGATGGCGCCTATTCATCATCATTTCGAGGCGTTGGGGTGGGCGGAGTCGAAAGTCATCGTTCGTTTTTGGATCGCAGGGTTGGTAATGGCGCTGTTCGCGTTGGCGACGCTCAAGTTGAGATAACAGGCAAGCCGTTTGGAATTAGCGGGAAAAAACATTCTAGTGATCGGCACGAAACGATCGGGCATAGCAGCAGTCGAGTTGCTAATCAAACAGGGTGCGCGTGTTCAAGCCATGGATGAAAATCCGCTCGCGGCAGAAGAACAAGCGAAGTTCGATCGGATGGGAGTGCCGGTTGTGCGGCAAGCGCCGGAGAACTTCGCGCCCAACGGGCAGTTCGCCGACATGATTGTGCTCTCACCCGCGGTTCCGTTCGATCTTCCGATGCTCGATCCGGCAAAAAAGCGCGGTCTTCCGGTGATCGGAGAAATCGAGCTTGCTTCCTATTTTCTGAGAGGCCCTGTAATCGGCATCACGGGTTCAAATGGCAAGACCACCACAACCGCCCTCACCGGACACCTGCTCAGCGAATGTGGAATCGCTTGCCAGGTCGGGGGCAACATCGGAACCGCTGCTGCCTCCATGATTGACTCTTCGAAGGACAACCAGTGGAATGTGTTGGAGTTATCGAGTTTTCAGCTCGAATCGATTTTCCATTTCCGGGCCGAGATTGGCTGCTGTCTCAATCTGACGCCCGATCACTTAGACCGGCACTACACGGTCGAGCGTTATGCTGCCGCCAAAGCTCGATTGTTTGAGACACAGCAATCGGGCGATCTGGCGGTCTTGAATTATGCGGATGAGAGATGCCGGGAATTCGCAAAGCGTACGAACGCGGAAGTCTATTGGTTCAGTGTGTCGGGCGAAGTCCCGCAAGGTGTCTCGATGAAGGGCGATGAATTACGTTTCAATGATCGGCCCTTCATGAGACGCTCTCAGATCAAATTGCGGGGTCTGCACAACGTCGAGAATGTCATGGCTGCGGCTCTGATGGCGCGCTTGGCGGGAGCGAAGCTTGACCTTATCGGGCCGGCTGTTCAATCGTTCCCGGGCGTCGAGCATCGCATCGAATTTGTTCGTGAGCTGGACGGCGTCACCTATTACAACGATTCGAAAGCGACCAACGTCGACGCGACATTGAAGGCCATTGCCGCTTTTTCCGGCAATTTATGGATCATCCTGGGTGGGAAAGATAAAGGAAGCGATTACCGGCCGTTGCGCGATCCGCTTCGCGAGCGGGCGAAGGCGGCGTTGCTGATCGGAGCGGAGCCGCCGTATCCATATGCTGCAGCCCCACTGATCAAGAAGGCATTGGATAATGCCGTCCCAATAGCCGATTGCGGGACATTACAAAAGGCCGTGAAGTATGCGCACGCGAACGCGATTGCCGGTGACGTTGTGCTTCTCGCTCCGGCTTGCGCAAGCTTCGATCAGTTTGAAAATTACGAGCACCGCGGAGCCACATTCAAACAGTTGGTGGCAGAATTGTTTTAACAAATGGCGCAGCGGCTGAAGACAGATTGGATTCTATTCCTGACAGTGCTCACACTTGTGTGCTTCGGTTTGGTGATGGTGTATAGCGCGTCATCGATTGTGGCGGAGCTCCAATATCACGTCTCAGGCACCTATTTCTTTTTGCGACAGTTGGGCTGGGCCGTGGTGTCGTTCGCGATCCTTCTTTACTGCATGAAGCGGGATTACAGGCGGTGGAATGACGCAAGATTCGCATTCGCCGGATTGGGAATTGTGTTGCTGCTGCTGTTGGTGGTCTACTTTCTGGACAGCGCGAGCCATCGCTGGTTGAAGGCCGGACCATTTTCGCTCCAGCCATCCGAACTGGCGAAGCCGGCGCTCGCCTTGTTTCTCGCGTTTTTCCTTTCCGGCAGGCTGGGCGCGATTAATGACAAACACACGCTGCGCCCAATTGCTGTCTCGATCTGCGCGATGGCGCTGGCGGTTGCCGTCGCGGACCTTGGAACGGCGGTTGTGCTTGTGGGAACCAGCATGGTGGTGCTGTTTGTCGCGGGACTGGAATCGCGTTACCTGATCGTCTGCGCTGTCTTGGGCGTGCTGCTCGGGGTGGGATTTATTGTCATGAAACCCTACCGGCTGGCGCGCGCTATCGACTTTATGGACAAGAACCACAAGCTGCTCGGAATCATTGATCCGCACGGACACATTCTCGGCTATGCAAAACAGACAGCTTCGACTAGCGATCCCGGATATCAGCAGCGCCAAGCCAAGATCGCGGTCGGATCGGGCGGTGTGACAGGGCTCGGCTTGATGGAGAGCCGCCAAAAGATGCTCTATTTGCCCGAGGCACACACCGATTTCATATACGGCGTTGTGGGCGAGGAAACCGGCTTGCTCGGTTGTATTTTCTTGCTTGGCGGCTTCCTGGTTGTGCTGTGGCGCGGAATGCGAGCGTACTTTCGCGCACCCGATGAATTCGGGCGATACCTCGCTTTGAGCGTGACAGTGGTTGTGGTTTTGCAGGCGTTCATCAACATCAGTGTCGTGCTGGATCTAGTGCCGAACAAAGGGATTCCGCTACCGTTTGTCAGCTATGGCGGGAGCTCGCTTTTGAGCTCGTTGGTGTTAATGGGAATGCTTTTAAGCGTGAGTGAGCATGCCGGATAGGCGCGAGCGGGGGCATTTGCTCATCAGTGGGAATAGGCCGGCGAGGAACGATTGCCGTACACGTTTGTGATGGCTGGCGGCGGCACCGGCGGGCATGTCTTCCCTGCGCTGGCGGTCGCGCGCGTTTTGAAAGAGCGCGGTCATAGATCCGCCTTCATCGGCACTCGCGAAGGAATGGAATCGCGTTTGGTTCCGGAGGCTGGGTTCGAAATACAGTTCATCCGCATCGGCGGGCTGAAGCGCGTCGGACTTCGCAAACAAATCCAAACGGTAGTGCTGCTGCCGGCGAGCATTGCAAGTGCCTGGCGTTTGTTGGGACGTCTTCGCCCGGACGCAGTGTTCAGTATGGGCGGATACGTTGCGGGACCAGCCATGGCGGCGGCACTTCTTCGTCGAATTCCCCTCGTCGTAATGGAGCCCAATGCGATTCCGGGTTTTGCGACTCGAAAGGTTGCGCGGTGGATCTACCGGGCGCTTGTGGGGTTCGACTCCACACGCGCGTGGTTTCCGGCAGGAAAGTGCGAAGTAACCGGCTTGCCGATCCGCCCTGAGTTCTTTCGGATTCCGCCGAAGCGCGAGGGGACCTTTACCGTGTTGATTACGGGCGGCAGCCGCGGCGCTCGAACCCTCAACCGGGCGTCACGCGAAAGCTGGGACCTGTTTCGGAAAAGTGAAGCGCCCGTGCGGATTGTGCATCAGACCGGGGCAACCGAACACGAGTCATTGCGCGAAGCATTTTCAAGTGCAGGAATTGAGGGGACGGTTCTGCCATTCATTGAAGATATGCCCAAAGCTTTTTCGGAAACTGACCTGGTTGTCGCGCGCGCGGGCGCCGGATCTGTTAACGAGATTGCCGCGGCGGGGATGGCTTCGGTGCTGGTGCCGCTTCCGTTCGCGGCAGACGATCATCAGGGCAAGAATGCTGAGGCCTTAGTTGAAGCTAGTGCGGCGCGAATGGTGCTTGATCGGGAGATGAACGGGCAGCGATTGTTTCAGGAAGTCGAGGCGCTTCGTCAGAACCCCTGGGAGTTGGATCGCATGCGAGCCCGTGTACGCCAGTTTGCACGACCCGGCGCGGCGGAGCGCGCAGCGGATGTACTCGAAGAAGCTGCTCTTTCGAGAAAAAACCAGATAAGAGCAGCAAAAGGCAGCTTTGCACATTGACACCTCATCCGAAAGCCGAAACAATACGTGTGAGAAATGTTGTTTAAGCCCCAACATGTGCACTTCGTCGGAATTGGAGGCATCGGCATGAGCGGGATCGCCGAGGTTCTGCTCACCTTGGGGTACGAAGTGTCAGGATCAGATATCCGGCTGAGCCCAATTACGGAACGGCTATCGAGACTTGGGGCGACGATTTATCAGGGTCATCGGGCCGAAAACATCGAAGGAGCCAAGGCGGTGGTCGTGACTTCGGCGCTTGATCGCAATAATCCGGAAGTTGCTGAAGCCCGCCGCGTGCAGATACCGGTAATCCCCCGTGGCGAGTTACTGGCCGAGCTAATGCGCTTTAAATTCGGCATAGCCATTGCCGGAAGCCACGGCAAAACGACGACTACGTCCATGGTGGCCTCGATCTTAAACGCTGGCGGTATGGACCCGACTGTTGTCGTCGGAGGACGAGTTGCAGCGATGGGGGAATCGAATGCCCGCGTGGGCAAGAGCAACATGCTGCTGGTGGAGTCGGACGAGAGCGATGGTTCGTTTTTGAAGCTTGCGCCGATCATTGCGGTTGTCACGAACATAGATCGCGAGCATCTGGATCACTACAACTCGCTCGAGGAGATTCAGGCCGCATTCACGGATTTCGTCAATAAAGTGCCGTTTTACGGCGCGGTCGTGTTGTGCATGGAAGACGAAAACGTGCAGCAAATCTTCCCCTCGATTCAAAGGCGCACCGTCACGTACGGGCGCTCGGCGCAGGTCGATTTAGAGATTCAGGATGTCGATTTGTCGCCTTCAGGAAGCAATTTTCGCGTTCGCCGCCGGAGTGACGATCTCGGCACATTCCACGTGGCGGTTCGGGGCATGCACAATGTCCTGAACGCAACAGCAGCGATCGGCGTGGGCTTGGAAACCGACGTCCGGCTCATAGACATTCGAACGGGCTTGGCTTCGTTTGAGGGTGTTGACCGCCGGTTCTCCGTACGCGGAGTGGAGCGCGGAATCACTGTGGTCGACGACTATGGGCATCATCCGACAGAGGTAAAGGCAACGCTCGCCGCGGCGCGGCTCTCGCCCTATCATTCGATTCGCGTATTGTTTCAGCCGCATCGCTTTACCCGAACGAAACACCTTCTGGACGAATTCGGGACTGCGTTTCACCAAGCGGACGACTTGTATCTGCTTGATATCTACGCGGCCTCCGAGCCGGAGATTGAAGGTGTGACAGCCGAGGCTCTCTTAGAGAAGGTTCAATCGTACGGCCATCGCTCGGTTCATTACGCCGCGAGCATGGATGAGGCCATCGAAGCAATCGCGGCTGCAGCCCAGCCTGGCGATCTAATCGTGACGCTCGGCGCAGGTAACGTGTCCCAAGCAGCGGAAAGGATTCTTGGCAAATTGCGGGAGCAAGGGAATGGCGCGGCGGCCTGAAGCCGAGGAACGTACAAACCGCGTTCATACCGCGAAGGAATCTCTGTTTGCCGGCATTCGGTGGGGCCGCTTCGCTATTTGGCTGAGTTTGGGCTTCTGCCTGATGATGGGCACGCTGTACGCTTGGCGGCGCACCGAAGAGTTTCTCATCAAGGACGATCGCTTCCGCGTCACGGAAGCGGATGAATTTCCCGGGCAGAGCCCGAATCTCATTGTCGAAGGGATACATTATGCGTCGGCTTCCCAGATCCGTCACGTGTTCGCGGAGGATTTTGGCCGCAGTCTTTATCTCGTTCCGGTCGAGAGGCGCCGCGAGCAGCTCCTGGCGATCGATTGGGTGGAGGAAGCGACTGTATCGAAGATCTGGCCCAACACGATAAAAGCGCATGTCCGCGAGCGCACGCCTGTTGCCTTCGTTCGCTTGAGGGCGAATCCGAAGGACGGCATGTCGCAGCTCGCGCTCATTGATAAGGATGGATACCTGCTCCGGCCGAGAGTTGCCGCGAAGTTCATCCTACCGGTCATCAGAGGAGTTCGCGAGACCGAAAGTTTAGAGAACCGGCGAGCGCGCGTGCGGCGAGTGCTCGGGATGCTAAAGGAAGCCGGCCCACTGGCGAATCAGATTTCTGAAGTCAATGTGGCGGATCCCAACAATCTTATTGCCGCTGAGCACGTCGACAATCGAGTAGTGAATTTGATGCTTGGAGACGAGAACTACGCCGAGAGGCTGCGCAACTTTCTGGCGAACTATCACGACGTGATGCTCAGCCGGCCCGATGCGAAGACATTCGATCTGCGCGTCGATGGGGTGATTACCGCGCTGGGAGAGGAGACGCGTGGCGAATAAGACGAAGCTCGCCGTCGGCCTGGACTTAGGCAGCACGAGCACGCGCATTGTGATTTGCGCGGTGGAAGAAGATGCGATCCGGTTTCTGGGTCACGGAGAGGCTCCCGCAAGAGCGTGGAACCGGTCACGGCTGGCGGATCAGGAGGCGCTTGCCGCAAGTATTCGGATAGCTTTGGCGGAAGCCGAGCATCGGGCGAAAGTTTCTCCGGAAGCGGCCCTGATCGGAGTAGGCGGGAGCATCGCAGGAGTGAATAGCCGCGGCCTTTATGAGTTTGGGCGAAGGCGCGAGATCGAATCCGACGATCTACGCTATGCCGTCCAATTGGCCGCCCGCGTGAGGTTGGAAGACGATCGCGAAGTGCTGCAGATTTGTCCTCAAGATTTCACCATCGATGGACGCGCTGGATATCGCAATCCGAAAGGAATCTCGTGCGCGCGGCTGGAAGCCAACGTGCACATCGTTACCACATCGGCTCACGAACATCAGGGTCTGATTTCGGCAGTGCACCAGGCGCATTTAGCTGTGGAGGAATCGATCTTCGAAGGCATGGCAGCGGCGTATGCGGCAGTGCTGCCGGCGGACCGCGCGCGAGGCGTAGCGGTGATTGATGTAGGAGCGCAATCGACGCAGCTCGCAATATACGAGGGCGAAGCGTTGCTGCTCGCGACGGCGATTCCGATTGGTGCCGACCACTTCACTCGCGATATTTCGTGGCTCCTGAAAGTGAACTACGAGGACGCCGAAAACCTGAAGCGGGAATATGGCTGCGCGCGGGCAGGACAGGTCTCCGAACACAGCTTGGTCGACGTGCCATCGCCTGAAGGCCGTGCTCCGCGCGAGGTAGCGCGTCAAGAGCTAAACGAGATTCTGGAAGCGCGAGCGGAAGAGATCCTCGAGCAGATCTATTCCGAGATCCTGCGTGTCGGCATGGAGCAGTCGCTATTGGAAGGAGCGATTCTCACCGGTGGAGGAGCCTTATTGCCGGGGATGTGCGACGTCGCCGAGCGTGTACTGAATTGCCAGGCACGAAACGGGTTAGCGACCGGAATTGAAGATTGGCCTTCTGAGTTGGATAGCCCCACGTGGACAACCGCTGCAGGACTCGCGATGTATTCGGGACGGCTGAAACTGAAGCGCGACTGGAAACGCGCTGCGGCGGGAATGGCAGGAATGGTTGCGAAATAGGACAGGTTTACAGACACAAGAAAGAGGAACGCATGACAGAAGATTTGAAGTTTCTGATTGAAGACGAAGTGCAACTTGGGACCAAGATTAAGGTAGTCGGAGTAGGGGGCGGAGGATCGAATGCGGTTGCGCGCATGCTGCAGGAGGGGCTGGGCGGCGTCGAATTCTACGTTCTAAACACCGATAAACAAGCGCTGGGCGCTTCTCCTGTCGCAAATAAAGTCGCGATTGGGAAGAAGCTGACAAACGGGCTGGGCGCGGGTGCGGATCCGTCGATCGGACGGCAGGCGGCGCTCGAGGACACAGAGCAGATTATTGAAATCCTTGAAGGGGCCGATATGATTTTCGTCACAGCGGGACTCGGAGGCGGCACGGGGACAGGTGCCGCACCCGTTGTGGCGTCGCTCGCGAAGGAACTAAATGCGCTCACCGTTGCCGTGGTGACGAAGCCGTTTGCATTCGAAGGACCGCGTCGCATGAAGCAGGCTGAGCGCGGATTGGCCGAGCTCGCGGGAAGCTGCGACACGCTGGTCAGCATTCCAAACGAAAAGCTTCTGACACTGGTGCCTAAAGGGACGAGCTTCTTCGAGTCGTTCCGGCTGGCGGACGATGTGCTGCGGCAGGCGGTCCAAGGAATCGCGGATATCATCACAACGCCAGGCTTGATCAATCGCGACTTTTCCGACATTCGAACGATCATGCTCGGAATGGGTTACGCGATGATGGGCACGGCCATTGCATCGGGCGAGAACGCGCCGGTCGATGCAGCGCGCAAGGCGATCAACAGCCCGTTGATGGAAGAAGGCGGAGTGCTTGGCGCGCGCGGCGTGCTGATCAACATTACTGGATCGAGCCAGCTCGGAATCCATGATGTAAACGAGGCCTGCAATCTGATTCGATCGGCTACGCAGAACGATGATGTGCAGATCAACTTTGGCGTGGTGATGGATGAGCGGATGAGCGACAAGGTGAAGGTGACGGTGATTGCGACAGGGTTCCAAAGAGAGTCGCTGCCTGAGATCGACCGGCGTAGCCCACATTTTCCGTTCACCTCGCCACTTGCGCCGGATGCCGTTTCGACCTCCGGAGCGGAATCACAAGCCGAGTCTGGCGCTCAAAATGGCCCGCCAGAGCCAGCAATCGAAGAAGCGCCTCCGATGCCCGATTATGAATTGCCTGCGATATTGCGCAAGCAGAAGCGGATGGTGCAGTAGGAAAGCATTCTCGGCTCGCTTCGCCTCACCTATTCCCAAAGCTTCGAGGATCACGAGGGAGTGTGACCAGAATAGAAGATCGTATCCATGAGGGCGGCTCGCGCATGCCAGACTTCTTTTTCACTTTCATTAATTGGCTCAGGCGATTGAAACCAAGGCGAAGAATGTAGGAGTCGCATTAACTGTATGTATCCGTGAACCGACGAGAAGCTCTCTCTTGAAACGTTCAGCGCCTGCGAGAGATTCTTGCGCACCGAGGGGGATGCCACTGTGCAATACATGTCGGGACGCACGAGGCAAAGTACGCGACCCCACACTTTCATAGTGGGACCAAGTGCGACGAGTTTTTCAAGTAGCCCGATCAAATTATCGTAAGCGAGAGGCAGATTGAGCGTAGCGATCGCGTTAATTGCATCAGCAATTTCCGCTTTTTCTATGTGGGTTCCATATGCAAGCAGGCGCATGAATCGTCCAGAGGCACCCACATGGCCTAGCCAGCCATATTCACCCAGGCCTCCGATGATTCTGCGTTTTTCCCGATTATCAAAGTAGCTCGGCTCCCATGGTATTGGTAAGTGCTCTTTGGCTGCCCTGAGAACGGCAAGGTAGTCCTCCATGGTGTGACCGTGGAGCTCCAGACCTTCGACCACCTTGAGATAATACGTATCCCAATCTGCGTTGCGCAACCAATTTGCGACTGGTATTCTGTGTTCGCAAATCGGAGGGGTTTGTATTCTATACTCCTGCTCACGTTTGCGAGCTTCTGCATAATCGTTTCGGTACTTCGCCATCCACTCTGGAGACGGTACAAACGAAAACTTGTCTGTGTGCCAAACCTCAAATTGCCTCAATGCCGCAGTAATATCGGGAGTCTGATCTGTACCCCTGAGCAATCCCTCGAGAAGTACGTTCGTCTCCGCGTTGCAATAGAATCCTGCGTATGTGAGGTTCGAACTGCCAACAAACAGCGCACCTCTCTCGCCGGACGAAAAGAAGTAGACCTTGGGGTGAAAGAGTGTTGTGTTTTTGTTAAAGACTCGCAGGTCAGCCTCAAATTTCTTGAGGAGATCGAGCGCATCAGGATGCGTGTAGTTAAAAGACATTCCTATCGTAGCCTTTATCCTCCCTCTCATCGATTCGAGGTGAGCGTAAGGGAGGACGAACCGTGGATCCCCACACCAGGCCGTCGCTATATGAAGTGAAGTATAAGCGCGACAACAGCGTTCAAACTCCCTCGTAAAGCTTTCCGGGTTGCTCAAGATAGTCGTTTTCAGCACGCGATCTTCCTTCCTAATTTCCTTAAATTCAAAATTCCCTGTTCCGGAGGCAGCGAGCAGATCGCCGAAATCCGGATCAAATGTCAGCCCGATTCGATCCTCGTCAACGGCTTTGGTCAGGATATGATCGTCGGGCAAACTCTGCAGCCCCGCTTCCCGGAGATGAACTGCGTCCTTACCGAGGTCACGAAGCGTCCGCACTGTCGTCATTGAGACGCTCGGCGAGGAACTTCAAGCTGCAGGGCTCGTAAAGAGGTGAATCTCGTCGTTGGCTAATGCTGAAGCGTATGCCAGAGCTTGGCGGATGTCTTCAGATTCGAGATCTGGATATTCTCGGGTGATGTCGTCCGCGGTCATGCCATTGGCTACCAAATTTACGAGGAGTGCAACAGTGATCCGCATTCCCCGTATACATGCACGGCCGCCCATAATCTTGGGATCGAGGTGATCCTGTCAAACATGCGAGACAATCCTTCTGCTTCCGAGTCTAGCCGACAACCGAATCTCAGGTTCACCTATATCCGCTTCCATTCTCTTCTCACCTCCTGGTCATGAGCTTGCCACCAGACTTGTCAGCTCGGGTTTCTCTTCAATTCCTTCTGGAAGGCCGCTTGTCTTTGCGTAGCACCGGAGCACCTCGGCGACGCTCCAGGCCTGGGCGCAACAGCCTCGGGGAGTGAACGGCGGCTCCGCATCGAAGATTTCGCTGATCGACCCGACGCACGCCGAATGAAGGTGCTCTTTGAATCCATCAAGAAATCCGCGGGCTGTCTCGAGGTCTTCCGGATAGACTTTCAGCCAGGCGTCGATGAAGGGGCCGATGAGCCAAGCCCACACGGTGCCCTGATGGTAAGCTGCATCGCGCGCTCGGAGGTCCCCGTCGTATCGGGCCTTAAACTCCTTGTCGCCTGGCGCGAGCGATCGGAGACCAACGGGCGTGAGCAGTTTCTTTTTGGCTACTTGGAGCACGCTCTCCCAGCGGTCCTCATTTAATACCGGGTGTTCAAGAGAAATCGCGAACAATTGATTCGGCCGGCACGCGGGATCACGGCCGCCGCTCTCGCCCTCGATTACGTCGTAAAGGTAACCGCCATCCGCGTACCAGAATTTTTCGTTGAATGAGGCCTTCGCCCGGTCCGCGTGCTCTGCGAGCCCATTTGCTTCGTCCGTTCTCCCACCGTCACGCAGCCAGCCCTCGAGGAGCCGCAATGCGTTGTACCAAAGCGCGTTGATCTCGACTGCTTTGCCGCGCCGCGGAGTGACGACCCAATCTCCTACCTTCGCGTCCATCCAGGTGAGTTGATATCCTTCTTGCCCCTGTACTAGAAGTGCGTCGCTATGATCGACGTGAATGTTAAACAATGTTCCGCGAAGGTGGTGACCGACGATGTCCAGAAGATGCGATTCGAGTTGTTTCAGCAGGTGGAGATCGCCGGTGTTTTCAACATAGCGGTGGAGGGCGTGAAAAAACCATAGGGTGGCGTCAGCGGTGTGATAGAGGCCTTCTTTCTTTCCCTCAGGAAACATATTCGGGATGAGACCGTGGCGGATGTAATGAGCGAAGGTGCGGAGGATATAACTTGCTTCGACTTGCCGCCCTGTCGTGAGGGTAAGGCCTTCGAGACTGATCATCGTGTCGCGACCCCAGTCGGTAAACCAGTGATAGCCGGCAATAACGGTTCGAATTTCGTCTCCGGCTGCGCGAGCCCGCGCGGTGTCTTCCTGCCGGCCGACTGGAGCGATGACGAACTGATTCGCAGCCCAGATAAGCTCGTCGCGTGTTTCGCCGCCTGCGCCTGGAAATGCTTCCATCAGAAGCCGCCGTCTGCGATCGTGCTCCGCATCCCATGCTTGCGCCGGGGAAAGCGCCGACATCACGTCCCAGTTTTCGGTTGACGCGATCAGATTTGCTTCGCGGCCGGGAGCAATTTCGGCGGTGAAGAATCCAGGACTCCACAGATCGCCCTTCCATATATATCCGCGGCTTCGCTCGACCGCATACACAACGTCTCGGATGCAGGCGCACTCGACCGCTAAGCCTGCATGCTCTGCCATGATCATGATGCGAAGCGGCGGCAAGTCATTCGAGCTCTTGAAGAGCTCGTACTGGTGATCACGAACGGTGAAGCTATACGTTTCGACGGGCGTGTTCACCGGGGTTTCGTGCGCGCGCATATTCACGGCTGGGCGAAGCTGCAATTTCCAAGAGGCCGAACCTGCGGAGATCCGGTAATTGACGTATGTCGTGTTCTGGCCGTGCGGAAGGAGGAGGCGCTTTTCCAGTGTCACGCCCTCGATTTCATAGGTCCAGACAGGAAGGCCGAGTTCCAAACCAAAGTGTGTCAGGTATTCGGAAGCGGCGAAGCCCTTATCATCTGCTTTCTGAAGGCCGTTCAGGGGAATGATGCGGCCATCCGGAAGCGCTACTTGCTCGAGGATGTCATTCAGCATCACGGTCCGCCCCAGCGGAGAAGGTAAAGCGGCAATCAAATAGCCGTGAAAGACACGCGTCAGGCTTCCGCCGATAGTGCCGGACGCATATCCGCCGAGGCCGTTCGTGACCAGCCACTCCGTCTCGTTCAAGTGTTTGGAATCGGACTCACTCAGCGGGGTCCGCGAGGCGTGCCGGAAAATATTTTTCATTATTGAGGTAGTGAATCGCGAAACAGGAAATTTCTAGTCTTCGAGGAGCCGAGGTTTCAGAAACACGGCCGCCTGCCCAGGGATAATCCAATTCTCGTGAGTATCGAGGAGTGCGGTTCCGCAGCCGCCGTACGGAGGATCCTCGGAAGACCACACCTTCACCCACTCCATAGACGCCGGAGGAGCCAATAATGGTTCGGGCGCAGGATTGAAATTCAGATCGATTCCCAGATTGATGAGGAGCAAGCGGTCTTGCTCGTAAGTTGGCGAAAAGAATCGGACAACGAAACACTGCGGCGAAAGAACCGCGCCATCAATGCCATCGGCGCCTTGCCGCGAAAGGATCGGGTCCTCGCGCCTCAGCCGCAAAAGGTCGCGATGCAATGCGTAGATGTCCGCGTGTCGCTCCACTTCGGAAAAATCGAGCTTGCATCTTTCGAATGTTTCGGGGACGTGAGGATCGGCAAAGCATTTCTGCATTTCGGGGAGGGTGAACGAGCGCCATTGCCCCAAGAATTCCAAACGCCCGGTCTTAATTAGTTGCGCCAAATCGGGTTTATGGTCGGCAAAGAACAGGAACGGACTGGAGGCTCCAAACTCCTGGCCTTGAAAAAGCATCGGAGTTGCGGGCGCGAGGAGGGTGAGAGCCGTGATGGCTTTGAACATTCCTGGAGAAGTCAGTTTGTCGATTCGCAAACCCCGGGCTGAATTTGCGACCTGATCGTGATTTTGAATGAAATTGATCATTGCGGGCCGGGGCAGTCCGAAGGCCGGGGAGCCGCGCCGCTTTTTTTGCCAGCTATACCATTGGCCCTGAAACAGGTAACCGTGCTTGATGCTCGATAGGAGCTCCTGCGCCGTCCCGCGGTAATCGTTGTAGTAGGCGTCGACCTTGCCGGTGAGAGCGACCATCGCGGTGTGATGAAAATCGTCGTTCCAAAGCGCGTCGAGACCGTAGCCGGCGGCATCGGTGGGTTTGATCAAGCGCGTGTTTTGCGGTTCGTTCTCGGCGACCAGAAGGATTGATCTCTCGCCCGCGGCCCGCCGCACAGCACCACTAATTTCGGCGAGGATGTGCGAGTCGGAATCGTCGTGAATGTCTTGCGTGGCATCTAAGCGCAAGCCGTCGAGATGAAATTCCCGGATCCAATATGCCGCGTTTTCGCGAAAGAACTCGCGCACAGGGCCGGACTCTTCGCCATCAAAGTTGATTGCTTCGCCCCAATCGGTCTTGTGGCGCTTGGTGAAATAGAACGGCGAAAATTTGGTCAGGTAGTTGCCGTCCGGACCGAGGTGATTGTAGACGACATCGAGAATGACTCCGATCCCGAGCGCGTGCGCGCGGTCAACGAAAAGCCGCATGTCATTCGGGACGCCGTAGATGGAAGCGGGCGCGTAGAGCTGCACGCCGTCGTAACCCCAGCCGAATTTGCCAGGGAAATTGGCAACGGGAAGTACTTCGACTGACGTGATGCCTGTGTCGCGCAAGTACTCCAGCTTTTCTGCCGCGCTGAGCCAGGTACCACCCGCTGTAAAGGTGCCGAGGTGCAGCTCGTATATGATTTGGCCTGGCAGCTTGATGCCCGGCCAATCGCGATCCGACCAACGAAACGCGGCGGGATCGACAACCTCCGACCAGCCGTGGGGACCCTTGGGTTGATAGCGCGAGGCGGGATCAGGATAAGCCTCGCCAGCCTCGAGCTCGAATTTGTAGCGTGATCCGGGACCGGCACCGGCGATGAACCCTGAGAAGTATCCGTTCCCCTCGTTATCCAAATCGCGCTTTGCGGACCGGCCTTCGAAAACGACTTTGACGATTCTATGCTGAGGCGCCCAAACGCGAAAATGAGCTCCGCCTCGTTCCGCTTCAACTTCAGCGCCTACGGGCGTGCATCGAGTGAGGGAGGGAAGAGCGGCCGCCATCAATTCGTTTTGTTGACTACTTTCCGGACCAGCACGCAACGCGTTTTTCGAGAAACGCCGAAATTCCCTCTTGCGCGTCGCCGGCCAGAGCGTTTGTAGTCATGACCTCCTTCGCGTAGGAGTAGGCTTTCGGCTGGTCGAGATCGATCTGGGTATAGTATGCCTGTTTTCCGATGCTGACCGTTAACGGGCTCGCTTGCGCAATGCGGGCGGCGAGCTTGCGCGTGGTGGGTTTCAGCTCAGACGCAGAAACTACGTCGTTGATCAAGCCCCACCCGGCTGCAGTTCGCGCGTCGATCGCTTCACCGGTGAGCAGCATGTGCAAGGCGCGCTTACGTCCGACAGCTCGGCTAAGCGCGACCATCGGGGTGGTGCAGAAGAGGCCGATGCGAACGCCGGGAGTCGCAAAGCTTGCCTGCTCGGAGGCGATTGCCAAATCGCAGCTTGCAACGAGCTGGCATCCGGCGGCTGTCGCCGTTCCTTGCACCTCTGCAATGACGGGCTGAGGAATCGATTGAATCTTCAGCATGAGATCGGAGCAGACGTCGAAGAGCCGGCGGTAATCGCTGACCGAGCGGTCGACCATTTCGCTCAAATCGTGCCCGGAGCAAAACACGCTTCCCGCTGCGGCGAGAATGACGGTCTGTGCGTTGCGATTGCGCTCGATTTCTTCGAGACAGCCGATCAGCTCAAGCATGAGATCTAGCGAGAGCGCGTTGCGGCGATTCGGGCGATTCAGCGTCAGGATTGCCGTGGTGCCTTCGTACTCAAGCGACAGATTTTGGTTTGGCATTATGCGCCTCCTTGGCCTGTACACTTTTAGTGAATCACTGTGGGACCTGAAAATTCAGAGCGACGCATACAACTGCTCGATTCGCGCCTGTTCGAAAGCCTTGTCGAACGAGCGCGGAAATCTCCGCGGCTGCGGACCAATTACAATTTTCACCGCACGATGGAGGATAATCCGCATCGATTTTTGAACGTGATGGCGAAGGGGACGTACGTGACTCCGCACCGGCATCTCGATCCGCCAAAATCGGAAGCGTTCCTGGTGCTGAGCGGGGAGATGGCGTTTTTCGCGTTCGACGACCGAGGGCAGATCACCGAAACTCATGTGCTGGGCCGCGATCCGATGGGGATCGACATTCAGCCGGGAGTTTGGCACACCTTGGCTGTTATCAGCGAGTACGCGGTTTGCTATGAAGTGAAGCCGGGGCCTTATTCGGTAGCGAATGATAAGGATTTTGCGCCGTGGGCGCCGAGGGAGGGCGATCCGAGCGCGGCGGAGTATCTGGATTGGTTGATTGAGCAAGTGGGGAAGGCAGCGGTGTAGGTTGCTTCCAGCGCATTGCCGGTGCTTGTTCGCGAAACGAACCCATTGGCCGGCGGATTTTGACGGACGAACTGGCGATCCTGCGAAACGAAGCCAAGTTCGTTCCGGCGACGCTCTTTTTGCAAGCGGGACAGTGTGGCGAGAGCCCTGTGAAAGGCGCGTTCGTGGGTCGTTTGGTAGCGGATTAGTAAGGATAAGCGGGCATGCTCAACGCGTACAACGGGCACCAAACACCCTGTGCGCTCGTCATCGAGGCAGCTTTCAGTGAAACATTCGTTCTGAAGGCGAATGGCGCGTTGGGTGAGCCACCAGGATTGGGCCATTTCGTGAATCAAAAGCTGTTCGGTCTGAGTGGCGGGCGGGTGCTCTTCGAGGAGGGCGTGCTCGAGCGCGTCGAAATCGGCGGGGTCTTCGCCCGGGATGATCAGAGTGCCGCTGGCGAGACCATGCTTGAGGGAATTACGAGACGAAGCCAATTTTCCGGTGGCGCTAGTCGGGCCGGAAGAGCGCTGGGCGTTCTGGCGGTTGGCGGCGAGTCGGGCGGGGGAGACGGCGGGTGCAGCGCTGGGTGATCCGTCGCGAAGCTCGGTGGGGGGATTATCTAGCGGGCCGGGCGACGATGCCGCGGCCTCTACGAGATTCGGAGCCAGATCTTCGATGGTGGTTGAAAAAACGAACCCATTTGAGGGTTGGGCAGCATTGCGCTCCGCGTGATCGATTTCTTTCATTTTTCTCTCCAGTTTCCGTTGCCGGCGCTCGGCGGCGCGGCGAAGATTGCGTGCTTGACGAGTGGACATCGAGTTTCCTCCAAAAAGAAATGGGCAAGAGCGGCGAAGAGCCGTCCTGCCCGGTTCGAGGCTAACACGAGCCTCCAAAGAAGCGAGCCGAGCGGGGCAAGAGAGTGCTTTGTAAGTTGCTCAGGCTTTTGAAGAAACGAGATATTTTCGAAGATTGTGACCGGGAATGTACGAAAGTTTTGTACAATAAGAACCATGAGGGAGTATACAGCCTCGGAAGCGCGGGAGCGCTTCGCGGAAGTTTTACAGGCGGTCGAGCAAGGGAATGATGTTGCGATTACGAAGCATGGCAAACCCGTGGCGAGAATTACGCGCGTTGAACATGCACAGATACCGGCGCGGGGGTGGGCCACGAAAGAGGGCTGGTCAGTTACGATGAGCGATGATTTCAACGCTGTCCCCGAAGAGTTCGAAGATTACACCTAATTGCTTCTCGACACGCAGGTTCTCGTCTGGCATGCAGTGGGCTCCAAGGGCCTAAGCCGGAGAGCTGCTGATGTCATTCACCGAGGGGGGAATCACTACAGTCATGCCACGCTGTGGGAATTGGCGATCAAAAGTGCATTGCAGAAAGTACACCTGATCCTTGATGGAGAGCGCAGAACAGCTCGGGATTTCATGCTGGCGATCGCAGCGCGACTCCAACTCGCACCTCTTCCCATAGAGTTCGACGATATTTCAGCGGTGGAGTTGCTGCCCTGGTACCATCGGGACCCGTTTGACCGTCTTTTAGCCGTCCAGGCGAGACGCCGTGGGATGCCGATCGTCTCTTCCGACCCGGTCTTCGAAGATTATGGCGTGAAACGTATTTGGTGAGATCGGATTCAGACGGGAAACGAATTCAGTAACTCCGACTAGTGATCTTCAGCGCGGACAAGTGACTCGTCCGCGCCTTAGATACGTTAAGCTGAAGCAACCATGCAGATGATTCGCCGGACACGCGTGTTGCTCGCAAGGATTACTAAGAAAACGGAGTGCGCACAAGTCGCAAAACGGAGTCGAAGCGGTCTTGCAGAGTGGACAGTTACGATCCTTCTGCTTCTTTTTGGGACTACGACGCTTTGCCAAGCTTTTGTCATACCTACAGGCTCTATGGAAGATACGCTTTTGGTTGGTGATCATCTTCTCGTCGATAAGCTTGCCTATGCGCCTGCCGGACCGATCGGCCGGTATTTGCTTCCCTATGAGGAGCCTAAGCACGGCGACATAATCGTGTTCCGCTATCCGCCGGATATCAGCAAAAGTCTGGTTAAACGGTTGATCGGACTGCCGGGCGATCGGATAAAGATCACGGACGGCATTGTCTACCGGAACGGAATCAGACTTAACGAACCGTACGTGTATCACAAATACGCGTACAACCCGAGGCTTGATAATTTCCCTTGGCAATGCTGCCACCCTGGGAAAGAACAAACTGCACTCGAGGCGCAGGAGCAAATGCTCAGTCAGAACGTTGTGTCCGGAGAAGTGATTGTGCCCGCGAATGAGTATTTCGCTATGGGCGATAACAGGGATAACTCGTCCGATAGCCGCTATTGGGGCTTTATCCCGCGCGACAACATTACCGGCAAGCCGTTCATCATTTACTGGTCATACCGGGCATCCACAGAGGACCTGATGGGCGATTCGGCGGGGTCGATGATCTCGCATTTTGTCGATCTCGGCCAGCACTTTTTCACGCGAACGAGGTGGGAACGCACGTTCAAGCTCGTACACGGCTTCCCTGATTCTGAGTTGCCGCGTGAACCGCTTCCGTTAAATCCTGGAAATCCAGAGCCCTGATAATCGGCATCAACTTTCGCCTTCGACGGTGTTTTCGAACGCGCTTGATGCGTAAATGGATTCGATGCTGTTGAAAAACTAGGGGTCCGCTTTACGGCGGGCCTACTCTCTTGGGATGTCCCGCGGAGCAGCGGCTTCATCATTAATAAATGCGAAGTCGCCGCAGAGTTTGGTCGGTTTTGAGGTTGCCCATGAGAGTTCTTGGTGCTCTTTTGGCGACAGTCGTTGTTCTTGGCGGAATTGGCGCGATCTATCAGAGCGTTGGCTATTGGCTCGACAGTCGGCGCTTTCCTCAGCGCGGTCGCTCTTTTTGGGTCGAATCCATCAAGCTGAATCTAAACTGCACTGGGGAGGGAGGTCCGCTAGTAGTTCTGGATAGCGGTCTGGGAGGTTCTTCGTTGGACTGGCTACGTGTTCAGCGGGGAATTGCGAAGTTCACACGCGTCTGTTCGTACGATCGTGCTGGCTATGGCTGGAGCGATCCATCCCCGATGCCAAGAACAAGTCTGCAAATTGCTACAGAGCTGAGGGAACTTTTAGCGTCAGCAGAAGAGCGAGGGCCTTACCTGCTCGTGGGTCATTCTTTTGGAGGCTATAACGTTCGCATGTTTGCCAAGCTTTACCCGTCCGATGTTGCGGGCATGGTGTTAGTCGATGCTGAACACCCCGATGAAGAAATGAGGCAGAAGCGGTTGCAGGATGCACTGCCCGCCCTTGTCAAAAAAAGCATAGAGAATAATGAGGAGCGAACGAAAGTTTGGGATCGAATCACTCAGCCGATCAAGTTGTACTTGGGCGTTGATCGTTTGAAAGTAGCGCTGGGCGGAGTATACTCTCCGAGCTTTCCAAGGGACTTTCAAGAAGAGATCCTGTTCCTGGAGCAGCAACCGAAATACATCAAAGCTGTCGAAGCCGAAGACAAGCTGGATGACCAGAGCGCGGCGCAAGTCAGAGCCGCTGGAAGCCTAGGTGATCGACCTTTGATCGTGCTTACCGCAGGAATACCATATGCCGGTGATCCGAGCGATACTGTACTCACCGAAGCTCAGAAAAAGAGTCGCGACAATCTTTGGATTAGCGAATTGCAAACTCAATATGCCCACCTTTCTAGTAGGGGCAAGCAGGTCGTTGTGGGCGATAGCAGTCACGAAATGGTCGCCGCCGTTCGGGAGGTTTGGGGACTGGTCGACTTGCACAGCCCGTGAAGTAAAAGGGCGGTTTCTAAACAATTATTAGGTGTTACGTTTGCGGTGACTTTCAATGCTTCTCGTCGTCATAGCATTGACTACGTTTTTGCAACCGTGTTACTGAAGTCGAACGTGCTTGTACTTCATCCATTTGGACATGTCGGTGACGATGACGTGGTCACCCGGTGTGAGTCCATCAATAATCTGGATGAGAGGACCAGAAATCTCGCCATATCGCACAGTCGCGCGGCGCGCAGATGAGGAACCGGGCTCAAGAACGAAGACCTGCGCCGTGCTGTTCGCCGACGAGGCGGCTGGCCTGGCAAAGAATACAACGTTTGGCAACTTGCGGACCTCAATGAGGGCGTCAAGCTTTTCACCGATCGTTGTGCCTTCGGGTATCATGTCAGTGAGTTCAAGTTCGCATGAGCCGGGTTTGCCATTGTCATGCAAGTACTGGACTACCCTTCCTGCCAGCGGTTTTGGAGAACGGTCGAGATGTATTTTGGCACTATGTCCTGCCTCGCAACGTCCGGCTTGGTATTCGGCAAACGTGACTGCCGCTCTGGGAGGCTTGACGGATAACAGTGTGCCGCTTGCCTGCTCGAAGATAGGCATGTCGCCCCGTTCGACGGTATGTACTGATAGTGTGTCCTTTGACACCACAGGATCTCCCTCCTGAGCGGCCATCGGCAGGAAACAGACGAGAATTACATGAATAGCTCTGGTCATCCGCTGAAACTGTGCACGCGGCGGACCACGTTTAAGTCACTGAAAAATACAGCGAGCGTTATCCGTCTGTCCGAAATTGACATTGCTACAGTCACGCGCGGACACCGTGGTGCAATAGCAACTCACCAGAGCTGGGCGTGACCAGTCGAGAATAGAGGCAGGGAATAAACGCGTGTCGACCGCGACGGCCATATCGCTCAGCGAATATTTGGAGACGAGCTACCGACCTGATTGCGACTATTTTGAGGGCGAACTGTTGGAGCGAAACGTGGGCGAGTGGGACCACAGCCGGTTGCAGGCGCTGCTCGGCGGTTATCTTGCAGACCGTGAGAAGAAGCAATCGGGCTTCCTTGTGGCGCTCGCACAACGGGTGCAGATAAAGCCCGCCCGTTTCCGTGTACCCGATATTACTGTGCTACTCGCGGCGCCTGCCGGTTCAATCATCACTGAGCCTCCATTCCTCTGCATTGAAATTCTGTCTCCGCGAGACCGCATGCAGGAAATGCAAGAGCGGATCGATGACTATCTGGCCTTTGGCGTGCGCTATGTCTGGCTTATTCATCCGCGTTCCCGGCGGGGCTTTGTCTACACCGCGGATAGCGTTCGGGAAGCAAAGGACGGAGTGCTCTGTACAGAGGACCCGAAAATTTGCGTTTGTCTGGCGGAACTCGACTAAAAACCGCAGGGCGGGCAAGCGGCGGACTCTCGATTAGCTCGCTTCTGTAAACACGTATTCGTGCTGGCCGTCGCGGATGATGAGCGCGCGTTTTCCGTTACGGTTGGCTTCGACGAATTCGAAACCGCGGCGCGTGGGATCGATGGTGATGAACGAGATTGTGCCGTCATCGTTCTTGCGCGATGCCATGGTGCTCTTCCATCCATCGAAACCGAAGACGGTGTTTGCGCCGTCATGCTCGACCGTGATGTTTCCGAGCGCACTGCTGTTGTAATGGGGGGCGAGTTTTGCAGTCTCGTCGTTGCTCGCGGGCACTTGGAGGCGCGGGCGCTCCTTCGCCAAGTACGCCCGGTAATTCTGAGCCGCGCTGTCGAGGTCGCCGACAGCTTCGGGCTTACCGTCGAAAACCACTTCGAGTAGGCGGCGCATGAATGGATGGAGCATCATCCCACCGTTATCGGCGTTCGTGAGCAGCACCGCTCCGATGCCGGAATCAGGGAGGATCATCCAGTCGCTTTTGTAGCCAAATAAGCTGCCTCCGTGATGGACAACGGGCACACCCCAGCGGCTGTTTACTTCCAAGCCCATGCCGTAGGTTTCGTCTTCTCCTGTTGCGATTTGCGGCTTGCGGCGCATGAGCAGGTTTTCTTCCGAGACAAATTGTTCGCCATTGGGCAGTTTGCCGCGGGAGAGCTCAAGCAGGGCGTAACGCGTCATATCGTGCGCGGAAGTCCACACGCCGCCTGCAGGACGGAAGGGAACGACCGAGTAGTTGTTGTCCATAGTGGCCACGGCGGGGTGGCCATCGATGTCGTCGGCGTGCGGGCTGGCGAAGTTGCCGTGCTGGGCGCGTTCCATATCGAAGGTGGAAACGGTCATGCCGAGGGGATCGAAGATCTGCTTTTGCATGGCATCATCGTATGCTGCGCCAAGCTCTTTATCCGGTTCGTACAGATGCGCGCCGACGTAGCCGGCGGCAGAAGCCATAAGATTGCTGTATTGAAAGACCTCGCCGAAGCGGCTGGTTGGCTGCATGCCGCTGAGCAGAGCAAACGTCGATTCGGCCGTGAACTTTTTGTATTCAAATATCCATTCGAGATCTTGCCTGGGGAGGCCGGTGCACGCGCAGATCAGGTGCTTGATTTCGACCTGACGTGTCGTATTGGCGTCGCCGAGCTTGAAGTCTGGATAGACCCGAGTGACGGGCTCTTCCCATTGCAGCTTGTGCGCGTCGACTAAACGGGCGAGCAGAAGCGTGGTCATGCCTTTCGTATTGGAAGCGGCCATGAATAGGGTGTTAGCGTCGACGGGGGTGGGCTTGCCGAGTTCGCGGACTCCGAGGCCGCCTTCGTAGACAACCTTGCCGTTGTCGATTAGCGCGAGGGAAGCGCCGGGGACGCCGAGCTTTTGCATTGCGGTTTGGACGAAGGTCTTTAGGGTTTCGATTCGGTCGGGCGTGAGTGGATGCGCTTTGCGGCCCGCGAATGATTCACGCTGGTAGGCTTTCGGGCGCAAACTCTGGACGATGAGATTGATCTGCGCGCCGCGTTTTTCAAAGGTGGGTTCCGCGCCGTCGAGGAGGACGACGGTCCAGGTGTCGCCCGAGTGTAATGCGACCGCCACGGCCACAGCGCGCTCGTTCGGCGAAGTCTCATAGACGAATTGTTTGCCGTCCTTCCAACCATTGCGATCCGGAATCGGGACCGAGAGTTTCAACGGCCGCTTCATATCCGGCCGATATGTGCCCCATGCGCTGGCGACGGCTGCTGCGGCATCTGCAGCGTGCGTGTCGAAGATGGCGATGTGAGTGTCGGGCTCGGGAGGCTGTAGTGTCACGGATGAAGCTTCGGTTGCAATGGACCAACCGGCCGGAACCATGAATGTGGCACCGGCGGGAGTGGTGCGGGAAGAATCTGAAGTGACTACTTGCCCGGCCGCTTTGGTCGCGGGTTGCGCTTGTGTTGCACAATTGGCCGGTATGCGGGCGAATGCAAGAAGCAGAACGAATGATAAGGAAGCGGTGCGCATCATGCGGGATTATATCGTGAAACGCCCGTTACGGGGCCGCGGGCTTTACCGAAGTACACGCCTTATGCCGCCAAGAGGGCTTTGGAAGCATAGTTGGCCAATGTATTTCGATGCACTCGGGCGCGATTGGAAACCGTATTTGGAAGGCAGGGTTTCCTTGGATACCGCCGTTTCTGCCATCGTTAGACGTGTCGGAATCCCAGAGCATTGACGGGCTGAAGCCCGCCTCCAAGAATCTGAATCGTGCTCAAGGTACGGGGCGGAACGGGCGGTTCGCGCCCCAACGGTACACGGTGAAATGCTTATCCAAGGTGAGGATGTCTCCCGTTCGGAGCTCTGAAGCGAGGTGGATCAGGCAGGCATCGGCCAAATCGATTTTTTGGTCCCGATACTTTCTCAGGATGCGCTGAATTGCCATGGCGGAGCGGGAAAGCTGAATGGGTATTTGGAACGTGCCGTCGGCCACGTTTTGAAGAATAGCTTCGGGAGCTCCGGGAAGGCTTCGCGTCAGGTAGCAAGCTTCTGCGATCACCGGCTCGCACGTGACTAATGGAGCATCGACTTGATCAAGAGCCTCAACAGAGTCGGTATGACGGAGCTCGCTTCGATCGAGTAGAGCAACAATCACACCGGTATCCAGCAGAACCGGCTTCAACCGCCGAAACCTTTCATATGTTTCTTGTTCGAGGCGAGATCGGAAATGCCCGAAGAAAACTGGCCTGTACCGACGATCCGGGCACGCCCAGCCGGTAATTGAGAAGACGCCATGCGGCGGAGCGCCTCGCGTACTACCTGGGACGGACTCAAGCCGAAGTTTCGTACCAATTGCGCGAGAGCGCGACGGCTCGCGCCATCCAGCCGGGCTTGAACGGTTAATCTCATTGACCGACAGTGTAACACAAGCTAGGGATTGTATTACATTTGGCGGACCGGGCTAGAAAAACTTTGTTTTGAAGGCTTCGTAGCGGCGGCGCGCGAGATTCAGTGACTCGGCGAAAGGCGGTTCGTTGTGGATGTTAGCGAGAAGCGGATCGGTTACCAGATACGGATAGGGGAAGAAGCCGTTCTCGATGCTAGAGCGCAACGTACGCAGGGCTGAAATCTTGTCGCCCAAAACGGCGTAGCTTTGCGCAATCTTGTAAGTCGCTTCGGGATCGCCCACGCCGCGCTGGCGGATCATGTCCTCCACTTTGTGCAGAATTCCGAGAGCCTCAGAATTCTGGCGCGCAATCGAGTAACTCAACGCCTTACCGATCTGCGCATATAAAGAAGGATGGATTTCGTTGGCGCGGTCAAAGTCCTTAGCCGCGCGGTCCCAATGTTTCAGGTGATACTCCCCGAACCCGCGATAGAACAGAATGAAATCTGAATTCTCATCGTCAGGCAGACTTTGAAGGAATTTGTCGTACTCGCCTAGATAGAGATAGGTGTTGAGGACCGCGCCATTAGGTTTCATTCGACTACTGCCTTTTGTACCTTCAACAGACTGCCCGCTATTCACCGATGGATCGATCTGCCGGGCGCGCTCACATTCCGCGACGGACTCCCTCAACATGCCGGCGAAACGATAGGCGTATCCCAGCTCCCAATGAACCGCAGCTTGCATAGGGTTGCTCTTTAGCGCGTCGCGCAACAGCGGCACGGCCTGTTCGACCTTGCCTGTATCGATAAGCAAGTTTGCAAGAAACGTACTCGCTTCGATCTGCTTTGGCCGGAGCGCGAGCGCGCGCTCATAGGCGGCTTGCGCTTTGTGATACTGCGCGCGCCCGCCGAATTCGAAAGCAGCATCGGACGTGTAGCACTGTCCGAGATAGGCCCAGGTCAAGGCGTGCTTTGGGTCGATGTCGGCGGACTTCTCGAGCATCTTGATGGCGAGCGGGAAATTATGGCTGCCCATCAGATCAACACCGCGCAAGTAGTATTCGTAGGCGAGTGGATTTACAGGTTCGTCAGGCTTGATTCGCTCCGCCTCAGACGGCGATAGGTTCAGTTCGAGGGACTTGATGATCTGCTGGGTGACGTTGTCCTGAACGGTCAGAAGCTTGTCATATTTCAGATCGATCTCGTCTTTGCCGAGAATCCGGTCGGTTTTTGCATCGACCAACTGGTAGGTAATTCTGAGATCGTCGCCTTCGCGAATGAAAGTGCCGGTAAGCAGCGTGTCTACATTCAATTCCGAGGCGACTCTGGGAATATCGACGGGCTGCGTTCTGTATTTTTCGATTGCCGATGAGGGTCGGACTGTCAGTGAACTTACGGAATCGAGCTTGGTGATAACTGCGTCGGCGAGCGAAAAACCAAGAAAGTCGTTTTCGGGATCGTGCTTCACGTTTTGTAGCGGCAGGATTGCGAGGCTGTGCTGCCCACTTGTTGCGGCCGAGTTTGTTTTCCGCTGGCGCACTAAATAGGCGGTGATTGCCAAGCCGCACAGGATGACTGCCGCAGCGGCGATTACGATTGTCTTCCGACGTGAAGGGCGTGGGGTTACAGGCGACGGGAGTTGGGGGGCGTGTTCTTCTGGGACCGGCGAGAGCTCAGGAGTCCGCACCTCCTCCACCGAAACTGCGAAGCGGTAGCCTTTCTTGGGAATCGTCTCAATGTAAGATAGATCGCCGTCGGCCTTCTCCAGCGCCTTGCGGAGGGCAGAAATCGAAACGGTAAGGTTCGCCTCTTCGACGAAGCTGCCAGGCCACACCGCGCGCATGATTTGGTCTTTCGTCAAGAGGCGGCCGTGGTTTTCGACGAGATAGACAAGCAGCTCAAAAGCCTTGGGAGCAAGTGAAACCGGCTGGCCGTCGCGCATGAGACGGTGTTCGGCGGGATCCAAGCGAAATGGGCCGAATTGATAAACCGCTTGCATCTTCAACACCACAGCGGTCTGCGCCGACTTCGGGAAGCTCTTTGGAAATTATTTGGCGATTTCTTGGCGAGTTTTAAGGACGAGGAGACCCGGCGTGAACCAGTATGGCCGAGGAGCCGACGTCGATCCGGTTCCGTTTGAACAAAGGAGAAAAAACTAATCATGAAAAAGTCGCTTATACTCGCGTTCGCCTCAATTGCTCTCGGGATAGCTGCTGTGCCGGCATCTGCACAGGTTCCCGAGACTACTTTCAATCTGGTGGCTCAACCGAAATTTGTTAACTGTCTGGGGACAACGCATGGTCCGGCACCTACTGCTGAAGTGATTGTTCAGAGGGGTGAACTGAATGACATTCTGATTCTGCGCGCGCACAACTTAAAACCTAATCTGGCGTTCGACCTGTTCACGATCCAGAATACAAATTTAGAGTCGAATGGAGAAGTCAATCCGGACTTCAAGAATTTCGGATTGGCTTGGTATCAGGGCGATGTGCAGGCTGACAGGAGCGGAGAGACGACTTTTTTGATAAAGCTCGATCCCGGCTCGATCGAGTTGCAAGGACGTACGATATGACGGGACGTAAGAATCGAATTTGCGCGACTCTGCTGCTGAGCTGTGTGCTGCCAATACTGGCCCAACAATCTCCCGGCAGCACGGACAAACCCACGATACCGCGATTGGTAAACTTTGGCGGCGTATTGACCGACGCAGAGGGCAAGCCGCTGGTTGGCCAAGTCGGCGTGACGTTCTCTTTATATAAGGGGCAACTAGACAACACGCCGCTGTGGAGAGAAACGCAGAACGTCGAAGCGGATAAGAGCGGCCATTACGCTGTGACGCTGGGATCAACCAGCAGCGATGGATTGCCCTCCGGTATTTTCGTAGGTGGCGATGCGCGCTGGCTCGGGGTGGAACCTGAGGGACAACCCGAGCAGTCGCGTGTCCTTTTGCTCAGTGTGCCCTACGCCCTCAAGGCGGGCGATGCGGACACGTTGGGCGGGTTGCCGGCGTCGGCTTTCCTATCGTCCGCATCGCGGGGAGCGCCGTCGAGCGGTTCGCCTGCAGCACCTGACATTGCGGTCGCTGCAGTTCCGGGTGCGCCACCTCCGGCAGGCGTGGGCGGCAGCGGAGCCACGGATTTTGTTCCGCTGTGGACCAGCAGCACCAATTTGGGTAACTCGATCCTGTTTCAGAGCGGCGGCACGATGCAAGTGAACGGCGGATTCGAATTTCCCGCGCTCGGGACAGCCACAGCGACGGCTGGAAAGAACTCGCAGCCGCTAGAGCAAGCTGCGTCGGCATTTGACAGCAGTACGGGTAAAGCGGTCGCTGAAGCGTTTCAGTGGCAGGCGGAGCCGGCGGGGAACGACACCGCCAGTCCATCGGCCACATTGAACCTGCTGTTCGGCTCTGATGGTGCAACGCCTAAAGAGACAGGACTAAAGATCGATCACCAGGGCCTGTTGACCTTTGCCGCAGGGCAGACTTTCCCCGGCGGCAAAATTACTGGAAGTGAAACCATTAACGGGAACCTCTCGGCAACGAACTTGACTGCATCGTCGGGAATTCAGGCGCAGTTCGGGTCCTTCACGGGCAGCAATACTGGTGACATTCTCATTGCGCAAAATCAGAACACCAGCGGCGGCATCGGCGTTGTCGGCAACGCCGTCGGCACCACCGGGATCGGTATGGAAGGCAATGCCTTCGGCAGCGGCGGCACCGGAGTGCAGGGTAGCGCCAGCGGCAGTAGCGGCATCGGTCTGCAAGGTAATGCCACCGGCAATAACGGGATCGGAGTACAAGGCAAAGGTGCTACCGGGATAACAGGAACCGCGTCTTTCCCTAACGGCATTGGCGTGGAGGGCATTGGCGGGAACGGTAAAGGCGGTATCGAGTTTAGCATCGGCGTGGAAGGCATTAGCGGCGGTATTGGCGTTTCGGGCGTTGGCAACCTCACTGCCGGTAGCGGTGGTATCGGCGTATCGGGGAGTGGTGCCAGCATCGGCGTGTCCGGCTCGAGCGGTAATAATGGCACCGGAGTCCAGGGGAAGGGGGCCACTGGCGTATCGGGTAACGGAACGGGGCTGGGCGTTGCGGCCATCGCAACGGGCACGGGCAGCCAGGGTGTGTTCGCCGCCGGCCAGCATCAGGGACTTGCAGCTTTTGCCGACGCCTCGAGTGGAAATCACCAGGGCGTATTTGCTCAGGCCTTTAGTCCAACCGGCACAGGAACGCTCTCAATGGCTGTGGGTGAGAGTAAAACCGGGCAGTCCCTGATTGGTTGCTGCGCGGTCGGAGTTTGGGGCGACACGAACCAGACCAGCTCCGGCGCGGCGGCAATAGTCGGCACGGCCGATGACGCTCAAGCGCTGTTTCTGCAGAACAACAGCACCACTCATCTGACGGCCAACATCAACAACCCCGCAGCGGGTGCGGGCGTTGAAATCCTAAACGTAGCGGGTAGGGATGGTTCATGTAGCATCGACGGTTTTGGCAACCTGGAGTGTGGTGGGGAATTGTTCGGCGAAAACCTCAACGTCAAAAACAATGCCGTTATCACAAATCTCTTCGTCACCGGCCACAAATCGGGTGTGGCGACTCTGGACAACGGCCACAAGGTAGCCCTCTACGCAGTCGAGGCACCGGAAAACTGGTTCGAAGATTATGGCGGAGGCAGGTTGGAAAATGGCGTGGCCACCATTACCATTGAGCCTACTTTCTTCCAGACCGTGAACACAAACCTTGAATACAGGGTGTTCTTGACTCCAAAGGGCGACTGCGAAGGTCTTTACGTGACGAATAAAGGCCCACAAGGCTTTGAAGTGCATGAGCTGAGAGGCGGCCGCTCGAACGTGGAGTTTGACTACCGCATCATTGCTCGCCGCAAAGGCTTTGAGAACCTGCGCCTCGGTGATGTGACCGAGGAGATTCGAGCTGCTCAAAACAGAAAACCAGTGAGATCAAACGCGCGATAGCACGACAGCGCTCTTTGGTTGCCCGCTGCTGAATTTGTCTGCCACTCGGCTGCCTTTTGGGTGTTCCCCAAGCCCCGTTAGAGTTGGACGATTCTCTCGCCCGCCTGCTCCACAGCAGAGCGGGCGTTTTGCAGGATGCTGCATTGGTGCTGAAGGTGTCTGTCGTATCCGGGATATGAGTGGCGGTTCAGCCTCGGGATATTCTCTGTGGCCTTCCAGTGCGGGGTCCAGCATGCTTTGCCATTAAATCGCTGTCGAGAACCAGGGCTTCTTTTCAGCGTTATCCTTTCTTGGGAACCGTATCAATTATGGCAGGCACCATCGGCCTTTTCGATACCGTGGTTTTCGACGAGGTAAACAAGCAGCTCAAAGGCCTTAGGGGCAAGTGAAACCGGCTGGCCATCGCGCACGAGCCGGTGTTCGGCGGGATCCAAGCGAAATGGGCCGAATTGATAAACCGCTTGCATCTTCAACACCATAGCGATCTGCGCGGATCTCGGGAGGCTCTTTGGAAATTACTTGGCGATTTTTTAGCGAGTTTTAAGGACGAAGAGACCCGGCGTGAACCAGTATGGCCTAGGAGCCGGGTTCGATCCGGTTCCGCTTGAAAAAAGGAGAAAAAACTAACCATGAAAAAGTCGCTTATACTCGCGTTCGCCTCAATTGGTCTCGGGATAGCTGCTGTGCCGGCCGCCGCGCAGGTTCCCGAGATCGTTTTTAATCTCGTGCCTCAGCCGAAGTTTGTCAACTGCCTCGGGGCGGGCGATGGTACGACGCCTAGTGCCGAAGTCATTGTTCAGAGAGGTGAGCTGAATGACATTTTAATCCTGCACGCCGAACATTTGAAACCGAACCTCGGCTTTGACCTATTTACAATCCAGAATACAAATTTGCTAACCGACGGGAAAGTTGACCCGAATTTCAAAAACTTCGGACTCGCTTGGTATCAGACAGATGTTCAGGCGGACAGCAATGGAAACGCCGAGGTCGCTATCAAAACGATTCTGCTGGACCAGATCTTCGGATTCGATCCGGCCGCATCGCTTACGCCCACTCACACCTTCCATGTCGGGTTCTGGTTCAATAAACCGCAAGACGCGGCAGCATGTGGTTTTGATGTGAGCAAACCGACACCGTTCAACGGAGAACAGAATGCAGGACCAAACGCAATGATCTCGGTGACGAATTCGTCGACGCACCTGGGTCCACTGTGCACCAGCTCGCACAAAGTTGGATCAGTGTGGGTTTGCAACGAGTAGCAAGTAGCGCGAAAAACTTTCGCTAAGTAGTATCGGGAATTCCAAATGGATAGTAAACGCCGCGGTGTGTTTTATGGCTGGTGGGTGGTACTGACGGCAGCGGTGGGACTGTTTTTCGGGCCGATTCCGATCACGGTCTTTTCATTTGGAGTTTTCCTAAAGCCGCTTGCTCAGGAATTTCATTCGGGCCGTGGAGCCGTTTCACTTGCGTTCACGCTTCACGGCACGATTGTTGCTTTGGGCCTTCCGTTCGCGGGACGGCTGATCGATCGCTTCGGCGCTCGCAAAATCATTCTGCCATCGCTCTCGATGGCCGGCTTAATTCTGCTGTCTGCATATTTCTGTTCTGGAAAAATCTGGCGGCTCTATCTGCTCTATTTGGCATTGGGGATTGCCGGCTGGGGTACGGGGCCAGTGCCCTTTTGCCACGTAATTTCGCACTGGTTTGACAAGCACCGGGGATTGGCGCTGGGTCTGATGATGCTCGGCTTGGGCGGGGCAGCTTTTGTCATGCCGTCAGTCGCTCAATACCTGATCGCAAGGCTTGGCTGGCGTCTCACGTTTGGCGCTATTGGAGTTGCGATTCTAATCGTTACCGTTCCGGTGAACGCAATTTTTCTGGAGGAGAGGCCCGAAGGGAAGGGCCTTCTGCCGGACGGCGCTCGCGTTTCCGTAGTTGCGGGAAAAATCAGCGATCCAGGTCTGAGCTGGCGTGAGACCTGGCGAACGCCCACTTTTCGACTGCTGCTTTGTGCGTTTATTCTTGTCGCGGCCAGCGTGCAGGCGTGTCTCACACATCTGGCGGCGGTCCTCGCCGATCGCGGAATCTCTGCGCAAGCTGCAGCGCTTGGAGCTTCTCTTTTTGGCTGCGGCGTTCTCCTCGGTCGAACGGGATCGGGTTACCTATTGGATCGCTTTTTTGCCCCGCATGTCGCTGCGCTGATTTTCGGCTGCGCTGCTGCGGGAATTGGTCTGCTTCGGATCGCTGCATCGCCGGGGCTTGGATTGACGGCTGCATTCTTCACCGGCTTGGGAATGGGCGCAGAAGTGGACATCATGGCGTACCTGGCGAGCCGTTATTTTGGGCTGCGGTCGTTCGGCTCCATCTACAGCGTTATGTTCGCAGGTTACGGTCTCGCTGGAGGATTGGGCACGTATTTGATGGGGGCGGCTTTTGACGCGAGAGGATCGTATGCATTAATGCTGGGCCTATTCTGCGTGGCGACTTTGATCGGTGCTGCACTGATGCTGCGGCTTGGACCATACCGGTATGAGATGAGAGCGGCTGCTGAAACCGCGCTCGATCCGGCGATGCTCTCAACCGAATCATGAAATTTCTCATTTAAGAGATCAGGAGTTAACTAATGGTGATAGAAGAAACCGGCCTGCCTCACGGCGTAATGGAAGGCAAGGGCGCCTACAACAGACACGCGGCGATTCCGGCGCGAGGCGCCGCTCTGGCTACTCCGTTTTTGGAGCAGGCTGTGCGGAAAGTAGCGCTTGATCCCGTAGATCAGCCAGTGGTGATTGCCGACTACGGATCGTCGCAGGGCAAGAACTCACTCGCTCCGATGCAGATCGCGATTCGAAATCTGCGGGAGCGCACCGGTCCGAGCCGGCCAATCTTTGTCTTTCACGTTGATCAGCCATCGAACGATTTCAACTCGTTGTGCGGAGTACTAAGCTCCGATCCGGACCGATATGCCGTGAACGGGGCCCCCGTGTTTCCGTGCCTGGTTGGGAGATCGTTTTACGAGCAGGTGCTTCCGCGCGGTTCGGTGCACCTCGGGTGGTCATCGTTTGCCGCACAGTGGCTGCACCGCGTTCCGTCGTTGGTTCCAGATCATTTTTTCCCACTCTTCAGCACCGGGGCGGCGCGGGCTGCGTTCGAACGACAAGCGGCGGAAGACTGGAAAGCGTTTCTCTCTTTGCGCGCATATGAGATGCGGCCCGGGGCGCGGTTGGTGATTGTGATGCCGACGTTGCCCGATGGCGGGATATCAGGGTTTGCGGAGCTGATGAACCATGCAAATGCGGTTCTTCGAGAAATGGCCGATGAGGGCGCGATCACGGGCGAGGAAAGGGCGCGAATGGTATTGGGAGTATACGCGCGGCGGAAAGAGGAGCTTCTCGCACCGTTTGCGAGTGACGGGGAGTTTGAGGGTCTGGCGGTGGAAGCTTGCGATTTATCGGAGCTTCCGGATCGCGACTGGGCCGATTATCAATCCGACCGCGACAAGGAAGCTCTTGCGACGAAGCACGCGCTATTCATCCGTGCGGTGTTCATGCCTTCACTCGCAAGCGCGCTTTCGCGAGCGCAGGATGGAGATGGCGAAGCGCAGCGCAGTTTCGCGGATCGCTTGGAGGATGGGTTAGTGCGGCGCTTGATCATTCATCCCACCGGGGCTGACATGTTCGTCCATACAATCGTTTTGGCGAAAGCCGGCTAGATGCAGCGATTTCATCCAAAGTAGCTCCCCGACTGGAAAGGAATCAACGTGAAACGTTATCGTTCATGCTTATCGATCGCTTGCTCGTCATTGGTATTTGCGATTGCGAGTGCTGCGCAGAACCAGCCGGATCCTTTGCTGGCCGAAACTGCTTCTGCAGCGATCACGACGCAAGATTGGAGCCGGGGTTGGGACAACTTCGGTGAACCTCTTAACCTCACGAAGAGCAATATTAAATGGTCTGTCTCATCGAGCCGTGATTTAACTATCACATTCGACTTGGTGAGCGCGCGAGCAAACAAACTGTATCAGGTTAGTATTAACTTCTTTTGCAGCAAGTTTCCCGCGAGCTTTGGTCAATTTCCTACCGATGGCGGCGCGGGCGCTTGCCAGGCACTCACGCGACAAGGTGTGACCAAGGACTCTGCCGAGGTCGAACTCGGCGTGGTTAGGACCGATATCCATGGCAATGGGTCATTGACGGTAGTAGTTGGCCCGATCGCACCGGGTACTTATGAGCTCGAATTCTTTGCGCGCGACGGCGGAGGGTGCAACGTGAATGGCGGGTGTGGAGTCGCGACGTGTGCGGTGGACTTTCAATCGCCTGGCCCATTCGGCAAGGCAACGAGGATCAGCGTGCCATGAAGCTACTTGTTATTGGTTTCGATTTCAACGTTTTTTTAAGGAGGATCTTATGACGATGACGGCCCGAGAAGCTTTCGAAAGAGGGACGGCAACTTTCAATGCCCACGACATTGACGGATTTGCAAGAGTGCTTGCCGAGGATGTCGTCTTCAGGGCGCCAGGCGGGATGCGCGGCAATGGAAAGGAGGCATGCGCGGCGTTCTACGGAAGCTGGTTCGCCGCTTTTCCGGACTCGCATGTCGACGTCGAAGCCGTTCACTTTACCGGCGATGTCGCAGTTGAAGAGGGCACATTCACCGGAACGCATAAGGGCATTCTTCGCAGTCCGATGGGGGATACTCCACCGACAGGACGCCGGGTCAAAGTGGAGTATATCCAAGTTCTCCGCTTTCGCGACGGTAAACATGTTTCGTTCAATTTGATGTTTGACCAGCTAACGATGCTCGAGCAACTCGGCCTCATCCCAGCGCCTGCGACAGCCGGGTAAGCACGATTTCCTAAGGAGGATTTTCATGAGTACGGCATCACCAGAACTCGAAACGACATCGGTTCCAGGATCGCATCTGAGTGCATCACCGGACAAAATATTCGAAACCCTGACAGCGTACCAACATACAGAAGCATTGAAGGCCGCGATCGAGCTCGATTTGTTTACTGCGATCGCGGGCGGGCAGAATACCGTCGCATCGCTGGCGAGAATGATTCAGGGATCAGAGCGCGGTGTGCGGATACTTTGCGACTGCCTTGTCGTACTCGGTTTTCTTACGAAGACTGACCATCGCTACGGCTTGACGGCTGAGTCCGCTGCGTTCTTGGACAAGAATTCCGGTTCCTATCTTGGATCGGCCAAGAATTTCCTCAGCTCTCCACTCATGATGCAAGTATCTCGCGACTTGGCCACAGTGGTGCGCTCGGGCCGTCCCGTGGCTGAGCCCTTCTCGGGCATTGAACACCCCATCTGGGTTGAATTTGCCCGAAGCATGGCGCCGTTGCAGCATCGTCCGGCTCAGGAGACGGCCGAGCTTCTGAGCAGCGAATCGGAGATGAAAGTCCTGGACATCGCCGCCGGACATGGGCTTTTCGGAATTGCTATCGCGAAGCGCAATCCGAGGGCGAGAATCGTTGCTTTGGATTTTCCGTCTGTTTTGAATGTCGCGAGTGAGAATGCGGCGCGGTATGGCGTTTCGGATCGCTACAGTCTCCACCCTGGCGACGCCCTGAAGATTGATTTAGGAAGCGGCTTCGACGCAGTGCTGGTCCCGAATTTGCTGCATTCGTTCGATCGGGCTTCGAATGTGCTCCTCTTAAAAAAGGTGCATGCCGCGTTGGCTCCGAAAGGGCGCGTGATCATTGTCGAATTTACGCCAAATGAAGACCGGATCTCGCCTCGGGTGCCGGCTCTGTTTGCGCTAATTATGTTGGCGAATAATTTGGGAGATGCTTACACGGTCTCGGAGCATCGGGCGATGCTCGGCAGCGCTGGGTTTCCGGATTGTGAGATTCACCCCTTGCCGCGCACCCCTTTTACGGCAATTGTTTCGGTGCGGTCGTAATTCAAGCCAGGATATTAGCCTGGCTCGGCATGCCAAGCCATGGGAGGGACGAGACAGAACGGGCGCTTACTGTCGGCGGCCTAGCCGCATGCGATTCGATACAGTGGATCGAACATGTTCACCGTCCACTCGCTTGCGCCGGCAATCTTATTCTGTGTTGTCACGATGCTCGGGTGGGGCTCGTGGGCGAACACGCAGAAGCTCGCCGGAAAAACCGCTTGGCCGTTCGAGCTTTTTTATTGGGATTACGCAATCGGCGTGTTTCTGCTCAGCATCGTGTTCATGTTCACGCTCGGGAGCATGGGGTCGAGCGGGATGACGGCGCTCGAGAATCTGCGGCAAGCCTCGCACTGGTCGATGGCGGGAGCGATGTTCAGCGGCGCCTTGTTCAATATCGCGAATATCCTGCTCGTGGTGGCGATCGATGCCGCAGGCATGTCGGTCGCTTTTCCGGTGGGCATCGGGCTCGCGCTCGTAATTGGCACGTTTGAAACTTACGTGGAGACGCCCAAAGGAAATCCGGTGTTGTTGTTTACGGGCGTAGCGCTGGTGGTTGTGGCGATGGTGATGTCGGCCCTCGCCCATCGCAAACTTCCGCGGCACACGGGGCGGGGCTGGATGCAGGGACTGGTTTTCAGCGTAGTGGCGGGTCTTCTGATGGGCTTTTTCTACCCGCACCTGGTGAAATCGACTTCGCCGAATTTCAACACAGCTCCGATCCAGCCCGGATATCTCACGCCATATACTGCGCTCTTTTTCGTCGCAGTCGGACTGATTCTCAGCAACATAGTAGTGAATACGATCTTCATGAAGGCCGGAGGGAAAACGTACGGGCAATATTTCGCAGGCACGATGAGGCTCCATTCCGTGGGGGTGCTTGGCGGCGTGATTTGGATGGTCGCGCTGACTCTGAACATCATTGCTTCAGGAGTAGCGGGGCCAGCAATCTCGTATGCGCTTGGGCAGGGCGCCACATTAGTTGCCGCGATTTGGGGCGTCGTGATCTGGAAGGAGTTTCGCGCCGCGCCAGCGGGGACCATGCCGCTGATCGTGATGATGTTCGCGGGCTATGCGCTGGGGCTGATCCTTATTGGTGTTGCGACGCTGTGAAGGCGAGCGTCACAATCCAGCTATGATTCTCCTCCTTTCCGTGATCTCATCATTATTAATAGGAGCCCGAATCAATGCCGATTCGGCGGCGAATAGTATGTCACTCCACGTCACTTCGAGCGCCTTTTCAGAAGGTCAAGCGATTCCCGAAAAGTACACGTGCGACGGCCAGAACGTGTCTCCGCCCCTCACATGGAGCGGTGGGCCGGCAAACACGAAAAGCTTTGCTTTAATCTGCGAAGATCCCGATGCGCCTTCGGGAACTTTCACTCATTGGGTGCTCTATGATTTGCCCGGAAAAACCACGCAACTGGCTGAGGGGTCATCGGGCGGCGGCAAAGAAGGCGCGAACGGTTTTGGAAAGAAAGGCTATGGCGGACCATGCCCTCCGCCAGGAAAGCCGCACCGTTATTATTTCCGCATTTACGCGCTGGATACGGATTCCTTGGGCAGCGCTGGATCTTCGAAGGAGAACGTGGCCGCTGCGATGAAAGGACACATCCTCGCCGAAGGACACCTGATGGGCACATACCAACGCAAGAAATAAGCCGGATTTGCGAAGCGGATCGTCGATCAACTCTGACGCGAGCGGCGTTTTCGCGCAGCTTGCTTTGCTTGTTTCGAAAGCGCCTGGCGTGAAGCGGCGGAACGGCCCTCACGCTTCAGCGCCCCCAAAGTAGCGCGGGATCGCTTCGGTGAAGGCTTTGGCGCCGACTTTTTCTGGCCTTTCGCGTAGTCGCGCTTAGCCTGTTTCACGGTTTGCTCGCTTGCCTGACCTTCTTTTGGCGGCGGCAGCTTGACTCCGGCGCGACGGGCTTTCGACAGGCCGATCGCAATCGCCTGCTTGGTCGATCGCGCTCCGTGCTTCCCTTCGCGGATGTGATCCATTTCTTCGCGAACAAATTCGCCGGCCTGAGTGGTGGGAGCCTTCCCCTCACGCTCATCTTGCTTGGCACGTTCAATGGTTTTCTTCTCGGGCATGGTACACCTCGATCATGAAGTTGGATGCTTTCGGAATCGCGGCTATTTCGTAGCCTGTTTTCAAATGGCTGAACACACCGTCACGGGATTCGAACAAGGATCGGTACGCGGCTTTCTTCACAAACCAAGCGACAGGCCAGAGGCGGGTTTGGTCCTGACTCATGGAGCGGGCGGGAACTGTGAGGTGTCGCTGCTGGTCGCGGTTGCCAACGCTTTTTGCCGGAGTGGTTTCGTCGTACTCCGGTGCGATCTTCCATTCAGGCAGCGCAAGCGATTTGGGCCTCCGCTTCCCGCAACGGCAGCGCAAGATCGCGCGGGTTTGGGAGATGCCGCTGCTGTTATGCGAGAGATGCAGCCGGGTCGAACTTTTCTTGGGGGCCAGTCGTACGGAGGGCGCCAGGCCAGCATGGTTGCCTCTGAGCAGCCCGATGTAGCAGGCGGCCTGCTTCTACTCTCGTATCCGCTACATCCTCCGGGCAAGACGGATCAACTGCGCACATCTCATTTTCCGAAGCTGCGCGTTCCCGCGTTGTTCGTGCAAGGCAGCAAGGATCCATTCGGATCGCTCAAAGAAATGAGCGAAGCATTGCGGCTCATACCTACGCGGACCGAGCTAATCGGGATTGAAGGCGCAGGTCACGAGCTTGCGCGCGGGAAATTCGATATTGAGCAGATGATCGTCAAAAACTTTCGAAGCCTAATGGACTAGTGGCTCATACCGCATCGCCACCGCCCCCGAGCCGAACTCCAGCCGGCTTACGAGCCTCAAGTCAACATGCTTCGATAGTCCCGCGAACAACGTCGGTCCGTGGCCCACTAGCCTGGGTTGCACCACGAACTCGTACTCATCGATCAATCCCAGCTCGGCCAACGCCAGCGGGAGCTTCACGCCTCCCACCAGCAACCCCTTACCCGACTCCCGCTTGAGCTGCTGAACGGCAGCCCCTAGATCCCCGCGCAGGAGCTCCGCGTTCCAATCGACCCCGCCCAGGGTGCTCGACACGACGTACTTCTTTGCCGCGTTGATCGTTCGGGCGAAGGGTTCCACCCAATCAGGCCTCGCTCCCGTCTGCGCCGGCGCCCGCCACGCTGACTCCATCATTTCGTAAGTCACCCGGCCAAAGAGGAGGGCATCGGCTTGGTCGAGGTTCTCGACCGCGTGACGATGCAAGTCTTCGTCCGGGATGATTGCTCGATGATCGCAGCACCCGTCCAATGTGACGTTGATGGAATACCGAAGGGGTCGCATTACGCAAGAGTACCGCCGATGAGGTAGACCAGCAAGGTTAGTGCGCTAGTAACGCTTAGGCTGCGACATGCCACTACTCTCGTGTATCTTAAATAAATAGACTAATAATGCTTGGCGTTGCCATGTCACTGCAGGGTGACTGGGATCATAAATATGGACGCAATGCACCGGCCGGGGTTAGCGGAACGCTGGAAAGCGGTCGCGCTACTCGGCGGCGGAAGCGCGATATTCTTTTGGCAGCTCCGACATCCGATTATCCGCCTAGAGTGGCCCGTCGCTAACGAACTTCTCGGCTTCGCTTTGGGATTGTGTCTTCCGTGGCTAACTGCGGCCGCTATCTTTCGCATTGGACGATGGTGGAGCAAAACGATTGCGCTCATCGCCGTTATTCCCCTGTTGCTTTGCTCCGCTGTGTTTCTGCTCGGCTCGGCCCTGACGGGGTTTGCCTACAAGAACGGCCGAGATCTTTCCTTTGATCGGTTTGCAGAGACACATTGGAAAGGATCGGAGGTTCGTTTCTATCGAACCAACGGCGGTGCGGCCACGGATTTCGGTGTTGTCATTCGCCAGGAACGCACTTTAATCCCCGGCGTGGTGCTGGTGCGCCGCCTTGACGATTTCTACCCGTGCTATTCGCTCGACGCTACAAGTACCGACGTGGGCATCGCTATCAAGGATGGACACTCCGAATGCAGAGGTTTTCAAGAGCAACGCCGCGATTATCGATTGAAGCCGTTTCTCTATTTCTAATTCGCCGTTCCTGACGTTCGTCGATAGCGATTGACCTTTCGAATGACCCGGCTCGCGCTTGCGACCCATTGAAAGGGCCGCGGATCGTTGTTGTAGATCCGGATGTAATCGTGGATCGCTTTGATCAGTTCGCGAACACTGCGAAGAGTGCCTCGGGCAGCGAACAGTGCCGTGGTTCCATGGCGCTCGTAATCGCGCGTCTGCCGCTCCGACAGACCGGGCCGCAACGGAAGGATCGGCTGCGTGCGATCCAGCGTCTGAATCTGGCTCTTCTCGTCCACGCTCAGCACAATCGCTCATCCGGCGGATTCATGTAAAGTCCTACGATGTCCCGGACCTTCGGGGCGAAATCGGGATCGTTGCTGAACTTGAAAGATTCGACCCGATGCGGCTGCAGTTTGTGTTTCTTCCAAATTCGCAGCACAGTTGCTGGACTAACTTTCTGGTTAGTCGCCATCGACCGCACGCTCCAGTGGGTCGCGTCGTTGGGAATCGTCCTCATCGTGGCTTCCACGATGGCCGTTTCTTTATTTTCCGAAATTTGCCTCGGACGGCCACCTCGCGGCCGATCCTCAAACAGTCCGGCCAGACCTTCCGTTTCGTACCGCTTCCGCCATAGCAACACGGTCGTCACTGTCGTCGACAGGTCCCGCGCCAGAACGTGGTTGGCTTGTCCGTCCGCAGCGCCCAGAACGATGTCACTCGTGGAAGAATCCCCGTGAAATACTACGTTGTCGACAGAGCGCCGCCAGTTGCTTCCGATCCGTATCCGTCAATGCTAAGGGGGCGACGGGCGGGAGAGGCATGTCCAATACCAGTATGCGGCTAATAACTCGATTAGTGCAGTTATTTAGGGAACAGCAGACTAGGCGATCCCGCGTATGATGCGCGCGGGTAAGAGAATGATCGCCGCGACCAGGGCTAGTGCTCCGTGAACTGCGATGCCGGCTAACCGGAACGGCAGTAGGAACAACCAGACGAATGGAAAGCAGATGAGTGCTACGAGTGCGAGCGGCCAAGAGAGCACGAACAAAAGGCACCAGAGGAGAAATATGACCATTTGTCTCTACCGGTTCAGGATACGCATTCGCGAGCGCGAAAGTTCCTTAGGTGCGCCGTAAAGCGCCCGTCACGCGACTGTTCAGGCCACTAGCGGCTTCCCGCACAGCCGTTCGAGTATTGCGACCGGCGTACTCGCGCGCGAGGCAAGCGATTCACGCGCGACGATAAAGGTCTGCTCGAGCGCATATTGGCCGGATTCGACGGAATGGGGCAGCACATCGGTGAACGCAAGCCATGTCGATCCAGGCGGAAACTCGAAGCGGTATTTTGTGGTGCTCGATTGAAACTCTTCGTTGCGCTTCAGGTAATCGTGGAAGCGAAGCATGAACCGGTCATACGGGGAGCGTGGAAAAACGGGCAGATGCAACCGGTTCAGCAAGCGTAAAAAACCGTCCCGCAAGCGGGCGGCAGGCGAGGTTGATCGAGCGGCCAAACTTTGCAGCCCCGCGTCTTGCGCATACCGTTCCGCAACCGTTTTGAAGGGATCGGATGTAATCCAAACGCGGGACGCCGCAGGATGGATATTTGTGAACACGCGCAAAATGAGATCGCCCTGAGTGGGGCGGGAAGGGAACGCATCCGTGTGGATCAGATCGTTGCGTTTGTTTACGGGCAGGTCGCGTCCCCTCTCTTCAAGAGGACGGAAGCTGGCGTAATCGAGCTTCCACGCCGCCGCATATTCAGGAAGGAGCTCTCGGGCGAACTGAATCAAGTTGCGGGAGTATTCCCGGAACACATCATGCAGCGTCGCCATTTCGACGCTCTTTGGGTCCACGCCAGTGACGCGGTCTATCACAGGACGATAAGCGATATTTTTGTGCACGGCGCCGCCGGAGAAATCGAGAGTGCGCAGAAATTCCTTTGACACCTCGGATAGGGCAAACGGCGTGGTTGGAAAAAAGACGATATTTCCGGCCTCAAGGTCTGGCCGGTAATCGTTGAAACCGGAGAGCGGCCACTGATTGATCGTGATTACTTCCATGTTTCGAGCGCGTCAAAAGCTCGCAACGCGCACAGACGTTCCAAGTATAAATTGGGAGGAGAGTTCCAAAACTGAAAGCGCATCATCCCATAAGCGGACACCGGGCGCTCCAATGATTCGCCTAAGCTTGTGGCGCTAAAGGTGCGCGTTGTTCGGCAGCGGACGTGCAGGAATTGAGATACATCTGTACCAGGAGCCCTGATGCTACAAACCTTGCGCTTTGCGCTGCGCATGTTGCGAAAGAATCCCGGTTTCACGCTGGTCGCGGTCTGCTCATTGGCGATTGGAATCGGCGCGAACTCCGCGATTTTTAGTTGGTCCGATGCGCTTTTGACCCGTCCCTTGCCCGTGCCACGGCCCAGTGAAGTTGTGGCCGTGCGGTCAAGCTCGCCCTCTCAGTTCTCGCAGTCCCTCTCTTACCGCGATTACCTGGATTTTCGCGATCGCAATAAAACGTTCGAGGGTTTGATGGCGTACTCGCTCTTTCCATTTGGATTTGCTGAGAAGCCCAGTGCGTTAGCGCAAGTGAAATACGGGATGTTCGTTTCGGGGAATTTCTTCGGCGTTTTGCATGTAGATCCGGCGCTAGGCCGTGCCTTCCGTTCCGATGAAGATAAAGTCCCCGGGCGCGATGCAGTGGTCGTCCTGAGTCACGATCTGTGGACCAGTCAATTTGGGTCTGATCCGGCCGCAGTGGGGAGAAAAATACGCCTGAACGGAACCGAGTTCACAATTATTGGCGTTGCGCCGGAGCAATTCACGGGCGTCGATCAATTGTTTAGACCCGCTTTTTATGTGCCAATTGCGATGGCGTCTGTAGAGGGCGATAAGGATTTACTGGAAAAGCGCGATAATCGCTGGCTTACCGTAAAGGGCCGTTTGAAACCCGGGATCACAATGCCGCAAGCCGAGGCGGATCTTACATCAATCGCCTCTGCGCTCGCGCGAATGTATCCCGATACCGACCGGAATGTAAGAGCTCGTGTTGAAACTGAATTGCAGTTGCGTATTGAAGAGGATCCGCCCGATTCCCAGCTCATTGCGATGCTGATGACGCTCGCCGTATGCGTGCTGCTGGTGGCATGCGCCAACGTCGCGGCGCTGCTGCTGAGCCGTTCCCGTGCGCGCTCACGGGAAATCGCAGTGCGCTTGGCCATTGGAGCGAGCCGGAGCAGATTGATTGAGCAGCTACTCTTTGAGAGCTTATTGATCGCCCTGATTGGCGGGGGGCTTGGCATAGCGGTCGCTAAGGCGGGAATACAACTCTTCAATCAAATAACAGTACCTTCAGATCTTCCGATCATTCTGTCGGCTCATCTCGATCAACGCGTTTTGTTCTTCACTCTTGCGATCTCAGTTGTGAGCACAATTCTATTCGGGCTGACCCCCGCGATTCGCAGTACGCGCCCGGATCTGGTTCCGGCGCTCAAGGCCGGCGATTCGGATACCGGAGGGCGACGGCAACGGTTGTGGGGCCGCAACTCGCTCGTGGTTGCGCAAGTGGCAATCTCACTCGTCCTACTCGCGGTCTCAACCATCATGTTCCGGGGATTTTCCGACTGGATTGAACGCGGCCCTGGCTTCCGCACGGAGCGCTTACTAATGATGAGTTTCAATCCCAAGCTCGTGCGCTATAACGAAACCCAGACGCAGCAGTTTTACAAGCAACTGCTCGAGAGAGTGCGTTCAGCTCCCCAGGTGAAATCAGCAGCCTGGAGCTCGGCTGTTCCGATGTTCCCCGGTCAAGGGCGCGAAGATGTCGTGCCGGAAGGCTACCAACTCCCACAGGGTAAGCAGGCGGTGAGCGTGTTTGCCGCTGCAGTGAGCGACGGCTACTTTGAGACCATCGGTATTCCCATTCTTCGGGGCCGCGGATTTCTAAGAACGGATACCGCCGATAAACCCCTAGTCGCGGTGGTGAATGAGCAGTTCGCGAAACAATATTTCCCGAATCATGACGCGATCGGGAACCGAATCCATTTGACAAACGCGAGCGGTCCAGTGCTCGAAGTCGTCGGCATCGCGAAAACGGCCAAATATTTGTGGATCGGCGAGTCGCCCACGGAATACGTTTACCTGCCCATGGCGCAGCACCCACAAGAAAAGATGACTCTCATTGCTCAATCGGAAGGCGATTCCGCGAGCCTGACGCCGGGTTTGAGAGAGCTGGTTCGCGGCCTAGATCCCAATCTTCCGATCTATGATGTCCGCACGATGGACGATTATTATCGGAACCGCGCCGTCAAGGCTCCAACTATCGTCGTGCAGACAGTGGCAACCATGGGATTGATGGGGCTGGTTCTCGCGATGATCGGCTTGTATGGGCTTGTGGCGTATACAGTCGCGCGGCGCACACGCGAAATCGGAATCCGCATGGCGATCGGGGCAGACCGCAAGACAGTTCTCGGGTCCGTCCTGAAGCAAGGCTTGATACTTGGGCTGGCCGGCATTGTGATCGGAGTGCTCGGCAGCGTGGGCGCCGACCGTGTCTTAGGCCTGATGTACGGCGGGTCGACAGAGATGAGCGCCGAAGAGGCGCTAATCATCTTTCTGTTCATGCCTCTGACATTTCTTGCGGTCACCATGCTCGCGACCTATGCGCCTGCGCGCAGAGCTTCGCTTATTGATCCCATGAGGGCCCTGCGGGATGAGTAGCTTAAAGGAACGGCGCGCGGGCTGACTCGAAGCGCGTTCCTCAGAACGTGTACGACACGCCGATTAGCGGTATGACTTTCTCTCTCAGGCCGCCATCGTTCAGAGCGACTAACATGTTCGCGGATACCAAGAATCCGTCGAAGATGTTTGTCTTCATGCCGAGCGCCAGGTTGCTCTGATTGTAGGTTTGGTTTGCCAGCGGAGCGGCGGTTGCAAACGTTCCTATTTGTCCAGTGCCCACTAGCGGCGCCTGAGACGTGTAGGTCGCAACTCCGACACGAGGCGCATTGATCAGCTCTTGTCCGATGTAGTCGGCCGCAAGCGTGAATCTACGTGTAATTCCAAGGTCCGTGCCGGCCGAAAGGAACGCGTATCCCGGAAGATTCGCCTTGGTTCCAGTAATTATGTTGCCCGCGAGAATGGATTGGCCGTTCCATTGATAACCCACGTTCACGTGAGGCGTGATTGGGCCGCTACGCAGGGAGACAGCGACGAACGGCTTCCAACCGATTGCGCCGGACCCCAATAAGTTCATCTCATCTCCCGTGGGAAGGCGAAGATCGGTGAGCAGCGAGACGTTCACACGCTCGCCCCGGTATATGCGGCCTTTAAATCGCAAAGTTACGTCGCCGAGACCGGCGGCGCTGTTCCTGCTGGGATTCCAGTACAAATTGTTGGTCTTGGCGGGATTGGTATGAACATCGGGCGCGTATTGGTTGTTTGAAAATGTGTTTGTCAAGCTTGTTGCCGGATTCGCCGGATCGAAATAGTTTGCGTACGGCGGGCCGTTGCTGCAGCAGGGCTGCAAAACGCCGTTGACGATGGCGGGTTCCGTATCCACCGTGCGGTTGATGGTCGCATATGACGCAGCATTCATCCCGATCTGCAGGAATGGGATCGCTACGGAAATATCGATGCGGTCCGTCAATCCATACGTTCCAAAGAGCGTAAATTGATTTACCTTCAAATCGAGCGAATTGTTACTCGAGATGAACTGCGTCTCGTATGGCTCCGCTGCTCCTCCGGGTCCCGTGCCTACCTCGTGAGTGAAGATAGCCGGCCAGTTGTGCAGAGGTTTTCCATCGATTGTGTCGAATCGGAAGCGTTGAAAGGTCACTCCGACATGCAGCCGCCGGCGGCCAATGGTTTCCGCCCGTTCGGTAAGCACCGGACCAAAGGTTTCAGGCAATCTCTTGTAGACCCCTGTCGCGCTGTCATATTCGTACATGAAACCAGACGCGGGACTTGCTATCGGCAGCAGAGTTATCTGCGTGGCGATTGCATCATTGAGCGCTGAGAAAGTGGATTGAAACGACGAATTAAACCGCGCCGGAAAATTGGAATTCGGTAATACGAGCCCATAGGGTCCGAAAAGATTGGGCATAACGCAAGCCAAGCCACTCTGCCCGGAACAGTTATTTTTCGGGGGTAAGACGGCGGCGAGACCTGGAGTGACCGGCACGGAAAGGCTTTGCGCCACGGCTAAGTTGCAAAAAAGAGCTGGAATTAAGATTGTAAGTTTCATTAAGGATCTGAGCACGTTTTCTCCCTCGCGCGATGGCGGGTCGCGCTTTACGCAGGTTAACGCTAGTACTACGAGGGTGAAAGTGATGGGAGTAACATTACTAATTACGTGGATAGACTCTAAACCTCGGTGAGATAAGCTACAGTATTCGGACAAAAGAGATAGCTTTGATAGCGCCGTGAAACGCCGGCCTATAAACACGAAACTTCATAACTGATAAACGGCGTTCCGGATTTGGACGGCATTGTGGAGAGAAATGAGAGCTTGGCGGGCACTCCCGCGACATTAGCGCAACCCATCACTGGGTGGTGGACGACGCATTCAGATCTGAGGAAGGTAGCCGTTGTATTTGCGGCATCGTTCACGTTCACGTTTGCGTTTCTCGTAAGGCGGAGCCATGTTGCGCTTCGAGTACAGCTGGGACCGAGGACGGTGCGGGCCGCATCGATCGACATGCCGCCCAAGCAAAATGATCTAATTGCCGCAGCGGCAGTTCCCGAAAAAACAGAAGCTCATGCTCTTAAGCAGCGGAGGGAGAGAGTCGAGACGCATCGATCGGAGCGAAAAGTTGCGGCCCGTCACGCCGTTTTCTTGCAAGCGCCAACTGCTTCTGAAGAGATCCAAAGAAAAGAGCGCGAGATAGCCGTTGGACAAAATCTGAACCCACGGCCAAGCGCCCTGGAGCGAGAATTCCAGGGCTCGACGCCAGCTCCGTCTAATACGTTTTCAGGGCAGGAAAAAGCGCCCGCTCTGGATTTCGCCGATGAAGCTCACTGGCAATTAATCGCGTCGACGGAACGAAATTCGGTGGAGAATTACCTGAACGAATTTCCGTCAAGAGAGCGCCGCGTTACAACGCGCCCGCCACAGGATAATGCTTCTGCATCTCGCGACGCGAAGGCAGCCGTGGCAGCTTTGACAAAGTACTCGAACGCCTGGAATGCGAAAGATCTCGCGAACATCACGGCAATGCGTCCGGGTCTGGACCGCCGAAGCGTGAAAGCAGAGCTTTCGAGCACTCGCTCCATAGAAATGAGCATCCGCCCCACTTCGGGCCCGAAGATTCAAGGCGATCGGGCCACCATCGATTGCATGCAGCAGGTCAGCCAGATCTTCCGGGATGGCATTGAGAAGCAGAGTCCTGGCGTACAAGTGACGTATGTTCTGGTAAGGCGCGGCGGCAACTGGCTGATAGAAGCGTCAAGATAGAGCGCGGCCCGCTCGCCGGAATATAGCAGGGCGGCGTGCTACTGCGAAGGTTTCTTGCTGAAAACGAGCGTCTCGTCCTTGCTCGTGGGATCGATGTGCTCTAGCGCGACAGTAAGGGTCTTCGGATCTGAAAGCTTGAACGTCCACTCGTCGCTCGCGTCTTCCTTAGGTCCGTTGGTTTTCAAAACGACCAGCGCCGGACCGTTGTACCAGACCGATACTTTGGCCTTATTTCCGGCGTCGTCGAACTCGCATTCTGTGCCAATGGTCGCGCAGACGAATTGCGAAGTGACCTCTTTCCCATCCTTGCCGCGCACGACGCGGATCATCTTAATTTTGTTCGAGACATTCTCGATCGTGAGACTGACGACGCGCCCGTCTTCGACCTGGCTTTTGGCCGTATCCATTTGCCAGGTGCCGGAAAAATTGGGGCTGGAATCTGCAGAGACAAGGAAGGGGAACATCGCAGGCGCGGCGAGTGCTGCAAGCGCCAAATAAAAACAGCGCATGGGAACCTCCAGGCGCAACGCTTTTTGGGGAGCGCGGCGCCAAATTTATCTGTATTTAACGTTATACCTGAAAACCAAATTTCTTGCTGGCTGCGTCTAGCCCCGGCAAAGATTCAGATCGTCAAGGTCGTTGAAGGACAAGAACCGGTCGGAGGTGATTGTGGAGTACCTGGGGCGCTTGCGGGGCCTGTGCCATGAGGGTGAATAATAAGGTGTAGGCGCGCAGGCCGTAGCAGGCCTGACTAGCAGGAGACGGCTGTAGTCAAGCGCGGCGTCAAGGCTGTTCCGCTCGGAATGCTTCGGCATCGCAGCCTCCGGGGCAGTCGGGAACGCGTCAACTACGAGGAACTGACGCGAAAGGCGAGCAAGGAAGCGTGAAAGCTACCGTATCGAAACCCAGAGCGCAGCAAGCGTTTCTACTGGAAGAACTGAGCGAGCCCATGCACTCGCAACCTTTCAGGCGGAATGGCAAGGAATACGAGGCTATCAGCAGTGTGTGGGAAGGAACCGACGGCGAGCTGCTCGAAGCGATGTTCGAGTTTTATGCAACCATTCCACCGGAACCGATCTTAGACGCCACTTACAACGCAGGACGTTTTTGGAAGGGATCTATGCGAGAAGTCGTCTCGATGGACATCGACCCTCAGTACAAAACTGACATCGTAGGCGACAACCGGAAAATGATCGGCGTCCCATCTCGACATTTCGGTGTAGTGGTCTACGACCCTCCGCACGTAGGTCCGCAAGGAAGGGATAAAAGTAAAAAGCGATTCGACGTTGATTTCGGGGCTACGGTCGAGTGCGGCAAGGATCACGATTGGAACCTGAGTTATCTATATCCGCCTTTTCTCAAGCAAGCTAAGCGAGTTCTGAAGCCTGACGGTCTATTGCTGGCGAAAATTACCGACATGGTGAATAACCATAAATCAAAATGGCCGCACTGCGATTTCATGCGAATGGCTGCGGAAGCTGGATTCACTGTTTGCGATCTCATCGTGAAGATTAGAACCGGACCCATGCTCTCTACCAAATGGAAGGAAGCACACCACGCGAGAAAACGGCACTGCTTTTGGATCGTTTGCCGTAACAGCGATGAGTGCGAGCGAAGGTCATCGCTTCGGAAACAGTAAGTTCCACTTGCTCACACGATGCGTTCCTGGTCGTCCTATACCTGGAACCTTGCTTCCGAATCCGCTTTCATTCCACTCCGGTCTGTAATGAGTCATCAACGCAAATTCCGCTGCGAACACCCACCACTCACTGGTAAACGTCAAATATCGACATTTCATGTCCGCTACCGTGATGTTATGACGCTCTCCAATCTTTGCGGCGTGTTCCGCCAGCCGCGCCCGGAGCGTCCGTTTGCTTTTCGTAGTTCCTCTTGAAGCTTTCCCAATATAGACAAGCCGGCCTTTGAAGTAGAGCGCGTAAATCCCGCTAGCGTTCGACCCCGTGCGTCCTGTCAGCGGTAATAAGGGACTGCTTTCCAGCTTCTCTACAACCTGAGTCCGAATACCGCGATCAAGGTCAAACTCAAAATGATGTGGATCATCGCTAGTGGAATGTTCAGCCATCAACTACGTGCTAGTTTTCCACACAGAGCGTCCAGGAATCCGGGTTTAAAGAAAAGGGAAACACAAAAAACATAGGCACGATTTTCCGCGTTCCTAAATCAGCAGTGCTGAAGAAGGAATCGAAACAAAAGAGAGCGCGAGCGCAAAAGAGAAAACCCAAGAAGCGCGATCGATTGCTTCCGACTAGTCACGTTGATCCGGTGCCGCAACTCTAGCCCTTAATCACGCCCATAGGCCGGAGCCGCGCGACTTTCTTCGCCAGCCCAGCGTTGTGGACCACTTCGATCACCTCGTCCACGTTCTTATAAGCTTCGGGGAGCTCTTCCAGAATGCCGTCCTTCGATTCGCTCCGAACCAGGATTCCGTTCTCTTCGAGTTTGCGCTGCTCCTCGCGCGCATTCTTCCCTTTGCGAACAGCAGTGCGGCTCAGAAGGCGGCCTGCACCATGGCAGACACTTCCAAAGGTCTCTTGTTTAGCGCGCGCTTGACCGGCTAGCACCCAGGACGCCGTTCCCATGCTGCCGGGAATGAACACGGGTTGTCCAATTGACCGATAGCTCGCCGGGATCTCTGGATCGCCAGGCGGGAATGCGCGAGTCGCGCCTTTTCGATGGACCAATACTTCGCGGGTGCGGCCGTCCACGTCGTACGTCTCGCGTTTGGCGATGTTGTGGCACACATCGTAAATGAGTTCCAGCCGCGCGGATTCACCAAAAATGCGCCGGAAGGCCCCGCGCAAGAAATGCATAATCGCTTGCCGGTTGGCCCACGCGAAGTTTGCTGCGGCGGCCATCGCGCCTAAATAGGATCGGCCTTCGTCAGACCGGACCGGCGCGCACGCCAGTTGACGGTCGGGCAATGTGATGTTGTATTTGGGCATGACCTGGTTCATCAGCGCGACGTAATCGGTACACACCTGGTGCCCCAAGCCTCGCGAGCCCGAATGGATCAGTATGACGACTTGCCCCTCTTCGATCTGCATGGCCGCGGCTCCCGGCACATCATGAACTTGCTCGACATATTGAACTTCGAGGAAATGATTGCCGCTACCGAGGGTTCCGAGCTGGGGTGTTCCGCGCTCCTTTGCGCGAGCAGAAACTTTGTTGGGCAAGGCGGATTCGAGAGCGCCGCCGGCTTCGGCAAATTCAGCATCGCGCTCATCTCCGAAACCGTTTTCGACCATCCAGCGCGCGCCCTGCCGCAGAACATCATCGATCTGCGACGCTTTCACGCCAACACGCCCCTCGGTACCCGTTCCGCAGGGCACGTCCCGAAAAGTCTGGTTGATTAGATCTTTCAGGCGCGGCCGGACTTCAGTCTCGGGCAACGTGCTTCGAACCAGCCGCACGCCGCAATTGATATCAAAGCCGACGCCGCCGGGCGAGACGACTCCGTAATCCAGATCCGTAGCTGCGACTCCGCCAATCGGAAAGCCGTAACCCTGATGAATATCGGGCATCGCGAGGCTTGGTCCGACGATGCCGGGCAGCGTTGCGACGTTCACGGCCTGCGTCAGCGACTGATCCTTTTGGATCTGTTCCATCAGAGCCGCGCTTGCGTACACAACCACATCCGTGCGCATTCCCAGGCTCCGGTCGCGCGGAATGCGATAGCGAAAGGCGTCAATTTGCTCGGGCCGGATCTCCGCCATCAGACATCAACATACACTTCAGCGACCCAGCCGGTTTCATCACGCGCCACTTTGAGCTGGTGATAGGTCACGGCCTTTACGACAACTCTAGGCGGATGCATTTCCGGATTGCGCGGTTCTCCGCCCGCGATACAGCGGACGTGCGCCGGATCCAATCGTCCGACATCGAATCTGCCCAGCGCGATTCCTTTGCCATCCACGTAATAAAGGACTTCATTTAAGAAATTCACCAGCAGCGATTCGTAATCGCTGCCGGTCGCTTCGACCGCGATTTCGGCTGCGACTTGAATGGCGCAAGGATCGAGAATAATCGACACCAAGGCATAAGCGCAATTTGCGAAAAGCCCTTCAAGCGAGCGGCCGCGCGCGCGGAAGCCGATATCAGCCGGGTGCTCCAGCAGCTCGAATTTCATAGGATCTCGCGAGACGCCTGGTTCCAGAAGTACAAAAGGATGCTGGCGATCACGATCAGAGCCGCGGTCAGGCCGCACCACAACCCATAAACACCGTATCCGTACCGAAAGCAGAGCACGTAACCGACCGGAATTCCGAAAAACCAATAGCCGCCCAGATTGATTAGCATGGGCACGCGTGTGCTACCGAGCCCGCGCAACGCGCCGGTCGCGACGGTTTGCGTTCCATCAAATAACTGAAAGAGAGCCGCGAGAGCGAGCAGACTCGTGCCGATGGTCAACACGCCGGGGTCATTGGTATACACGCGCAGGATTTGTTTCGGCATCAAAAGAAACGCGAGAGCCGAGCACGACATGAAGGCGCACGCCATGCCCAAAGCGACGTAACCACTCTTTCGCGCAATATGTGGTTCACCGCGTCCGATCGCGTGCCCAACCGCAACGGCTGCGGCAGAGGCGATTCCCAACGGCACCATAAACGTGACTGCGGCGCAGTTCAATGCGATCTGGTGCGCGGCGAGCGCAACCGGCGTTAACCTTCCTGCGAGCACGGCGGCCGATCCGAATGCGCCGATCTCGAGCAGAATTTGCAGCGCAGCCGGAAAGCCGAGATGTAACAGACGCAACAGGCGCTCGCGGTCAGGCCGGCGAAAGAGGCTGGCCAGGCCCGGCTCAACGTTCCGTTCAAACCACCATATGAAAAACGCCAGCAGCGCCGCCATGTAGACTCGCGCAATGCAGGTGGAAAGCGCCGACCCAACCACTCCGAGCGCCGGCATGCCCCAATGCCCGTAGATGAGAAGCCAATTGAAGAACCAATTGACGAGATTGGCGCTGACCAACACGAACATTACAGGACGGACGTGGCCCATGCCCTGGAGATACCGGCGGAATGCGCCGTAAAGCAGCAGCGGCAGAGTTCCCCAGCTCAGGGTTGTGACAAACGGGCCTGCGAGAGCGCTGACCTCGCGGTTCACGCCAAACGCATAGAAGAACGGCGGCATGAGTGCGAACAGCCCCATCAACAGCGGCGTGATGAATAGCGCGAGATACACGCCTTGCGACAAGGAGCGGTGACAATCATCGCGGTCGCCCGCGCCGCAGGACTGTGAAACGAGTGTGTCAAGGCCCAGCAGCAAGCCCATTCCGAAGATCGCGAAGGTATAGAATGCGCTGCTTCCGACGCCTGTCGCGCCAATCGCCGCCGGTCCGAGCGGCCCCACCATTATGGTGTCGACCACTGACATGGACATCCAGCCCAATTCCGCGAAGATCACCGGAATGGCGAGCGACAGCATGCGGCGCAGTTGTGGCGCGGCTCGTTCGCTCGAGGAACTGGTCAGGGTTCGCATTCGCAGCAGGCGTTATCATCGCCTGCATGTGAGTCTCCCGGTAACCAGCAATTCTACAGAAGAGGTTCAGCGGCTTATGTTTTGCGATTCGTGGAAAGAGGGTCCCGGAGAGAGCGCGGAATTTACCACGGTGCCTTGCGGATTGATCCAGTTCCTCTTGTACTGGCCGGTCCTGACCTCGCGCTCTTTGCCGGTTTCAGGGTCGCGCGTAAGCGTAATGTTGTTGATCACGTCATCGAAATTCTGGAATTGGCGGGATTCGGATGACTCCCACTTCTCCCACCGAGCCTGCGTCTCGCTTTGCTGAGCAGCCGCGCGGCTTCACGATACTCACCCGTTCCTTAATTTAATCCCAAACGCGCTGATCGGCTGATGCAAAATAGGAATCCGGGCGCCTGTGGCATCCGTTAGAAGGAATCAGCCCTCTCGTACATCGAGGTTAGTACTCGAAGTACTTCGTGTATTACGCTGGTTGCCACGGCAACACTGGACATTGAAACAAATTTTCGTATTATGGCTCTATAAGTGGCAGCCACGCTACAGCGTGGCGCTTGCCGATCAAGCTCGCTTTCCGAAACAAAAGGCGCTTGCCTGACAACATTCCAGTTCGAGGTGTAAATATGGGTGCGTTGCAGCCTCTAAGGAGAGCTCTATCCGCTCTTCGTCTAGCAGAATTCAATTATTTTGACGTGGTTAGGAGTTCGGCGGTGGTTGCCGCGCTCCTGGTTTTGGGATATTCCGCTCGAGCCGCCAATCCCTCTAGCGGCACCCTGACGGATACGACGACGACGCTCACCTACACGGCGGGTCCGTTCGTGGTGCCAAACGTCACCGATAACGTCAACGGAACTCCCACGTGCAGTGCTACAGTTCCGGCGGAGCAGTGCGACACTTACACACTGACCGTCAACGTGGCAGCCGCGGATAAAACTACAAAGCAGATCAACGTATCGATCAGCTTTCCCAATGCCACGGGCGAGTTCGACGTATTCGTATTCGATTCGAAGAACAACCTCATCGCCAGCGACGCAGCGGGCGGGGAACCCTCAGCCGTGGTGATCCCGGCTGTTTCGGGCACTTACACGGTTGTCGTTGATCCCTGGAACCCTCTGGGTCAAAGTTTCGTTGGCAACATATCGCTCGAAAACATACCAGCCGCGCCGCCTCCGCCTCCTGGAATCGCGCCTCGCTACATCACGTATCCCGCGCCTCCGAGCGCTGGGGGTGCGAATGCTTCGGGCGAGCCTTCGATTGGCGTTGACTGGAATCCTAATGTTGCGACGCTAAAGCACGGCACCGTCAATCAGGGCGGCGTAGCCTTCTTCACTGCGAACCTGCATGAATTTCGAGTGAGTTTCGATGATTGCTCCTCGCCGGCAGCCACTCTGTGGGAGGACGTAACCAGCCCGGTCGAGACGGTCAACACACTCGATCCGATCGGCAATTGCGATCACTTTGGAACCACGCCGCCGGGCCGAGTCTTTCAGTCCCAGCTTGCGGGCGCCACGAGCCTCATGGCCTATTCCGATAATGACGGCAATTCCTGGACGCAGTCTCAGGGCTCCGGTCAGCCTGCAGGAGTCGATCACGAGACCGTCGGGATGGGGCCCTATAATCCCAACGCAACTCCGCCTCCCCCGCCGCACCCGCTTTATGCAAACGCTGTTTATTACTGTTCGCAAGATGTTGCTACGGCTTTCTGCTCTCGGAGCGATGACGGGGGCCTCACCTTTGGCCCGGGAGTTACGATCTACAATCTCACGCAATGCGGCGGACTTCACGGACATGTGAAGGTTGCTCCCGACGGGACCGTCTACGTGCCGAACAGGGGATGCGGCGCTAATCAGGCGGTCGCAGTTTCTACGGATAACGGTTTGACTTGGGCCGTGCGTCCCATCCCGGATAGCACAGCCGGTAACACCGATCCCTCCCTTGGAATTGCCTCGGACGGAACCATCTATTTCGGTTATCAGGACGGGAGCAGCCACCCCAAAATCGCAGCTTCGAGCGATCGTGGAACAACCTGGACCCCTTCGATCGACGTGGGCGCGCAGCTCGGCATTCAGAATTCCGTTTTCCCCGAAGTTGCGGCCGGCGATCCCAACCGTGCTGCATTCATGTTCCTCGGAACGCCGACTGGGGGTAATTACCAAGCAACGGGTGTTTTCCCGGGAATCTGGCATCTCTACATCGCGAGCACCTATGACAGCGGAAAGACCTACGTGACTGTCGATGCGACCCCCAACGATCCTGTCCAAATAGGTTCGATCTGCAACGCTGGCACAACCTGTGGCGCCGACCGCAATCTGCTCGATTTCAACGATCTCACGATTGACTCGCAAGGCCGGGCTGTCGGATCGTTTGCTGATGGCTGCGTAGTCGGCAGTTGTGATGCCACGTCTTCCGATTCCGCTTCGCGCAGCGCTCTCGGTACAATCGTCCGTCAATCCGGCGGCAAGCGCCTCTTCGCCGCCTTCGATCCGACCGAGCCTGCCGTTCCTGGTGCGCCTCTCCTTGGTTCAGCTCTCCAGAGCAGCACCGGCGTTCTGCTAAGCTGGCAAGCTCCGGATAATGGTGGCTCTCCCCTCACCGGCTACAAGATTTACCGCGGCACGAGCAGCGGCGGCGAAACCTTGCTCACCACCATTGGTGCAGCCAAAACCGCGTACTTGGATACGACGGCCACGTCTGGGAAATATTACTATCGCGTCGCGGCTCAGAACAAGATCGGAACCGGACCCGAATGCGGCGAGCTTGTAACCGCCCCCGCGCCTCCTCCGCAAACACCTTGTATTGCGCCGGGCGTTACCGTTATCACGGATCCCACCGGGGATCAAGTGGGCGCGCCCGCGAATGCAGGGCTTGATATCCAATCAGTTTCGATTGGCGAGCCATACACCAGCACCTCTACGCCGAATGCGCTGTCCTTCACGATGAAGGTACAAAGCCTCACGGTGATGCCCGAGAACGCGCAGTGGACGATCTTCTTTACGGCTCCGAACGGTACCGAATATTTTGTGGATATGAATACGCAGCCTCCGGCTTCCACAACGACGCCCGTGTTCAATTACGGCCACACGACCACTCTTGCAACCGGCAACAAAAATCTTGTGACGGACGGCACGGCTGACGCGGGAAGTACGTTCTCCTCGGACGGCACGATCCTGATTATCATTGATGACAGCAAGGTGGGCGGCCTGAAACCGGGCGACCAGCTTGTGAACGTCAATGCGGAAACGCAGCAGCTCGTCGGTGCAGACGCCGGTCTTCTCGTGACGATCGACAGCACCTCAGCCGGCCGCTACATATTAATTGGCAATGTGGCTTGCGCCCCGCAGGCTGTCCTCACGGCAAAGCCGACCACGGGTGCGGCCCCGCTCGCTGTCAGCTTCTCGGGCGCCAACTCAAGCGACCCGGATGGCGACACGCTGAAATCCTACACGTTCAACTTCGGGGACGGATCGGCGCCGGTGACACAAGCTACACCGACGATTAACCACACCTACTCGAAATCAGGTAAGTATACGGCCACGCTCACCGTTGCGGACGCAAACGGTACGGCGAGCCCAAATCCGGCGAGCGTGGTCATCAATGTCTCTCCGGGAGTGTGCTCGTCGACTCTCAACGGCAACGGCACGATCAGCGGAACGGACGCAACCTTCAGGATTACGAATCTGAAATCGAATCTGACAGGCACGTTCACCTACAATGACGCAAATAACAACATCAGCTTCACTTCGACCAAATTCACGTCGAGTTCGCTATCGAATTCGAACAAGTGCGTGAGTTTTGCCGGCAGTGCGACGTTGACCGCGGGTGGCAACGTGACGTACACCGCGACGGCCTGCGACAACGACGATAGTACCCCGAAGAGTGCCGACACACTCGCGGTGAAGATTTCCGGCGCGAAGAGCAGCTCGGTCTCGGGCACGGCCTCGGAGGTCGAAGTTACATCCACCTGTCCTTAGTAACGAGCGCGCTGTAGTTCCCAGTATCCGGATCCGCTTCGAAGTTGTGAAACGGATCCGGATCGCTATTTTAGTCTTAATGTGTACTTCGAAGAATCTCCTGATTGTCCTCGCAATTTCTGCCGGGGCTTTGGGCGCTGGTCCCGCGGCCAAGACTCCGGATGCTTGCAAGCTGCTCTCGAACTCGGTAATCGAGAAGGTGCAGGGCGAGCCGGTGACGCAGGCGAAACCCAGTTCCGGCAAGCGGGGAAGCGTGATGATCTCGGAGTGCCTTTACTCGTTGCCCACGTCTTCGAATTCGATTAGCATTTCTCTGACTCTTCCCGACCCGGGCGGCTCCAAAGTCGGGCCGCGAGATGTGTGGAAGCATTCGTTCCACGAGGCCGAATCGGCGGAAGACGATGAGGACAAGGAGAAATCCGTTTTTCCGGGCGAGAAAGAGAAAGAAAAAGAGACTCCTCCGAGAGCCGTGTCCGGTTTGGGCGAAGAAGCATTCTGGGTTCAGAGTTTCGTAGGAACGCTTTATGTGCTGAAAGGGAATGCCTTCGTGCGGATCAGTATCGGCGGTAAACAGGACGATGCGACACGGTTGAAGAAGGCGCGCGTTCTGGCCGAAGCAGCGCTGGCGAAGATGCCGTGAAGCGAGGGGTCGCGAGCAATAACGTATCCCTAGCCTGCGCATAATGCGGGTGGCTGCGCTCTGAAGCAGCAATAAGAACAGTAGTGTCGAAGAGTATGCGTACTGGCGCTAGGTGTTATTAACGGAGCGAATCCGTTCCTCGCGCGCGTTATCAATCACACGGTCCCAGTTGGCCCCAGGTTCCGGCACGCCTTGATGAACCCATAAGCCATCGCTCTTGATCATCAAAGGCCGCTGCTCCGCTCGTTTGAGAAGCACGCCGTCAGGCTGTTCAATCACCTCGAGGGCCCCGTCCGGTTTAAAGCCAAAGCGTTTCCGAAGGGATTTTGGGACCACGATGCGCCCCGCTCGATCAATTTTGAGTTCCATCGCCGAAAGAAATTCTCTACCATCGAGCTTACAATTCGCCCGGACAGTGCGTTTCGCAAAAACGCCACATTTGGGTTCGTTTCGCAAAAACGCTGCGAATGGGTTCGTTTCGCAAAAACCGGTCCAACCGTCCCGATCGCGTCTTCGCTGATACACTAAGAAACTGAATCCCCTTCGCAATGAAATACATCTTTACGTCAGAATCCGTCACCGAGGGTCATCCGGATAAAATCGCGGATCAAGTCTCCGACGCTGTTTTGGATGCTGTTCTCGCCGAAGATCCGGCGGGACGCGTCGCCTGCGAAACGCTGGTTACCACCGGCATCTGTGTGGTCGCCGGCGAGATCACCACGAAAACGTACGTCGATATCCCCAAGCTAGTACGCGGTGTTATTAACAGCATCGGCTACACAGACGCCGCATTCGGGTTCGACTGCAAGACTTGCGCCGTAGTGAATATGATCCAGGCCCAGTCGCCCGATATCGCCATGGGTGTCGATACCGGCGGCGCTGGTGACCAAGGGCTTATGTTTGGCTTCGCGTGCGATGAAACCCCGGAACTGATGCCGCTGCCCATTATGTTGGCCCATCGCCTGGTTCGCCGCTTAAGCGAGACGCGCCGCGAAGGGCAATTGCCCTATCTCCGGCCCGATGGGAAGAGCCAGGTGAGCGTCGAATATGTCAACGGCAGGCCAAAACGCATCGATGCGGTTGTTATCTCGACCCAGCACGATGACGATGTTGCGACGGACCAGATTCGCCGGGAAGTGAAGAAGCACATTATCGACTCCGTCATCCCGTCCAACATGATCGATTCCCGGACCAGCTTTCATATCAATCCCACCGGGCGTTTTGTCATAGGCGGCCCTCATGGCGACACGGGACTAACAGGCCGCAAGATCATTGTCGACACCTATGGCGGAATGGGCCGCCACGGCGGGGGCGCATTCTCCGGAAAAGACCCCACGAAAGTGGATCGATCCGCGTGCTACATGGCGCGCTACGTCGCGAAGAACATCGTGGCTGCGGGTCTCGCGTCTAAAGCCGAAGTGCAGTTGGCCTACGCCATCGGCGTTGCCGAGCCGGTTTCGGTCAACGTGAATACGTTCGGCACAGGGAAAATCGACGATGATCGCATTGCCGAGTTGATTCGGGAAAACTTCTCGCTCACTCCGAAAGGCATGATCGACCATCTCGATCTTCGGCGCCCGATTTACCGCAAAACCGCGGCGTTTGGGCATTTCGGCCGTACAGAAGACACATTCACCTGGGAGGCGACGAATAAGGCGGATGTCCTCCGCGAAGCTGCTCAGCTAGTCGCCGCCGTCTAGTCTGCCTCGATCCGGAAACACATACGATACGATTGAGCCGTCGAAGTAGGAGCCGTGCCGACAGCCGAAGATTGCAAACGTTCGCTTGAAATTGAGGTACCGCTTGAAGAAGTGGAGCGCGCCAAAGAACGTGTGACTAATTCGATAAAACAACGCGCCCGGTTGCCCGGTTTCCGTCCCGGCAAAGCGCCGACAAGTTTGATCGAATCGCGCTTCCAAAGCGAGATTCGCAGCGAGGTTCTCGATGCTCTCCTCCCGCAAGCCTTTCGCGACAGAGTTCAGAAGGAAGATTTAAAGGTCGTCGGGACGCCCGATGTCTCAGAGTTGCACTTTGAACCCGGCCAGCCGATTCGGTTTAAAGCCGTGTTTGAGGTAGCACCCGTATTCGACGTTGGCGAGTATCGCGGCTTGCCTGTGAAATACCAAGAGCCGACGGTAACTGACGAAGAAATAACAAAGCGTCTGGAGTCGATGCGCGAGAGCAAGGCCGAGTACATCAACCTCGACCCGCGACTTATCGAAAACGGCGACTTCGTCTTGGTTCATCTTAAATCAGTTTCCGGTCTCTCCGAGCCGATCGATCAAGATGTTCAGATTCAAGTAGGCGCCGAGGATACGCTGCCCGCATTCACTGAAAATCTGCTCGGCGCAAACCCGGAGGAGATGAAGGAATTCGATCTCACTTATCCGGAGGACTACGCGCAAGAAAGCCTGGCCGGCAAGACGGTTCGCTTCGAGTTAACGCCAAAGGTGATTCGGAAGAAGGAGCTCCCGGCGCTTGATGACGAATTCGCCCGCGATTTAGGCGATTATCAAACCCTCGATGAGCTTAAGGACGCGGTAAAGAAGTCCATTTTCCACGAAAAGCAGTACGTCGCTCAGCAGGAGGCGAAAGAAGAGCTCATCGATCAACTGGTTCGCCAAAACGACTTTCCTGTTCCGGAGGCGTATGTTGACCGGCAGATCGAAAACCAAGTGAAGGCCCGATTGGGCGACTTGGCCGGGAGAGGTGTTGACCCGAGCACGATTAAGCTCGACTGGCAAAAGGTCAAGGAAAGCCAGCAGGATAAGGCTCTGAAGAGCGTCAAAGCTTCCCTCCTGCTTGAAAAGATCTCGCAAAGGGAGAGCATTTACGCGACCAAAGACGAAGTGGACCGGGAAGTACAAAGGATCGCTCGCCAGGAGCGCGAAGCCGTTCCGGTCACCCGCGCCCGCCTAGAAAAGGAGGGAATGCTGGGTCGGATCGCCGATCATATCCAAGCCGAAAAGACGCTGCATTTTCTCTTCGAGCAGGCGCAAAAGCGGGCGTAAGCCGGGGTAAACCTGATCGGCAGTAATGGCCTATCGGCCCCAACCTAATGCGAAGTTCGGCCGCTTGAAAAGCCGTTCGTCCTGATATACTGGTGTCGAAAACCGACTTCGAATCAGTGCAAGGGATCTCTTGGTCTTACATTTTGTAGGAGAACCAGCGTGAAGCGTGCCGGATCTGATGATTCCCTCCGCTGTTCGTTTTGTCATAAAAGCCAAGACGTTGTCGGCAAGCTGATCTCCTCACCGAGCGATTATCCGCGCGCTTACATTTGCGACGAGTGCATAGCCGTTTGTAACTCGATCATCGAAGATGATCGCCATGATACGGCTTACGGCACGCCGGGTAAGCTGCCCCGGCCGCTCGAGCTGAAGGAATATCTGGATCAGTACGTCATTGGTCAGGAAGCGACCAAGAAGAAGCTCGCCGTCGCGGTCTATAACCATTACAAGCGGATTCAAATGAATAAACAGCGCGGCAGTGAGGTCGAGCTGTCTAAATCGAATATCCTGCTGATCGGGCCGACGGGTACAGGAAAGACGTTGCTCGCTCAGACGCTCGCAAGGATATTGGACGTCCCGTTTGCAATAGTTGACGCCACCACGCTGACTGAAGCTGGGTACGTTGGCGAAGACGTAGAGAATATAATTCTGCGCCTGTTGCAAAACGCGGATTGGGATGTTCAACGGGCCCAGACCGGAATCATCTATATCGACGAGATCGACAAGATCGGCCGCAAAGACGAGAACCCGTCTATTACCCGCGATGTCTCCGGTGAAGGCGTTCAGCAGGCCCTTTTGAAGATTCTGGAAGGGACCATTGCAAACGTTCCGCCCCAAGGCGGCCGGAAACATCCGCACCAAGAGTTCACGCCCGTAGATACAACGAATATTCTTTTTATCTGCGGCGGAGCGTTTATCGCGCTCGAGAAAGTCATTGCTCGCCGGGTGGGAACGAAATCTATCGGTTTTGTACCGCCCGAGGAGAAGGAAACGGGACGCCGTGGTCCGAACACTGCCAGGCGAGATATTGACTTGCTTGGGCAGTGCCAGCCCGTCGATCTGATTAAGTATGGGTTTATCCCGGAATTTATCGGGCGTATGCCGGTCACGGCGGTTCTGGAAGATTTATCGAAGGACGCTTTGATTCAGATTCTGACCAAGCCGAAGAATGCCATCGTCCGTCAGTATCAGAAGCTATTTGAATTCGAGAATGTTAAGCTGAAATTTACCGAGGACGCTCTGGAGGCAGTGGCGCAACTGGCAATGGAGCGCAAAGTCGGCGCGCGGGGTCTACGCATGATTCTGGAAGATCTCATGTTAGACCTGATGTACTATCTCCCGACCTTTAAGAAGATTCGCGAATTTGTAGTCACTAAGGAGATGGTGCTCTCGCAGAAGATCAATATGGCTGTGCTTGAAAAAGCGGGCTGACCGAAAGCCGCGTTCGCAAGCTATAGAGACTTTTCTGCTGCTGCAGCTTCTAACACATAGGAGTCTCAGGGTCTTTCTTGTGTCCCCCGGTTCGAGGGACAATTCGCTTAGCAAAGGTTAGATGGTTACGACGAAAGATAAAACCGATACGAAACGATTGCCTATGATGCCCATCCGGGACGTGGTCATCTTTCCGTACATGATGACCCCGTTTGTGGTCGGGAGAGAGTCAAGCGTCCGGGCTCTTGAAGAAGCGCTCTTGGGTGACAAGAAGATCTTCCTCGCCACCCAGCACGATGCATCAGTTGATGAGCCGCGGCCTGACGAAATTTATTCGGTCGGGACAGTGGCAAATATCGTTCAGAGTCTTAAACAGCCCGACGGGAATATTAAGGTTCTGGTCGAGGGTGTCGAGCGGGGCAAGATCGTCTCGGTTAGTGAAGAAGAGGGTTACTTCCGCGCGGTTGTCAAGACCACGACCTACAAGGTAGAGCAGGGCAGCCAGCTCGAGGCGCTTACCGGGCGAGTTACAAATCTGTTCGAACAATATGTAAAGCTCAGCCAAAACCTGAATTACGAGACGATGATCGCAGCCATTCGCGTCGACGATCCGGGCAAGCTCGCAGACACGGTAGGCGCGAATCTGCAGCTCACGATTGAAGAGAAACAGGAGCTGCTTGAAATTTCCGATCCAATCGACCGGTTGACTCGGGTTGCCGAGCTGCTCGATATCGAAATCGAAAAGCTGAATGTCGATCGCACCATTCAAGGCCGCGTGAAGCGGCAAATGGAACGCGCTCAGAAAGAGTACTACCTTAACGAAAAGATAAAAGCCATACAAAAGGAGCTTGGCCGCGGAGAGAAGAGCGAGTTCGACGAGCTGAAGAAAAAAATCGATACGGCCGGGATGACTAAGGACGCGCATGAAAAGGCGATGGCCGAGCTGAAGCGGCTCGAGGGGATGCCGCCGATGTCGGCCGAATCGACTGTTTCGCGAAACTATCTTGATTGGCTGCTCGCGGTGCCGTGGAAGAAGCGAACCAAAGAGATTCGCGACCTTCGTTATGCGCGCCAGGTGCTCGAAGGCGATCACTACGGGCTTGAAAAGATTAAAGAGCGCATCCTCGAGTTTTTGTCTGTTCGCCGCTTGGTGCAAAACCCGAAAGGCTCCATTCTGTGTTTTGTCGGCGCTCCCGGCGTAGGTAAAACTTCGCTCGGGATGTCGATCGCGAAGGCGACGGGACGCAAGTTTGTCCGGCTCTCGCTTGGCGGCGTTCGGGATGAAGCAGAGATTCGCGGCCATCGGAGAACCTACATCGGCGCGCTGCCCGGCCAGCTTATTCAGATGATGAAGAAGGCCGGAACTAGAAATCCCGTCATCATGCTCGACGAAGTCGACAAGATGTCGACGGATTTTCGGGGTGATCCATCGGCTGCGTTGCTGGAAGTGCTCGATCCGGAACAGAACTATATGTTCATGGATCACTACCTCGATGTCGAGTACGATTTGAGCCAGGTGTTTTTCATTGCGACAGCTAATGTACTGCATACCATTCCTGCGCCGTTGCAGGACCGTATGGAAGTCATCCGGCTGTCCGGGTATACCGAGCTTGAAAAACTCGAGATTGCGAAGCGATTCCTGGTTCCGAAACAGCGAAAAGAAACCGGTATCGGTGAAGAGCAGGTCGAATTCAAAGACGAAGGACTGCAAACGCTCATCCAGTCCTACACTCGCGAAGCCGGTGTACGAAACCTGGAGCGCGAGATTGGCAATATTTGCCGTAAGGTAGCGCGTAAAGTTGTTGAAGCGCAGTCGGCCGGCACACCTGAACCTGATGCTCAATCCGCCGAGGCCACATCGCAGGATGGTTTAGAGGTGGTCGAAGACGAAGTGCAGGCGGAAGAGCCGGCTAAGAAGAATAAGAAGAAGGCCAAAAAAGAAGAGGCCGAGCCTTTGGTGCCGATTGAAAAGGTGATCGTCAACCCACCCACGATCGCGGAATTACTCGGGCCCGCGCGCTTCCGGGATAGAGATACGGATAAGTGCAACGAAATCGGTGCGGCCACTGGATTGGCTTGGACCGAAGTGGGCGGCTCGATTCTCACGACAGAAGCGACTGTAATGGAAGGTCGCGGCAAGATGACTACAACGGGCCAATTGGGCGACGTCATGCAGGAATCGGCGCATGCGGCGATGAGTTACATCCGCTCGCGAGCGCAGTTTTTGGGACTGCCCAAAGACTTTTACCGGCATCTGGACATTCACGTGCATGTGCCGGAAGGCGCCATCCCGAAAGATGGACCTTCGGCGGGAATTACCATCGCGACCAGCATCTGCAGCACGCTTACCGGGATCCCGGTTCGTTGCGACATTGCGATGACGGGCGAGATTACAGTGCGCGGGCGGGTGCTTCCAATAGGAGGCCTAAAAGAAAAACTCCTGGCCGCGCACCGGCACGGCATTTTGGAAGTGGTTTTGCCGAACGAAAACGAAAAGGATTTAGTAGACGTACCAGAGAATATCCGAAAGGACATGAAACTCAACTTTGTTTCCTCGATGGACGAAGTGCTCAAGATCGCGCTCGAGCGTGAGATTGTCGCTTTGCCCTTGGCGCCGACTGCGACGGCAGCAGATCTGGTCGCGAGGCCAAACGAAGAGAACGTGACTCATTGAGGTGAGTTTTTGCCGGATTCAAAGAATCCGGAAACCGTTAGATAATCGTGGTGGGGACTGAAGCAGCAGCGAGCCTGATCACCAGCGCGGCGCACCCGCAGCAGTTTCCGCCCGCGCAGCGCCAGAACAGGCCTCTTGAAATTGCGTTCTTGGGGCGCAGCAATGTTGGTAAATCAAGCCTGTTGAATTGTCTGGTGCGCCAGCCGGGATTGGCTTTCACAAGCGCTCGTCCCGGATGCACGCAACTGATCAATTTCTACAGGGTTGATGAAGAGATTCGCTTCGTTGATCTGCCGGGCTATGGATACGCGCAACTCGGATTAGAAGCGCGAGCAGGTTGGAAGAAGTTGATTGAAAGTTATTTGAGCGGGCGGCAGAATCTCGCGTTGTCATTTCTGCTGATCGATGCCAGGCGTGGATGGATGGACATGGATTTGGAGCTCAAAGCCTGGCTTGAGTTTCGCAACCGTCGATACCAGGTGGTCGTCACCAAGATCGACAAATTGAAAAGTAGCAATCAAGTAAGAACCGGACTGGCCGCGATCCAAAAAGAGTTGCAGGATCAGCAGCCAGTGCAGTTCTCGGCCATTGACAGCCGGGGAGTGAGGGAAATTTGGCAAATCATCTCGAAGATCAAGAACCAGCAGTAGCACAGGCGACTGCTACCGAGAGTAAGCCTCCGGAGAATGCGGAGGAGGGGAATGGAAATTCCCCTACTGCCGCGGAAGCGAGCGAGGCAAAGCCCGGTGAAGGCAGCGAGTCTCGCCCCGTCGAGTCGCGAACTGCGGAAACTAGGGCGGAGCGGCCCACCGCAGGGCGGTTAAGAGCCGCCGCGAATGAAGCGAGACAAGCGCCGCGTGGTAACGGCCGGCCTATGGTCGAGACGAAGCCGGCGAGTGAGGCTAGGCCTGGGGGTGAAACGAAGCCTCCCGATGGGCCGCCCGGTGCAGGTCCGCTTGCTGGCGGTCCAGGAGGACAGCGGCGAGGGCGTCACTCGCTGGGCAATACAGGCGCCCAGGGCCAGCGAAATGGCACCACCACGCTTGATCTGGTCGAGTTGAAGGACATGAGCATCCAGTCGCTTAACCAGATTGCTAAGGACCTTGGAGTTGCGGGCGGGGCCGGTCTTAGGAAACAAGAGCTGATCTTTAAAATCCTTCAGACACAAGCTGAGAAGAGTGGGTTAATCTTTTCCGAAGGCGTGCTCGAATGCCTGCCGGATGGTTTTGGCTTCTTGCGAGCGCCCGAATATAACTATCTTCCGGGTCCCGACGACGTTTACGTCTCGCCTTCTCAGATCCGCCGTTTCGATCTCCGTACAGGTGATACGGTTTCCGGCCAGATCCGGCCGCCGAAAGAGGGCGAGCGTTACTTCGCGCTCATCAAAGTTGATGCCATCAACTTCGAGCCGCCGGAGGAAGCGCGCAATAAAATCTTTTTCGATAATCTCACGCCGCTCTACCCTGACGAGCGGCTGAAGCTCGAGACTGGCAAAGACAATTTCTCGGGACGCGTGATGGACCTCCTGACCCCGATAGGCAAGGGACAGCGCGGTCTGATTGTTGCGCCTCCGCGCACCGGTAAAACGATGCTACTGCAGAGTCTTGCCAATTCGGTTACGGCCAATCATCCGGATGTCAACTTAATCGTGCTTCTCATTGATGAGCGGCCGGAAGAAGTCACTGACATGCAGCGTTCTGTGCGCGGCGAGGTGATCAGCTCCACATTCGACGAACCGGCTTCGCGCCACGTTCAAGTGGCGGAAATGGTGATTGAGAAAGCCAAGCGGCTGGTCGAGCACAAGCGCGACGTGGTCATTCTGTTGGATTCGATTACGCGGCTGGCGCGTGCGTATAACACGGTTGTCCCGCCCTCAGGAAAGGTTCTGTCGGGCGGTGTCGATTCCAATGCGCTCCAGCGTCCAAAACGATTCTTCGGAGCAGCGCGCAATATCGAAGAAGGCGGCTCGCTGACCATCGTTGCTACGGCCTTGATCGATACAGGTAGCCGGATGGACGATGTGATCTTCGAAGAATTCAAAGGCACCGGCAACATGGAAATCCATCTCGATCGCAAGCTGGTCGATAAGCGCGTCTTCCCGGCCATCGACATTAACAAGAGCGGCACCCGAAAAGAAGAGCTGCTTATGCCGCGTGAAGAACTGAATCGCGTCTGGGTGCTCCGCAAGGTGCTGAATCCGCTTTCGCCCGTTGAATCGATGGAGCTCCTGCTCGATAAGCTCGGCAAGACGCGCTCGAATGCTGAGTTTCTTGCCGCCATGAGCGGCTGATTTGACCCGTCGCTTGGCTCCGAGCTCGGGTTAAATGGGCCGCATCAGAATCCTCTCCGATAACGTCGCAAACAAAATCGCGGCCGGCGAGGTGGTTGAGCGGCCCGCGTCTGTTGTCAAAGAACTCCTAGAAAATGCGCTCGATGCGGATGCAGCCGAAGTTCGCATTGATGCCGAAAACGCCGGCCGCCGCCTGATTCGCGTTCAAGACGACGGGTGTGGCATGCTGCGCGATGACGCCCTGCTCGCTTTCGAGCGGCATGCGACTAGCAAGCTTAGCGATGTAAAAGATCTGCTCGCGATTGCGACGCTTGGGTTCCGCGGTGAAGCGCTGCCTTCCATTGCTTCGGTGAGCAGACTAGTCCTCGAGACTCGCGCGAGCGAAGAGCAGACCGGTACCGCCGTCGAGATTGCCGGAGGCAAATTGCTTCGCTGCGATGAAATCGCGCGCCCCGTAGGCACGGCAATCTCTGTCCGGGATTTGTTTTTCAACGTGCCGGCGCGCAAGAAGTTTCTCCGTTCCGATCAGACCGAACTCGCGCATATCGGGTCGCTTATCACCCATTACAGTCTGGGGCACTGCAACAAGCGATTTGAGCTTTACCACGACGGCCGGGAGTTGCTCAGCGTCACTCCGGTGTCCACTTTGCGTGAGCGCGCGTTTCAGGTATTCGGCGCCGAGATCATCGAAGGCCTGATCGATTTAGGTCCGCGAAGTTTTGAATTGCCGTTACCGCCGCCGTACGTTCCGCCAAATGCGCGAGCCGCGCTCGGCGAGCAACCACGGCCGGAGCCCGCCCAATTTGTGCTCGAAGGACTCATTTCAGGGCCGCACGTTCAAAAGCTCAATCGCAATTCCATTTTTGTTTTCGTAAATGGCCGTTTGATTCGCGACAAGGTGCTTCTCCACGCAATACAGGCTGCCTATCACAACCTAATGCCGCCGGGTTATTATCCCTTCGCTTTGCTGTTCTTGAATTGCGATCCGGGCGAGGTGGACGTGAATGTTCACCCGTCGAAGACCGAAGTCCGGTTCCGGCACAGTTCGGTGGTTCACGATTTCGTGCGCGATGCGATCCGGGAATTTCTCATGATGAGCCGCCCTGTGTCGAGCATGCCGCTGCCAAGTTCGCCCGTGATTCGCGCTGAGCAGCAAATCGCGCATGTGCAGCGCGCCGCGGATCTTCCGTTTTCTGAGTTTACGGCGACGATGGACCTAGTAACCGCAGAGCCGGAATTGGTTGAGATGACTTCTCCGGTTGCGACCGAGGCGCCTGAGGTGACGATCACTGCTCCGCTGCGGCCGTTCGCGTTTGAAGAAAAGCCAATTCCAGAAGTTCGCCCCGCTTCCCGGCGGATTCCCGAAACGCACGGTGCGCTCGATCAGCTTCCGGCGGGGTGGGACCGCGCCGATACGTTCGCTGCGGTGCCGGACTTGCGCTCATTAGGGCAGCTTCAGGACAGCTTCATCGTCGCGGCTGGACGCGACGGGCTATGGATCATCGATCAACACGTCGCTCATGAGCGCATCCTGTTCGAGCAAGTTCTCCGGCAGCGTGCAGCGGGAAATGTGGAGATACAGCAGTTGCTAATGCCCTTGGTATTGCAGCTCACGCCCGCGCAGCAGTTCGAGTTTGCTCGAATCGGCGATGAACTAAACGCTCATGGATTCGAAGCGGAACCCTTCGGCCAGCGCACGATTGCGATTAAAGCCGCTCCCGCGGCGGTCGGCCCGAGCGACATTGAGAGCATTGTAGTGGAAATCCTCGAAATCGCCGAATCCGAGCTGCGTTCAGCATCGCTCGACGAGATCCGCCGCGGCGTTTGCGCGACTATAGCTTGCCGCGCTGCGATCAAAGTCAATACCAGGCTCGAGCCCAAGAAAGTCGAGTGGCTACTGCGCTCGTTGGCGGCTTGCGAATACCCGATGACCTGCCCGCACGGCCGGCCGATTGCACTCCGTTACAGCATGAAAGATATTCTTAAGAGCTTTCACCGGATCTAGGCTTTACCAGATTGTCTACTTCCTCGAACAGCTCGGGAAGTGAAATTGTTGTATCCGGATCCGCGGTCAGAAAGCCATCCGGATGAATCCAGATGCCGTCGGGATGTTCGTGCGTCATCATCCATGCCGTACGCGCTTCGGGATCAATGATCCAGACGTTCTTGATACCCCAACTCAGATAGTATTCGCCTTTCTTGAAGATCCTTTTCAGCGAATCTTGCGGCGACCGGATTTCGACACAGAGCTCGACCGGCTTTGTCGGGTATGGTTGTTCGATCTTATCTTGGCTGGCAATAACATCCGGAACGGGTGCCGCGTCGTGAATAAGTTTAAGGCTTACCTCGGGAAGGGCGTTCCAACGGAATCGGCGAAGGAGAAGAATCAAAACCAACTGTACGGCGCTATGAAGTGAGGTTGGCACAGGTTTAGCTACCACTTCGCCAAACCAGTATTCGTGGTTCGGCTTCACCCCATCGTAGATGCGATGAAACTCTTCGAGCGTTAGCGCGGAGGTCGTGGCATTCACAGCTTTACCTGGTCACTCCCATTCTATGGTGCCGGGAGGCTTGTGCGTGAGGTCATAGAACACCGCTGCGATTCGCGGTAGGTTGAGAAGCTTTGCTGTAAGCGCATCGAGGATTTCGCCGTCCATCAGTACGGCATCTGCGGTCATGCCATCTACTGAGTTAACGGGACGCAAGACGACCGACTCGCGCGCTGTTTCTGTGCCAACCGGGAGAAGCACCACCGGGAACTGCCACACCTGCTCTTCAAACCCGGTTTCGACGCTCAAGTCTCTTACGATCGCATCGGCTTCTCGCAGCGCCTCGAGGCGATCCTTGGTAATCGAAGCTTCGAAGACTTGTAATGAAGCCATCGGCGCCTTACTTCCGCAAATCGCGACAATGCGATTCACATCGAAGCGGCTGTTGATCAATGCTGGCGCAGTTGCCTGAATGTCCTCCAGCGTTGGCTTGCGCGGAAGAGCAAATACGTTCCGGTAACTCCGGCAATCACCCTGCACGCCTACAGATCGCACCGGCAACAGAAAGCCATCAGACGTCTCGGTCAAGGCGCCCTCGGCATTGGCGCATAGACAGCGAATTCCAAGCCCCGGACCAGGGAATGGGTGCCGCGCCAAAATCTTGTCCGGAACGCCGAGCTCACGGCCGATTTCGCGCACCTCGTCTTTGTAAAACGGCGCGAGTGGCTCGATGATCTTGCCGCTCTCGACAAGAGCTTGAATACCGGCGACTCGATTATGATGCGTCTTGATGAGATCGGCTTTCGCGGTTCCACCGGATTCAATCGTGTCGGGATAAATCGTCCCTTGACCGAGTATCCAGTGTCCGTCCAGGAAATGCTGCGTCGCGAGAATTCGCTCTTGCACCTTTACGAATTGCTCGCCAATCGCGCGCCGCTTCTCTTCGGGATCTTCGATTCCGGCCAACGCGGCTAGGAACTTCTCTTCTGCGTTGTCAACGAGAAAGTGTTTCGCGCCCAGCTCGTGAAAAGCCCTACTGACAAGCTCAGTTTCACCTTTCCGCATGAGTCCCGTATCCACGTAAATGCCGTACACACGCTCCGGTCCCAACGCTCTCAAGCACAGCGTGTAGGCAACGGTCGAATCGACGCCGCCGCTCACGAAGAAAAAGATATTTCGATTTCTTGCAATCGAGCGAATCTGTTCCTCAATGACCGGAATACGCTGCGATACGTCCCAATCCCTCGTCGCGCCGCACACGCGAAAAATGAAGTTCTCCAGAATTTGCTTTCCAGCATGCGTATGAACGACTTCGGGATGAAACTGCACGCCGAATAGTTTGCGCTCTGGACTTGACATCGCAGCGATGGCGGACGTCGAGGTTGAGGCTGTCACGCGAAATCCGGCAGGTACTGCGGCAACACTATCACGGTGGCTCATCCAGATCTGCGATTCGCGCACGCCGTTCCAGAGAGCATCATCCGAAGTGATGGTGAGATGCGCCAGACCATACTCGCCGCGCTCGCCTTTCTGTACTTTGCCGCCGAGGTGATGAGCGAGCAATTGGTGGCCGTAGCAAATTCCCAGGACCGGAACGCCTGCACGAAGAACAATTGGATCGATATCAGGACAACCTGGCTCGTAGACGCTGGCAGGGCCACCGGAGATGATGATGCCCTTGCTTGACCGAAGCTGCTCGGCGGGCAAATCGCTAGGCTGAACGTCGGCGTACACGCCTAGCTCCCGCACTTTCCGCGCGATCAGGTGAGTGTATTGCCCGCCGGTATCGAGAACTGTGATTTGGGAAGTCGAGGCTTCAGCCGGTTCCTGAACGCGAGTGATCGATTCAGCCTGAATGCCCAAAACTAGCGGCTGGCGCGTTGTTTCTCGAACCGGAGTTTGGAGCGCGCCAGCAGGTCCTTCGCTTTCGGCATGGCCTCAATCGCTTTCTCTACTTCCGCATCCTGCATGACTTCAATCTTCTGATGCTCTTCGTAGCTGAAAGCCGTGATATACATTTCTGAGCGAAGCTGGTCGCGCAGCCAGCTATGATCTTGCGTCCAGTCTGCTTCGGTGAACTGAATGCCTTCTTTCATCAAATAATCATGAAATTCATTCAGCACTGTTTCATCGGGTATCCAGCCTTGGCCTAGTTTCGTGTCTCTCGTCGAGAAGTAATAAGCCGAGAAATTGAAGAACGCATTCTTTCTGACAAGGCCGATTTCAAATGCATCAAGCTTCGGCGTTTCGTATTTTTCGTCCGGCGTAATGCCACCTCCGCCATAAACCACGCGTCCGAGGTCGGTCTGCTTCACGTCCATCGGATTGCTTACTTCCGATCGCTTCCCGTAGTAGTAATCGAGGAACGAGATATTCGAATAGTCTCGCTGGATCAGGCGTCCACTCGGTGTGTAGTAATGCTGTGTCGTCAGAGCAAGGCCGGTGTTATCGCTGAGCGGATACACGGTTTGGACCAGGCCCTTCCCGAAAGTTGTGTCGCCGAGAATCCAGGCCCGATCGTGATCCTGCAGCGCGCCCGCGACGATCTCAGCCGCTGAAGCAGAGTAACGGTCGACGAGCACGACTATGGGGTAGCTCTCGCCGAACTGGCTCCCGTGCGCGAGATATGGCTTTTCAGAGTAAGCTCGTCCTTTGTGCGAAACGACGACTTGGCCACGATCGAGCCAACGTCCGGCAACAGCGACGCCCTCCTGCAGTAGGCCGCCGGGGTTCTCGCGGAGGTCGAGAATCAAGCCTTTAATGTTGGTCTCGCCGAGCGCCTTGACGTTGTCATCCACTTCCTTGCTGGTCGTTTCTGTAAAGGACTGGATGCGCATGTACGCGATTCCTGGTTTGACCCAAAAGGCGGTGTCCACGCTGTTACGCGGGATCTCGTCACGAACCAAGTTGAAAGTGAGCGGTTTCGCTGCGCCTTCGCGCGTAATGATTACTTGAACTCTCGTACCTTTCGGCCCGCGCAGCATGTCCGCGACCTCGGTGGTCGTCAGATTGTCCACTCGCTTGTCATTTACCTCGATCAAAATATCGCCTGGGCGAATGCCTGCCTTATAAGCCGGAGAACCGCCGAAGGGATGGATCACCATGGTCTTACCGGTACGAGGCTGCGCGCCGATCATCATCCCGATGCCGTAATACTTTCCGTGCTGCTCCTCGCGAAGGCCCGCGAAATCCTTAGGGTCGAAGAAATTGGAGTGCGGATCGAGCGTGCGAAGCATGCCCGGTATGGCACCTTTATAGATTGCTTTGTCGGCAGAGAGTTTATCGGCGTAGTTCTGCTCGACGATGTCGTAGACCTTAGTGAACGAGTCGATGCTCGCCTTCACATCCTCGTCGGAGGCGGCTGCGCGTTGCGGCGCCGCGGAGACCGGCCGAGCGCCAGGTCCAAAAAGTCCTCCGACCAAAGCGGAGACGGCCAAGAAAAGAACAACAAAAAGGAGACTACGGCGCTGGGACGACAATCCTACCTCCGGGAGCTACTTTTAGTATACGTGCGAACCAGCGGGCGGTTCCAGTGAGCGCTCTTCGGGTGTCGGAGTAAGCGCCTAAACCGCCGCTCGCATGCGTTTGGCAAAAACCGACTCGTTGCGGACGCCCTTCTTTGGGATCTCCTCGAGGCGTTTCGCCTGGTCACTTACGCATACGAGAAACATGGGCTGCCGCGCATTTTTCAACAGATCGATGATGCGGTCCTGCTGATCTTCGAGGAAGATCGACTTGCCATCCGTCAGCAGATGAAGTTTTGAGTCGCTAGACAGCACATCGGCAAGATGTTTTCCCATTTCGCGCTGCAGGAATCGCAGAACGCGCCGGATCTTCTGCAAGGAAAATCCCTTCCGGCGAAGTTCAGCGATCACGGTGATCTCCACGACTTCCTCGGGAAGGTAAATTCGCTTATGTCCTTCGTGCCGTGGCGACACAACCTTGCGTTCATCCCACCACTGCAATTGACGAAGGCTCACCTCGGCAATCTTCGCGACATCAGTGCTCGTGTATGTGCGTTGCCCTTGAGACAAATCAGGACGGACTTTCCTTGTTTTGAACATAGCGCCCCGGTTCCGTTTGGACTTTGGAACAGCTCACCAATTGTACTAGAACCCGGACCAGAGTCAAGAAGCTCTCCGGATTCTAACCGCCGCCTACAAATTCGACTACTTCAATATGTGCGCCGTCGGGGACTGTTGTCTTATCCCAATCCCGGTTACGGACGATGGATTTGTTCAGTTCAACCGCTACGCGGTCACCCGGTATATGTAAGGCCTCGAGCAAAGCCGACACGGAATGATTTGGCCAAACCTGCTTCGGTTCCCCATTGATCCATACAGTAATGAGTTCTGATTGCACGTGCTTTTTCGTGGGTGCTGGTAACCGCGTTCTTTCGGTCATTATATATTCAACTCTACGGTAGTCTGGTAGAGGTTTTCATGCCTGCTTCATACGCTGAGACGTATTTCCCGGTGCTGATTCAGATCTTGATCGCCATTGCGGTGGCGGGCGGCATGATCGGAGCTTCCGCGCTTCTCGGAAGAAGGGTGCGCGATCCGGTCAAATTATCGCCGTACGAATCAGGAATGAAACCGGTGGGCAATGCCCGTGAACGCTTCAGCGTGAAGTATTACCTGGTGGCGATGGTTTTCATCCTGTTCGATATTGAAGCGATCTTTCTTTATCCTTGGGCGGTTGTTTATCGCGAGCTGAAACTGTTCGCATTTTTCGAGATGCTGCTGTTCATCGTGCTCGTATTGTGCGGCTTCTTTTACATCTGGAAGAAAGGTGTTCTAGACTGGTCCATCGATCAACGCAGAAATCAGAGCGAGGACAAGAGGCGTGCTGCCTGAAGTCGCTGCGAACGATCCGACAGCAGTTCTTATCGATCAGTTGTTCCCCGGCGCGATCACTGCGGGCAAAATGGACCTCGGTGAGTTGAGTCTGACGATTGAGGCGAACCAAATCGTTGAAGTGTGTCGCACTCTCAAGGAAGACGCCGCGTTCGAGCGCCTCAGCGCCGTGACAGCCGTAGACTGGTGGCCTCGTGAACCACGCTTTGAAGTGGTTTATTTACTGCATTCCATCCGGCATAATGCTCGATTGCGCCTAAACGTTCGCGTCCGCGATGGCGAAGCGGTGGAGTCCGTCTGCCCGGTTTGGCGCGGAGCGAACTGGTATGAGCGCGAGACCTTTGACTTGTTCGGAATTCCTTTCCGGAATCATCCCAATTTAGAGCGAATTATGATGCCCGCAGACTGGGAAGGCCATCCTCTGCGGAAAGATTATCCAAAGCACGGGCACCGGTACTCGTATCGAGATGAGTAGCGATCGGGGATGCGCGCCGCTGAGGAGAGGATTTGATCAATGATTGAGGGCAAAGCTCACGTCGCGTCACTTGACGCGGAGCACGAACTCGCTATCGAAGATCCATCCGGACTTAAATCGCCGGTTGAAGAACCAAGCGCCCGAAGACGCCTGACCCTGAATATGGGGCCGCAGCACCCGTCAACGCACGGCGTGCTCCGTGTGGTGCTTGAGCTCGACGGGGAAACGATCATAAAGGCGCGCCCCGAGATCGGATATCTGCATACCGGAATTGAGAAAGAGTGTGAAGCGAAGAGATATCAGCAGGTAGTTCCTCTCACCGATCGCGTCGACTATCTTTCGAATCTCAACAATAATCTGTGTTATTCGCTGGCCGTTGAAAGGCTGCTTGGGCTCGAGATTCCCCTGATGGCTCAGTGGATGCGTGTGATGCTCTGCGAACTGCAGCGCGTATCGAGTCATCTGGTCTGGCTAGGCACGCATGCCATGGACGTCGGCGCGATGACGGTCTATTTCTACACGTTCCGGGAGCGTGAGGAGATCCTCAAGATCTTTGAAATGTTTTCGGGCCAGCGAATGATGACCAGCTACATTCGCCCCGGAGGTCTGGCCTTGGAGCCGCCGCGCGGCTGGCACAAAGTGGTTTCGCGAGCCGTGGAGGGCTTGGTGCGCGGGGTCGAGGAATATCATGAGCTCCTGACAGCGAACCCGATCTGGGTGAATCGGACCAAAGGCATCGGTATGCTGCCGGTGGACGTGCTGCTCGACCTTGCCGTGACCGGGCCGGTTCTGCGCGCGGCGGGTGTGAAAACCGATGCCAGAAAGGATCGCCCTCACTCGAGTTACGATCAATTCGATTTCGAAGTCCCGACTCGCACCGCGAATGATGTCTATGCACGGTATGAAGTGCGCATGGAAGAGATGCGGCAGAGCGTTCGCATCATCAGGCAGGCTCTTGAGGGCATGCCAAATGGCGCGTGGCAGGCGGACGCACCGCACATTCTACTTCCCGATCGCGAAAAGATGAAGACCCAGATGGAGGCTCTCATTTATCACTTCAAAATCGTGACGGAAGGATATCGCGTTCCGGCGGGCTCGGTATATCAGGTAGTGGAATCGCCACGCGGGGAGTTGGGGTATTACGTGGTGAGCGACGGCACGGCGAATCCGCATCGCGTTTTCATGCGTACTCCGAGTTTTGGAAACTTGCAAGCGCTCGGAGCCATGATCGAGGGTGTTTTAGTTGCCGATGCGATTCCCATCATGGCGAGCCTGGATTTTGTGCTGGGTGATACGGACCGTTGAGTCATGACATTCTCTCCGGCTCTTGAAGAGAGATTCGCGAAGTTACTGACGAGCTATCCGCCAGGACGCCAGCGCTCCGCCGTTGTGCCCATGCTTCTGTATGCCCAGGACGAGATCGGCCATGTTTCACAAGAATTGGTCGAGGAAGTGGCGTGCCGTTGTGGAGTCACGCCGCTTCAAGTTGATGAAGTGATCGGCTATTACTCCATGCTCCACCGCAAGCCACTGGGGAAATATCATGTCCAGGTGTGCACGAACATTTCTTGTCAGGTGGTCGGCGGCGAAGATCTTTATGGGCACGCCGCGCGGACATTAGGGATCGGTAACAAGCAAGTGACTCCCGATGGACTTATTTCGTTGGAAGAGGTGGAGTGCATGGGAGCATGCTCGTGGGCGCCCGCTATTCAAATCAACTACGACTTCCACCATTTTGTGACGCGGGAACGGTTTGATCAGCTCATTCAGGCGCTGCGCGACGGCACTTACCAGGAGACTGCTTAGGTTTAACTGATGCGCTACAACGTACCGAGCCCGCTAGAAACCAGGATTATTTCGCAGCGCTTCGATCTTCCGAACTCCGCGTCTATTGATACGTATCTTGCGAACGACGGATACGTTGCGCTTCGAAAGGCGATTGGTATGGCGCCTGAGGCGATCATTGACGAATTGAGAGCTTCTTCTCTGCGCGGGCGTGGCGGAGCGGGTTTCCCGACCGGAATGAAGTGGAGCTTTGTGCCGCGAAACACCGGGCGGCCAAGTTATATAATTTGCAACTCTGACGAAAGCGAACCATGCACTTGCAAAGATCGTTTGCTGATGGAGAACGATCCGCAGCAATTGATCGAAGGCATGCTGATCGCCGGCTGGACCATTCAATCGAGCAAGGGTTACATTTTCATACGCGGCGAATATCGGTATCAGATCGAAATCATGGAACGGGCCATTGCGGAAGCTTACGAGCGTGGTTATCTCGGAAAAAACGTTCTGGGCACCGGATGGGATTTCGATCTATACACGCACAGCGGCGCAGGCGCATATGAATGCGGCGAAGAGACGGCGCTTCTGGAATCGCTTGAGGGCAAGCGCGGTGTGCCGCGTTTGAAACCGCCGTTTCCGGCAGTTGCCGGCGCGTTCCAATCGCCGACCATTCTGAACAACACGGAGACACTCTCTACGGTTCCTGTAATCATTCGCATGGGAGGCGCGGATTACGCTGCGCTCGGAACGCCCAAGAATGGCGGTACTCGGTTGATGTGCGTCTCCGGGCATGTCAATAAGCCGGGCGTTTATGAATTGCCCCTGGGTTTTCCATTGATGCGTCTAATTAATGATGTATGCGGCGGGATGAGAAACAGAAAGAAGTTGAAGGCCGTTATTCCCGGCGGTTCCTCAGCGCCGGTGCTAAAGGCTGAAGAGTGCGATATCCCGCTCGATTTCGATTCGATTGCAAAAGCGAAATCGATGGCGGGATCGGGCGGTATTCTCGTTCTGGACGAAGACACGGATATGGTCGCCGTCGCGCTCCGCACGATCAAGTTCTACGCCCACGAGAGCTGCGGTTGGTGCATTCCTTGCAGAGAGGGCACGACGTGGCTCAAGAAAGTGTTGACGCGCTTTCACGATGGCGGGGGCAGGTCGAGTGATATCGATCTGATCGCAGAGTTAGCGAACAATATGCTGGGCCGCACGTTTTGCGCGCTCGGGGACGCGGCGGCGATGCCGACCGCAGCGTTTGTGGCGAAATTCCGCGACGAATTCGAAGCGTACCTCAAGAGGTCGTCCGCGGCGGTCGAGCCTGAGCTTGCGGTTGTCTGAATGCGATTGTAGGTGAGCTTATGGCTGCCCCGGTCAATCTCACAATCGATGGCCAAAAGTTACAAGCAAGTCCGGGAACGCTGCTGATTAATGCAGCGAAGCAGGCCGGGATTTCGATTCCTGCGTTTTGCTATTACGACGGGTTAGCTCTTCAGGCGGCCTGCCGCATGTGCCTGGTGGAAGTGGAAAAGACTCCCAAGCTGCAAGTTGCATGCACACTGCCTGTGGCGGAAGGCATGGTGGTGCGCACGGATTCCCCGCAGGTGCGCCAAGCACGCAAAGGCATGCTCGAGTTCCTGCTGACCAATCACCCGCTCGATTGTCCGGTGTGCGACAAAGGCGGAGAATGCGAACTGCAGGATATGGTCTTTCGCTATGGCGCAGGCCAAAGTCGGTTTATCGAACCCAAAGTCCATGTGGACGAAAAGCAGTGGTCGCCTATCGTGTACTACGATGCGCCTCGATGTATTCTCTGTTACCGCTGCGTTCGGATCTGCGGAGAAGGACTCGGAGTGAGCGCGCTGGGAATCGGCAACCGTGGCGTTGTTGCTGAAATCGTTCCGAATAGAGGCGATCATTTAGAGTGCGACGAGTGCGGAGCCTGCATCGATATCTGCCCCGTCGGCGCGCTTACTAGCGGCACCTATCGTTACAAGGCGCGCCCGTGGGAAATGGATCATGTCGGAACCATTTGCACGCATTGCTCTAACGGATGCAAGACCACGCTGGGCATTCGCAACGGACAGATTCTCAGGGCTAACAGTCGCGATCACTCCGGAATTAACGGGGAGTTCTTGTGCGTAAAAGGACGGTATGCGTTCGATTTCAACGAGCATCCCGGGCGCCTCACGTCACCTCTCGTTCGTTCGGATGGTGAGTTTAAGCCGGTTTCATGGGCCCAAGCATTAGCCGCGGTGGCGCAACGGTTCACGGAGCTGAGAGTGAAACGCGGCAATTTTGCTGTGATTGGCTCGAATCACACCACCAATGAAGAGAATTTCCTACTTCAGAAGTTTGCGCGCGAGGTGTTGCGCACTTCGAACATCGATCACCACCGGACTGGCGATGTAGCCGGTTTGATTCACGCGCTCGATGGAAGGACGAATGTTCTGGCGAGCACCGACGATCTATACAACACGAAGGCTGCGCTCGTCATCTCTAGCGACCTTGCGCAAGAGCAGCCGCTGCTAGCGTTTCAACTCCGCGCGAATTGGCGACACCACAAGGCGCATGTGTATGCCGTCACGCCGGGTCCGGTTCGCGAAGATAACTACGCCACAACCGCTCGCGCCGAACCTGGCAATGAATTCGATGTTTTTGAATCAATGCGAGAACGCCTGGCAAAAGAGCCTGAGCTCGTCATCCTCTTCGGGGATGCGATCAAAGGCGGCCGGATTGCGCGACTTGTTAGTTTCGGCGATTCGCTCGGCATTCCGGTCAAGTACGTGTGTTTGGTCGATTATTCGAATTCGCGCGGCGCTTCAGATATGGGCCTGCTTCCGCATTTGTTGCCGGGATATCGGAGCGTCAGCGATAGCGGGCTCGAGCCGGGGCTGAATTATGATCAGATCCTTGCCGCCGCAGATCTTGATGCACTGTGGATCGTGGGTGCGAATCCGCTGGCGCGCCAGTCGCTCGCGAGTCCGAACGCGTTTCTCGTGGTTCAGGATCTTTTCCTGACGGAAACGGCACGACAGGCAAGTGTCGTTTTGCCCGCTGCTTCTGCCTACGAGAAGAACGGAACGTTTACGAACGTTTGTGGAGACGTGCAGAAGCTTAGCCGGGCCGCCAAAACGATGGGCACGAAGTCCGACTTGGAGATCATTGCGCTGCTCGCGAAAGAGATGCGCCAGGATTTCGGGGCGGCTAAGCCCGAGGTGGTTTTTGATGAGATTCGCAGGTCGGTTCGCGGTTACGATGTTCCGCTCACGGTAATCGAAACGGGAGGGGCCGCGAAAACTGTCCTATTGGATGGCCGGCCACAAGTGGCGAGCCGAAACGGCCATTTCCGCGTGGATACGGACGCCAATCTGATTCGCTCCGCGCGGAACACGCTTTTTACTTCCGGCACGCTGGGGCGATTCTCACAAATGCTCAGCTCTGTCATCGAGGCGCCGGGAGCGTTGTACCGCGATCCGCGCAAACAACCTGAGGTGCGTGAGGGCAGCGTGCAGGTGGAAACGGTGAAACAAGGCCAATGAATTTTTTCGTCGTTAGCCTTATCAAGATCGTGATTGTCTTTGGCGTTCTGATGACGACGCTAGCCTACCTGCAGTGGATCGAGCGAAAGGTGCTGGCGCATATTCAAGTGCGGACCGGTCCGCTGCGTGTGGGTCCGCACGGGTTGATGCAACCTCTCGCGGATGTATTCAAACTTTTAACCAAAGAGGACCTGTTTCCACCCCAAGTCAACCGGCTCGTTTATCTACTTGCTCCATTTCTCGCCGTGTGTCTCGCGCTGATCTCGATTTCAATTATTCCGTTCGGCCCAGAAATCAATATTTTCGGTGTACGGACTTACATGCAGATCAGCGATCTGAACGTTGGCGTTCTATTTGCGCTGGCTGTTTCTGCCTTGAGCGTTTACGCAGTTGCATTGGCCGGATGGTCTTCGAACAATAAGTACTCTCTAATCGGAGGCCTGCGTGGCAGCGCTCAACTGATCAGTTACGAGCTGCCGCTCACTCTTGCGGTCGCCGCCCCCTTGCTGCTCGCAAATCATTTGAGCTTCCGAGCCATATCCAATTCGCAGTCCGGCTATTATCTGGGCTTTATTCCGCGTTGGAATATTTTTCAAATGCCCTTTCCGCAGATCTTCGGCTTCATCATTTTTATGATTGCCGCGTTCGCAGAAACGAACCGGCTGCCGTTTGATCTTCCAGAAGCAGAAAACGAATTAGTAGCCGGGTTTCACACCGAATACAGCAGCATGAAATTCGCGTGTTTCTTCATGTCGGAGTACGCGAACATGATCACGATTAGTTGTATCGCGACACTGTTGTTCCTCGGCGGCTGGCACCCGTTGTTTCCCGCGCCGTATTCCAATTACATCCCTTCGATTCTTCTTGTACTCGCTGCGATTTTGCTTTTCTATCGTGCGGTTCTCCCGGCTCGAGTCCGAGATCGGCGAACCTTCCCAGTATTTGGGATCGCCGCTTTGATTCTTGCAGTCGTATTTGCAATTCCGATTCTTCAGATCGTCCTAATCCCGGTCTTTTGGTTCGCCAGCAAGGTAGGGATTTTTCTCTTCACTTACATATGGGTACGCGGCACGCTGCCTCGATTCCGCTACGACCAGCTAATGCATTTCGCGTGGACCTTTCTATTCCCGTTCGCGCTGCTCAACCTACTCTTAACCGCATTGTTCGTGGCCCTATTTTGAAGCCGCGAGGGTGATTATATGGACACGGTACTCTTCATTGTGTTTGCCGTGATTGCAGTCGTGTGTGCCTTCAATGTAGTCCTGCAGAAACACCCCATCGCGAGCGCGCTCTCTCTCATCGGCGTCATGGGTTCACTCGCGGTGCTCTACTTGTTGCTTGGCGCGGAGTTCATTGCGATGACACAAATCATTGTTTACAGCGGCGCTGTAATGGTGCTCTTCGTACTCGTTATTATGCTGCTGAACGCCGGAGCCGAAAAGCCAAGCGGGAAGTCATGGTTTGCGCAGATTGCTGGATTACCCCTGCTGTTGGGCTTCGTCGGACTAATGGGATTCTTGATTCGCGGCAGCGTCGTGCCCTGGACCGGAGCGGTTCGATTCGGTAGTTGGGCGGGAGGCACAGCGCAAAACATCGGGCGCCTTCTTTTTACCCAATACCTGCTGCCGTTCGAAGTCGTTTCCATTTTGATCTTGATCGCGATTCTCGGAGCAGTCGTGCTGGGACAAAGGGAGCTCGACTAGCATGCCTCAGATTCCCGCGGTGCCGTTATCGTGGTACCTGTTGCTTAGCGCCGTGCTGTTCGCGCTCGGCGTAGCGGGCTTTCTCTATCGCAAGAGCATCATCACTGTATTCATTTCGATTGAGCTGATGCTGAATGCAGTGAATTTGAGCTTTGTGGCATTCTCATATCACCTGCATCGGATCGACGGTCACATATTCTCTTTCTTTGTCATGGTAGTTGCGGCAGCAGAGGCGGCCGTCGGCTTCGCTATTATCCTTACGATCTTCAAGAATCGCCGCACTCTGCAGATCGACGAGATCGATTCAATGAAGCTCTAGCGAACCGTTATGAATCTCTGGCTGATTCCTTTCTTCCCGCTACTCGGCTTTCTACTGAACGGTTTGTTCGGCAAACGGTTACCGCGAGCGGCCATCAACGCGATCGGCGTCGGTTCGGTCGCGCTGTCGTTTGTTTACGTTGTGTTCGTGCTTTCGAAGCTGTACCCGCTCCATCCGGCCTATTCCGAGCATTACTTCACGTGGATCCAGAGCGGGTTTCTCCATATCGGTTTCGACTTGTTCGTGGATCGTCTGACAGCAGTCATGCTCCTGGTCGTGACTGGCATCGGCTTGCTCATCCATATATATGCGGTCGGCTACATGGCGCACGAGGGCGGGTATTACCGGTTTTTCAGCTACTTCAATCTCTTCGTGTTCTTCATGCTGATTCTCGTGCTCGCCTCGAACCTGCTGGTGATGTTTGTCGGGTGGGAAGGAGTGGGGCTGTGCAGTTATCTGCTAATCGGGTTTTACTTCCTTGAGGGCTTCGCCGGGAATGCCGCGAATAAGGCTTTCATTGTAAATCGGATCGGCGATTTCGGATTTTCGCTCGGCATTTTCCTGACCGTTCTGGTGTTTAAAACGCTCGATTTCGGCAAGCTCGCGACGGCTGTTTCGGGGATGCCTGTCGAGGCCAGTGCAGGCGCGTTAACAGCGATCACTCTGCTGCTATTCGTGGGTGCCATCGGTAAATCAGCTCAGTTTCCTCTTTACGTCTGGCTTCCCGACGCAATGGCGGGCCCGACCCCCGTATCCGCTCTGATACACGCGGCCACGATGGTCACAGCCGGCGTCTACATGGTCACGCGCGTGTCGTTCTTGTACAATCATGCTCCGCTTGCGATGAGCATCGTGGCGTTCATCGGATTGTTTACAGCCGTGCTTGCAGCCACGATTGGCATCACCCAAAACGACATCAAGCGTGTCTTTGCGTATTCGACTGTTTCGCAGCTAGGCTACATGTTCCTCGGCTTGGGCGTGGGCGCATATTCCGCGGGCATCTTCCACCTGATGACGCATGCGTTTTTCAAAGCGCTGCTGTTTCTCGGTGCGGGCAGCGTGATTCATGGCTTAAGCGGAGAGCAGGATTTGCGTCACATGGGCGGCTTATGGAAGCGAATGCCCGTGACCTTCATCACTCTTGGCGTTGCGAGTTTAGCAATTTCCGGCTTTCCTGGGTTCTCAGGCTTTTTCAGCAAAGACGCGATACTCTCGGCCGCTTATGCGCACACGCCATGGATGTTTTGGGTCGGCTCGATCACTGCCGGCATGACGGCGTTTTATGTATTTCGCGCGTATTTTCTGGCGTTTTTCGGCTCCTATCGCGGGCACCATCACGCTCATGAATCTCCCCCCGTGATGACGATTCCACTGATTGTTTTGGCAGCGTTTTCGCTGCTCGGCGGATTGATCAACGTTCCACATTGGCTCTCTCCAGCTTTCCCGCTTGCTGAGCATGAGAACGTGACCGCGATGGCGATTTCCGTGACCTGCGGAATTCTAGGTATCGCTTTGGCGGCCTATCTATATGTCATTCGACCTGCGCTTGCGGAGTCACTGAAAACGTCTGCCGGCTCACTGTACACGCTGGTCGCGAATAAATACTATGTCGACGAGCTTTATTCCGGATTGATCGTCAGGCCGCTCGAGACCATCTCTCGGTCGGTTCTGTGGAGAGGGGTCGACGAAGCTCTCATTGACAACTCGTTTGTCGATGGCTTGTTTGGCCGGACCATTCGAAACTGGGGCGCCCTGCTCCGCCACTTGCAATCGGGAAGTGTTCGAAACTACGCGACTTGGGTCTTGGCAGGAGCGCTGCTGATGATTTTCATTTTCAGTTTCAGCGGAGGTGGCCGTTGAATTTTCTCGCCATCACTCTGGCGCTTCCGTTGATTGGCTTTTTTTGCCTCCTACTCTTGCCGCGCCATTCGAAGATTTCTGCTATCGCACTCGCGGCGACAGTGCTTACGTTTCTTGCATCTTGGGGTCTAATCGCGCCTGTGCGATCCAGCACCGCGCAATTCACATCCAGTATCAATTCGCTTTGGATATATAGCCCTGGGTTTCAAGTTCATTTTCATCTCGGCATCGATGGAATCAATCTGTGGCTGATCCTGCTGACGACCTTGCTCGCGCCTATTGCCGTGTGGATTTCGCGGAGCATGATCACAGAGCGGCAAAGGAACTTCCTCGCGTTGCTGCTGCTCTTTGAATTCGGCCTGATTGGAGTGTTTTCAGCCCTCGACCTGTTTGCTTTTTACGTCTTCTGGGAAATCGCTCTGGTTCCCATGTACCTCATGGTCGGATTCTGGGGCGGGCAGCGTCGCGGGCACGCCGCTGTGAAGTTTTTTGTGTACACAATGGCCGGCTCCGTCATGATGCTGGGTTCGATCATTTACCTGCACTCGCAGACCGGCACATTCGACTATGTCGAAATTCTGAATGGAATCGCATCCGGGAGAGTGATGCTTTCGAGTCATCAGCAGCTTCTCTTGTTCCTGGGCTTCTTCGCTGCATTCGCAGTCAAGGTTCCGATATTCCCGCTGCATACCTGGCTCCCCAACACCTATGCGGAAGCTCCCATGCCCGCAACGTTTCTTCTTGCCGCCGCGATGTCCAAAATGGGAGCCTATGGCCTGATCCGCTATTGCCTTCCGCTCTTCCCGGCTGCTGCTCAAAGATGCGCCGGATGGATCGCGGTTTTGGCAATCATCGGGATTTTGTATGGCGCTCTGCTTGCGCTCATTCAGCCGAATATCAAGCGCTTGATTGCGTTTTCGTCTCTCAGCCATCTCGGCTTCGTCGTGCTGGGTATCTTTACTTTCAGCCAGCAAGGTGCGGACGGCGCAGTGTATCAAATGATCGCGCACGGTATCTCGACGGGCGCTCTCTTCCTGATTGCCGGTTATCTGGAACAACGTCGAGGATCTTTGGAGATTGCCGATTTAGGCGGTATCGCAACACCCGCTCCAGGTTTAGCGACTGCTTTCCTAATCGCCCTGCTCGCGAGCATCGGTTTGCCGTCACTCTGCAACTTTATCGGCGAGTATCTGATTCTGCAGGGCGCCGCGCTCACAAAATTCTCTTGGGCCGCGTGGGCCGCTTTGGGCGTGATTCTTTCGGCCGCCTACATGCTCTGGATGTATCAGCGCACGTTTTGGGGCAAGTCCAGCGATCAAAAGCATGTCATACCAGATCTCACGTTTCGAGACTGGGTTCCTTTGCTCCCGCTAATTGTCCTTATGGTCTGGCTGGGTAGCTACACGCAATCGTTCATGCCTCCCATCAGCGCCGCAACCGCACGCATTCTCGATCAGACCAGCATGAGCAACGAATATAGGGTGGATTTGATCCTGCCCGGAACCACTGAGTTTCCGCGCTAATCTCATGCCGCACGCCTCCGATTACATTCGCTTTCTTCCTGAGATCGTTTTGACTGTTTTCGGGGTTGTAGTCATGATGCTCGAAGCGATTACTTCGGAACGGCAGAAAGCTTCGCTCGGCGTGCTTTCGCTACTTGGAATGGCTATTGCATTTGCAGCGAACATATACGCGCAGACGCTTCCCGGCCAAGCCTTTCGCGGGATGATCGCCGTCGATGGATACGGTACCTTTTTCCGCGGCCTTGTCTTAGTCGTCGGATTCTTATGCATTCTGATGTCCTTCAGCTATCTCGAACGCGAGCGGGCGCAGGCGGGCGAGTATTACGCGCTGATTCTGTTCTCTGTGGTGGGTCAGTGCGTCCTCGCGACCGCGAATGACCTGATGATGGTTTTCATTGGAATCGAGATTTCGTCGATTGCGACTTACATTTTGGCGGGTTTCTTCCGCGATGATCAGCGAAACAATGAATCGGCGCTCAAATATTTTCTTCTCGGGTCGTTCGCCACCGCCTTTTTGCTCTATGGCATCGCGTGGATCTATGGCCTTGTGGGCTCGACAAATCTGGATGAGATTCGGCGCGGTTTGGCAAGTCAGTCCGTTTCACCGATACTCGTCGGGCTCGCGGCTGGACTCATGTTCGTGGGTTTCGGTTTTAAAGTCTCAGTGGCTCCTTTTCAGGTATGGGCGCCTGATGTTTATCAAGGCGCGGCTGCCCCCGTCAGTGCTTTTATGTCCGCAGGTCCCAAGGCTGCGGCGTTTGCAGTTTTCTTCCGCGTCTTCGTAACCTCATTCGGGCCTCTCAACGGGCGCTGGATGTACGTGGTTTGGACGTGCGCGTTGTTCACGATGATCATCGGGAACTTCGCGGCCCTGCTGCAGTCAAATGTAAAGCGCCTTCTCGGATACAGTTCAATCGCACATGCCGGATATGTGCTGATCGCGTTCACGGCGCATTCGCAAATCGGAATTGCAGCGGCTATGTTTTATCTCGCTTCTTATGCATTGATGAACATCGGCGCATTTGCGGTTGTCAGTCATGTCGCTGCGCGGCACGAGAAATATGTCAGGATCGAGGATCTATCCGGACTCAGCCGGCGTGAGCCTGTAACCGCAGCGCTGCTCTCAATTTTCGTGTTTTCGCTCATCGGCGTCCCGCTGACGGGCGGCTTTTTCGCGAAACTCTACGTTTTTCAAGCGGCGCTCAACTCGCACCTCGTATGGCTGACCGTCCTCGGTCTGATCAATAGCGCGATTGCCGCCTACTACTATCTGAAAATCGTCGTTGCCATTTACATGCGCGAGCCGGGTGCGGCTGTTGCGGAGCTTCCGCCCCCATCATTCGGAGAACGAGCGGCCATTTGGGCCAGCGCTCTGGGTGTGCTGTTCCTCGGAATCTTTCCTTCGGCGCTATTGTCGTTTGCCACTGTATCGTCCGCTGCATTCCGCTGAGCGGACCGCTTTCTAAAAGAATCTCGTCAACTCGCCTATGCGCTCGACCCGTAGTAATCTTGGATGTTCGTCCGGAACGGCTTCGTGTTCGAGCCGCCAGGTACGAGGATGAGGCACATAAACTGCGCTCAGCCCAGCAGCAAGCGCCGGATTAATGTCGGACTTAGGAGAGTTGCCAATCATCCACGCGTGTTCCAAGCAGAATCCACGCTCGCGCGCCAACTGACGATAAGCCGGCGCATTTTTCTCTCGCACAATCGCGGCATGTTCAAAGAAACCCGCCAATCCGGATCGATCGATCTTTAACTTTTGCTCTTCCGGATCGCCTTTGGTGAAAAGCGTCAGATCGTGTCGTTGAGAAAGTTCCGCGATGGTATCTTCCACTCCCTCCAGCAATTCGATCGGCCGCTCGAGAATCGCATGTGCGAACTCCATGACGGCCTCGCGATCGCGCTCGGAGATGTCACGCTCAGCTAAGTGCTCATAACACTCGGCTAGATTGCGGGCGAAATTACGCGAGCCGTAGCCGTGAATCTTCGCATTTACGATCTCAATCTCATCTAAGACGGCTCGGATCTCGACCGGCGTCATCGACGAGTGCGCCAGATACGAGCAGAATTGATCGAAGGCGTCTTCGAAATAGATATTGTTCTCCCACAGCGTGTCGTCTGCGTCGAAAATCAAGTGTTGGCGCGTGAAGGCCACATGCTCCTACAAGCCCGCAACCTGTTTCGGATGGCCATTCAATGGCGCGACGCGCTTGGCCAGAGTGATCCGCTCGCGCTGCAAAGTGTAATCCGGCAGGACATTGACGAGAAATTCAAGTCGCTCGACTTCTGAGCGCAGCGCGAGAAGCGTCTGGCGCTTGTCCGAATCGGCAATAAATTGCGCTAGCTGAAAACTGAGTTGCGGGCCTTCGAGTTTTGGCTCAATGATAATCTCCGGCTTCTCGACTTCCCGCAAACGTTCATACGCTGCAATCGCTTTTCGGCGCAGTCCGGCCGGGACATCACTCGCCTCTTCATCATTGAAAAACTCGACTGCCGCGCGGAGATAGGCTTTCTCTTCGTCGAGCGATAAAACCTGGAAACGGCGATGTCCGACGGCAAGCAAATCGAGGCGTCCATCGGGGTAGCGCCGGAAAACCCGATCGACCGTCGCTGTGCATCCCACGTTAACGATCCCGTCTTCTTTCGCCAGCACAATCCCAAATTCGCCGTGAACCGGCATGACATCGCCCATCATCTCCTTATATCGATCTTCGAAGATGTGCAAGGGGAGCGGAGTTGCAGGCAAGAGCACAACAGACAGCGGGAATAAAGGCAGTAACTGCGCGCCCATTTCCCTATTATGTGCTCGATAATGTGCCCGAAACGGCGATATACTGTTGCCGTTGAGTCATGCTCCTTAAGCTAAAGCGCACTCCAGGGCTTTACCTTGTCGGGTTCATGGCTTGCGGGAAAACCACCATCGGGTACTCGCTCGCCGAGGAATTGGGGTGGTCATTCGTTGACATCGATCGTGAGATCGAAAACAGCGAAGGCAAGACGATCAGCCAAATCTTCAAGGAGCGCGGCGAATCTGCGTTTCGCGACCTCGAAACGGAACGAATCCGCGCGCGGGTCTCGCTGGTCGAATCGGGAAAACCCTGCGTTGTAGCCTTGGGCGGAGGCGCGTTCGTGCAGCCGCGCAATTGGGATTTGATCGAGAACAACGGCGTAACCGTTTGGCTGGATTGTCCATTTGAAACAATTCGCAAGCGTCTTGGAGATGACACAAGCCGCCCGCTAGCTGCTGATCGAAACGGTTTGGCACAACTGTACGAAGACCGCCGTCCGCTCTATAGCCGGGCGGATTTCCGGGTCGAGGTCGAGACTGAGAACATTCCTGAGGTTGTACAGAAAATTTTGCGGCTCCCGATATTCTGAACTGACGTGAAGTCAACGAGCCGCTTACGGCGCGATGCTATCGCGATCTTCCGTGCCGCGCTTGCCGCTGCGAACGCGGGCAATGCTGTTCGAAGGCATTTACAAATCCAGTCGGGTCAAGTTAAAGCGGGGAGCGTGCGTTTGCCGCTGAAGAATTCCGACCGCATTTTCTTGATCGGTGTTGGTAAAGCTGCAATCGAAATGGCGGCGAGCGTTAAGCAAGTCTTTGGCGCCACGCTCAGTGGTGGAACCGTGGTTACGAAACGGGGACACGCCACTCGACGGCTGCGAGGCATTGAGATCATCGAAGCCGGCCATCCCCTACCCGACCATGCAGGCGTCCAGGGATCTATCGCGATTCAGCAATTGCTTCGAGAACTGAACGCCCGCGATCTTCTCATCGTGGCGATTTCGGGCGGAGCTTCTGCCCTATTGCCTGCGCCGGCCGAGCGGATTACGCTTGAGGCCAAGCAACAAACGACAGATCTGCTGTTGAAAGCTGGCGCGACGATCCATGAGTTGAACGCGGTTCGCAAGCACATATCCACGTTGAAGGGCGGCCAACTGGCTTCGCTAGCTTATCCAGCAACTGTCGTCAGCCTCATACTTTCCGACGTGATCGGCGATCAGCTCGATGTGATTGGCTCCGGGCCAACCGCTCCCGATACTTCGACTTTTGGGGACGCCTTGAATGTGTTGCGAAAATTCGGGCTGATGCAGCGAGTCCCGCGAACCGTTCGCGAGCGCTTGGAGCAAGGGGCGCGCGGACAGATCGCCGAAACGCCGAAGCCCGGCGACCCCTTGTTCAAGCATGTGCACAATATCGTGGTTGGCAGCAATCGGCTCGCGCTTAAGGCTGCGGCTCTGGAAGCAAGAAGCCGAGGCTTTTGCCCGCTGATTCTGTCAAGCACGATCGAGGGTGAAACGCGAGAAGTCGCGCGAACCCACGCGCAGATTCTTCGCGAAGTTGCTTTGTCAGGCAATCCTGTGCGCCCCCCTGCGTGTATTCTTTCAGGCGGTGAGACCACCGTTACGGTTCGCGGCGGCGGGAGAGGCGGACGAAATCAGGAATTCTCTCTGGCCGCCGCTTTGGAGCTGGACGGCGCGCAGAATCTTCTCGTTTTGAGCGCGGGAACAGACGGAACTGACGGGCCTACCGATGCTGCGGGAGCAATCGCGACAGGAGATACGATCGAGCGGTCGCGCCGGTTGGGACTCGACGCCGCAAGACATCTCGCCGCGAATGATTCTTATCCGTTTTTGGACCGGCTAGGTGACTTAGTCAAGACCGGCCCCACAGGAACAAACGTCATGGACGTTCACGTTTTGCTGGCGGGTTAGCAGGGCGCTGCTCATAAAAGGTGAGCGAATTGTCGCCCTGTTTTAAAACGCGAGTCTTTTCGAGCGCACCGTACCGCTCCTCGAGCGCAATTCGCGACTCATGCTGCGCGATGACCAACGGGCAATTTGTTTGGGCCAGGGCGAGCAGGGAATTCGCGTATTCTCCTGCGTCCAAATAGGGCGGATCAACGAATGCAATATCGGAATCGTAGTTCCGCAGTAAAGCTGCCGCGCTGCCTCGAACAACAGTCGCTTCAGTTTCGATTTCTAAGGACCGCAAATTCTCCCGAATAACTCCCAGCGCCTGAGCATTCCGCTCGATAAAGAAAACACGTTTTGCGCCGCGGCTGAGAGCCTCGATTCCTACCGCTCCGCTGCCCGCGTACGCATCGAGAAAAACCTTCCCCTCGATTCGCGGCGCCAGTACATTGAAGAGCGCCTCACGGAGCCGGTCAGGTGTCGGACGAACCGTCACGCCGGGCACGCTCTTCAGCTTCCGGCTTCGAAAGCGGCCGGCAATGACCCTCAATCGTCAACCCACTTGAACGAGGCCATACCGTCGTTGCCAGTGTTCCTGAATATATTCGACTGCCGCGCGCAATTCCTTATTGGCCGCGCTAGCTTCGAGGCGGCTAGCCTCAATCAGGCGCTGCGCCTCACTTCTTGCTTTCTCGAGAATGTCGCTATCACGCAGCAGATCGGCTAATCGCAGGCCCGGAATACCCGATTGCTTCGTTCCGAAGAACTCACCGGGACCACGCAGCCGCATGTCCATTTCGGCAATATGAAAGCCGTCATTCGATTCAACGAGCGTTCGAATCCGCTCTCTAGCGATGTCACTCAGCTTGCCTGTAACGAGAATGCAATAGCTTTGATGCGGACCTCTGCCCACACGCCCACGCAGTTGATGAATTTGCGCGAGCCCAAAACGCTCCGCTTGCTCGATCACCATAACGGAAGCATTCGGTACGTCTACGCCGACCTCAATCACTGTCGTCGACACGAGAATTCTTGTGTCGCCGGATTGGAAGCTTCGCATCGCAGTGTCTTTCTCATCGGATGACAGCTTCCCGTGCAAGAGTCCCACGCGCAGATTCGGAAACACGTGCCGCGATAGATGCTCGTACATCTTCTCGGCCGCCTTGACCGCGGCAGTCTCCGTTTCCTCTACAACCGGATAGACGACATAAGCCTGCCGGCCTGCTTTGACCTGCTGCGCAAGAAAGTTGTAGACACCCTGAACTGCCGATTCCTGCACGTGTTTCGTCACAATCGGTTTCCTTCCCGGAGGCAATTCGTCGATCGTTGATACATCCAGATCTCCGTAGAGCGTCAGAGCCAGCGTCCGGGGTATCGGAGTAGCAGTCATGACAAGCACGTCAGGTTCTACCCCGCCCGCTTTTTTGAACAACTCCAGCCGCTGCATCACGCCAAACCGGTGCTGCTCATCGACGATCGCCAACCCAAGTTTTGCGAATTCGACATCGTGCTCGAGCAGCGCGTGCGTCCCAATAGCAACGTGAACTAAGCCCCGCCCGATCATCGATTTGATTTGCTGCTTCTCTCGCGGACTCGCGGACCCGCTGAGGGGCGCAACCACATAGCCCAGCGGCTCGAGCAAGCGTTTGAAATACCAGTAGTGCTGGGTCGCCAAGATTTCCGTCGGCGCGAGCACTGCCACCTGATAACCGTTCTCAATCGCGATAACGGCCGATTGCGCCGCCACGATCGTCTTCCCACTCCCGACATCACCGTGCAAAAGACGATGCATGGGATGCGGACGCTTCATGTCATCCGCGATCTCCTGCATAACGCGTCGCTGAGCCTGCGTCGGCTTGAACGGCAGCATTTTTTTGATCTGCTCGCGCGCCCTTTCAGTCACGGCGAATGCGATCCCTGCTGAAGTCCGCGCTTTGGTTTTCTTTAATGCGAGGCCGCACTCCAGCCAGAAGAACTCGTCGAAGATCAATCGAACTTGGGCGGGCGTCCGAAATTCGTTCAGCAACCGGACGTCTGCATTCTCCGGCGGCTCGTGCAGTTCGCGAATTGCAGACGCAAGATCCGGCAAACCGATGGAGTGGCGAACGCTCTCCGGAAGCTCGTCCGGCGGCATCACAATCTGCTTCAAAATCCGATGGATGACTCCGCGAATCCTGCGAGCCGAAAATTCCCCAACAGCTTCGTAGACCGGAATGATGCGGCCTGTATGCAGAATCTCCTCGCCTTCCTCGTCCGCGTGCAGAATCTCAATTTCCGGCTGAACGATAAGCGGATAGCCATTCTCGCGATCAAGCTCTACCTTCCCGAACAGAGCCATGCGCGCGTCCGGAACAATCGAATCCGCGAACCGCTCGCCATGGAACCATCGCGCGTGAAGCCTTGTGCCGCTTCCATCTTCAAGCGTGGCTTCGAGAAGCCGCGGCCCGCGCCGGAACCCGGAAAGCTTTGCACGGCTCACCCGAGCCAGCACCGCAGCCTTCTCGCCGGGAGCAAGCTGTGAAATCAGCTTTACGTTTCTGCGATCTTCGTAACGAAACGGCGGGTAATACAGCAGGTCAGAGACGGTTAACAGGCCCTTGCCCGCCAACAGCTCAGCGCGGACAGGTCCGATTCCTTTCACATACTGGAGAGGAGTGGAAAGGTCCAACCCCTTAGGGTAACGTTGCTGGACGAGCTATCGCGGCCTGATCGAAATAGCCTCTAACCGCACTTGCTCGCCTCGATTGGCAACATCGGATTCCTTTGCTTCCGGCTCTTCACCCGATGATTTCCGTACGGTGATGCTGCCGCGATCGGTCGTAAGCGTCAACTCCGGTCCGGTCCCGATCGCGCCCTCCAGCCGCGCTCCAGGCCCCTGCGCATGCTGCTTCAAAGCTTCGCCGAATTCATTTTCAATCTCGCCATGATCGGTGCTGGCCGTCAGCGCGAACGTGGCGGTCTCAGGCAATGCCACCTCGATATTCCCGGACCGCGTATGAACCATCATCTTCGCAAGCGGCAACCGCGCGGGTCTCAATTCGATATCGCTTTTGTCGGCCGTCAGCTCCAACCCGTTATTAAAGCCATCGAGCGTGATGTCCGTCGCATGCGCGTTCACCTTCACCGGGCCTATTAAATTCTGAGCGTTCAAACTGCCCCGGTCGAGCCTGATTTCACCGGGTACCTGCTCCGCGTCTATTTCCGTGCGGATATCTTGAACCCGGACCGGCCGCGCCAGCTCGCGCAACGAGAGTGTCCCATCGTAATCGCCATTGATAGTAACTTGACCCGCGATTTTCTCCAGCTCGACATCGCTGCCATGCCCGCGCAAATCAACGGCGCCCCTGATGTTCGTGCATCGCACCAAATCGCTGCGGCGGGTATCGACTTTTACATTTCCACCGATATCCGTCAGACGCACGCCGCTGTTTTGGCTGCTGATGTCGACATCTCCGGAAATAGAAGAAACATCGAAATCTCCCGCCATGCCGGTCGCTTCAATGCTCGCGTCCTTCGGAACGGAAAGGTCGAGGTCTGTCGTGATGGTCCCCTTGGAATCAGGCGCGCTCTGATTGCACCGGATGGTTACAGTGTTTCCTTGGACAACAACATCCACCGGCGTCTTCTGATCAGCTCGCTCAGCCTCGCGAGGATCCATCGTTCGAATGATCTTGTGACCGTTTAGCACAACGTCAGTCCCTTCGTTGCCGGTGATCTTCGCATCGCCCCGAAACGTTTCGATCACAATGTGTGGCGCATTGCCGACTGTCTTCTGCACGCTGTTGATCTGATATTGATGCTCTTGGCCAAACACTTCGATTCCGGGCTCGAACCCAACACGCCGCCACCAATTATCCGGACGCCGGACTTCATAGGTTGCGAATCCGGCAAAGCAGATCAAGACAACCAAAAACCATCCACCGGCCGAAATACCGCTCACTGGCAACGCTCGGCCGCGCAGCGCGCGAACCGAAATCTCGACCACCTGAAGAACGCCCCAGAGGATCAGAAGGTAGGGCCAGTATTGCCCAACCATATCCGCAATCGGAAAAACCGGCGAGATTTCGTGAATGAGAAACAGAGCCCCAATCGCGATCAGAATCAACGGTGCGGCGATAGAGCCTCTTCTCATGGCAGCGGACCTCTCACGGGCGAAGTAGGCATCAAGAGCCGCTCAATCAGCTTCAAAATGCCGATCATGATGATGATGAGCGGCCAGGTTCGCGAAAAATTTATGACTCCCGCCTGATGTATCGCGAACAAAACACCGATCGTGATCAGCAAAATGGGCCCGCGAATTGCCTGCGCAAATAACGCTCGCCTGTTCATCAACGCCCTCCCACTACCGTGTTGTGCGGCGCGCTTCCAGGCTGGCTGGAAGACTGGGAACCGGGCGGTAGTTCTGCGTGGCGCGTCATCCGCGAGTACAACAGATATACGCCGACCGCGATGAGGATCACGGGCCAGAACCGGCCGACTTGTTCAAAGTCGATCATGTGCAAGGAATCCAAAAGGAACAGCACGCCGATGAGGATAAGAACGATGGGACCGATCGGCGCGCGGTCCGCATACCGGCTCCTTGGCAACAGACTCGACCACTCGTCAACCCGCATTCCCATCTGTCGTTTCTTGGCGGTGTGATAAGCCTCGAACGGCATGTAGAAGTAGAACGCAGCCACGATCATGCCCATGAGCGGCTCGCCATTGCCATGGCTTGCCAAAGTCACGAGCACTCCGAATATGCCCGCGTGAACCAGCCCCTTGAGATATTGGCCGTTGTAGATGGCTCCCACTCCGGGGATTAAGCCAAGCAGAAATGCGAGTCCAGGCGAAGTTTGCACCGCCGGGGCCGGAGGAGGCACGGCTGCTGGCGGGGGCTGTACGTAGGGATTGGCTGTCGAAGCGGCGCCTGCCTGGCCCGACGCTCCTGCGAAAGTCTCAGCTGGGTTCGAATAAACAGGCACGGGTAAATGCTCCTCGCAAAAAACAGTTCCTTCAGCCGGCCGCTGGCAAGCAGCGCATAATGGCCTGCCGCACGTCCGGCAAAATGCCACGGCAGGTGTTTCGGTGTGTAAATAGCAGTTCATTTCTTCTTCTCCCCCTGATACTTCCCGGTTTGGTTTGGCGCCTCGCGCCCGTCGGGACGATTCGTGGTCCCGTTCTGAGAGCTTTTTCGCGGCTGCGGTGAGCGCGCGGTTTCCTGCTGCGCCTCGATATCCTTCAACCGGCTCTCGATTCGATAGATGAATCGAATATTTTCGTAATACTTGACGGCCCGATCCTTGGTTCTCATGACCTTGTCCTCAACTCCGTCCCAGATTCTGACCGGACTGAGATCTGCCGCCTGGATGCGCTGTACTTGCACGCCCGTGCAGCGCTGCAGCATCGCGAACGACAAAATGGTCATCGCCATGCCCATGGCAAATCTCGGCCGCAACAAAGGCTGCAACCATTGGACGGAAAACTTCGCCCAGATTCCTTCCATCTCGAACGGGTGCCGCGTTCGACCGACGGGCGCTTGATATGCAATCCGCGTGATTAGTTCCGGTGGGGCCTGTACAGGCTCCGCTCGCTTCAAGAACGCAAGCCCGCCATTCACCTCGCCCAGGAACTCTCGGCATGCAGGGCACGACGCCGAATGCTGTTCGAGCGCGGCGCGATCCGAGGCTGGCAGAACGCCATCGATGTAGTCGGCCAGTAGAGTTTCAAACTCCGTGCAATTCATGGCACCCCTACACGCTTACCCGATTCCGCCGCAGTACACGGGCCAACTCAGCCCGGCCCCGGTTTAGCCTCGACTTTACCGTACCTTCGGGCACGTCGAGTACCTTGGCGATTTCACGATACTCCAGTTCTTCCAAATCGCGTAAAATAACTGTTTCCCGCAGCTCCGGCGACAGCTTCTGTAACGCGGCTTGCAGCAGTTCTCCAGCTTCCCGTCCCGCTAACAGCCCTTCTGTTCGGGAATATTGTCCCGTTCTGCTTTCAACGTTCGATAACTTGTCCTCGAGCGGGTCTGTCACGCGATCCTGCTTGGTCCGGCGATAATGATCGACCAGCAAATTCCTTGTCAATCTCGTCAGCCATACTGTAAAATTTCCTTCGCCCGCCCGGAAGCTGCTCAAGCTCTTAAATATCCGCAGAAAGACTTCCTGAGTTAAATCCTGGGCCTCGCTCTCTTTATTCGTGAAGCGGTACGCGATGGCATAGACACGCCGGGTATGCGTCCTTACCAGTTCATCCCAGGCGGCCTGTTCTCCGCGCAAGCAGCGCTCCACCAAACTCGTTTCAGCGTCCAAACGTCGTACTCGTCCTGCGGCATCGGCACCTGCCCACTTCCAAGGTGCGCTTATCGCTTTCGAGCTTAACGAAGTTCCCTGGCAGAGCGAAAGGCAGGTGGCCGCAGCGGCTGACATTCAGGTTCCCCCAAGCCCTGCGGGTCGGGTCGCCCGAGTCAAAATGCTCTAAGCTAGATCCGCATTGGCCTGACGTCTTGGTAAACGAGAAAAAGCTCTCAAAAGTTCGGCCCTCGTGGATGCTAATAGAGGAGGCCCGCGTGACCTGCCCATTTTGCGGCCATCGTGAAGATAGGGTAATCGACTCCCGGGAGAGCAAGGAAGGCGAGTCCATCCGCCGCCGCCGGCAATGCCTCGCCTGCGAGCGCCGCTTTACTACCTACGAACGTTGCGACGAAGTCCCCTATATGGTCATCAAAAAAGACGGGAGGCGTGAGCAGTTTGACAGGCAAAAGGTGCTCAATGGCCTGCTTAGGGCCTGTGAAAAGCGCCCGGTTAGCATGGCCCGTTTGGCTGAGCTTGTCGACGAGGTAGAATCGCTTCTGCTGGAGACTTCAGACCGCGAATTGGCAACCACCCTAATTGGCGAGAAGCTTATGGAGCGGCTTCGTTCTTTAGACAAAATCGCTTACGTGAGATTTGCTTCCGTTTACAGGGACTTTCAAGATGTCGAAGAATTCTTGCGGGAACTGAAAACCTAATCCCCTCCGGCGAAGTCTAAACAGGTAAGAGGGCCGGCTCGGATCGATTCCCCATGCCCGTCTGCGGGATGACTGGGAATAGTACATATCTTTTGTGTAACCAATCACTTCGGCCAACATCTTTTCTAATGGGGGCTGATTTCAATCGGAAAAAAGAGTATAATAGGTGCGCACATTAGGCCCCAACTTTCGCACTTACATCCGGCTTCGCAACGGACGTTTGCGAAACACTATTCAACTTTTTGATAGGAGAGGCTTGCCTCGCTTGTCGGCGCGTTTAGGGGTCACGTGTCCGGCTTTGCGAGTAGAGGTGACTAGGTAGGGTGGATCAATTCGAGGATCAATTTTTAGCTGATGGACATGAGCCGTTAGGGCTTCCTTTCGCCGACGAGGAAGCTAACTTCTTCCATCCCGAGGAAGTTCAGGACGGCGAAGATTTCCATGGCGTTCAGCCGGTTGAGGAGTCGATTTATACCGATGACCCGGTACGCGTGTATCTGCGCGAAATGGGCTCGGTTCCGCTCTTGACCCGGGAAGGCGAAGTCAGCCTGGCGCGCAAGATGGAGCGCGGCAAGCTGCGCATGCAGAAAGCGATCAGCCGCTCTCCCGTCATCCAAACTGTCGTTCTCGAGTTTGCCGAGCTAATCCGAAAAGGCGCCGAGGATCTCGATAGCTACGTCGATTTTGCTCCCACCGATATCGAAGAAGGCAGCGCGGCCGATCTGAAGCGGCGCGCCGAAACTAACGAATTATTCATGGAGTATCTCTCCGCGCACAAGAAACTCCTGCAAACCATTGATAAACACGCGAACATTCCAGCCGCGAATAAGAAGCTTCGCAAGCGATGGGCCGGTAAGGTTGTACGCGCCCGGGTTGAGCTTTCTCTCGCGCTCCGCGCCATTCCGTTCAACATGGCCCGCTGGAAGGAATTCGTGCGAGCCATCGAGAAGACGGCCGAGGAAATGTCGATTCTCGAAGCCGAGATCAGAAAGCTCGAGAACCGCAATTCCGCCTCAGCGCAGATGCGCGTCAAAGAGCTACGCCGCGACCTCAAGAAAAAGGAAGGGGAGGCAGGCGCGGCGCTTCACGACCTGCGGCACAGCTTGTCCATCATCCGCCACGGAGAAATCGAAGCCGAGCGCGCAAAAAAAGATCTGGTCGAAGCGAACCTTCGCTTGGTCGTTTCCGTCGCCAAGAAATATGTAAACCGCGGGCTGCATCTCCTCGATCTCATCCAGGAAGGAAACATCGGCCTCATGCGCGCTGCGGACAAGTTCGAATACCGCCGCGGCTACAAGTTTTCGACGTACGCGACCTGGTGGATCCGCCAAGCCATTACTCGCGCAATTGCCGACCAATCCCGCACGATTCGTATTCCCGTTCACATGAACGAGAGTATGAACAAGTTCCTGCGCGCTACGCGTGAGCTTGAAAAGGAGCTCGGCCGCGTTCCGACCAACGAAGAGATCAGCCGGCGCATGGACATCCCGGTCGAGAAGGTCCAGAAGCTAAAGACCATCTCGCGCGATCCCGTGTCGCTCGAAACTCCTGTCGGCCGCGACGGCGAATCCGCTCTTGGTGATCTCATCGAGGACCGCTGGGTTGGCTCGCCGGTCGATGCGGTCATCGATTCCAACGTTCGCGATGAAACGGCGAACATCCTGAAGACCCTTTCGCCCAAAGAAGAGAAGGTCATCCGGCTCCGCTTCGGCATCGGCTGTGAGCGCGAGCATACGCTTGAAGAAATCGGACAGGAGTTCGACGTCACGCGCGAGCGCATCCGCCAGATCGAGGCCAAAGCCCTCCGCCAGCTCCGTTCTCCCGATCGCGCCCGGCATCTCCGAGCGTTGTTAGCCGCGCGTTAGGCGCTCCGCCGTTCGCACCCTTCGGGCATCCCAATTGGCGACTCATCAGTCCCTTCCGCTCAAATCCCTTCCGGATATTGGAATCCGGCGCCATATTTCTTCCAGAATCGGTACGGTTAGACGCGGGTTAGAGATCTAAACCGGTTTGTTATCAGCGCGTGAGGGGTTGGTCCTCGGATTGCCCTCTTCGAAAATTGAGTTTCCCGGCACTTGGGGGCCGGGAGTGCCCCCGCCGTTGGCGGTGTGGCAGATTTTCCGAGGGAGATACATGAGATTTTTCACAGCTCGCTTACTTTTGTTGCTGGCCGTCTCACTTTTGATCGCTGTGCCCGTCTTCGCACAGTTGACTAGTGGCAACATTACAGGAGTCGTCTACGATCAGACTGGGGCTACGGTCCCGGGCGCGACCGTAATCGCTCATAACGACGCGACCGGCGTGGAAAACACGACGACATCAACTGGGGCCGGCGATTACCGCTTTGAGAACTTGCCAGTCGGAACATACACGATTAACGTCAATGCCTCTGGATTTACGAAAACGGAAGTTAAGAATATTAAAGTCGAGCTCAACGTCACGGTCACGACCAACGTAACCCTGCGCATCGGGCAAGCGACAACCAGCGTGGAAGTGACCGAATCTGCAGTCGCGATCGACACTACTACCGCCCAGATCCAAACAACTTTCGAGACCAAGCAGATCACTGACCTTCCGGTCACCGCGACGGGCTCGGGCGTGCTCAACCTCTCTTTGTTGAGCCCCGGCGTCTCGACGAGTGGAACGGTGGGTGTTGGTACCGGGCCTTCAGTTGGAGGGCAGCGTCCCCGAAACAATAACTTCACCGTTGAAGGAATCGACAATAATAGCGGAGCGGTGACAGGGCCGCTGGTTAGCATCCCCAACGACGCAGTCGCGGAGTTCAGCTCTTTACAGAATCAGTATTCGCCGGACTTCGGCCATTCTTCAGGAGGCCAGTTCAACACCATCGTGAAGAGCGGAACAAATGCATTCCACGGCTCGCTATACGAGTATTTCCAGAATCGCGATCTCAACGCGGCAGATACGCTTTCGGTCGTTGATCAAGCGCCGCTGCATCCTCGCTTCGACAACAATCGTTTCGGCGGGACCTTCGGTGGTCCGATTAAACGCAACAAGTTATTCTTCTTTGTGAATTACGAGTACAATCCGGTCGGCGCGGCGGCTCTTCCGGGCATCGTTTACGCTCCCACCGCTGCCGGATACGCCACAATCGCGGCTAACCCGAACGTGAACCAAACCAACCTGTCGATTTTGCAAAAGTACCTAGGCACTGCGCCTGCAGCCGCACCGCCCTCGGTGGGATATCCGCTGCTCGGAACTTTTGCTCAGGGACCGCAATACGCCTTGCCGGCGCCATCAGGCACGCCCATTCAAATCGGCCAGATTTCGTTCCTAGGGCCGAACTACACCAACAACGAAGCTGGGGTCGCCTCGATTGACTACAACATATCGGACAGCGACTCCTTGCGCGGAAGGTTCGTTCTGAACCGAACCGGCGCCGTCAACCCCGGCGCCCAATTGCCGGTGTTCTACACGATCGTTCCGGTGAACAGTTATCTGTTCACTGTGTCGGAATATCACAACTTCACCCCGACCGTCATCAACGAGCTTCGCCTCGGCTACAACCGCAATGCGCAAGTCGAGGGAGCGGGTAATTTCACATTCCCCGGACTTGACCAGTTCCCGAATCTGGTGTTCGGCGATTTGGGCGGCGTGCAGCTCGGCCCGAACGGAAACTTTCCCCAGTTTGGCTACCAGAATACATACGAGCTTGCCGAAAATGTGACCTGGACCAAGGGAGCGCATAGCTTCAAATTCGGTTTCGACGGCATTCACCTCGTCAACCCGCAAAGCTTCACGCAGCGTTCTCGCGGCGATTACGAATACACTTACCTGAGTGACTATTTGCTTGATTTCACTCCCGATTTCGCGCAGCGTTCCGCCGGAAACCCAATTTATTGGGGTAACCGTTACCTACTCGGCTGGTATGGAAACGACAGTTGGAAAATTCGTCCCAATCTAACGATCAATCTGGGACTACGCTACGAATATCAGACCGTTCCCGCTGGAGAGCAACAGCAATCGTTGAACTCTCTAGCAAGCGTTCCCGGCCTGATCGTGTTCAATACTCCTCGCGCGCAAAAGGATAACTTCATGCCGCGAGTCGGGTTTGCATACTCTCCAGGGACAAGTGGCAAGACCTCAGTACGCGCCGGCTTCGGTATAAATTACGATGTTCTCTTCGACAACCTGGGGTTATTGACGCTACCACCGGAATTGTCGACAACGCAGGACGTATCCGCAAACGGGCTTCCCCATTTTCTAGCAAACGGTGGCTTGCCGCCAACCGGCCCATCCCCGAACTTCACGCCGGCCGAAGCACGCGCCGCGACGTCCGGCTTCGTTCCGAATCTGCAGCAGCGGCCCAAGTCCTACCAGTGGAACATCGGTATTCAGCATGAATTCGGCGGGAATTATGTCTTTGAAACGCGCTACCTAGGCACGCGTGGAACAGATCTGGACGTGCAAGATCAGCTTGACCGTCAGCCCGTTGTGAACGCCGCGAATGCGTTGCCCGTCTTCTGGACGGCACCGAGCCAAGCGACTCTCAATTCGCTGCCCAACACCCTGGCTGCGCTGACCGCAGCTTATGATGCTGGTGGGTTTATTGTGCCGGCTTACGCGAATGCCGGTTTTGGACGGATTATCACTTCCTACCAGCCGTATGGCAATTCCATTTATCACGGCTGGGCCAATCAACTAACGCGCCGCTTCAACAATGGTTTGCAATTCGTGGGGTCCTACACGTGGAGCCACGCTATCGACGACTCCACAGCAGACGTCTTCTCTACGGTCACGACGCCCCGCAGGCCGGAGGATTCGCAGAACCTGCGCCTCGATCGTTCCAGTTCAGCTCTCGATCACCGGCAGCGGTTCAGCCTGGAGATGCTCTACGACGTGCCATTCTTTAAGCACTCCAACTGGTTGCTCCGTAACGTGCTTGGAGGTTGGGAACTCGCGCCTATCTACACTTATCAAAGCGGCACACTCTGGACACCGCAGAGTGCTGTCGATTCCAACCTGAACGGCGATCACTGGCCGGATCGGACTATTGTGAATCCGAATGGCGGTGACCCGACAATTGGAAGCGGCGTAACTCCGCTGATGAACAGCACCGGTGACACGGTTGGCTTCCTCGTGACTAACCCGGCTGCTCGCTACGCGGAAGCTCCTCGCGGAACGCTTGCGACTGGCGGACGCAACACGGAACAGTTCAATCCCATTAATGACGTCGATGTCACAGCGGCCAAACGCTTCAATTTCACGGAGCGTATGTCGCTCGAATTCTCGGCCAGAATCTTCAACGTCCTCAACCACCCGCAATATACCGGTGGACTCCTGAATGATGTGGCGCCGATTGGTTACACGGGCGGCAATAGTCTGCTCTTCACAGAACCGGAGTCACCTCTCTTTTATCAACTGAAGCAGGTCTTCTCGAGCAATCCGCGCGGGATGGTTTTGGCACTCAAGTTCCTCTTTTAGAGCCTCGGGGGTCGAGTCACAGCAACTGGGGAGCCTTCGGGCTCCCCTTTTTCTTTCTTAGCCCCATCCATTCCGACCTACATCTCGGCCCTTCCCAATTCTTATCAGTCCATCTGGGCAGGTTAGACGAGCGTTAGAAGCCGGTTAGAAGTAGGGCACCACACACTCCCGCACCTCTTCCAAAATCAGTACTGTCAGAAGTTCGCCAGAAATGTCCGTCACTTTTATTTCAGTGGCTTAGTAAGTTGGCCCCAAGATTGCCCGCCTAACAGCGATCTCAAGCCCAGGTTTGCGCCTGAGTCCGAGCTAAATAGCTTCTGACTGCTGGGACTGAGATGCCGAAAATACAAAGCATTCACTCATTTTTGGGGGTATTTAATGTCTCGATCAATGCGAAGTAATTTGTTGCGCCTGTTCTTTGCTCTGTTTGCAGTTAGCTGTCTGATTTGGTCTCAGGAAGAAACGGGGCAAATCACAGGAACTGTGACGGACCCGACCGGCGCTGTCGTAGGAAGCGCAAACGTCAAAGTAGTGAGCACCAGCACGGATGCTACACGTACGACGACAACATCGGCTGCAGGCGATTTCGCAGTTACCAATCTATTGCCCGGCGAATACGCGGTCACAGTCGACGCGCCGGGATTTGCAACGTTCAAGCAAAATGTAATCGTTACTGTCGGATCGAAGACCGGTCTCGACATCAAGTTACAGATCGGACAGACCGGCACAGTTGTACAGGTCAGCGAGTCCGCCGCTCGGGTTAATACCGAAACGCAAACGCTGAGCCAAACGATTTCCACGCAGGATATCGCCCATTTACCGACGATTAGCCGGAATCCCTACGACCTTGTCAAAACGATCGGAAATGTATCTGATTCCGATCCGGGGCAGCGCGGCGTCGGAGTTGCAATCAACGGTCAGCGCTCCAGTTCGACGAGCATTCTGCTGGATGGAGTCTCAAACAGCAACGCTTTCGACACAACGGTGGCGATTCCGGTACCTCAGGACTCGATTAACGAATTCTCGGTAGTTACCAGTGATTTCACTGCTGAGTACGGCGGAGCCTCAGGTGGAATCGTCAACGTAGTAAGTAAGTCAGGTACAAACGCCTTTCACGGGAGCGCATATGAATTTAATCGCGTTTCCGATCTTGCCTCGAATACCTTCAACAACAACGCTCTCGGTGTTCCGAAGCCTGTATTCACCCGCAATCAATTCGGCTTCTCTGTTGGTGGGCCAATAATCAAAGACAAGCTATTCTTCTTCGACAATGCGGAATGGACCAGAGTACGAAGTCTGGCACCCATCGTGGCTGTAGTACCCACTCCCGCGCTCATCGCAGCGTCTTCACCCGTGACGCAGGCCTTTTTCGCCGCGGCTGGCCAATTGAAACCAAATCTCCAGACGTCCACTACGTTTACGGCTGCAAGCATCGGCTGTACGACTCCGGCATGCGCCGCTCTTGGAAGTACTCCCGCATATGACACCGTCATTTACCACGTCCCGAGCGATGCTGGCGGTGGCTCCCCCCAAAACACCTGGAACGATGTGGGGCGCATTGACTACAACCTGAGCGACAGAACACAGATGTACTTCCGATACGCCCGTTACGTCGAAAACGATTTTGTCGGAACACAGACCAACAGCCCTTACGTTGGGTACGACACAGGCAACTTCTTCGACAATCAGGGCTATGCTCTCTCCGTAACACACACGTTTTCGGCGAAGCAGGTCAGCCAAACGAAAGTCAGCTTTAATCGCATTTCCGACGTGCAACCTCTCGGAGCCCAGCCCGTGAGTCCGACGCTATACACCACTCTAAGCTCATCATTAACGCTCGGAGGCAACTCAATCGTGTACCCGGGCTACTCGCCGTTTACCCCGGGAAATGCCATCCCGTTTGGGGGCCCCCAAAATCAGGCCACCATCAACGAGGACTACAGTATCACCGCTGGAAAGCACGACTTCAGATTTGGCGGCCTGTTCACTTACCTGCAAGATAACCGGTTGTTCGGCGCGTACGAGGAGGCAGTGGAAGCGCTGGGAACGAATACGGCCAATGCGTTGAATAACCTAACGCTCGGTCAATTGAGCCAATTCCAAGCCGCAATTTACCCGCAAGGGAAATACCCTTGTCTGCATAATGTCACCACTGGTGCGACCATCGTCACTCCGGCCTGTACCCTGGCATTGCCGGTTGGTCCTCCAAGTTTCAGTCGCAGCAATCGATTCCACGACTCCGCGCTGTATGCGCAAGATAGCTGGAAAATTCGTCCAACATTCACGCTCAACCTCGGAGTGCGCTGGGAGTACTTCGGTCCGCCTGCAAACTCAAGACCTGCTCTGAATTCGAACTTCTTTCTTGGAACAGGTTCCAATATCGAACTTCAATCGGCGACGGGCGTTGTGGACACCGCCACGAGCAACCCAGTCGGGGGGATTTGGAAGAAACAGTGGAATGACTGGGCGCCGCGCATCGGATTCGCTTGGGATGTCACGGGTGACGGGAAGACATCCATCCGTGGTGGTTATGGAATTGGTTACGAGCGCAATTTCGGCAACGTGACCTTCAATATTATCCAGAATCCGCCCAACTATGCGGTGGTTGCTCTTCAATCCGGCCCACACGGCGACGTCCCTGTAATTCCTATCACAACCAGCAACGCAGGCCCGCTGGCGGGTACCTCGGGAACAAAACCGCTCGGCAGAACGACTCTTCGGGCCGTAGATCCGAATATAAAGACTGCCTATGCTCATTCATGGAGCTTCGCTATTGAGCGCCAGCTCTCAACCGACGCGATTTTCGCCGTCGAATATACCGGGTCCGCAGGTGAAAACCTGTACACGATCGACCGCCTGAACATTCCTGGTACAGCTCCCGTATATGCAGGTATCACGACAGAAAGTCGCATTAACCCGCAGTACGGCACGATTAACTTTCGGACTAATGGTGGCAACTCGTTATACAACGGGTTGAATACGCGATTCGAGTTGCGCAATTTCCGTCGCTACGGGCTCACCCTTCGAGCTAATTACACGTGGTCCCATAGCATCGACGATTCGAGCTCTACGTTTACAAACGATAACAACAGTACATTTAATCTTGGCAATCTAGACCCCTTGAATCCAAGCCTAGATCGCGGAGATTCCGATTTCGATGTTCGCCATCGTGTAGTAGTAGCCGCGGTTTGGCAGGAGCCGTTCTTTAGTAAACCGGGCATTACCAACCTGGTTCTGGGCGGTTGGAATCTAGCGCCAATTTTCACAGCGCGCACGGGCAGCCCGTTTACTATCTACGATTCGACCAACAGCGATGGAAATCTGTTCCCGCGTCTGATGTTCGGCTCGCCGTTCACCCCGCACTACACCGATGTGCCGACCGGCAGGCCGAACGAGTTCACATATCTCGATCTGACCGCGGCCAACATCAATAGCAGTTACGTTAACCCGCTCTCAGGCGATTCGGATTTCGGTCCGTTCCCCTCCTCAATGAGCGGACGGAATGCGTTCCGGGCGCCGGGTGCGTGGACGTTCAACTTCGGCGTATCGAAAACTTTCTCCCTGACGGAACGCTTCAAACTCGATCTCCGGGCCGAAGCCTTTAACATCTTCAATCATTCAAACCTCTATCTGGTGTACGGCGAGAATATCGGGCCCACGCTTCCCTTGGGTGGAAATTTTGCGGGAACTGTTGCGAATCCTCTGCTGCCCAACATTACTGCCACTCGCGGCATAAACGCCAGCAGTACGTTTACTGGCGCTTCGGTTAACAACGGGAGACTCGAAAATCGCAATCTCCAATTGGCACTGCGGCTTTCCTTCTAGCTTCGGGGTCGCATCTACAAAGGGGCAAACTCGTGGAGCTTGCCCCTTTTGATTTTTGACTTAGCTGATCGCGGTTAAATAGTTAGTATAGTTACTCGCGATCCATAGATGTCTCTCGTTCAGCTCGCAACCGCTCCCGAATCTCATCCGCCCATTTTCGGAGCCCTCATCGACTCTTTCGGCCGTGTCCACTCCGATCTGCGCATCAGCGTTACTGATCGTTGCAATATTCGCTGCTTCTACTGCATGCCCGAGCACGGCGCGACGTTTACCCCGGCTTCGGCTCTGCTCACCTTCCCGCAAATTACGCGCTTCGTTTCCGCGGCTGTTCCGCTCGGCATCCGCAAAGTCCGGCTCACAGGCGGCGAGCCGTTACTGCGCTCCAAACTGCCCGACCTCGTCGCAGCCCTCAAAGATCTTCCCGGCCTCAAAGATTTGGCCCTAACAACGAACGCAGTTCTGCTCCGCGATGCGGTCCGGCCGCTCTACGATGCGGGTCTCCGCAGGTTGAACATTCATCTCGACACGATCGATCCCGCCCGCTTTCGCGCCATCACCCGGCGAGACGATCTGCCGCGCGTTCTCGCGGGGATTGATGCTGCGCTCGCCATAGGATTCAAATCCATAAAGCTGAACGCAGTCGCGATCAAAGGCCTAACCGAATCAGATGTGGTCGCCATGGTGGGTTTCGCCCGCGAGCGCAACATCGAAGTGCGGTTCATCGAATTTATGCCGCTTGACGCACAACACCTCTGGTCCCTTGATCGCGTGTTGACGGCGGACGAGATGATTGCGCAGCTCACGCGTGAATTCGGCCCGTTGACGGCAAGGCTCGGCCGTGATCCGCACGCGCCGGCGACCGAGTATCAGTTTTCTGACGGGTATCGCGTGGGCTTCGTCGCCTCGGTCAGCCGGCCTTTCTGTCAGAATTGCAACCGGCTACGTCTCACCGCGGACGGCAAACTTCGGTATTGCCTTTTCGCGAGAGAAGAAACGAACGTCAAGTCGCTACTCGAACGGCTCGATTCAGAAGCCGAACTCGAAGCCGCAATCCGTGCCACCGTTTGGGACAAATGGGCGGGTCACGAAATTAACCACCCGTCCTTCATCGCGCCCGCCCGGCCGATGTACTCAATTGGCGGCTAGAGCGCGTAGGCGTACACTACCGCCAACACGCCTACCAAACTCGCCAGAAACACACTGTGCTTAAACGTGAACCGGAACAGCTTCGGCTCGTCCTCCGCCTTCAACCCTGCCGCCGCCGATGCAACCGAAATGCTCTGCAGGCTGATCATTTTGCCCATCACGCCCCCGGCCGAATTCGCCGACGCCATCAAAGCAGCGCTTAAACCCAAGCGGTTCGCGGTCACCGTCTGCAACCCTCCGAAGAGCGCATTCGCGGAGGTATCGCTGCCGGTCAAAAATACCCCGAGCCAGCCCAGCATCGCGCTGAAAAACGGGAATGCGCGCCCCGTCGCCGCAAACGCCAATCCAAGTGTCGCGGTCGCGCCCGAGTAATTCATGACGAACGCAAGCGCAAGCACGGCCGTGATGCTGACGAAGGCCAGGCTCAATTGCTTGGCCGATTGCCCAGCCAGCCGGACGAAACGTGCTGGACTGACGCGCAACAGGGCCGCCGCCGCAATCGCCGCAAACGCGCACGCTGTCCCCGATTCCCCCAATAAGCGCATTCGATATAGTGCTGCATAATTCCGCGCCTGACTGACTGCGGGCGGTACTTGCCTCACTGCATTGTGCAGTCCGGGCCAAGCGAGCGTAACGGTCGCGTGATCCGAAACCCGCTTCACGCCTCCTGAGCTCCAAAACAAAATAAATATGATCAGCAATAGATACGGTGACCAGCCCATCACGATTTCGCTCAGCCGGTAGCGTGAGCCGGCGCGCGTGGCTTCATCAGGTTTCCACACCTGCAGCAGCACGATTAACCCAACAACTGCCGCAAGTGAGCTCAAAATATCCGTGAGATACGGCCCGACAAAGTTTGAAATCACAAACTGCATGCCCGCGAACGCAATTCCACACACAATCGCTGCCGGCCACAACCGCCGAATCCCGCTCCAGCCGTCCATTACTAAGACCAGATAAGTGGGAATAATCATCGATACGGGTGCGCACAGCCGTCCCACGTCGGCGCTGAGCGTCTCAATCGGAAGACCCGTCGTCGCGGCGAGAGTAACCAGCGGAATGCCTATAGATCCGAACGCCACGGGCGCAGTATTTGCGAGTAAACAGATACCAGCGGCGTAGAAAGGTGGAAATCCCAGCCCTCCCAAAATCGCGGATGAAACGGCAACCGGAGTGCCGAACCCAGCGGCTCCCTCCACGAACGCGCCGAAAGCGAAAGCGATCAGCAGCGCCTGCACGTTTTTATTCGCCGTAAGGCTGCCGATGGAGTTCTTGATGATTTCGAACTTACCCGTCTCAATCGTGAGTTGATACAACACGATCGCCCAGTAGACCACCCAAAAAATCGGGAACACGCCGAACGCGGCGCCATAGACCGCTGCATCGATCGCTAATAACGGCGGCATTCGATACGCCAGCAGCGCGACGACAAGCGCCGCCAGCAAGCCTATTAAAGACGCCTTCCACGCCGCCACTCGCCGCACGCCGATGGCGTAGAGCAACACCGCAACCGGCAGCGCCGCTACCAGAGATGACCAGAGCAAACTTCCGCCAATCGGCGCATAGTTTTGCTCCCAAGTCACTGTAATTTTCTTACTGCAACCGGCCGGCGCCTTCTGACGGTTCGCAATCGTAAAACACGGGCGTTTTGCCGAACCGCTCCTGATAGGACCTGCTGAGACCATCTCTGAACGGCTCGACCGCATCCGCCGCAAGCAGGTTCACCGTACAACCGCCAAACCCGCCGCCCGTCATCCGCGATCCGTAAACGCCCGGAATTTTGATTGCCGTATCGACGAGGAAATCGATCTCTTCGCAACTAACCTCGTAGTCATACTGCATGCTGCGGTGCGAAGCAATGAATAATCGGCCCATTTCGGGAAGATTATGGGCGCGCGCTGCCGCTGCAAAATCGATCACGCGCTGCGTATCCGAAATCACATGACGAGCCCGACGCCGCGCAATGGCGGGAATGCTGTCCTGAATCTGTTCAAAAAAGCTCAGCGGCACATCGCGCAAGCTCTGTACGTTCTTATCAAAGGCTTGAATCGCGGCAACGGCTTCCTGGCACTCCTTCACCCGCTCCCGGTATGCTGATGTCCCCAGCTCGTGCTTTACCATTGAATTCACCGCAACTATTCGAACATTCTCCGGAAGCGTTACATATTCGTGTGTCAAGCTGCGGCAATCGATTTGAATGGCCGAGCCTTTTTGGCCGAAAACACAAGCGTACTGGTCCATAATGCCGCAAGGCACGCCCACAAACTGAATCTCGGCGCGCTGGCCGAGTTGCGCAATTTCGAGTGGCGCCATGCGCCTGCCGCCAAGCAGCGCAAACGCGGAAGAGATCTCCAGAGATGCCGAGGAGCTGAGTCCGGATCCAACCGGCACTTCACTCGCTATATAGACATCGGAAGCCCCGATCGTGATCCCGGCTTTCGATAGTTCCTGCGCTACGCCGATCGTGTAATCGTTCCACTCACCCGTTGGCTTCGCATCCGCCATGTTTTCTGCGGCAATTTCGAAATTCTGATCGAAATCTCGCGAATAAAGATGTAGATTTTTGTGCTTCGCGGGCGCAATCGCAACGTAGCATGCCATCTCGAGCGCAATCGGAAAAACAAATCCAAGATTGTAGTCGGTGTGCTCGCCGATCAGGTTCACGCGTCCCGGCGCTCGGTAGATCTCCGGCTCTGCCTCAACCCTCAGTTTGGAGCGAAATGCGGTTACGATTTCGCCCGCAGAGAGAGCCAAAGAAGACAGCCTCCGAACACGACCAGGCACGCGCCGCACCACAGATTCACATTTACTCCCGGATCAAGGGGCGCGCGCACCTCCGGTTTGAATACGCCATAAGCAAGGATGATCAGCCCCAGCAACGAAAACAGAAATCCGATCGGGCGGCGTAAGTCGTTCATTGTCTCCTACCAGAAGATGATGTTCATGATCACAAGCACAGCAAGCACGATGATCGCGAGCGGGCCCGGACGCTTGTACCAGGCCACACCCGGCTCTTGCGGCAGGTCTGTCACCCCATAAACAAGGTTGTGGAGTTCGCTTTGTGGTTTCGGTTGCGTCGCCAAGCTCACGAGATAGGTCACAATCAGGCAAGCGCACCATGAGACGATCGCGATCCAGAAGTTTTGCGCCATGGTCGAAGGAAACTCCTTGAGATGCGCGATCCAGCCACCCTTGTTTTCAGCGACCGTAAGCCCAAGCGTAAGCCCACCGCCTATAAGGCCCGTCAGTAATCCCCAAAACGCTCCATCTGAAGTCGTGCGCTTCCAGAACATGCCCAGCAAGAACGTGGCAAACAGCGGCGCGTTAACAAACGCGAACACGAGTTGCAGAAAATCCATGATGTTGTTGAAGTAGGTCGCCAGATAAGCAGTGCCTATCGAAAGCGCAACGCCGGCAACTGTCGTGATTCGCCCTACCCAAAGATAATGGCTGTCAGGCGCGTTCTTGCGGATGTAGCTCTGATACAGATCGTACGTAAATACGGTATTAAACGCCGTGACGTTGCCGGCCATGCCTGACATGAATGAGGCCATGAGCGCGGTCATACCCAGACCCAACACTCCGGACGGATAGAACTGCGCCATCAGCGTCGTTAACACCTGGTCGTAATCGTAGCCGCCGTGCGGCTTCAACGGAAGTGTGTAGCCCGCCGACATGCTCATCAAAGCAACGGCCGCGATCCCAGGGAAGATAACGACAAACGGCATGAAGATCTTGGGGAATGCAGCAATCAGCGGCGTCTGGCGCGCTCCGGCCATCGTTTCCGCAGCCATCGCGCGCTGCACTACGAGAAAATTTGTGCACCAATAGCCGAACGACAAAACGAAACCAAGTCCCGCAATCAGACCGAACACCTGCACGCCCATGGGATTCTCGCTTGCATGCGCGGTGTAACGCCAGGAATGTGTCATCACCGGCTGTAGGTGGGCTGCGATTCCGCTCCAACCTCCGGCCTTGTGGACCGCCAGAATCGAGAGCGGCGCAAAACCCAGAATGATCAAAAAGAATTGCACCACTTCGTTGTAGATGGCGCTTGTAAGGCCGCCGAGCAGCGTGTAGATCAGCACAATTGCCGCCGACAGCAATACTGAAGCGGTAAAGCTCCAGTGCAGCACGAGCTCGAACAGCAGCCCGAGCGCATACATGCTGATTCCCGAAGAGAATATCGTCATCACTGCAAATGTGACGGCATTTAGCCCGCGCGTTTTCTCGTCAAACCGCAGCGCCAAGTATTCCGGAACGCTCCGCGCGCGGCTGCCGAAATAGAACGGCATCATGAAAACGCCCACGAAGACCATCGCCGGAACCGCGCCTAGCCAGTAAAAATGCACGGTCATGATGCCGTACTTCGCTCCCGATGCGCACATGCCGATCATTTCCTGAGCGCCCAGGTTCGCCGCGATAAACGCGAGGCTCGTAATCCAAACAGGTACTGAATGAGATGAGGTTAGGAAGTCCGAGCTCGTTGCGATCTTGCGTTTTGCAAGCCACCCGATTCCTAGAACGAACGCGAAATACAGGCTGAGGATGAGATAGTCAACGGGTTTGAGAGTCAACGGGTTACCCCTGTTCCGGGAGCATTGTATCGTAGACGCCAAACCGGTTCAGTGTGCGTCCAAAATTGTGTGTTCAAATGAATCGCATGTGTTTTATTCGCTTCACTTCGATTGCGCTCGGATTGTTTTTGATTCTGCCGGTTTGGGCCGCCAAGCAGCCCATCACGGAAACAGACCTGCTCAAAATCCAGCGCATCACTGAAGTGCAACTCACTCCCGATGGCGCATTCGCCGTTTACGGCGTTCAATCCGTCCACACCGAGCCGCCGGCTACTCCGAACACCGATCCCACGTACAGCTATCGCGTCAATCTTTGGATGATCGATCTTCGCGATCCCTCCGCCAAACCTATGCAATTGACGTTCGGAGATCGCAACGACTCGAATCTCGCCATTAGTCCCGACGGGCGGCAGCTAGCGTTCGTTCGTGCGGACAAAGCCGACAAGAGAGATCAGCCCGCTTCCGAGCCAAAGCCGCAAAACAAGCAGGAGAAGCCGCATCCGCAGGTCTGGGTCATGTCTCTGCGCAACCCAGGCGAGCCGCGCATGGTGACGCATCTCGAGTTCGGAGCAACCGCTCCGCGCTGGCGCGACGACAGCAAGGCGCTGCTCGTCTCGAGCCCTATTGCCATTTCTAAGCTGCCGGGGAAGCCGGAGTTCGATTTGGAGCGTCCGGGCCGCGATTGGTGGGATTTCGACCGTCCAGAGCCGGCGGAAAGCGGCCATCCCGATCAAAAGGAAAATGCCAAATTCACCGGGCGTCCTGACGGCAACCTGCGGGCTATCCGCGATTGGCTCGAACATAACTCCGAAAACAACGACCCGGTCGATATCACACGCATCGCCTTTCTCGGCGAGCTGAACCTCAACGAAGAAATGACCGTCGATGAGCTGTTTCGGGTGGATCTCGATTCTGAGGAGAAAGCCACCCAGCTCACGCGTAGTTATAACGATCACCAGCAGGCTGTCTTCTCACCCGCCGGCGATCGCATTTTGTTCGCAAGCCGGCCTCCAACGCACCAACATCCCGACCGGCTGGAGGACAGATCCGCCATTTGGGAGATGGACGCGGACGGCTCCAACGAGCATGTCCTCATTAACGATGAACACTACAGCTTTCGCAATCCGAAGTTCTCTAAGGACGGCAAGTATCTGGTCGTTGTGGGCCAGCAGAATGACCAACCCACTTACCGGCAGACGATGCTTGCCCGGTGCGATCCCGACGGCTCCCACCTGACCTGGTTGACCAAGGATGGCGATCCGAGCGTTCAGCAGCCGGAGATTTCGGCAGACGGCCGGGTCTACTACACGGTCGACTACCACGGCGGTCAGCCGCTGCGCAGTGTGGACCTGAAAACAAGCGAAGCAGCGGAGATCGTCAGCGGACCAGTTGGAGTGAGCGCCTTCGCTGTTGCTCCGGGAAAAATCGTATACGCGCAAATCAGCGCCGAGAACCCGAATGAGCTTTATCTCGCGTCCGCAACAGATCGGTCCAGTTCGCGTCATCCCGCCGCGCGCCGGCTAACCGAGATCAATGCCGCTTGGCTCGAAGACAGAATTCTTTCTTTGCCTGAGGAGCACTGGCTGACCCGCCCCGACGGCTTGCGCATTCAGTACTGGGTGATGAAGCCGGCTCATGTGGAGCCTGGAAAGCAGTATCCCTGGGTTCTCGATATGCACGGCGGCCCGTCTGCTATGTGGGGCCCCGGCGAGTTCACCATGTGGCATGAGTTCCAGATGTTCTGCTCTTTCGGCTACGGCGTGGTTTATGCGAATCCGCGAGGATCCGGCGGTTACGGATACCCTTTTCAGCACGCAAATTATCAGAATTGGGGCGAAGCACCCATGGGCGACGTTATGGCCGCTCTTGACGATTCCATCTCGCGGTATCCAATGATTGACAAAGACCGGCTATTCCTGGCCGGCGGCTCTTACGCCGGTTACCTGGCGGCCTGGATCGTAGGCCATACGAATCGGTTCAAAGCCGCTGCAGCCGAGCGCGGCGTCTACGACCTTTCCACGTTCTTTGGCGAAGGAAATGCGTACCGCCTCGTGCCTGAAGAATTTGGCGGCTACCCGTGGGATCCTGAAACCCGTCGCGTCCTGGATCAGCAATCACCCATCACTTACGTCAAGAGCATCACTACTCCGCTACTCATTCTCCACGGCAGTCAGGACAACCGCACCGGTGTTACCCAAAGCCAAATGCTGTTCCGGGCCCTGAAGCAGCTAAACCGGCCAGTCGAGTACGTCCGCTATCCGGGAATCGGTCACGAACTGACCAGATCTGGTCCGCCGCATCAACGAATGGACCACATGCTCAGAATCATCGAGTTTTTCGAAAGGTATTCAGGGAACAACCGACCAGCTCCGGAAACAACCGCGGGAGCTACTCAGTAACCCCGCTAAGAGATACAATACCGCTCAGGTGGGAGCAGCTTCTACTGCCAAATTGCTATTTCTATGCCGTTTGGGGACCGGAACGATTTAACCCCCCGGTGCATCTAACTGTTAGAGCAGAAACACAAGTTTAGAGGAGTTACAAAACATGAAACGCGTATGGCAAACATCAGCGAAGGTTCTGGTGGGATTCTTCGTGGCCGCCATGTACGCGATGCCACAGGCTTACACGGTTTCCGCGCGACCTGGTGCAATCAACTACATTGAAGGGCATGCCGCAGTGAACGGTAGCGAAATCTCGCAAAAGACAGTCGGGAAAACGTTCCTGAATACAAACGACACCTTGTCGACAGACGTGGGCAAAGCCGAGGTTTTATTGACGCCGGGAGTTTTCCTGCGCATTGGCGACAACACTCAGATAAAGATGGTTTCACCGTCGCTGACCAACACCCAGGTAGAGGTTATGAAAGGCGAGGCGATGGTTGAGGTTGCTCAACTCGTGAAAGATAACGACATTCAGCTTCTCGATCACGGCGCTTCGATGCGGCTCGAAAAGGACGGGCTGTATCGCGTGACCGCGGACGATCCGCCGACCGCAGCAGTGATCGAGGGTAAAGCCACAGTCAATCTGGGAGACCGCAAAGTGGATCTTGGCAAAGGTCACGAAGCGGTTTTAACGGCTGACCTGAAGACCCAGAAGTTCGATACCAAGAAAGAAGACGATCTTTATGCCTGGAGCAACGTGCGTTCTGAGTACGATGCCGGCTCGAGTTACGCCGCTGCCAAGAACGTGACCATCAACAACTACGGCGGTTACGGCGCTTTCGGATATCCCTTCGCAGGCTTCTATGGTCCGGGATGGTATTGGAACGGTTTATGGGATTCCTGGGCCTGGCTGCCGTATAACAGCTACTTTTTCAGCCCATTCGGCTGGGGATTCTATTCGCCTGGATATCTCGCGTATGCTCCTATTGTGTACGTCCCCGTCAACGGGCGTCAGGTGCCCGTCGCGGTGAGCACGAAGAATCCGCCGGCAATCGGAACCAAAACAGCGGCGGTTCGCTCTCCCGCAGCCCTACAGGCAGCACGCGCTCAAACGGCGCGAACCTTTGCGCGCGGGGAGGGCGTAAGCCGTCCGGCGGCAACCTCTCGTATGGGAAGCTTCTCGGCTCCGCCGCCACCCCCTGCTCCGGTTTCCCGTTCAACACGCCACTAACTTAAGGGCACTCGGCATCCGATAGGGCGGTTCAAGCTGCGGCTTGACCGCCCTTTTGCTTTAATACAAGAGCTATGCCCTACCTCCTGAAATCAGAGCCTGACGAATACTCCTTCGCTCACCTTCAAAGGGATGGCGAAACAATCTGGGACGGAGTCAGCAATCCAGTCGCTTTGAAACACCTGCGCGAAATGAAGACTGGAGATAAGCTGGTCATCTATCACACCGGTAATGAACGCCAGACCGTTGGAACCGCTTCTGTGGCCGGCATAGACACGAAAGATCCGAAAACTCCTCGCGTCAGAATCAAACCAGGGAAACAGTTATCGCATCCGCGCACGCTGGCCGAGATTAAAGCGAATCGGTTGTTCGCTGACTCACCGCTCGTGAAACAAGTTCGCTTATCTGTTGTGCCGCTCACCGCGCAGCAATACGAGTGGCTTACATCAAACTGAGCGCATCGTGAATTCGGTTCAGCCCGTCCTTCAAAATACTCGTCTCTCCTCCAATCCCGATCCGGATCCTGTCGCGTGAGCCGAAAAACCATCCCGGGGTCACGACAGTTTGTAACTGCTCGCGTAGAAATGCGCAGAATTTCTCAACCGGGAAATCGATTCGTGGAAACAAAACCGTGCCGGTCTCGATCGGCTCGTAATCCAATTCTGGCGTCGCGACGATAAATTCATTGGCCAGCGCGCGATTTACATCCAGCAGCTCCCTCGCCCATTGGCCGATTTGATCCAGATTTGCAAGCGCAATACAACTCACTTGATCCGTCAAATACGGATTATTCACTCCGAAGAGATCATTCAGGCGGTAAATTCTTCGGATCAGCTCCGGTTCCGCGACGACCCACCCGCAGCGCAGCCCGCTCAGCCCGTAGACTTTCGTCAGACTGTTTGTCACCATGAATTCGTTTCCCAGCTTGAACGCTGTTTCGGGCGCATTCTCGAAGAGCAAATCCAGATAGACCTCGTCTACGAGAATTCGGGCTTGCACGGATCGCGCGATGTCTCCAATTTGGCGCAGCGTACTTTCGGCGGAATAAGCGCAGCTCGGATTGTGGAGATTACTGATTACGATGAGGCGCGTTCGAGGGCTAACTGCGCGCCTGAGTAGGTCAAGATCGATATCGAAGTTAGCTTCTGCGGGCCGGTCAAATAAACTCACTTTTGCGCAAAGGTATTCCGCGGTTTCCGCCAGCAGCGGGTACGCTGGGCTCTCGATCAACACCTCATCTCGCGCTTCGAGCACTGCTGCCATAGCCAAATGATTCGCCATCGAGGTTCCTTGCGCGGTAGCGACGCAATCCGGATCGACGCCGCATTTACGTGCAATGGCTTCAACCAGCGGCGCATAGCCGTAGGCGCCAAGTCCACACAGTGCCAAAGCGGTCCAATCCACCGGCAAACCCGAAAGCGGGTAATTCCTCACGCCACTATTAGCAAGGTTGAACGGAACATCGGTGCTCGTCTTCACCCATTCCATGTACGCCGAACTCGTCGTGCGCGCAGTCACAGTTAAACGGTTTTTCTCCTGCTCCAGTAAAAGTAAACGGGTATGCCCAGCAACAGTAGTCCAAGCCCTGCAAAGCTATTCGCCGGATAGTGGTAAAAGGTCGCTAGCACCACGACCCAACACGCAGCGACGAAGAAAATCGTCGTGAATGGATGGCCGGGTGTTTGAAACTGTGCTGCTTTCCCGGAGCGGCGCCGGAAAACAAACAGAGAAGCGCCCGTGAGCCCGAAGAAAATGAAGTCAATCGAAACGACATAATTCAAAATCTGCTCATAGCGTCCGGACAGAGCGATAACCCCCGCAAGTAAGCCCTGAAGTGCAATCGCCGCGACAGGAACTTTCGTGCGTTCTGGCAGCCAGGCGATCCATCGCAAGAAAAGGCCGTCGCGAGCCATCGCAAAATACACGCGCGGCGCAGTTAACATTCCTTGGCTTAGAAACCCGAGCGTCGAAATCGCGATCGCGACCGCAATGAAAAGTGCCCCTCGTGGCCCGATCGCCTTCTGCATAACGGTGTAAGCCGGAGTCGTTGTCGCGGCGAGCCCCGCAGGTCCAAGCGCCCGGACACACACCACGTTCACTCCCACGTAAATAGCCGTAACCCCAATCACTCCGAATACAACTGCGCGAGCGAGATCCCGCCCCGGATTTCGCATCTCTCCGCTCATAAAACTGGCCGTCTGCCAGCCGCCATATGAGAACAAAACGGGAATCACCGCCGCGCCAAATGCGAGAAGCGTCGCAAAACCGAGTGGTTCACTCGTCCTAGCGTGTTCAATTGCGGGAGGAGTCCGGAATCCCGCAAACAGCAATACCGCAATGGCGGCGATCTTCATTACCATCAGCGTGCTCTGCACAGTGCTGCCTGATTTCACCCCCAGACAGTTGATCGCAGTCAGCGCGCCTAGAGTAAGCACCGCCAGCCATTGGTCTGAAATGTTCGCGTGAATGATCTCCTTCGCATAGCGCGCGAAAGTAACCGCTACCGCTGCCATCGCTCCCGTCTGAATGACCAGCAGCAGCCCCCAGCCATACAGAAATGCCGCCAGCGCGTGGTACGCTTCGCGCAAATATGCGTATTGTCCGCCGAGATTCGGCCTGAGAATTGCCAGCTCCGCATAGATAAACGCGCCCGCTAAAGCAGTTACCCCGCCGAGGATCCATGCTCCTAGAATGAGCAACGCGGTATGGACTTGGCGCGCGACCACATACGGATTAATGAAAATTCCCGAGCCAATGATGCCGCCCATGACGATCATGGTCGCGTCAAACAGACCGAGCCTGCGCGCGAGAGGCGAGCCTGGAATCACTTCCGTGTTCTGAGGAGCCGGCGTCCATGCACGGCTCCTGCGTACAACAGAAGATACGCGATGGTGAAGGGCACTAGCAGCAGCTCGGCCGCAAGTCCGATCTGAATTTTGGGAAATCTCAAGCGTTGCGATAGCAAGAGCTTCGCCGTGTGTCGCCGCCTCCAATCGAGAGAAAAAAACCCGCCATGCTCATTCACAATGAGAATCTTGGCGCTTGTTCTGAGGGCGATAATCCACTTCCATTTCGCCAGGATTGAGCTGCCCGTGCAAAGTATGGCGATGCTTGTGTAGGGTGCGCGCGACAGCGCCCGAATAAGTTTCCGTCGGCTTGTCGGCTGTGCTCGATCGCTTGTGCAAAAGATCGTTCCCCGCGCCGAATCGAACACGCGAGGAGCGCCTTCGAAACACGTCAGAAGATCAACCGTCTGGCTCCGCTGGATCGAGTAAAGATGGTCCAGCAACTGCTCAGTAACTTCGCGCGGTCCGCTCTCGATCACGAGAACACGATCAAATGACGGATGAGGAATCGAAAAGAGCCCGCGCACTCTAACCTTTTTTCGTAAGAATCTTCTTTAAGTACACGAGTTGACCCAGATGGTATGAGTTGTGCGCGGTAATCAGCAAGGCTTCCCGCAACAGCGTCTGGCCGTCTCCATGTCCGAAGGGTTGGAAAAGGTCTTTCTGTGAATCCTGAACCAGTTTATTGAACTCGCGCGCATCCTTCTGAAAAGCGCGAACGCTCGCATCCCAGGCTTTCGTATCTGGAGGTGCTCCCGTAGATGGCCAATATCCTTCCGGCCACTTTGGCGATTGATAGTCCGGTTCCCGCGAGAACTCGAGGATGTCGTGTTGTGCGAGCCGCATGTGTTCGAGCAACTGCCAGGCGGTATGCGGAGCGCCGGCGGGTTTCACGCCCCGCAGCTCAGCGGGAAAATCCTCGACAACAGACTCGAATTCCACGTGAGCATAGTGCCCGCGCATTCCATCGAGGAGCATCCTCCGAAGCGCCGCTGACTCACTGCCGCTCATAGGTCCACCTGAGCTACTTGTAGCAAACTCGTCTTACAATCGTAAATGCGCGAGGGCGGCCATTTGCCGCCGGAAGCATTACGAAGTGTATTTCGAGTGTGCGGGACGCAGGCCGGTCCGGATTCTCAGCGACTTCATAGCGCTGCAGCGCGCACTCCTCTGGGATTGAGCATGGCTGGAGTGCGATGTGCACGGCATGCCCGACCTGCGCGGCGGCAATGAAAGTCAGTAGAAATGGGGAAAGGATCGCGCGGAGAAATCGAGCATCCGCTTCCGCCACACTGCAGTCGCTTACGCTAAAGCCCACAAGCGTGCCGGAGGCTTGCGTCAACTGGAACCCCGACCCTCGGCGCCCCCGCCCCGACCGGCGGCGCAGTCGTGACGCTCGCGAGCAGCAGCACCGTGGCATCCGTGCCCGCTAGCGTCACAATACCTGCGAAGGCCACGATAGCGACTTTCAAGGTTACAACCAAGGTTGTTACTAAGAGCACTCCGGTAGAAATCTCGGGCACCTATAAGGGCGTGAAAGCCGCCGCAACACTGACCGTTAAACCCGCCGCACTCGCGACGATCACAGTTAGCCCGAGCACAGTCACCGGTGGCAGTTCATCTACCGGAACAGTTACGCTAACGGGACCCGCCGCGATTGGCGGTGTAAAAGTAACGCTTTCAAGCAGCAACACGGGAGTTGCGACACTTCCAGCGAGCGCCACCGTAGCCGCAGGCGCAAGCACGGCAAAATTCACCGTGAGAACTAAGGCGGTAAAGACAACAACGACTGTAACGATCTCGGGCACGTACAGCAGTGTGAAGAAAACGGCTAGCCTCACAGTGAAGCCATAATCGGCCTAAACCCGAGACGATTAGTCAGACAGAAACGCCGGTGTCTGCTTCAGGAGTCTAACAATCGAGGACCGCAAAAATCTCGTCTACAGCAGCGCGAAATGGAACGCTCAGTTCGTCGCCTTTTTGATAGAGAGCAACTGAATCCGTTTCTGCCGTGTGGACAAGAATAAGGCGCTTTTTGTAGTCCACTTCCACCACGTGTGGCACGCCCATATCGAGATACAGGCCGACTTTCTGGAGCCGGCGCGCCTTTCGGTCAGAGGGTGAGATCACCTCGATCACCAACAGCGGCACACCTTCAAACCAACGGCGGTTCTTGATGGCGCGGCGTGCGTCATCGTCACGAATCACCATCAGATCGGGCCCAGGTATGCTATCTGTTCCGCTCGCCGGATTGTGAAATCTCCACCCGGTTTCACGTGCTACGTATAACGGTTCTGAGCTTAAATGCGGAAGTTGATTTTCTAGAACTTTCTCCAACTGTTTGATAATGGCCGCGTGCGGGAACACCGCGTTGGGGGACAAGACACGTTCTCCTTCGATTAGCTCGTCGCGGAACCCGAGCACTTCATCCAGTCGCTCGTACTCGTCGGCCGTCATCACGCCGGGAGCAGTCACGCTAGCCATAGGTTTATTATCAGCCCGTAGCCCAAGAGTCCGATCTCTCATCTGGTACTCTCTACACTCGTTCGCATCCACCTAGGGCTTGTTTGCAACTAGCGCGCCGGGACGTCTGGCAATTTCAGGAAAAGAGGACAGCACTTTGGAATCAAACGTCACAAGCGGAAGCTGCTTCCGTATCGCAAGTTCGACGAACAACGTATCGTATACCGCTAAGCGTGAATCAAGCGCGCGATGAAGCGCTCCTTCCCAGAGCGCCCGATTTGGAACGGATTGAATCCCGAGTCGAGCAGCGAGCCGAAGCCGTTGTATCCCCTTATCGGTGGGCATAAGACCCGTCCGGACCGCCATCCAAATGACATTGGCCAGCTCTGCTTCCCATGTCGCCGGCGCGAGTGTCTCGGTCACCTCATGCCAAAACTGGCGGACTTCATCAGCGAACGGGAGAGTGCCTAGTAACAAGTACGCTATAACGTTCGTGTCGATAACCGCCTTCATTCCCTTCCCGCCGCAATCCACTTCTCAATCTGCGCAGCGGTCGGGCGGCGCTTCTGCCGAGACCAACCCTCCTCGATTTGCCGCAGAACGGAACTCCGCTCAGCGGCATAATCTTCAAGCATTTCTCTAATCTCGTGCTCCATTGAGTGCCGTTTCTTACGCGCGAGCCGCTTTAAAGAATCAACAACTCGGTCTGGCACATTTCTGATAGTCAACGTGGCCATACCATGTATGCTAGCAATTTGCTAGCATGCCTCACTTTTCCAACCCGAACTCGAAATACATAATCTCCTGTCCGGAGGGCGTCTCGCGCAGACCGTTCAAATACAGCTTGTCGCCGGGCTCGGGCTTCGCTTCGAAATAGAAGAATCCGCTTGCGGAATCTCCAGGCGGCAGCATTCTCGCTGCAAAAGCTCGCTCGACAATTTGCGGCGCGTTCAACGGGTTCTTCTTTTTCGGAAGCGGATTCGGAACCGGATTGATCTTTGGCGTCTTCTGTGATCTTCCCAAAACGAACAAATCTTCCGGCGCTACAGCCGCCGCATGCCTCCCGTCCGCAGCAACCAAGTTCACTTCCAAATAACGCAGATCAAGCGTCTTTTGCCGCTTATTTTCGATGACGACGAGTACCGGCAAAACCCCATACCTCAACAAGTCCGTCTTTTTTCCGAACGCCTCTGCCGTCAGCTCTTCCGTATCGTAAGATTTCGCCCCGACTGTCACCTGATCTGCGGTCTGGTGCGCATAATCGTTCGCCGCGCCCACGTGGAACGCCTTGTCCGCGCCTCGCGCTCTCGCTCCCGCCAATATCAGCATCAAAGCTATACTCGAAATCACGAACCGCGTTCTTGGAATCACTCGCGCTCTCCTCCTCTATCGGTTAGTCCAGGTCTTATCTTTTCCATTCGTTGCTCTGTATCTCGCTCTCCGGCTTTTATCAAAGCGCGATTACAGGTCTCACTTCGGCGAACGTTTGGGATTCCTCCCCAGGCGCTTCAATCGGACGAATCCCGGCTGTATTTGGTTGCATGCAGTATCGGCGGGTGAAGTCGCTTCCGCTATTCCACTCATCGAAGAACTGCGAGCCGCGCAACCACTCACTCCAATTTATCTATCTACCTCCACAACCGCAGGCCGAGAGACTGCGGAGCGGCGCGTGTCCTCCGTTAACGGAATTTTCTTCTGTCCCTTCGACTACGTCTCTTGCATTCGCCGCACGCTCACCGCGATTCGCCCGGCTCTCCTGGCTGTCTTTGAAACGGAAATCTGGCCCAACCTCTACGCTGAAACGAAACGCTCAGGCGCGCGGCTCGTGGTCGTGAACGGCCGCATTTCCGATCGCACTTGGCCGCGATACCACCGGCTGAGGATATTTTTCGCACCGATCTTGCAACTTCCCGATGCGGTTCTGGTCCAGAGCGCCGCGGATCGCGATCGCTACATCGAGCTTGAGGTGCGCAACTCGCGGCTCGAGATCGCCGGCAATCTCAAATACGATGTAGCGATTGCTTCCGCTTCGGCCCGCATACCGACGTTTTCAGCTCAACACGTTTGGGTGGCCGCAAGCACGGCAGGTCCGAATGAGGCGGGTAGTATTCAGCGCCATTCAGTTGACGAAGATGAAATTGTTATTCGAACCTTTCAGTCTCTTGCAGCCGAGTTCTCCCGTTTGCTGCTCATTTTGGCTCCCCGTCATCCGAGTCGTTTCGAAGAAGTAGCGCGGAAGCTTGACAATAACGGCATCCGTTTCCTCCGGCTCACCGATTGGGAAGAGGATCCATCGTTGATCGTCCCCTTACCTGGCGTGTTACTGCTTGACACAATCGGCGATCTGCCTGCTGCGTTTACCGCTGCCCACGCCGTGTTCGTTGGCGGCTCTCTTGCGCCTCGCGGAGGACATAACATCCTGGAGCCTGCAGCGGCAGGCGTGCCTGTAATTGTCGGTCCGCACATGGATAACTTCGCGTCAATTGTTCGCGATTTCCTCGCATCGGACGCGCTCATTCAAATTCGACACGAAAACGAATTGCTTCCGATTGTTCGCGACCTGCTGCAGTTTCCTGCTTACCGCAAAGCGCTCGGCGATCGCGCCCGGGCGGTCGTCAACAGTCACAATGGTGTGTCGCGCCGCGTGCTCGGCGTTTTGTTACCTCTGCATCACAAAGCATTTCTCAAGCCTGCGCGAGGTCTTTTGAGTCGCGGGCTGTTAGGAATCTTCGCTCTTCTTTGGAGAACAGGCGGCATGCTAAGACGCCGGCGTTCACTAGAGTATGCGGCTGGATCTTCGCGCCTTCCGGTGCCCGTCATCAGTATCGGAGGCATAACTGTCGGCGGCTCGGGAAAAACACCGCTTACGAATCATCTCGCCACGCGCCTCGCTGCCCGTGGCTATTCGCCCGCCATTCTGACTCGCGGATACGCTCGCCGCTCTCCGGCGAAAACTCTCGTGCTGGCTCCTGGCGCCCACGTCCCGTCCGCTTCTACCGGCGACGAAGCGCAGATCTTTCTGCGCGCCGGCATTGCTGCCGTGGGAATCGGGGCTGATCGGTACGAAACCGCCAAGCTTCTTTTGACGCAGTGCGCGGAAGTCGATCTCCTGCTCCTCGATGATGGCTTCCAACATGTGCGCATGAACCGCGATTTCGATATTGTTGTGATCGACGGTCTCGATTCCTTTGGGCAGGAAGAGATCGTTCCGCTGGGCCGCCTTCGCGAGCCTCTGGAAACATTGAGCCGGGCCGATGCGTTTGTCGTGACTCGCGCCGAAGCGCGGCTGCGTTATGAAGCCATTTGCGAACGGCTGCGCGAATACAATCCCTCTGCGCCAATCTTCCGCGCCAAACTCGCCCCGCGGCACTGGTGCGATTACGCGACCGGCGAATGCATTCCGGATCTCGGCATCCGGCGCGTCGCCGCTTTCTGTGGCCTAGGCAACCCACAAAATTTCTGGAATGCGCTCGAATCCATGCGTCTCGATGTCGTCTTCCGGTGGGCATTCGATGATCATCACCATTACAAGCCTGTCGAATTGCACCGGATCGCACATCAAGCGCGCGTGCATGGCGCGGAGATCCTTGTGACGACCGAAAAGGACCGGCTCAACTGCCCGCCCCACATTGACAGAGCGATTGCGCCGCTCGATCTCGCCTGGCTTGATATCGATTTTGAAATTGAAGACGAGCCCGCGTTGCTCGCCGCCGTGGATCGCGCCGTGTCCCGCCACGCAATTCCGAAGCCGCGCTGAGAGCGCAAGCCGCAACTTTCATCTGCTATCGTGGCGGTTTCACGCTGTGATGCAATTCTCAAAGTTTGAAATTCCCTGCGAGCAATTCACTCTCAAAAACGGCCTGACCGTAATCATTCACGAAGATCACAAAACTCCCATCGTCGCCGTCAACCTCTGGTATCACGTCGGATCAAAAAACGAAAAACACGGGAAGACCGGCTTCGCCCATCTGTTCGAGCATCTGATGTTCGGCGGCAGCGCGCACATCGAGGGAAGTTATATCGAGGCCATGGAGCGGGTCGGCGCAACCGACCTGAATGGCACTACAAGCGAAGATCGGACAAACTATTTCGAAAACGTTCCCACCGCAGCGGTCGACTTCGCGCTCTTTGCGGAGTCCGACCGCATGGGCTATTTCGAGCCCACCATTAGCCAAGAGATTCTGGATTTGCAGCGCGGCGTCGTGCAAAACGAGAAACGCCAAAGCGAGAACCAGCCGTATGCCGTCGTCGAAGAGCTGGTTGTCAAGTCTACTTATCCGGCCGAGCATCCTTACGCCCACTCCGTAATTGGCTCGATGGAGGATCTCGATGCCGCCTCCCTCGACGATGTCCGCGAATGGTTCAAGACCTACTACACTCCATCAAATGCTGTGATTGTCGTCGCCGGTGACATCACGCCGGGCGAGGCGAAAGAGAAGGTTCGTAGATATTTTGACGAGATCCCGCCGGGTCCGCCGGTTGCTCATCAGCGTTCGTGGACCGCGAAAATCGATGGTGAGCATCGCGAGACGGTTGAGGATCGTGTTCCCCAGGCGCGGATTTACAAGATCTGGAACGTCCCCGGTTATGGCACAGCCGCTGCCGATCACCTCAGACTGAGTGCGGGCATTCTTTCCTCCGGCAAAACTTCGCGTTTATATAAACGCCTCGTGTATGACGATCGGATTGCGACTCACGTCTCCGCGTATCTTGATGAGCGCGAGATCGGCAGTCAATTTGCAGCGATTGCCACGGCTCGTCCGCAGCAGGATATTCATGCTGTCGAGCGCGCGCTGGAAGAAGAGGTGGCGCGTTTCCTCGAAGAGGGCCCGACCGCGCGTGAACTCGAGCGCATCAAAACACAGTCGTTCGCCGGGTTTGTCCGCGGCGTCGAGCGCATCGGCGGTTTCGGCGGGAAGTCAGATATCCTTGCAAGCAGCCAAACCTATCTCGGCTCACCCCGCGCGTATCAAGAAAGGCTGAGGAATTTGGAAGAGGCGAGTGCGGAAGACCTGCGCCAGACAGCTCGCGAGTGGCTCAGTGGAGGCTACTACGGTCTGGAAGTCATTCCCTTCGTAGCAGCCGCGCCAATTGCTGAAATCGCGCCTGCGGCGGACGGACGCAGCACGCCTCAACTCGGTCCGGCTCAGGAATTGAGGCTTCCAGCGATTCATGAGGATTCTCTCTCAAACGGCCTGAAGGTTTTCGTCGCTGAGCGGCATGAAATCCCGGTCGTCAACTTCTGGCTGAACGTCGATGCCGGCTATGCCGCCGATCAATCCGCCCTTCCTGGCGCAGCGCGCATGGTTGCCGCTCTATTGACCGGCGGAACAAAACGCCGCACGGCTCTCGAAATCAGCGACGAGCTGCAACTCTTGGGCGCGCAGCTCAGCGCGGGCTCAAATCTCGATATTTCTACCGTGTACCTCTCCGCCCTGAAGGATACGCTCGACGAGGCACTCGATCTCTATGCAGACGTCATCCTGAATCCCGTATTTCCGCAAGCTGATTTCGAGCGCCAGCAAACCCTTCAACTCGCCGCCATTGCAAACGAAAAAGTGACGCCGCTGCAAATGGCCCTCCGCGCGCTGCCTCCGCTTTTGTTCGGTTCCAAACACGCCTATGGCTTGCCCTTCACGGGATCAGGAACCGAGACGAGCGTTCAACAGCTCACTCGCAGTGACATGATCAGGTTTCATTCGACTTGGTTTAAGCCGGGGAACGCGACTCTGGTTGTCGTGGGAGACACCACGCTCGGTGAAATCAAGCCTAAGCTCGAACACTTTTTCGGAAATTGGCCGGCGGGAAATGTTCCGCAGAAAAGTGTCGCTGCCGTCTCGAAGCCCGGCCGTCCGACGATTTATCTCGTCGACAAGCCCGGCGCTCTCCATTCCGTTGTGATCGGGGGCACTATCGCTCCGCCTCCGAGTGCCGAGAGCGAGATCGCTCTCGAAACAATGAACAATGTCTTCGGCGGAACGTTCGGCGCGCGGCTCAACATGAATTTGCGGGAAGATAAGCATTGGTCTTACGGCGCTGCCTCCGTTCTCTATAGCGCACGCGCTCAGCGGCCGTTTTTGGCTTATGCATCGGTAGAGCGCGAAAAGACAAGCGATTCCATCGCCGAGATGATGAACGAGCTGTCGGGAATGACGGGGGCCAAGCCTGTTACTGATGAAGAGCTCGACAAAGTGAAGCGCCAGCAAATTCTCGAATTGCCCGGCGCTCACGAAACGATGAACTCGGTTGGCAATCTGATTGGCGATTTACTGCAATATCGCTTGCCGCTGGATTACTACGACACTTACGTGAGCCGCGTGTCAGCGTTAACAATCGCTGATGTAGACGCGTGCGCGAAATCGCTGCTCGATCCTTGGCACCTGATCTGGATTGTTGTGGCAGATCGGGCGCAAGTGGAGGCGAGCTTGCGCGAGTTGGGGATCGGCGAGATTGTTCCAACCGAAGCTTGAGGCATCGGCCTGGTCCCAACCTTAGTTGGTGTGAGCGATACCTGGATCAGGGCCCACTTGGCCATCGACTGTTGGGCTATAGGGAAAGTAGCACTTAGGTGCCACGCAATTATCAACGGTTTTCGCGGTGATTACGCACTTTGTTACCGGCCCAGTTGATGAAATGTCTGGACCCCCAACACATGGGCTGCCATACGTAAAGTGCACCTTCCATTGCGAGCCATTTGCGGACCAATTGACAGTAACGCTGCCGTAGGTGTCGAAGTCATATTTGCTGATCGCCATAATCGGTGGATTGGCGCTTACGGGCCCTGCACTGAGCCGGATAAGACAATTCGAGCCACAATCAGGCAATTGCAATTCACTCAAAAACTTCTTCGTAAGATCGTGATCATGATGAAGCCTGTCATCGCATCCGACCAACATTAACCCAACACACGCCAGGGCCACAGCAGCAACTTTTCTATCCATCAAATCCTCCGAATTACAAAACTAAACAGTACACTCGCCAGCACAATTTGCTGGTCGCCTTTACCCCAGCTTCACCCCCAAACTCTTAAACCGCGGGTCCTTTCGAAGGTTCTGCAACTCCGGTGCGCGCATGATATCAAATGACGAATAGCCGCTCCGAACACATTCCCGGAGTAGGCGTAACGCGGTCGCCCGCTCGCCCGCTTTCTCATACGCCAGCACCTCCCGGAACAACTGTTCCGTGGTTAGGCCTGCCGACGTATTTGCACGTCGCAGCAACTCAAGCGCGACGTCGTGCTCATCCAGCTTCGCCCTATACAGCGCCAAGCTGGTCAGGGTATCCAGGTCGTTCGGATTTACCTCCAACACTTGTCCCGCGAGATTCGCTGCTTTCCGCCACTCTTGTTTCGCTCTCTCGTGGTCGCCCATCATGTCGTGAGCATCACCGAGATTTCGCCACATGAGATGGTCTTTCGGATCCAACTTAGTGGCCTTGAGGTACGAATCCGCGGCTTCCCGGTATTTGCCCTGCCAAAACAGGGCCGTTCCCAAATTTGTGTACGCGTCGCCTGATGGCAGGAGAGCAATCGACCGGCTTAGGATCTCATCTGCTTCTTCGAGCCGTCCCATGGCAAGATAAACCGCTCCAAGATTCCGCCAGGGTAATGCAGCTTGCGGCGCCACGATGGTGGCTTCACGAAACAATCTCTCAGCCCGAGGGTACTGAGCCTGCGCTAAACAGAAATCTCCCCAGTGGTTTATTGCAAACCAGTCATTCGGCCTCTCCTTCGACACCCGCTCGTAGGTTTTCTCTGCGAGATCCAATTTACCCGACTTCACGTAAGCTTCTGCGAGAAACACCTGAGCATCACTGTTTTCTGTGTCCAGCGCCAAAGCCCGGCCTAGATCTTGAATAGCAGGAGAATAGAGCCCGCGATACAGTTCCACTCGCCCGCGACTCGAATATCCTAGCGACAACTGCGGCGCAAGTTCCAGTGACTTATTGCTGTTTCGCTCCGCAACTTCCAGCGCCGGCGCATCATTCGTTCGGTGATAACTCGTCGAGTAAGCCTCGCTGAGCAGTGCGTACGCACGCGCGAAATGTGGGTCTAGGTCCACTGCTTTCTGCAGCTCGGCGATCGCCTGGTCTACGCTCAGCAGCCCAAAGCCTCGCAGCAATCCTCGGGCGCGCTCATAAGCCGCAAACGCCTCCGGATTCTGCGTGTCACCCGTCGGAGATTGTTTCAGCAGATCTTTATGTTCGATGTCAAGCAGGAAGGCGGCGCGATTAAGCGCCAGCCGGGGGAGCGCAAAAAGGTCATCGAGAGCGCAGACCACATTCCCATCACGAAAAACTTTCCCCGCCGAGTTTTCCACCCTGAACAACAACGCGACTGAGTCTCGCAAGCGTTCGAGCGATCCGGTAAGCACGAGATTCGCCCCAAACAGGGCGAGAACGTCCGCTTTACTCGTGACCTTCTGGTCCCGCATGTAGCGTGGCGGAACAACGAAGAGATCGCGCTCGACCGGCTCCACCCGCGCGAGCTCTCCGCTGACTGTTTCGAGAACGCCGTTCAGCAACGATGCGTCTTCGGATGACGGGTGCGCATCCGTGGCCGGCAATACTGCGACACGCCGGGGCCGCGGAATCGGATGCAACCACGCATAGATCTCCTCGCGCTCAAGCCACGCTCCACCGCCTAAAGCGACGGCCGCTCCGGCCGCAAACAGCCTGCGCCGTGTGATCACACCCGGCTCTTCATAGGCGGCTTGGAGTGCCGCTGCCACATCACCCGCCGACCCGAATCTGGAGTCAGGATCGTGAGCCAGGCATCGCGAGATCACGCTTCGCGCACGACGCGTTCTCGCGTCCTCTCGCCGCGCCTCAGCGTCCACGGTCGTGACCGAATCAGGACGTCCGCCAATCAACATCTCGTGGAGCACAACGCCGAACGAATACACGTCCGATTTCACCGTCGCGGGTTTCCCTGTCAACACCTCTGGAGCCATGTAGGGCGGCGTGCCTGGAACATGATTCACATCGGTAACCAAGGATTCTTCCGTCAATACATGCGCGATTCCAAAATCCATCAATACGGCCCGCTCCCCCGTTACGCACTTTTCGAGAAACACGTTGCTGGGCTTCAGGTCGCGATGAACAATCCCGAATTTATGAATGGCGTCTAGGCCTGCTCCAATCTCACGCACCATTTGCAGGGCGGCCTCGGCCCCGAGCGATCCGCCTTTTAACCGCCGCGAGAGCGTCTCTCCCTGGAGCAGCTTCATGGTCAGGAACCAGATCTCTCCCCCGCGCGGACCCTGGCAAGAAAAGATCTCGCGTACAGGGCAAATGTTCGGGTGCGGAATATCGCGCGCCAGCAGAACCTCGTCCTTGAATCGATCCAGTGCCGCTTGTTTGAGCGCGTAATCGGGCCGGATGGTCTTCAACGCAATGTGGGCGCGATGGAGATTCAGGTCCTCTGCTTCATACACCTCACCCATTCCGCCGCTGCCGAGCAGTTTCACAATGACAAAGCGATCATCGAGCACATCGCCCGGCTGAAGAAGAGGCTCCCTCCGCCGTTGCACGGGTGTAGTGGCCTGCTCTGAAACGCCCGATGTTTCCGTGTAGTCAACCGGCGTGCCCGAAGCTACACCGCACGGATCCGGTGCGCCTTTCGACGCCGGTTTATCACGTGCGGGTTGAGGTCCTACTGCCACAGTTGCCTCCCGGAGTTAACCAAACAGTTAATGGAGGGTCAGAATTATCCGATAATAACTAACGTTTTCGTCAGTTCTGCTCTCTATCTCAAATCAAAAGCCCCGACGTTCGGGGCTATGCGGAAGCGGGTTGCAATTTTGCGTCCACGATAGTCAAGCGGCCTTTTCGGTAAGCGCGGCTACGCCCGGCAGCTCGATGCCGCTCAAAAACTCAAGTGATGCGCCACCGCCTGTCGAGATGTGCGTGATCTTGTCGGCGAGGCCGGTGTTCTGGATAGCTTTTTCCGAATCACCTCCACCGACCACCGATATGGCCCCTGATTCGGCTACGGCCTTGGCGAGTTCCAGGGTTCCTTTATCAAAAGGCGGCATTTCGAAGATTCCCATCGGGCCGTTCCAAAGCACGGTTCTTGCACCGCTGATGAGGCGCCCGTACTCTTCCACCGTTTGCGGACCGATATCGACCCCAATTTGATCCGCCTCAATCGTGCTGACGACCTGCCAGCCGGCGCCCGGCTTCAGTTCCTGCACGACGACATGATCGAGCGGCAGCATAAGTTTGCTACCGGCGGCGGCGAGTAACTGGCGCGCTAAGTCGATCTTGTCTTCCTCGACAAGCGAACGGCCGGCCGGCTCGTTCTTTGCGCGCAGAAACGTGTAGGCCATTGCGCCGCCGATGAGCAGTTTATCCACGACGGCCATCAGATTTTGAATAACATCGATTTTGTCCGAAACCTTGGCCCCGCCTAGCAATGCCACACACGGCCTTTCCGGGTTCTTTGTCACGCGAGTGAGCCAGTCCAGTTCCTTTTCCATCAACAATCCCGCCGCGGCCTGAGGGAAAAAGGAGACCATGCCGACGGTCGAAGCATGCGCCCGATGGGCGGCGCCAAATGCATCATCGACGTAGCGATCTGCGAGCGAGGCAAGCTGCCGCGAAAACTCGAGGTCGTTGGCTTCTTCTTGTGGGTGAAACCGGAGATTCTCGAGCAACAGCAAATCTTCCGGAGCAGGCTTCATCGCGGCCGTTTCCGGACCCACGCAGTCCGGCGCCATTCGAACGGGCCTGCCAAGGAGTTCGCTGAGCCGTGCCGCAACCGGGGACAGGCTCATTGCCGGATTGCGCTTGCCTTTAGGCCGACCTAGATGACTGGCCAGTATCACGGCAGCTCCGTGGTCGAGTGCGTACTGGACCGTCGGCAGCGCGGCCCGTATCCGCTTGTCGCTCGTGATTTCCTGACCTCCGGGCGCAAGCGGCACATTGAAATCCGCCCGGATAAATACGGTTTTGTCTTTCAAATCAAGGTCTTTGATCGACAATTTTGCCACTGAGCCATTGTACGAGACTATAGTGAAGGGGCCTTGCATTCATTATTAAATAGGAAGATGGGGCGACAAAAGCCCGGACAATAGTACTACATAAAAGACTGCAGAAACTTTGGAAATAGGCCGATAGTACTTTGGGAGGCTCCACGGCCCCCAGCGTGCTGGAGAAAACCGGCATTTGGATCTATAATCCCTGAAAGCAGGGGTACGGGTTCTGGGCCGTTAACAGAGGAGTACTGGCGCAACCGAGTTATCGGGGGAGTATGGATGTAACGGGACCCATTCGCTTATTAATCGCCGACGGACATCCGATCGTGCTAGAGGGCCTGCGAAGTGTGCTTAGCCGGAATGAAGGCATTCAAATTATCGGCGAAGCGGTAGACGGTATCGAGGCAATCGAAAAAGTAGCTGAATTGCAGCCGGATGTTCTTCTCATGGACGCGAAGTTGCCTAGAGTCGACGGAATGGTGGTTCTGCGGAATCTGCAGACCCGCGCTCCCGAGTGCAAAGTCCTGCTGTTTGCGTCGTCGGCTGAGAAGGAAGAGTTTGTCGAGGCGATGAAGCTCGGTTGCCGCGGCATTCTATTGAAGGAAGCCTCACCCAGTCTGATCGAGAAGAGTATTATGCGAGTCCACAGCGGAGAGATCTGGCTCGATTCCAATACGACCGCTGCTGTAATCCGGCAGTTCTCGGCGCCAGGCGACTTCCCGTCTAGCCATGCGAACGGGAAAGCCACACGGGAGCGAGCGCAACTGAGCCAGCGCGAGCGTGAGATTATCGTGCTCATCGCGCAAGGCTACAAGAACAAGGAAATCGCTGAAAAGATGTTCATCACCGAGCAGACGGTGAAGAATCATCTTCATAATGTCTTCGACAAGCTCGGCGTTTCGGACCGGCTCGAGCTGGCTTTGTACGCAATCCACAACAGCCTGCACGTGAAGGGGTAGTCAAAGACGCTCACGGCATTGGGCCCGGCGCATTGATTGCCAGGCGGCATCTAAGCCGCTTTGCTCGTTACAATTGAAGAACTAGCGAACCGGATGTCAGAGATAGACATTCAGGCCTGGGAATTCCGTCGAGAGGCACTCGAAGACGCTCTTGCCACGCGTGTGCTCCTGCTCGATGGCGCCATGGGCACGATGCTGCAGCAGGCTCACTTGACCGCTGCCGATTTCGGAGGCGCGGCTCTCGAGGGCTGCAACGAGAATCTCGTAGCGACCCGGCCCGATGTGATTCTCGACATTCACCGCGCCTATTTCGAAGCCGGCTCCGACATCATCGAAACCGACAGCTTTGGCGGAACAAGAATCGTTCTCGGCGAATACGGGTTGGAGAATCGCGCCTATGAGCTCAATTTTGCGGCTGCTCAACTCGCCCGGCAGGTAGCCGACCAATTCTCGACCACAACGCGCCCGCGTTTTGTTGCCGGCTCAATGGGTCCGACCACGAAGGCCATTACTGTCACGGGCGGGGTGAGCTTCCCCGATCTCATCGCCAATTATTACGAACAGGGGAAGGCGCTGTTTGAGGGCGGCGCGGATATTCTGCTGCTCGAAACCTGCCAGGACACGCGAAACGTCAAAGCGGGTCTGCTGGCGATTGACCGCCTGGGACGCGAGTTCAACTACCGCATTCCTACGATCGTGTCGGGCACTATCGAGCCGATGGGCACAATGCTCGCGGGGCAGACGGCGGACGCGTTATACATTTCCATTTCTCACGCGGCGCTGGTGGCGGTTGGCCTGAATTGCGCGACTGGACCAGAGTTCATGACAGACCACATCCGGTCGATTCATGAACTGGCAACGACTCGCGTCTCGTGTTATCCGAACGCAGGTCTGCCGAACGAGGAAGGCAAATATCTCGAGACGCCCGAGAGTTTAGCGGCGCAGCTTGAGCGCTTCATCGATCACGGATGGCTGAATATCGTCGGGGGCTGCTGTGGAACGAGGCCTGATCACATTCGAGCTATCGCGCAAATGGCTGGCGGCAAAAAACCGCGTGCGCCGAAACAGCCCGCACATCGGACCTATTTCTCGGGAATTGAAGCGATTGAAGCGGAAGAGAGCAACCGGCCGCTGATTGTCGGAGAACGGACCAACGTTATCGGCTCGCGTCTCTTTAAGAAGATGATCTCCGAGGAGAAGTGGGAAGAGGCAACCGAGATTTCCCGCTGGCAGATTCGTAACGGCGCGCACGTCGTGGATGTGTGTCTTCAATCAAGCGAGCGCGACGAACTCAACGACATCCCGCCGTTTTACGAGAAACTCATCCATAAAATCAAAGCGCCTGTCATGATCGATACGACGGACGCGCGTTCGGTCGAGCTGTCGCTCACGTATTGCCAAGGCAAGAGCATCATCAATTCGATCAACCTCGAAGACGGGGAGGAAAAGTTTGAGCGCATTTGCCCGATTGCACGGGCGTATGGCGCCGCCTTGATTGTTGGCTGCATCGATGAAGACAAGATACAGGCGCAGGCATTTACGCGTGAGCGCAAACTAGCCGTGGCTGAGCGATCTGTCGATCTGCTTACAACGAAATACGGGATTGCTCCTGAAGACATCATCATCGATCCGCTTGTGTTTCCATGCGCCACGGGAGATGAAAACTATATTGGCGGCGCTGTTGAAACCATCGAATCGATCCGGCTGATCAAGGAAAAGATTCCTTATGTAAAGACTGTACTGGGAATCTCAAATATCTCGTTCGGACTTCCGGCGGCTGCGCGCGAAGTTGTCAATTCGGTTTTCCTGTATTACTGCACGAAGGCGGGCCTGGATCTGGCGATTGTCAACGCGGAAAAGCTGGAGCGTTTTGCTTCCATCCCCGAGGAAGAAAGACGCCTCGCCGAAGCGCTGCTATTCAACACGCCGCCCGTAAACGTTCCTCCTGATCATCCAAACGCCAAACTGCTCGAGGCAGTTCCCGAGGATTGGCGCGAGCAGTCACGCGAACAAAAGATCGCCGTGAACCAGTTTCATATCGCAGCGATTTCCGAGCATTTTCGCGGCGCGACAGGCAGGCAGAAAAAGAAGACGGCCGATCTTCCCCTCGATGAGCGCCTCGCCAATTACATCATCGAAGGAACCAAGGATGGCCTGATACCTGATCTGGATTTGAAACTGCAGGAAGGCACAGCGCCGCTCGATGTCATTAACGGGCCGCTCATGGCGGGAATGGCCGAAGTTGGACGGTTGTTCAACAACAACGAGCTTATTGTGGCTGAAGTGCTGCAATCGGCAGAAGCGATGAAGGCAGCTGTGAACTATCTCGAACAGTTCATGGAAAAGGCCGAATCCTCGACGCGGGGCAAGATCATTCTCGCAACCGTCAAAGGCGACGTTCACGATATCGGCAAGAATCTGGTCGAGATTATTCTCAGCAACAACGGCTATCGGGTTTTCAATCTCGGGATCAAGGTGCCGCCTGAAGAACTGATTAAGGCGTATCAGCAATATCGGCCTGACGCGATCGGGCTCTCCGGGCTGCTCGTCAAGAGCACGCAGCAAATGGTCATTACGGCCGGCGACTTGAAGAGTGCCGGTATTCATGTGCCGCTGCTGGTCGGGGGAGCGGCATTATCAGAAAGATTTGCTACGACCAAGATCGGACCGAGCTATTCCGCGCCCACTTTTTACGCCAAAGACGCGATGACCGGGCTTCGGCTGATGAACGAAATCATGGATCCGGAGCTGCGGGAACAGGTGCTCTCGAAGCACATCTTCCGAGAAGCTCCGAGCGAGGGCGCGCGTGAACAGGCAGCGGTGCCATCGGGCGAGGCGCGAAGTCCGAAAGTTCACACGGATGTTCCGATCCCGGGGGCTCCTTATCTCGATCGCAAGGTGCGCTCTCTGCCGAATCTAGCCGAGATTTGGAGTTATATCAATCCGTTCATGCTTTACGGGCGGCATCTCGGTTTCAAAGGCAACTTCGAAAAGCTGCTCGCGGAACGCGATCCCAAGGCGCTCGAGCTTTTCCACAATGTCGAAGAAGTAAAGCGCGAAGCGGCGACTTTCATGAAGGCGCGCGCGGTCTGGCAATTCTTTGAGATCGAGCGGCAAGGTAACGCGCTGCACCTGTTTTCGCCGGGTGGAACTGCGCCGATCGAGACGTTTTATTTTGGGCGGCAAGCGAAGTCAGATGGCCTTTGTCTCAGTGACTATGCGCTCGATCCGCAAGACGGGTTGCGCGATCACATGGCGCTGTTTGTCGTGACAGCGGGCGAGGGGATCATCGAACGTTCCGAAGAGGCGAAAGCGAACGGGGAATACTTCAAAGCGCATGCGCTTCAGGCGCTGGGAATCGAAACCGCGGAAGCATGCGCGGAATGGCTGCACCGGCGCATTCGCGAAGATTGGGGATTTCCCGATTCTCCGACGATGACCATGCACGAGCGCTTCACCTCACGGTATCGCGGCAAGCGCTACAGCTTCGGTTATCCTGCATGTCCGAATCTGGAGGATCAGGCAAAATTATGGCGTCTTCTACATCCCGAAGACATCGGCGTGCAGCTCACAGAGGGCTTCATGATGGAGCCGGAGGCTAGCGTTTCAGCGCTGGTGTTTCATCACCCCGATTGCGTGTACTTCAGCGCGGCCGAGCAGCCTGAACCTGCGTACGCCTGAGTGGCTAGTCAGTTTTGCCGGTCATCTTTCGAATGAAAACAACTTCAGTAGGCAGATACGGAACGCCGTCTTCATGGAAGATCTCATGGAACCAGAGTGCAGGCGGGCGGTCGATGTAAGGATGTTCCCAAGAATCCCAGGGAAGATATGTCTGCGTTTTGCCGGCGGCAAATCCCCAATTAATCGCACCTACTTTATACTTCTTCGCGATCGGTAGAGTGCCTTGGAATGTACTCTTCTCGGGACGCGCCATGTATTCCGTGCAAATGAGTGGACGTCCGTACTGCTTTAGCCAGAGTACGTGCTGTTCGAAATCGGCGGGCGGCGCGTAGTTGTGGAAGGAAATGACATCGGAGAGGTCTAGCTGCTCTTTGGCCATCGGCGCCAGGTTTTCTGCGGCTGACCAATCGCCGTGCCAGACGCCGCTGGTTAGCGGCTGCTCGGGTTTTTCCGCGCGTGCCCATTCGAATGCCTGCGGCAACAATGCGAGCACAAGCCGCACTTTTCTGGGCGATTCCGCGAGTCCATAACCGTTATCGTTCGTATTGTCCGGCTCGTTCCAGACATCCCAAGCCAAAACTCGCTTGTCGTGCCCGAACGCGCCCACAATTCCTTTGACATAGGCTTCGAGACGTGGATATTGGGTCGCATCTTCGAGCGCATTATCTCCGGGGCTTTGGACCCAGCCCGAATTGTGCACGCCCGGGCTTGGCGCGCGCTGTTTTCCGAGATGGGGGTAGGGATCCCAGCATGAATCAAAAAGGACGAATAAGGGCCTGATCTTGTGCTTGTCACAGATCTCGAGGAATGCATCGATGCGCTTTTTGAAACCCTCCGAGTCCTGTTTCCAAAGCAGGTCGTGAAGAAACACGCGCATAGTGGTCATACCCAGCCCTTCGGCCCAGCTCAGTTCCATATCGATGCGCTTAGGATCGAACGTGCCGGCTTGCCACATTTCGAGCTCGTTGATAGCGTCTGCGGGGATATAGTTGCTGCCGACCAACCATGGCTGGTTTGCGTACCAAGTTTTGGCTCGCTCTTCCGTCCAGCGATTCGATTCAGCGCGAGGCTGCTGCTGGGCAGGAAGCGCCGCGGCGGTCCACACCAGAACGCCGATCAGTAAGCTGGCTGCTCTCTGCGTCATGATTCGTTCTACGATTCTATATGGCTATGATGCGTGCGATCGCGCTTTTCGGGCTTATCGTTTGCTGCGCCGCGCCGCTCGGACAGATCGATGTGACCGCTGACCGCGTTTCCAATCAGCCGCTCCTTTCACCTAGCAATGGATGGTCGCAATTTGGCCTCTTCAATCCCACGGCGATTAAGAAAGAAAGCAAGACAGTCCTGCTATTTCGAGCGCAAGATCTAAAGCAAACTTCGCGAATAGGGTACGCGGAAAGCGCGGATGGGGTGCATTTCAACGTAAGATCTGAACCGGTGCTTTCTCCCGAGGCGGATTACGAAAAGGCCGGCGGCGTTGAAGATCCGCGCGTAGTCGAAATTCAGGGCACCTACTATTTGACTTACACGGGCTACGATCTGCATTCAGCGCAACTGTGCCTCGCGACCTCGACTGACTTGATCCATTGGGAGCGGAAAGGCGTCATCATGCCGGCATATCGGGGCACGTGGAACACGCAGTGGACAAAGTCCGGCGCGATTGTTCCCGAGAAGATCAACGGCAAATGGTGGATGTATTATCTCGGAACGCGCAAAGATCCGGACGGGCAATCGCACGACTACATGGGACTCGCTTCTTCGACAGATTTGCTGCATTGGACGGACGCAACGCAGAAGCCGGTTCTGGAACGGCGTCCGGGTGCATTTGATTCTCGCGTGATGGAGCCCGGACCTGCGCCAACTCTGACCGAAGCGGGAATACTTTTGCTTTATAACGGGGCCGACGATCATCTGGTTTACGGACCGGGGTGGGTGCTGTTCGACCGGCGCGATCCGAGCCGTGTTCTCGCGCGAGCGGACCGCCCGTTTTTAGTTCCAACGCTCGAGTGGGAAAAGAAGGGGAATGTGCCGAACGTGATCTTTCTCGAAGGAGCGGTATCAAAATCGCATTCCAGTTCCGATAGCAACATTGAATTCACCGGCTATTACGGGGCGGCGGATAAGTTCATCGGCGCGGCCAATATTCGGATCGCGATCACGAAGTAACGCTCACAACTGTTCTTCCACCAGGAACTGCTCAAACTTGCCATCGTGCGTTAGAAAAATGTTGAGCACGACAGACTTCTTCTCGAATTGCGCGCGATAACTCAAATGTGTCATGCCGCCGCGCCCCTGTTCGTTTTGACGCATAACGGACTGCAGTTTTCCTAAAAGCGCGAGAGAGTTTCGATAATCATTTAGGGCCGCCTCATTGAAATAGAAGTTTGCGTTCGAGGTAAACCTGGCGCGATCGATTCGGCCTTGCTGCAATCCTTCGAGGATCGTCCGCACCTCGCCGTCGATTTTCGCGGAAGAACTTGGTTCGATCATGGCGAGCGAAATGTCTTGCGAGAGCGGGCCAATCAGATTGACGCCGTCTTCATTCGTCAGCACAACGACGCCCACACCCTTCGACGGAAAGACGCGATTGATCGCGAGAAATCCCGAAACCTCGCCGCTGTGCGAAATCATCGGCGTCCCATGCAGATCTCCGACGCCCAGCCCGAGCGCGTAATGCGTGGGTCTGCCATCTTTCAACATGGCCTCTTTTGTGAACTCTTCGTACGATTTGGCGGACAAGATCCGTTTCGCGAGAAAGGCTATGTCCCAGCGGGCCAGATCCGAAGGAGTCATGCACAACTCGCCGGCCGCGAAATACCATCCCTCCGCTTCGCGAGCGACGGGACGCGGCGGGCCAAGCGCATAGCGTGTGTATGCAGTTGCGTCTTCGGGGCTCGCTTCTTCGCAGTCGCCCGCCGATCTCATCTCCAGAGGGCGAAAAATATGTTCCTGGAGAAATGGCACGAGCGGCTGCCCTGAAACTTTTTCAAAGATCTTGCCCGCTAGAACGTAATTGGTGTTACTGTACTCCCATTTCGTGCCCGGATCAAAATTCAACGGTTTCTTTGCCCAGCGGTCGAGGATGGCGTCCGCTTCGATGTGCTTCAGCCACTCAGGAATCATGTAATCCTGCGGCGCGTAATCTTCGTAACCGGATGTATGGGACAGGAGCTCGCGGATGGTGATCTCGTTCGCGCGGGTCAGATCGGGATAGAATTTCGAGACTTTGTCGTCAAGGGAGAGCTTGCCTTGCTCCTCGGCCAGCAGCAACGCCGCGACTGTAAACTGCTTACTGATTGATCCCACCGCATAGCGCGTATTTTCGGTGGCCTGCCGATTTTTTTCGATATCGGCCTTGCCGAAAGCTTTTTGGTAAACAAGCTCGCCATTGCGCACGACGGCTACGGATGCGCTAGGGGCGCCGGTAGTGCCGAGCGCAGAGGAAACCATTTGGTCCAAATCGGCGGGCGACGGTCCAGGAGTTTGCCCGAAAACCAGGCGGCCCGGGGTTCCAAACAGACCTAGAAGGAGCCAACCGGTTGCAGCAGTTCGTAAACACCGACGTTGTATTTTCATTGTTTTGCGGATTCCAGTATGCCAGAGGAAATTCGTATGTGCCTGTTTTACCCTGTCAAACGTCGTTAGAAGGGGCAAATGAGGGCACCCCAGATTTGATATTTGGTAACGGGAGGTTTGATGTTTAACGTGCTTCGCGACTTAACTGCTTATTCTTCAGGAACAAAGCGTTCCGTGAAATTTGTGACTCATGCGACGCTTGCCGCAAGTGCGGCACTGTTGCTTGGCATTCCTGCAATGGGCCAAGGGCCTTCACCGGCGATTGGCACTACGGGTGACATACACGTTTATGGGGACTTCGATGGTGATGGACGGCTCGATTATGCAGTTTGGCGGCCATCGAATGGCACATTTTATGTCCAATTGACGACCGGCGTGACTATCAACGGAACCCTAACCACTTTCGTGGAGCAGCAACTGGGCGCTCCTGGCGACATTCCGGTGGTCGGCAATTACTCCGGAAACGTGAATTCCACGACCAGTCTGCCGATAACCGATTACGCTGTTTGGCGACCCGCGAACGGAACCTGGTATTACGTCCCGAGCACACCTGCGGGAGCGGCAATAAAGTCTCTCCAGTGGGGAGCATCGGGAGACATTCCCGTGGTTGGCGATTTCGACGGGGACGGGAAAGACGATTTTGTGGTTTGGCGGCCGAGCACCGGGACTTGGTACCTGACACTGAGCGGCAATCCGACGTCACAGCAATTTCAGTGGGGGAATCCCGGGGACGTGCCACTGACGGGGGATTTCGACGGCAGCGGGAAGTCGGAGATGGCAGTATGGCGGCCGAGCAACGGAACGTGGTACGTCATTTCGGGTAAAGATGGATCCACTTTTTCCAAGCAGTGGGGCGCGCCGGGCGATATCCCGTACGCCGCGGATTTCGACGCGGATGGGATCACCGACTACGCGGTCTGGCGGCCTTCCCAGGGAAACTTGTGGGTCAGTTCGAGCACGGCGTTTGAGTACGTGGCGCGATCACGGCCGCCAACCGAGCTGGTCAATTCAAATAAGTGGGAGGTAGGGCCTTTGGGAGCTCCGGGGAGTCTTGGCAAAGGCGTTTTCGTTTTGGTGAATGGCGACTTCGATGGGGACGGCATCCCCGATTTCGGGCTCTTTGACGCCGGCCTGAGCAGCGGCACCCCGAATGCCGGCTCGTGGTACGTCGTCGAGAGCAGCAAACCAACGACTCCTGTGAGCCAGGCGTTTGGGCTGGCCTCCGATGTCCCGGTTCCCGGTTTCTATTCGGATGCCGCACCTCCGGGCGGTTCATCCACTACGACTACTGACTTCGCGGTCTGGCGGCCTTCAAATGGAGTTTGGTATGTACTGCCGAGCGACGGGAGCACTCCATACAATGTGCCGTGGGGCGCGCCGAATGATATCCCAGTCGTTGGGGACTATGACGGTGATGGCAAAGTCGATTTTGTAGTCTGGCGGCCGGGGAATGGCACATGGTATTGCATTTTGACCAGTAAAGGACCGGCCAGTCCTGTTGTCACGCAATGGGGCGCGTTCGGGGACGTGCCATTGTCTGGCTCCTTCATTGCAAACACTTCTGGGGGCCCTGAGTCAGATCTCGTGGTCTGGCGGCCTTCTACCGGCACCTGGTGGATCGCGAATGGAACTAAATCGATCACTGAACAGAGGGCATTCGGGGCTCCGGGGGATCTTCCAATTGGCGGCGATTTTGACGGCGATGGCACCAGCGATGTAGCCGTTTGGCGTTCCTTCGACCGGAGTCTCTACTTTACTCCCAGCACGAATCCGACAACCACGTCAATCGTTTCCTTGGGGGTGGCCGGGAATCAGTTCATTTACAACGAGCCGCCGGTAACTCCGTTCATCGGAGCGAAGTAGAGCGGTTTTCAGCGGTGCGCGGCGGGCAATGTCCGTTGCGTACCGCGCCGCACCTAAAGCCTCCGGACGAGGACGACGGTAAAGTCATCCGCAAAGGACGGCCCACCCGCCCAGCCTCGTACGTGATCGACGAGATCTTGGACCGTTGTGGCGCAGGGCTGCGAAGTTCGCCGCTCAAGAAATTCGGCGAGACCTTGTTCGCCGAATTCGTCTCCCTCCAGAGTGCGGGCTTCTGTAACACCATCGCTATAGAGAGCGAGCAGATCTCCCGGCTGAAGATATGTTTCCATCTGGCGGTACTGGGTTGAGGGGAAGATTCCGAGCACCATTCCACTTTCCGGCAACTGCTCAACTTTGCCGTTGGCGCGGAGCAACAGAGGATAGTTGTGTCCAGCGTTGCTGTAGCTCAACCGGCCTGTCGGCGCATCGAGCAGTCCATAGAAGGCAGTGATGAATTTTCCCAGCGGACATTTGGTTGCCAAGCTGCGATTGAGATTGGTCAAAGCGGTCGCGGGATCGGGACTTGTTTCTACCAGCATCTGGACTCGCGCCTCGAGGCTGGACATGAGGAGCGCGGCGGGCAACCCTTTGCCGCAGACGTCACCCACCATTAAACCCAAGCGGCCGTCTTTGTACGGCAGGAAATCGTAGTAGTCGCCGCCAATTGTGCGGCAGGGCAAATTCAAACCAGCGAGCTCGTAGCCTTCTAAGGCGGGTACCTGCGCGGGCAAGAGACTTCGCTGAATCTCGCTCGCTTGATTCAGCTCCAACTCCATCAATTTTTCCGATTGTTCGACAATAGCCAGGCGCGCGTGCTCAATGCGGATGGCCGCGACATTCGCCATTACTGTTAGAAGATCGAGATCCTCCTGCGTGAATGCGCGCACCACATTTCCGTTATCCAGGTAAATCAGTCCGATCACACCATTGCCTGTCTGCAGCGGAACAGCCATAAAACTGCGGACTTGATGGATGACGATGCTTTGCTGCTTCTTTAAGGCATCATCAAGCTGGGTATCGCGGACCATGAGGGAGCATCTCTCCGCAATAACGCGATCGCGAACCCGCGTGCTGATGGTGAAGTTTTCGCCTCTGCTTGAGCGGACCACGAGCTCGTCGCCTTCCAGAGTTAAGATGACACCCCGCTTCGCTTCGACAGCGGAAAGGGCAAGCTCGAGAATTGTAGTAAAAACTTCTTCCAGGGGACGATGGCCTGCCAGCTCCTGTCCAGCGCGGATCAAAGAACGCACAACACGCGCCGTGCTGAGCGGAGATTCTCTTTCGCGTATGCCCGACGCAGTGGCCTTGCCGAGGACACGATCGAGACTGGTGACGATTGTGGCTTCTCGCGTGGACTTTTCTTCTTCCTGGGGGACGAACGAGACCACCCGCGACTTCATCCCCGGTTCCCGCACTTCGATGGTGAGGTGTCCGGCTTGAATACGATCGCCCAGCGCGAGACGGTGCGAATCTTTGAGGGCACTCGCGTTGACCGTTGTGCCGTTGCGGCTCTTGCAATCCTTTACGAACCAGTCATTCTGCTGGCGGTCGAAGGAAAGGTGATATCTAGAAAGCCACGGGTCATCCGGATAAGCCAAGTCGTTATCCGCAGCCCGGCCCACCGACAGTTTCTCTTTATCGGGACCGAGCGGGATAGTTGTCGGCGAGCCTTCCGGCCCAGAAATTACAAGATCCATTTCCGATGTCTCATTAGATCAAAACGTGGCGCAAAACACTAAACGGAAGCGGTGCTCGTCAGTTTTCCAGTACCAGCAACACTATCGGAAGCGGCAGTACCGGTGATGAGGCGCGCACCGCGGCCGAAGGTTATGTATTCGAACCCCCATTGGATGAAAACGAGGACGCGGCTTTGGAACTCGACGATGTACATCAAATGGATAAAGAGCCACACCAGCCAGGCAAGGAATCCGGAGATATGGACTCCGAAGATATTCGCGACGGCGCGGGCGCGGCCGATGACAGCGAGATCTCCTTTGTCGAAATAACGGAAGGGTTTGTTCTGAGGCTCGCCTTCAACGCGCCTGATGATGGTTTTTGCGGCGTACGATCCGCCCTGCATTGCGACTTGCGCAACTCCGGGCAGCGGCGTGCCGTCCGGTTTCGTTGCGGCCGCAAGATCGCCAATGACAAAGATGTCCGGATAGTTGGGAATGGTGAGGTCCGGGTTCACTTTGATGCGGCCTGCTTTATCGGTTTCGGCTTGCGCACGCTTCGCTACTTGCCGGCAGAAATCCGAAACGGTTACGCCGGCTGCCCAAATGACCGTGCGAGCGGAGAGCCGCTCGGACCCATTATGGGTTTGAAACGTTACCCCTTCTTGATCGACCGCTGTGACAGTTACGCCACCACGGACGCGAGCTCCGAGTTTTAGCAGCGATCTTTCCGCTTTATGCGAGAGGTCTTCCGGATAGGTGGAAAGAGCGCGGTCCGCGCGATCCAGGACAAAAATTCTGGCATCTTGCGGACGAACCGATCGAAAATCGTTCTTCAACGTGTGATTGGCAATTTCGGCTAACGCTCCAGCTAGCTCGACTCCGGTTGCGCCGGCCCCGACAATGACGAACGTAAGCCATGCAATCCGTTCTTGAGGGTCTTGCATGCGCTCCGCCATTTCGAAGGCGAAAAGAATTTTGTGCCGGATGGTGGTAGCTTCTTCAACGCTTTTCAAGCTGGGCCCCCACTCGCGCCAGGCATCGTGTCCGAAATAGGCGCTTTGTGAGCCCGTGGCGACAATCAGGGAATCGTACTCAACCGCGCTCGAGTCTTTGAGCAGAACGCGCTTTGCGGAGGGATCGATGTCTACGGCTTCACCGAGCAGCACGCGTGTATTCTTCTGCCGGCTGAGAACGCTGCGCAACGGGGCTGCGATTTCTCCTGGCGAGAGCGATCCGGTGGCAACTTGATAAAGAAGCGGCTGGAACAGATGAAAATTTCTGCGGTCGATGAGAGTTACTTCGACGGGCGCGCGTTTTAACGCACGCGCTGCGTAGAGGCCGCCGAAACCGCCGCCGAGAATGACAACGCGATGTGTGTTGGACATGGTATCTACTTCTTAGAGTAGGGAGGCTAGTCTGCAGATTCGTAATACAATCCAGTCGATGGAACGAGGGATTTCGGTCATGATTGCTGCGTTTTTAGGCGTGGCATTCGCGGCGCAGCTTCCGGCGCAGGCCTCAAGCACAGGCGCTGGTTCAGTTATCGTCGAGAAAAACGTTCTCTACGGTTCAGTGAATGGTTCCGACCTGCGGCTGGATGTCTACGAACCCAACGGCCACCGCGATGAAACTCATCCTGCGATAGTGCTCATTCATGGCGGAGGTTGGATAAGTTTCGACAAGAGCACGATGGCCAGGATGGGAGAGTTTCTCGCGCGCTTCGGCTTCGTGGCGTTTGCGGTGGATTACCGGCTTTTTCAAGGAAACCAGAACCGCTGGCCCGCACAACTGGACGACGTGCAGCGGGCGGTTCGCTGGGTGCGAGCTAACGGATCGAAATATGGCGCGAATTCCGATCGCGTGGGTGCTTTCGGACACTCGGCCGGGGCGCAGTTGGCGGCGCTTTTAGGGATGGAAGAAACGCGGGAGAATTCCGATTCGGGGCTAGCCAAGTATTCGAGTAAAGTGCAGGCGGTGGTGGAGGTCAGCGGCCCGACTGATTTCACGACGGATCACGATGCTGATGGCGATGCATTTCTGGCTAACTTCTTAGGGGGAGATTTCTCGACTCATCCGGAATTGTGGCGTGAAGCATCTCCTGTCTTTCACGTTTCAAAAGGAGATGCGCCGTTCTTAATTGTGCATGGAACACAGGATCAAGATGTTCCAATTTCGCAAGCAGAAGAGCTGCTAGAAAAGCTGAAGTCCGCAGGAGTGCCTGCCTCACTGATCAGGGTTAACGATGTTCACACGTTTCAAACTCCGGAAGCTCACCGGCAGATGGCGATTGAAACACTAGCATTCTTTAATCGCTATCTGGCTCGCCCCTAAGCGGGTTGATCAAGGTCCTCTCCGCGCGTTAATGGGATTGAGATAAGACCGCGGGTCCAGGAAACGGGTGTGGGCGTTCCGATGATGAACCAATACGCCGATGCACCGAAGAGGAGAACGACGCATGCGATTGCGAAGGCGGCGATGAAGGAATGGGTCTCGCGCAACGTGATTCCGGTGACGTAAGGCGAGATAATGCCGGGAAGGTTGCCGAAGAAATTCTGAAAACCCGTCCACTTTCCTGCCGCTTCGACGCCAGCGAGGCGCTGCGAGAGCGCCCAATGATTCGAGGAGAAGACGCCCATCGAGACGCAAGCAAGAGTCAAGAGGATATTCGAGAGAGACGCCTGCGCGACAAGAACTGCAGGAAGCATAAAGCCGCAACAGCCGACCAGACCTATGCACACAAAGGCCTGGCGGACTCGGCCCGGTTCCTTCCCGCGGCGGATCAGAGCATCGGCGACCAATCCGAAGAGCATGGACGAAGCTGCGACTCCCCAGAACGGGAGGGATCCGAAGAATGCGAGGCGATCTCGAGTGAAGTGGCGATCATTTTCGAGGTAATAGGGCAGCCAGGCGAGAAGGAAATACCATCCGTAATTGGCGCCGAAAAGACCGAGCGACGTGCCCCACAGAGCACGGTGAGAAAGAAGCTCACGATAGCGGGGCGCCCAGGCAGAGGCTTTGGCCAAGCGGCCTACGGCGAGCCTAGGGACGACGAAACACCAAGGCAACAGCCACACGAGGCTTGCGCCCCCAATTGCGACGAACATTCCGCGCCAGGAAAACCAGTGGACCATTTTGACGCCGAGAAAAACGCCGAGAGCGGGGCCGACTTTCGAGCCCGCATCGATCATCGCGTTCGCGGTTCCGCGAAGCTGCTCGGGGAAAACGGCGGCGATGATTTTCGAATAGGCAGGGTAAGCGATGGACTCGCCGGCGCCGAGCACAAGCCGGAGGCATAAGATTGCGAGGAACGAATTCGCGAGGCCGGTGAGAGCTGTTGCGCACGACCACACGAGAAAGCCGGCGGCATAGACCCAATTGACATTCCAGCGGTCAATCAGCTTTCCGGCGATCAATTGGAATGTGGCATAAGTGATCGAAAAAGTGCTGAGCAGGATCCCGAGGCGATAGGGGCTGATCGCGAGATCAAGTTCGATGCTTTTGGCCGCAACGCCGAGATTGCCGCGATCCGCGTAATTGATGCAGACCGAAATGGTGAGCAACGCGAGCGCAAACCAATGCAGGGTTTTCACGCGATAGGCCGGCGCGAGCATGCGTGGGGGCCAATGTAGCAGAGATATGCGGGCCGAGCAAGATAGGCGGGTGGGGCAAGCCACGCCGTTTAGGTTTTTCTGCGGTCGCGGATATTGTAGTTGCGCTGGCAGATGAGGCACCAGCAGGGGGTTTGGCTCATTTGATTGGGCGGCGGGAGATCGGGGCCGGTGTCGCTGAGGTGTCCGGTCGCGGCGGCTTCCTCGCGCTGGATGGCTGCGAGCCAGGTTTCGATAGTCATGCGCTGCCTGCCTTGGCGGCGGGTGGAGCGCTGATGCTCGATGTCGACGGTGGGATCGAGACACCAGGAATATTCGTCGGGGATGCCGTCGGGGAAGGAGAAGCGGCGGCGCACGAGTTCGGGCGGCG